>Ga0182012_10000114_pt1 | contig 86597 bp, 75 predicted proteins | sample 612S2SmetaG_FD_120486 | JGI IMG/M metagenome (GOLD analysis project Ga0182012, IMG submission 120486) | Permafrost microbial communities from Stordalen Mire, Sweden - 612S2S metaG | ecosystem: Environmental > Terrestrial > Soil > Wetlands > Permafrost | place: Sweden: Stordalen | collected... | reverse complement strand
GGCGATGCGCGCAGCTTACAAGGCTGTCAACGACAGCCGCCAGGTTGCAGTCCTCGCTCCCACTACGGTGCTTGCCTTTCAGCATTACGAAACGTTCAAGCGCCGCTTCGCGGCTTTTCCCGTCAACATCGAAATGATCTCGCGCTTCCGAACGGCCAGGCAGCAGAAAGAAATCGTCGAGCGCGTCGAGAACGGCAAGGTGGATATCCTCATCGGCACCCACCGCGTGCTCTCCAAGGATCTCAAATTTCCTGACCTTGGCCTCGTCGTAATCGATGAAGAACAGCGCTTCGGGGTGCGTCACAAGGAGCGACTCAAGCAGTTACGCAAAGAGGTGGACGTGCTCACCATGTCAGCCACGCCGATTCCGCGTACGTTGCATATGTCCATGCTCGGGTTGCGCGATATGAGCGTCATTGAAACTCCGCCCCGCGACCGGCTGGCCATTCAGACCGTGGTCGCCGTCTGGGATGAAAAGTTGATTCGCTCCGCCATCGAGCAGGAACTCGAGCGTGGAGGCCAGGTCTACTTCGTCCACAACCGCGTTGAGTCCATCTATGAGATTGCGGCCAAACTGCGCGAACTAGTGCCCAAGGCCCGCGTACTCATTGGTCACGGACAGATGGGCGAAGGCGAGCTTGAGAAGATCATGCTGGGCTTCATGCGCCATGAGGCTGACATCCTTGTGGCCACGACGATCATCGAAAACGGCTTGGATATTCCGCTCTGCAACACCATCCTCATTAACCGCGCGGATCGCCACGGCCTCAGCGAACTCTACCAGTTGCGCGGGCGTGTGGGCCGCTCTAATCGGCGTTCGTACGCGTACTTACTTGTGCCGCCTGATCGCGAGCTCAACGATCTCGCGCGTCGCCGGCTGGCTGCACTCAAGGAATTCAGCGACCTCGGCGCGGGCTTCAAAATTGCCGCACTCGATCTCGAATTGCGCGGTGCGGGTAATCTGCTCGGAGGACAACAGAGCGGCCACATCGAAGCTGTTGGCTTTGAGATGTACACCACCATGCTTGAGCAGATGATTCGCGAACTCAAAGGCGAGGACGTGAGAGATCCACTCGATACGGCGCTCAATCTCGGCCTTAACATTCGCATTCCCAACGAATACATTCGCGAAGAAAACCAACGTTTGCGAATCTACAAACGCGTTGCAGCCGTGGTGGACGAGAAGCAGCTCAGCGATGTTGCCAGTGAGTTGCGCGACCGCTATGGCGAGCCTCCGGCTGCCGTGCTGCACCTCTTGCAGTACGCGCACTTGCGACTGGAGTGCCAGCGTCTCGGAGTTGCGAGCATTGAGCGCAAGCGCGATCAGGTGAGCGTCAAATTCACCCAGACCGCAGAAGCTGATCCACAGAAGATCATGCAACTCGTAGCCCGTCATAAGGGAGTGGTCTTTACGCCGCAAGGAATTTTGAAGTTTTCACTCAAGGCCTCACGTCCGGACGAAGTTTTGAACGGCCTGCGCAAAATTCTCGAAGGCTTCGAGGCTGAGCCTGCACGCGCATGATTCGCTCAAACATCAGGTTCACTCGCAGCGGGCGATCTCTGAATCAAGATCTCTGAATCAAGCGAGGCAAGAATGATTCGACTCCCCGCAGTAGCGCCGCTGATCCATGACGCTGGACGAGTTAGTACCCTGAAAGCAGGTCGAGTGTGAAGGTGAGCATGTATCGGACAATCCTGCTCTTTGTGGTGATTGGTGCGTTGTCGGCAGCAGTGGTCGCGGCGCCGGCACCCGCGGCGCCTTATCCCAGCCAACTGCAGAAGCTCAACGATGAGTTCATGCAGAGCTTCTTTGAATTTCAGCCCAGCGCCGGAACGCGCGCCGGGTTTCACGAGTATGACGCACGCCTCGAGAGCTATGCCGCGCCGCGCGTTACAAAACAACTCGCACTTTATGCGCGCTACGTTACACGTCTTCGGGCGCTTGATACAACTGGCTGGTCACGGTGGGCGCTCGATGATCGAGAGATGCTTCTTTGCTTCATTCGTTCGCGCATCTTCGAATTACAAACTCAACGTGTCTGGCGGCAGAATCCGGATTACTATTCGTCGGTCCTCAGCGACTCCACGTTTCTGCTGATAGGCCGCAACTTTGCCCCGCCGGAAGTGCGCCTCGCATCGCTGATTGCTCGTGAGCGGCAGATGCCAACGCTGCTCATGGAGGCGCGTGCAAATTTGCAAAACCCTCCGCGCATCTTTACCGAAATTGCGCTGGAGCAACTCCCCGGGATCATCGACTTCTTCCGCAAAGATGTGCCCGCCGCATTCAGCGATGTTAAAGATGCGAAGCTCCAGGCGGAATTCAGCGAATCGAATGCAGCCGTTGTTACTGCGCTAACCGAATACGAGTCGTGGATCAAGCACGATCTTCTCCCGCGCTCTCACGGCGACTTCCGTCTCGGGGCCGCTAACCTCCAACGCAAGCTCGCCTATGAAGAGATGGTCGATGTTCCGCTCAATCGCCTCCTGAAGGTTGGTGTTGAGAATCTTCATCGCAATCAGCTCGAGTTTCAGCGCGTCGCCAAGCTCATCGATCCTTCGCAACCGCCTGCGCAGCTACTCGCGCAGATTGAAAAAGAGCATCCTGCGGCTGACGTACTGCTAGCGGCCTTCCGCGACAAGCTTGTGGGTATTCGCGATTTCACAGATATGCACGCTATCATCACCACTCCCACGCGCAACCTGCCCATCCTGCAGGAGACGCCGCCTTTCATGCGAGCCACCACCTTTGCCTCCATGGACGCACCCGGCCCGTTCGAGACCAAGGCTACCGAAGCATTTTTCAACGTTACCCTGCCTGAGAAAGATTGGGCGCCTCCGCAGGTGGAAGAGTACATGGCCGCCTACAACTGGGGAGTTGTCACCAGCACGGCCATCCACGAGGTTATCCCTGGCCACTACGAACAGTATCTGTGGAACGAGCACGTGCCGTCACGCATCCGCCAGTTTTTGAGCCTCGATCTCAGCAACATCGGCAGCCATTTTTCCGGAACCAACGTGGAAGGATGGGCGCACTACACAGAGCAGATGATGATCGACGAAGGCTATGGCCGTACGTCATCGCTACCGGAAGAGCGCGATACCGACTATCTAAAACTTCGGCTTGGCCAGTTGCAGGACGCACTCCTACGCAATGCGCGTTACATTGTCGCGATTCGCATGCATAGCGGTTCCATGACCACGGAGCAAGCGGTGGAGTTTTTCGTAAAACAGGGTTATCAGACCCGCTCCAATGCCACGCGCGAGGTGAAGCGCGGAACGGGCGATCCCACATATCTCATGTACACTCTCGGCAAGCTGCAAATCCAGAAGCTTCGCGCCGATTGGACCGCGCGGCAGACGGAAACGCCGAAGCCCAGAGACTTTCATGATCTCTTCATGCGTCAGGGCGTTGCCCCTGTGAAGGTGATTCGCCGAGCGCTTCTCGGCAATGACTCACCCACGCTATAAAGGCATGGCTTTGATTTCGGCGCGGCACTAAGGGAGATGCAGCCAAATGCAGAGGCGCTTACAATGATCTGTTCGAGACATTCATTACATCGGATAAAACAATGAGCATGAAAGTCCGTAAAGCAGTATTTCCTGCAGCGGGAATGGGCACGCGCTTTCTCCCCGCCACTAAGGTCATGCCAAAAGAGATGTTGCCGGTCGTCGACAAGCCAATCATCCAGTACGGCGTGGAGGAGGCCATCGCCTCCGGTTGCGACGAGATCATCATCATCACCGGACGCGGTAAGGTTCTGATGGAGGACCATTTCGACATCAGCTTCGAGCTTGAGCACTCGCTCGCCAAGCGCAACAAGCCTATTCTGCTGGAGACCGCGCAACAGGTCGCGCGCATGGCCCACGTCAGCACTGTTCGCCAGAAGGAACCTCTCGGCCTTGGTCACGCCGTACTGATGGCGAAGCGACTGGTGGGGGATGAACCTTTCGGCGTCATTCTCCCGGATGATCTCGTCGATTCTCCCGACAATCCCTGCCTGCGCCAGTTGATTGATGTTTTCGATGAAAAGCATGCCTCGGTCATTGCCACTCAAATTGTGGAAGGAAAGGCAATATCCGCCTATGGCGTGCTCGATGCAAAGCTCGTCCCCGGCTTTAACGACCGCCTTTACGAGATTAGCGATATGGTGGAAAAGCCGAAGTTCGAGGACGCTCCATCGGACCTCGCCATCATCGGACGCTATGTCCTTACACCGCGTATTTTCGAAATGCTCGAGACCATCACTCCAGGGGCGGGCGGAGAACTGCAGCTTACCGACGCGCTAAAGATGCTCTTGCAGCACGAAAAAATCTACGGTTTTGTCTTTGAAGGCAAGCGTCACGACGCCGGAGACAAACTCGGCTTTCTTAAAGCCACCGTGGAGTACGCGTTGCAGCGCGAGGATCTGGGCCCAGCCTTTAAGGAATATCTGCTTGCGCTTGACATCGAGAAGGCTTCGCACGGTCCTGTGTAATCGAACATTCAGTTATGCTTCTGTGCAGCAAACCAGCCAGAACGGAAAGGCATCGTAATCGATATGATCCAACTGCTCGTGAGATGGATTATCAGCGCAATTCTTCTTCTCGTGGTGGCTCACCTGGTGCCGGGCTTTCACGTGGACGGCATTCGTTCCGCGATGATTGCCGCCCTCGTCATCGGATTGGTGAACGCCACGCTCGGCGTGTTTCTGAAGATCGTTACATTCCCGCTCACCATCGTGAGTTTAGGTATATTCCTGCTTATCATCAATGCACTGATGTTGATGTTTGCGTCGACCTTTGTGCGCGGATTTGTGGTGAATGGCTTCGCGCCAGCCTTTTGGGGAGCGTTGCTGCTCTCGCTCCTCGGCATGATTACGCGTTGGCTGACACCGAACGGAAACTAGAGCGCGCGAATTTTTCGAATCAGCCCAGACAGGTCCTCACACTGCTGATAGAGCCGTATTCCCGCAATCCCCGCGGCTCCGGCGTCGGCGCAAAGCGACGCGCGCTCCAGGTTCACTCCGCCTAGCGCAAACACTCCGAATCGTCTGCGCGTGTCTCCAGCCTCCACCCGCATATCGGGAGTTCTATCCTTCTGGGCAGCGGCCCGCAGCTCCGTTAATCCAATCCCGCTCACATTCATCCCGGGCTTTTCGAACACGGGAGCGAGCACCGCGAAGTCAGCTCCATGCGAATCGGCCATTCGCACCTCAAGTGCCGAGTGGCAGGAAGTTGCGACGATGAAATGCTCGCTGCGAACTTTCGCCGCCAGTGCGCGCGCTTCACTGGCCGAGATGTCATCACCTGTCAGGTGAACTCCGTCGGCCCCAACCGCAAGCGCAACGTCGGTGCGGTGATTGATCAACAATCTGGCTGCTCCTTCGCCGCGAATTACCCTGAGAGCCTCCGCTGCAAGCCGTTCCAACTCGCGAGTTGACAGGTTCTTTTCGCGCAGTTGGACGTAATCCACTCCTGCGGCGCAAGCTCTGCTGATAGTCTTCAGCAACTGTGCACGGCGCTCTGCCTCAGTTCCTGCGAACTGCGTTCGGTCCGTGATGTAGTAGCTCAGCACAATGGAACTCTAACCCAAGCTGCGCCGTGCGGCAAAGTGCGCTCAAAGGAAACGAGGCTGCCGGTTTGTGGCAGCCTCGCACGGTGGCTCACTTCGCCGTCAGTTCTTTGGTGCGCTCCAGCCAAGCTTTACTCCGGCTGCCGCATTCTGTTCATCCAGCCACTTCTTGAGGGGAGCAAAGTACTCCATCATGGCTCCGGCATCCATGTGCTCTTCGCCTGTCAAGGTCTTCAGAGCCTCGGGCCACGGCTTGCTCATGCCCATTTCCAGCATCGCATTCAGCTTGGCTCCCGCGGCTTTGTTGTCATAGAACGTGCAGCGGTGAAGTGGTCCGGTTTGGCCCGCCTCGCGGCACATTGCGCGATAGAACTGGAACTGTAAAATTCGCGCCAGGAAGTAACGCGTATACGGCACGTTGGCCGGCACGTGGTACTTTGCGCCCGGGTCGAAGTCGTTTTCCGTTCGCTCCACTGGAGGAACCACGCCCTGATACTTAGCGCGCAGCTTCCACCATTCAGAGTTGTACTGCGCAGGCTTAACTTCGCCGGAGAAAACCTTCCACCGCCATTGGTCGATCAGCAACCCAAACGGCAGAAAGGCAACTTTGTCCATCGCCTGATGCAGAAGAAGCGCCGTGTCATCGCTTTCCGGAACCTTCTCGATCAGCCCAACCTGCTTTAAGTACTTCGGCGTGATAGACAATGCGATGGTGTCGCCGATGGCTTCGTGGAAGCCGTCATTCGCTCCGCCCACGAACATGAACGGTTGGTCTTTGTATGCCCGTTGATAGAAGTTGTGTCCCAGTTCATGGTGTACCGTAACGAAGTCTTCATCGCGAATCTGGATGCACATTTTCAGCCGCAGATCGTCTTTGTTGTCCACATCCCAAGCGCTCGCGTGGCACACGACTTCGCGGTCCCGAGGCTTTGTGAACTGTGAGCGTTCCCAGAACGTCTCAGGCAGCGGAGCGAATCCCAAGGACTTGAAAAAGCCTTCGCCGTAGCGAACCATGCCGCGCTCGTCCACATTCTTTTCCTTCAGCAATTCGGTGAGGTCGTAGCCCGACCCCTTGTTGTCGGCGGGAGCGACCAGAGGATAAATATTTCCCCACTCCTGAGCCCAGGGATTTCCCAAGAGGTCAGCGCGGATCATGCCGTTTGCGTCCGCCGCCTGTGGGCCGTATTGCTTCACAAGTTGAGTGCGCACGTAAGTGTGCAGCGCCTCATATAATGGGCGAACCTGTCGCCATAGCCGTTCTGTCTCCTCCGAGAACTGCTCGGGAGTCATGTCGTAGTTGCTACGCCATTGCGCGCCCATGTCCTTGAAGCCAAGTTCGCGCGCGCCTTTGTTCTGCAGCTCGATCAAGCGCGCATACTTCGCACGCATCGGAGCTCCCACCGCGTGCCAGCCCGCCCAGAGTTCCTTCAGTTCTTCCGGGTCGCGTGAGGTCGCAAAGATCTTCTCCACGTCGCCAATCGGCAGGCACTTGCCCGCAAACATTCCAGTCTTCGGGCAGTACTTTCCCTTTCCGTACTCGCCCTCCAGCGCGGCGGAAAGCTGGGCGAACTCCTCGCGCTCCTTGGGATCCTCGAGCGAGAACAGTTGCAACTTCAGCAGCATGAACTTCCGCGTCAGCACCGGAGGCATCTTGAGTCCGTCGTAGCGCTTCACGTCCGTGGCCAGTCTCGTTAACTCCGTGATTAGGCGTGCGTTGTAGTCGGCGGAAATGGACTCAGTATCATCGGTGATGAAGGTGGCCTGCACCCACTGCGCGCGCGCCAGCTTCACGCTCAAATCGCTCAGTGTATCTTCGGTTTTGGCCATGAACTTCTCGGCCTCGGCCACGGTTGGTTTCGCGTGCGATCTGCTCATCGTGGACTCCGGCGCACTACCCGTTACAGCGGGCTTTGTCTGCGCAAAGCTAAGCACGGTCAGTGCTGCAACTGTGATCAATGCTTTAATTGCGTGATTCATGCTTCCTCCAAAACTGCTCATTGTAATCAGTCCAGCCGGAGGAAGAAACTCTCCCTCACACTAGATGGAAAGAGAAATTCCTCGTACACTACCTGCGAGTGGTGCAGCTATGCTGGCAAGTGCTCCTAGTTCGGAACTGATTCGCGTAATCGTCATCATTGCCTTTGCGGCGATGAGTTTAATTCTCCGCGCCAAAAAGAAGCCAGACGCTGCCCGGTCTGCTCCTGGTAGGCCTCCCACAACTCCGCTGGATACCATTCGTGAGGCCATGCGTCAAGGAGCGGAGCAGGGCCGAGTCCGTCGGCAGCAGAGCCCATTCCAGTCAGCCTCGCCGCAATTGAGTGACTCTTTCAATCAACCGCCCGCCATCAAGCCAGAGTCCCCCGTTTTTCCCTCGCTTTTGCTCCTCGCACTGTTCGCCTGTCTCTGCTATATGGCCTATCGCTACTTCGCCGGATAGTATTCCGCGCATCCAACTGGTGGTGAACCTTCTCCACCAGATTGCGTATTTGTTTCTCATCGCCCTGCCAATTGCTTCTGTCTCCTGGACTGTTACGCACGAGGAAATCTTCCGTGAACCGCGTGAGTATTGCCTGCGCTGCAGCCAGCAAAATCAGCGTCTGCTCAGCCGCAAGTTTTTCTACGTATTCACCTGCGAGTACTGCTTCAGCCACTACGTCACTATCTTCTTCTTGCTGATCACGCACTTCCACCTGATTTTCTCAGACTGGCGTGGCACGATGATGGCCTTTTTCTCTCTGCCGTTTGTCGCGAATATATACATTGGGCTCTTTGCCCAGACCAAGCTCGAAGTCAAGAAAGACCGCGTTTCCGCTAAGGTCATCCAAGAAGAGTTGGAGATCAAGCAGTTGGAGAAGGAGTGCAAGGCCATCGACCGCGAGCAGCGCGAGAGGGACCATTCACGCATCGCACCTGCCGCGTAGCCTTGCACCGCCTCATCATCAGCGCATCAGCATTCCGCCGTTCACATCCAGCACGTGCCCGGTAATGTAGCCAGCCTCGTTGCTGGCCAGGAACAGCACGGCATTGGCAATGTCCGCATCCGTTCCCTGACGTCCCAGCGGAATCTGCGCCGTGATTGCCTGTTTCTGTTCTTCCGTGAGCGCATCGGTCATGGCCGTCGCAATATAGCCGGGGGCCACCGCATTTACCGTGATGTTGCGCGACGCGATTTCACGCGCCAGTGAAAGCGTGAAGCCGATCAGCCCCGCTTTCGAAGAGGCATAGTTTGCCTGTCCTGCTCCGCCCACCTGTCCCACAATGGATGTGATGTTGATGATTCTTCCCCATCGCAGCTTCATCATTCCGCCGATTACCGCTTGGGTCAGCAGAAATGGCGCACTCAGGTTCGTGGTCAGCACATCGTCCCAATCGGCGCGTTTCATCCGCATCAGCAATCCATCACGCGTGATTCCTGCGTTGTTCACAAGGATGTCGATTTTTCCAAGTTGCGCCGTAATTTCTTTCACCTTGGATTTGATCGCCTCTTCAGACGCCACATCCAGAGAAAACGCCACGGCGTTGCCACCCGCGCTTTCGATCTCGGCGGCCACTTGCTTCAGCTTCTCTTCGTTCCGGGCGGCCAGCGCAACGGTTGCACCAGCTCCGGCCAGCGCCAGTGCGCATGCGCGGCCAATTCCCTGCGACGCTCCAGTAACCAGCGCCACGTGTCCCTTCAAGGACTCCATAGACTCTCCTCACTCTGCAAATTGAACCTAGCGGATTATAGCCGAGAGAGCTGCTTCGCCTAGCCCGAGACCTGCGCCACGGCGGTCTCTTTACCGTCCGCCGGCAAGTCGCCATGTCCCTTACCATCAGGGCGAAAGAGGATGCGCAGGAACGGCGGAGGCAGCAGCGTGGTCACAGCCGTCATGACGATTACGAGCGCATAGGCTCGCTGCGAGATCATATTCATCTGGAGACCGATGAGCGCCACAATCAGCGCGACTTCGCCACGGGGGGTCATCCCCACGCCAACCTGCAGCATGGCACGCCAACCTTCGCGGTAGAGCGGAAGCGCGCAGCCAACAATTTTCGAGATCACCGCTATCGCGGATAGTATTAACGCCAGCAGCACGACGGGCTTCGTGAAGACAGACAAATCCAATCGTGATCCCATGGTGAAGAAGAAAAATGGAGATAGAAACTGGTTAATCGCCTGCGCGCGCGGTTCCAGATTCCAACGTGGCGAGAAGTCTGCAAATGCCAGCCCTGCAAAGAACGCGCCGATAATGGCTGCCATACCAATCCTGGTGGCTGCCACTGAAAGCCCAAGACACAATGCAAGGGCCAGAACCAGCGGAGCGTCCTGTGTCTGCATCTGTTCTATGCCCGGCTCCAGGCGGTCCACGACGCGCGGGGCAACATAAATCATGAACCAGGCAAAGCCAATGGCTTCCAGGCTCACCAAGCCAAGGTGCAGCCACTGTACGCCTCCTGAGCTCACCGTGCTCACCAGCAAGCCCAGCAGCAGCATGCCCAAAATATCGTCAAATACAGCCGCGCCCAGGATGATCTGCGCGGTACGCGACTTCAGCACGTTCAGGTCGCGCAGCACCCTGGCGGTAATCCCAACGCTTGTAGCCACCATGGCTGCAGCTACAAAAGCAGCTTCGTGCGGTGGTTCGCTATGCAGCCGCAAAAATAAGAATCCCAGCCCAAAAGGGAGAACGATTCCAGCCACGGCAACCCTCAGGCTGAGACGTCCTACTCGGATCAGATCGGCTGGTGCTGTCTCCAGCCCTACAGTGAAGAGCAGAAAGACCGCGCCGATTTCAGCAATGGAGTAAATCGTGTCGCCTGGAATGATAAAGCGTGTGGCAAATGGGCCAAGAACTACTCCGGCCAAAATCTCTCCGAGCACCGCAGGCAAACTCATCCGCTCAAACAACTCGCCAAACACCTTCGCCCAGACGAAGATGGTAAACAGCTGCAGCAGAAGTGAGTCGGTTCCATGAGGCATCTGGCGTTTGTCCCTGGCGCGCGGTGGACCCCTCGGCGCGGCGGTTCGGTAAGTCAACATCATTTTGCGTTACAACGGGCTAATCCAGCGAGCAAATTCGAAGGCTGCGCCTCATTATCGTCCCAATACGCGGCACTCCTACTCCTGCGAGTGCTATCTCTCGTGGAGCAACTTGCAATTTGTTCCCGAACGTGGGAGTCTACTCTCGATTTTTCACCATTCAACTCTGGATTCGTGCGATTGTTACCCTGTTCGGCAAATTCACCATTCCCCCGCACACGAACCATGAAAACGAAACTGCTTTATACCTTGCAATCCACAATTGGAGTAGCCGTAAGTGCGCTTTGCGCAATCGGCGTCGCACTTATCTTCTCCAGAACCCACTGGAAACTCGCGGCTCCGTTCTTATTTGCAGCGGTTCTGGTTCTGCTGGCGAGCCGTTTCGGTGCCATGGTAAGCGTTGTGGGATCTTTGATTGCTGCCATGATTTTCGCACTGCTGTTGTTCTCTCCCGCGCATTCCTTACACATTGAGGATGAGAGCGAGCGCGCGACTTTGGCCTGGATGATCCTTCTGTCAGTCTCTGCTTCTTATCTTTTGTTCCCGTCGCGCACCGATGGTACCCACCTCTAACCAGCTCAGCGCTCCGGATTCGTTCTCTCCGGAGCCCACGCCAGCATTTTTATCGAGCGAGAGAAGTGGCAGAGTTCTGGCTGCAAAGGCAAGCTGAGTCCCAGTGGCTCAGCAATGCTGTTAGCCCGAAAATCAACTTGGACCCGCTGCAACGGCCACGGTTGGTGGTGAATCTCTGTGCAGTAGAATTTTTGCCGGTGCCAGGAGTAAACGCAATATCGCTCGGTTAGAAATTTATCCAGGCTTCCCGCTCGCGCCTTCTCAGCCTCGCCCTGCGGTGCGTACACCACGTCCAGTCTTGCCGGCCCCTGCTGCGCCGCAGGACCGTGGAGGCGCTTGGCCCGGAAGTGAATCTCTGTCGCCGCTCCTTTACGCGACTGGATAGTGGCACCGCTCACCTGAATGGACGAGTGCCAATATTGCATGCGGAAGAAGACTCGCGCAAACCACACGGCGCTCAGGTTTGTCGCGTCCACACTGAAGAAGTAGAGCCCTGGCTTTCCCCTCATCGTCACATAGGTGCGTACATTGATCTGCGAAAAAAATGAGAGACCTGGGAGCGGAGGCACTCCACTCGGGCGAACGTGGCTCACTGAAAATGGCGAAACCGTCAACCACGCTATCCCGTCGTAGAGCTCCAGCGTCAGTTCCTCTGGAACCAATTTTCGCAAGGTTGCGGGCTCGATAGCGAAATGCGCCAGCAATAGGTCATTCACGCTCTGGGAGAGTAGCCAGTGACTGTCCGGAGGCAGCCACGGCCGATGCTCTACTGCATAGAGCAAGCTGCCTGCCGTGACGAATTGGGTCTCGAATTCCTGCTCCACGGTTGTGTTCTCTGCTAAAGCCTAGTCCAATTTTTCCCCGCGTGGCACGGGAATTCATCGCTCCTGGCTCTTTGTCTTTCCAGATTGTGAGAGCATGCGAAAGCTTCTCGTTGGCAATCTGTCCTGTTTAGGTGAAAATCAAGCATGACCGTTCCCGTCTCAGCCTCCTCCACCTCCGAGCTTTCTGCTGCGGAAACCCAGGTGTATTGCATCCACGGTGTCGCTCCCGAGGTGCAGGCCTACGCCATGGCCAAGTACTCCCGTTCCGCGCTTTCGCTCAAGCAGTCGTTAACGGAGCTGAATGAGCAGAAGGCCGAGAAGTTTCTCAGCACGTTTTATTTTCAGTATGGTCATCGCTCAATAGCTGATCTAGCTCACGTGGCGATGGCCATCGAGCGACTCTCCCTGCTCGCCGCCACCCTCGTCGTGGACGAGACCCGTTGGGACGGTCAGGAACGCTCCACCCGATACCAGGATTTCAAGAAAAGTGGCCACTATTCGCCACAGTTCTCACAGTCTGAAGATGCCAAGCTTTATGAAGACACCATTGCTTTCCTCTTCGCCGAGTACCAGAAATTCAGCGAGCTGAATTTTGAGTATCTCGTTGCCAAAACTCCTCGCCCGGCTGACATGACGCAGGAGGCCTATGAACGCACCCTGCGCGCCCGAGCCTTTGATATATCACGCTACCTACTCCCCTTGGCCACCAATACATCGCTCGGCCAAATCGTCAACGCACGCACCTTGGAGACACAGGTGTCGCGGTTATTGGCAAGTCCGTACGAGGAAGTGAGAAGCCTCGGCGAGCGCATGAAGCAAGCCGCCCGTGGTCCCGCCTGGGACGTCAACGCCGAAAAACGCAAAGTGCTCGTTGAAAGTATCTCCGCAAAAGACATTGCTCTCGGCGAGCAGGCCCGGGCAGAACTGCTGCGCGAGACACATTCCTCTCCCACGCTGGTCAAGTACGCAGAGCCCAGCGCATACGAGCTTGCCTCTGCCCGCGACCTCACTCAGGCCGCCTCGGAGTTGATGCGCGACCAGGCTATTGCGCCCGCTCCGGAGGTCGATTTGCTGGACGATGATCCGCTCGAAGTAGAACTCGCGGTCACCCTGCTCTACCAGCATTGCCACTACTCATACCGCCAACTTCGCGAGGCCGTCCTCGCCCTTTCTCAAGCACAGCGGGAGGAAATCGTCGACCTCGGCATGAAATATCGCGGAGCTCATGACGAACTTCTCCGCGCCTATTCCGCCGGACAGAAATTTCGCTTTGATATTCTCATGGACATAGGCGCTTACCGTGACTTGCACCGTCACCGCCGGTGCGTCCAGATTCACCAGGAATACAGCTTCGCCCACGGCTTTGATACGCCTCGTGAGGTCCAAGATGCTGGCCACGCTGCGCTCTACGCCGAGGTCATGCAGCGCGTAGGCGATGCTGGCCGCCAGCTCGAAACTGCTCTTGCCGCCCAAGGTTCAGCCGTTCAGCCCGCGCAATATCTGCTTCCGCTTGCCTACCGCAAACGCACTCTGTTCAAGATGGATCTCGCCGAGGTCGTGTACATCAGCGAACTGCGCACCGGGGTAGGTGGTCACTGGAGCTATCGCAGCGTCGCCTACCAGATGTTTGAGCGAGTCGCGGCATGTCACCCAGCCCTTGCCAAGTACTTCCGAGTAACAGACATCCACCAACCCGTAGATCTGTTGCAAAGGTAGCTGCCGAGTTTTTTCGACTTTATCCAGCCGCCGAATATTGCTTCGAGCAATATTCGGCGTAGGAATCGTCGTAACTCTTTCTCCTTTCATTCCCCTCGGCCTCCGACCGTGCTATTCTCTCGATTGTCGCCAACAATTCTCGTGTAACCATGCGTAATCCGCACAGTTATGCTCTTGAGCGGCTTCGGGGCACAGCCCCTCAAAAATTCAGCCAGCGCCGCCTTTCCATGCGGCAAGGAGAGCTCTACATGGCCGACGAACGGTCCCGCGCACTTGATCTTGCGCTCTCTCAGATTGAAAAGCAGTTTGGCAAGGGTTCGATCATGCGCCTCGGTGCCAAAGGGCCCATCGTTCCGATCGCGGTCATCTCCACTGGCAGCATCTCCTTTGACGCCGCTCTCGGCGTCGGGGGCGTACCCCGTGGCCGCGTAGTCGAGGTTTTTGGCCCTGAATCCTCGGGCAAAACCACGATCTGCTTGCAGATCATTGCCGAGGCCCAGAAGGCTGGCGGCATGGCCGCGTTTGTCGATGCCGAACACGCCCTTGATCCCGCTTATGCCAAGCGCCTCGGTGTGGACGTAGACAATCTTCTGGTCTCCCAGCCCGATTACGGCGAGCAGGCTCTTGAAATCACCGAAGCTCTCGTCCGTTCCGGAGGCATCGACATTCTCGTCGTTGACTCTGTGGCTGCCCTCGTCCCCAAGGCCGAGTTGGATGGTGAAATGGGCGACAGCCACATGGGACTGCAAGCCCGCCTCATGTCGCAGGCTCTTCGCAAACTCACCGGAACCGTAAGCAAGTCGCGCACCTGCCTTATCTTCATTAACCAGATTCGCGAGAAAATTGGCGTTATGTTCGGCAATCCGGAGACCACCACCGGCGGTCGCGCCCTCAAGTTCTATTCCTCCATGCGCATCGATATTCGTCGCATCGCAGCTATCAAGGATGGTGATCAGGTCGTCGGCTCGCGCACAAAAGTAAAGATCGTCAAGAACAAGACTGCTGCACCCTTCCGCGAGGCTGAGTTTGACATCATGTACGGCGAGGGAATTTCCAGGGAAGGCGATATGCTCGATGTGGCTGTCGAGCGCAACATCGTCGAAAAATCCGGAGCGTGGTACAGCTTTGAAGGCGAGCGCATCGGTCAGGGTCGTGAGAACACCAAGAACTTCCTCAAGGAAAACAAAGATATCTCTGCGCGCATTGAGGTTTCTGTTCGCAAAACGCTTGGTCTGGACAAGGCTGCCGAAGAAGCACCCGCCGATCCAGCGCCTGTCTCTCCTCGAGAAGTAGCCGCAGCCAAGGCAGCGGTTCCCAAGAAGTAATTCTCGCGCGCAATGTGTGAACAATAAAAAAGGGGCGGATAATTTCCGTCCCTTCTTATTGCTTGCAGATTGTGAATGCTGCGAACTCAGCCGAGCTAGGGTTTGACGTGCAACTTGCCCGTACTGATGTCCTTGATCGCCTTGTCCCCTGCCGCCTTGGCCGCGGGAGACAATTTGTAGTTGGGGTTATAGACAATCCTCAGGCCGCCGTTGTTCAGGTGCGCCACGTAGCTCTGGCCTCCCAGTTTGCCTGCCTTGCGATTGTTGATGATCAGCTTGAGTACGCTGGTCCAGTCATACAGTTGGGAAGCTACAACGATCTGCGGCGCGAGTGGTGATTGGTCTTGCTGGTCGCCGAGCCAAAGTACGCGTCCTGTCGCCTTGGCTACGCCGATGGAGCCGACTGAAGATTCCGAACTGCCTGTGAGCACATCAGCGCCCGCAGCGATGTGCGCCTTTGCCGCCTGAGTCATCTGGGCCACGTCAGAGAACGATCCGGTCCAGGTCTTTGAAACGCGTATCTTCGGATCCACCGAAGCCACGCCTTGCAAGAAGCCGGAAACATAGGTCTTGGCATCGCCGACTTCCAACGGCCCGGTCACGCCAATGATTTTGGATTTGGTCAGCTTTGCGGCAAGCACGCCGTTGACGTACCCGCCCTCCTCGGCCGCCGCGGTGTACGCATAAACATTGGGCAGCCCCCATGTTTTTACGTCAGTACCCCATGCGAAGGTCGTCTTGGGGAAATCCTTTGCTACGTCCTCAACAGAGGACTCATACAGAGAACTGTGGGCGATGATAATGTCGAAACCTTGACTGGCGTAATCTCGGATCGCGGCAGCTGCGTCGGGTGTTCTGAACATGCTCTCTGTATAAGCGATCTTGACGGCAGACTCACCGCCCATCTCTTTCTGCACTTTCTTCAGAGCATCAAACATAGACTGGCTGAATGCCATGTCAGTGGTAGCACTGGGCATAATGACTGCAATACGCAACGGCCCGGCAGCCAAGGCCGTAGCCGGAAAGAGCGCGACAAACAGTGCGACACTCAGGACAACGGTCGCCAAAATCGATAGGTTGCGAATTCTCATACGTCACCATCCTTACTGGTTTTTGGTGGGCTGTTCGGTTTCGATTGTGGTGCTTTGATATAGAAGTATGGAACGACAATGAAATGGTTGCAATCACAAATTACTTACGGTGAAAGAGGTGTCGATTGAATGCGGGCGACTCTTTGAGACTTTACGAAGGATCTTGGCGGAGCTGGGACGATGTACAGATTCGATAATCCTTGGAATGGCGAAGTTTGCACAATGGTAAATGGTTGAGCACAGCGTGCAACGATTGACCAATCAGGCAAGAGGACGCTGCGGAGGATGTACCGGGTAGTCAATCGTTGTACTGCTGCCGCTCTCCACGATTCAAAGTGTGATCAACACTCAATGATATTCAGCGCCAGTCCTCCGAGCGAGGTTTCCTTGTAGCGCGTCTGCATGTCGAGTCCGGTTCGGTACATGGTTTCAATCACCTGGTCGAGGGAAACTTTGTGCTCTCCGGTTTCATTCATAGCCATGCGGCAGGCACTGATCGCCTTTACGGCTCCCATGGCGTTGCGTTCGATGCAGGGGATCTGAACTAGTCCGCCAATGGGGTCGCAGGTCATCCCGAGATTGTGCTCCATGCCGATCTCTGCCGCGGCTTCCACTTGGCGATTGTTTCCTCCAAGAGCGGCGACAAGGCCTCCGGCGGCCATGGAGCAAGCGACGCCTACCTCACCTTGACAGCCAACTTCTGCACCGGAGATCGAGGCGTTCTCTTTGTAGAGAATTCCGATCGCTCCGGCGGTAAGCAAGTATTTCAGTATGCCCTCGCTGGATGCTCCAGGGATGAACTTCTGGTAGTAGCTACCGACGGCGGGAATGATTCCAGCGGCGCCGTTCGTTGGGGCGGTCACGACGCGTCCACCGGCAGCATTCTCTTCATTCACCGCCATGGCGAAAGCGGTAACCCAATCGAGAGCCGCAAGGGGTTCAGGTAATGGATTTGCGGTTAGCTTTTGGTGAAGGATGAATGCGCGCCGACGCACCCTGAGTCCTCCGGGAAGAATCCCTTCGGTTCTTAATCCGCGCTGAATGCACTCTTCCATGGTTTGCCAGATGCGTAGCAGAAGGCTGCGAACTTCTATCTCCGGCCTCCACGTGATTTCATTCGCGAGAGCAATCTGCCATGCAGCTAAAGAGTGAGCTTCGCCCAGCTGGAGTAATTCGTCGGCGCTTGAGAAAGGATATGGAACAACGGCCTGTGTTGCGGAGTTGCGGTCCGCTTCGCCTTCTTTGCGAATGAAGCCGCCACCGACAGAGTAGTAAACCGATGAAGCAACGAGACCGCCCTCGGAGTTGAATGCTGAAAACTTCATCGCGTTGGGATGGCCAGGAAGCGACTCGCCCTTGCGGAAACGCAGATCGTTTTCTACATGGAACGCAATGCTGTGAGTTGGAGTGAACTCCAGTTCGTGGGTGTCGAGCATCGCCGAAAATCTTGACTCGATTGTTGCTGGATCAACAGTGTCCGGAAGCTCTCCCATCAGGCCGAGTACTATGGCGCGATCGGTTGCGTGGCCTTTTCCCGTGAGGGCCAGGGAGCCGAAAAGATCGATTTGGATTCGCGATGTGGCGGGCAGGAGTCTGACGCATTCGAGTTCGGAAACGAAGGCGTGGGCTGCGCGCATTGGGCCCACTGTATGGGAACTGGACGGGCCGATACCAATCTTGAATATCTCGAAGACGCTGGTTTTCATTGGGGCATTTATGTCAAGAAGCGCACGCGTTCAGAATAAGACGCCCGCCTCCCTCACGATTCGAGAGGCGGGCGCGATTCTGTAAGGTTACTCCTCTTCGGCGAAGACGCTCGAATCTTCCGCGGTTAAGCCGCACTTCTCAAGAATGAAGAAGAAGAGGCTGAGCAGCATTCCGACGATGGTCGCCAAAACCATTCCGCGCAGTTGGGTTTGTCCAAGCTTGATGGAGATGCCGGAGATTCCGACTACGAGGATGATTGCGGAGAGCAGGAGGTTGCGGCTCTTCGAGTAGTCCACCTTTGCCTCGATGATCATGCGCAAGCCCGAGGCCGCGATGACACCAAAGAGCATCATGCTGACGCCTCCGATTACCGGCACGGGGATGGTGCGAATCGCACCGCTCACCTTGCCGAAGAAGGCGATGATGATGGAGATGACGGCTGCACCGCCAATCACCCAGACCGAGTAGACACGGGTCAGGGCCATGACTCCCATGTTCTCACCATAGGTTGTGGTTGGGCATGAGCCGGAAAGGCCGGAGAGCATCGTCGAAAGTCCATCGCCCAAGAGGGAGTTGTGAAGTCCCGGGACCTTGAGGAGATCGCGTCCAACGATGTTGCTGGTGACGAAGAGGTGTCCAATGTGCTCGGAGATCACGACCAGGGCCGCTGGCATGATGATGAGAATCGAGGCCCAATCGAAAATTGGCAGGACCAGATGGGGGAAGGCGAAGAAGGCGGCACCGTGAAGGGGAGAAAAGTCCATCGTGCCGGGCACCCAGATATTTAAGACAACGGAGAGAAGATAGCCCGAGACTACTCCGATAAGGACGGGAATGGCGGCGAAGAACCCGCGGAAGATAAGAGAGCCGATCACTACAACAAAGAGAGTGAAGAGAGAGATCAAGGTGGCTGTGCCGCTGATGGCCCCACCCTTGTGGAATGCCATGTCTGTGGCTACGGGGGCGAGCTCAAGACCGATGAGTGCGACGATTGGGCCCATGGCCGCGGGCGGTAATACAACATTGAGCCATTCGCGTCCGGCGAAGCGGATAATGAGCGAGACCAGGGAGAAGATGAGTCCTGCTGCGACGAATCCACCGAGGGCGTGTTGGAATCCTACGCCGGGTGTTTTTGCCAGGGAGATGCAGGTGATGGTGGGCGCAATGAATGCGAAGCTGGAGCCGAGGAAGGCGGGCGCCTTGCCGCGGCAGACGAAGGTGTAGATAAGCGTTCCGATGCCATTCATCATCAGCACAAGAGCTGGGTCAATGACGGTGGTTCCCGCTGCCTGGTTGAACAGGATCGGGACAAGGATAGACGCGCCGAACATTGCAAATAAATGCTGCAAGCTCAGAGGAATGCCTTTAAGCAAAGGCACCTTCTGGTCGACCTGAATGGTCTCTCGCGCCGAAGCGGGACCGAGCTTGGGAGTCACTGCTGGTTGCCGCGTGCTGGTTTCAGTGGTATCGATTGCCAAGGTAAGACTCCTTTTTGCCAAGTGAACAATTGTTGAATTTAGAAACGCTGCCACAGTTTTGCCGCAGAGATCCTGGCCCGAGCCATGACCTCTGCTTCGTCGATTGCAAGAAGCTTTCTTTCTTGCATGAGAATTTTTCCGCCGACAATGGTGGTCACGACAGAGTGCCCGGAGACTCCAAAAAGGATGTGACTGTTTACGTTGGAGGGTGTCAACGGAGTGGGAGGGTCGTAATCCACTACAATCACGTCGGCGAAAGCACCGGGTACCAGTTTCCCCACGGGGCGACCAAAGCACTCGCTGGCGATCGCGGCGTTCGAATCGAAGAGCATGGTTGGAGGCTCACTCCATGCGGCACCGGGTTGGTGCGTTTGATGCTTATGGAGAAGGTTCGCAACCTTGAGCGATTCAAACATATCGCAGGTATAGCCGTCGGTTCCCAGACCAACGCGCACGTTGCGCCGCATCATTTCAAGCACGGGCGCACAACCCACGGCGTTCGCCATATTGGATTCCGGATTGTGCACTGCGTTCGTGCCGGTCGCCTGCAGGAGGCTGATTTCTTCGTCATCCACGTGGATGCAATGGGCGGCAATTGTCTTGGGGCCAAGTATGCCCAGGTCGTGGAAACGCTGCACAACCCGTTTGCCATGAACCTGCTGGCATTGAGCGAGATCTTCCTGCCCTTCAGCAACATGCACGTGGAAGCCAGCACCCAGCGATCGGGCAACTTCGCTGGAGCGCGCGAGGGTTTTGTCGCTCAACGTGAAAGATGCGTGCAGGCCAAAGAGTCCGCGAAGCAAATCTTCGGGGGAGTGCTGGCAATGCCGCAGAAAGGCTCGATTCTCTTCGATGCTCTGTTCCGCAATACCTTCGCCGTCGCGGTCTGAGACCTCATAGCTAAGGCAACTGCGCACACCGGTGTCACGCACCGCCTCTGCAATGCGGGACAAACTTCCGGCAACGGCTCCCGGACTGGAATGATGATCGAAAATAGTGGTTGTGCCGTTCTTGATGCAATCGATCAAGGGCACCATTGCGCTGTCATAAATATCCTGTAAGGTGAGGACCTTATCCAAGCGCCACCAGAGACGGTTCAGAATTTGCAGGAAGTTGCCGGGCGCATCGTCTTTCAGGGCCATTCCGCGCGCGAATGTGCTGTAGAGATGCATGTGGGTGTTAATCAGCCCTGGCATGATCATTTGCTTCTTCGCGTCGAGAAACTCAGCGGCTGGATTGCGCCGCTTCAGGTCCATCGTGTTGCCAATCGCGGCAATGAGGCCGTCTTGAATGGCTACACATCCGTCCTCGAGTAAGGGCAGTTGATCATCTTGGGTGATGAGCCGCCCATTCCCAACCAACAACATTTGAGATGTCTCCGTGTTGGAGGATTCTAGCATTGAGCCTCACTGTTTCACTCGCTTCTTTTTGCGAGAAGCTCGCAAATGCTTGAAAAGGAGCAAAAAGAAGGTTAAGAGCTGAGATCGCAATCGGTGCGTCCCAGAGTAAGGCTCGGCAAGAGTCGCTCCTCACTAGAAGTTGGGCACAGGCGGCATTTCGGTGGCGCTGGAAACCACAACGGAATTGCGGCTGACAGCTTGAGTGTTGGTGCGTTATCCTTTAATGGAATTATCCCGCAAGCTCGCAAATTTCTGAAATGCTCTGGCTCGGTCGAACTCCGGCTTGTGTGGCGCCGCTGTCGGAGAAGTTGTCTATCAGTGGGTTCTGGGGCGTGAAATGGCGAATTTAAACGTAAAGATCTGCGGCATCGAGTTTGCAAACCCGGTTATGCCTGCAGCCGGTCCGCCGACTAAGGACGGAGCGATCTGCATGGCAGCCGCTGCGGGTGGCGCCGGAGCCTTGGTGACCAAGACAATCTCGGTTGAACCGGCAGATGTCCCACGCCCTTGCATGGCAGAAATTCGCGGTGGATTTCTGAATACCGAGTTGTGGTCTGAACTACCGAAAGAACAGTGGCTTGAGACGGAGTACAAACTGGCCAAGGCTACCGGGCTTCCGGTAATCGTGGGCCTGGGATATTCGGCGGATCAGATCCGGGAGTTGGCTCCGCTGGTGAAACCGTACGCGGATGCTCTTGAACTTTCGACGCACTATATTGGCAATGACCTTTCACCGATTATTAATGCGCTTCGTGCGGCGAAAGCAGCGGTTGATGTACCCGTGTTCATGAAGGTTAGTCCGCACCCTAATATTCAAGAAATTGCTGTGGCGCTGGAGAAGGCGGGCGCTGATGGCCTGGTCATGATCAACTCCTTCGGCCCTTGCTTAAGCATCGACTTGGAGAGCGGCCTGCCGCTAATGGGAAGCAGGGAAGGATACGGCTGGCTTTCTGGTGGGGCGATTAAGCCGCTCGCTTTGCGATGTGTTTACGATGCAGCGAGAGTGGTGAAGATTCCGATCTTTGGCGTAGGTGGTATATCCAATGGTCGCGATGCTGTCGAGATGTTCATGGCTGGTGCGTCCGCAGTGCAGGTATGCACGGAAGCCATTCTGCGTGGGCCGACAGTTTACGGAAGGATCGCGCGGGAACTGAACGCCTTTCTCGATGAGCATGGGTATGCATCGGTTGACGAGATCAAGGGACTTACTATTCGCAAGATGGCGGAGCGGGATTCATCGCGTCATGTGAGTGCTCCGGTTGTGGATATGACCCAGTGCGTTCTCTGTATTTCATGCGAAACAAGTTGTCCGTATGGAGCGATCTCGAGGACGGGCACTTTGAAAACGGGCGGGGTGCTGGAGATTGACGAAGAGAAATGCTTTACCTGCGGACTTTGCATAAGCCGATGCAAGAAGCACGCTCTGAGCATGACGCAATAGATTCACCATCGGTAAGTAAGAGCCTTGAATGGATGGGTAGACGATGAGTTACTTCACCGGGCTTCGTTGTATTCATTGTGGCCGAGAATACGGCGTAGATGAATTGGATTATTACTGTATATCCTGCGGGTACCACGACGGCATTCTAGACGTCGTGTATGACTATGAGTCGATGGGTAAGGAACTGAATCCCTCAACCATAGCGAAAAATACTGACCTCTCGATGTGGCGGTATCTTCCCTTGTTGCCGGTGGCCGACTCGACGCTTATTCCACATTTGCAGGTAGGGTGGACTCCTCTCTACGAAGCTCCCCGGGTTGCGCGTGAGTTAGGTGTTAGACGCTGCTGGGTAAAAGACGAGGGCCGGAATCCTACAGCATCCTTCAAAGACCGGGCCAGCGCCATGGGGGTTGTGAAGGCATTGGAGAAGAAGGCTTCGCAGATCACCTGCGCCTCGACCGGAAACGCCGCCTCTTCGCTGGCTGGTTTCTCTGCGGCTGCCGGAATAGCTGCGACAATCTTCGTACCTTCCCGCGCACCAGAGGCGAAGGTTGCGCAGTTACTCGTGTATGGCGCACAGGTCTTTTCGGTAGAGGGAACTTACGACGAGGCCTGGGAATTATGCATGCAGGCGAGTGCAGAGTTTGGATGGTATAACCGAAACTGCGCGATCAATCCCTACTTGATAGAGGGAAAGAAAACAGTAGCACTGGAACTTGCTGAGCAATTCATGACTCTCACGCCCGGTAGTTTTCCGGACTGGGTTGTGGTATCTGTTGGCGACGGTTGCACGATAGGTGGGATATGGAAAGGGTTGCGTGAAATGCATATTCTTGGGTTCATTCCACGCGTGCCGAAAGTTCTTGGAGTACAGGCAGAAGGCTGTAAACCATTCCTCACTGCATGGCGTGCGGATGGGAAGCTGAATCCATGCGACGCGGACACACTGGCTGATTCCATTGCAGTTGGGCATCCACGAAATTTTGTAAAAGGAATGAGGGCGATTACGGAATCCGGTGGCGCCTTTATTTCGGTTACCGACCAAGAGATTCTTGACGCGATTCCGATGTTGGCGCGAAAAGCTGGCGTATTTGGCGAGCCTGCGGGTGTTGCCGGTGCGGCCGGGGTTCGACGAGCGGTGGAAACTGGAGTCATTGATCCATCGGAAAGCGTAGCAATCATTGTCACTGGGAATGGGTTGAAGGACATCCAGAGCGCGATAAGATCGGTGGGACGCCCAATTTCGGTGAGGCCCGATCTTGAAGAGGTTCGAAAGGCATTAGAGGTTAGTGTTACTTATTAACATTGCGCTCGTCGCAAGGAGAAGCAAATAAGATGGCAAAGATTCCGTTCGGCCCCAACTATGACGAGATGCTGAATCCAGGGCTCATCAACAAGGACGTTCGCGCCGAAGCGTTGGTTGCGTTGAAAGAAGATGAGCTTGATCCCATTAACCTGTTCAACATCACATGGAAGGACGCGTCTAACCAGGTACGCAAGGTTGTGTTGCCACCTGTGTTGACCGGGATTGATGCAAACGTCGTGGTCATGCTGGGCTATGGGTTTCCGTCGGGATCGCATAAAGTCGGCCCAGCTTACAGCACCCTGATCGAAGGGATGGTGGATGGCGAAATCGTACCAGGTGAGCATACGATTCTAGGACCATCGACAGGGAACTTCGGTATTGGGACGGCTTACATCTCCAAGCTGTTAGGTTTCCGTGCCATTGTTATCATGCCGGATAACATGAGCAAGGAACGTTATGCGCGAATAAAGAAGTACGGCGGGGAACTGGAACTAACACCTGGCTCTGAGTCTGATGTTATTTTGACTTTGGAGAAGACGCGGGAGTTAATGAAGAATCCCAAGAATAAAGCACTCGCCCAGTTCGAACTCTTCCCTAACTATAGATTCCATCGCCATGTTACTGGCGGCAGTGCGATTGAAGCAGTGAAGGGTGTGGGCAACGGCCGGATCGCAGGGTTTACTTCGGCACCGGGTTCGGCAGGTACGCTTGCCGCTGGCGACCAGATCAAAGCCGCTTTCCCAGAAGCGAAGATTGCGGCATTAGAGCCATATGAGTGTTCGACCCTTGCAAATGGCGGACGTGGTCAGCACCGCATTGAGGGAATCGGCGACAAGATGTGCACACTGATTCACAACCTGCTCGCCACCGATTTCGTGATTCTCGTTAAGGACGAGGAGACGGTGCAGGGAGTCAAGATTTTCCACGACGGTACGGAGTCCTTGGTAAAGCTTGGAGTGGATCGGGAGTTTGCGTTGAGCTTACGGGACTGGTTCGGACCCTCTGGCATCTGCAACGTGCTGGGCGCGATTAAACTCGCGAAACATCTGAGACTCGGACCGGGAGACAATATTGTTACGGTGGCTACGGATGGATTCGATCGATATAACTCCGTGCTGGAAGAGATGAATAGCCGCTACCTGGAAATGGCTCCCACGGTCTTGGATCGTTGGACGCACGACATTTTCCTTGGAGCCACCGATGACAATGTGTTCGACTTCCGCCGGCCTTCGGTAAAGGAACACTTATTCCAGCAGAAAGAAAAGGACTGGGTTAAGTTCGGCTACTCGAAGGAGTTCCTGGATTCGATGCGGAGCCAGAATTTCTGGGATGCGCAGTATGCCAAAGTGCCAGTTTATAACGAGAAAATCAGTTCATCCCGTGAGGGCCATTTCACCGCAAAAAGTTGAAAGAGGAATTAGTCATTGGCAAAAGTGCTGACAGGTGGGACAGTCGTGAACGCGACCGGGAGCTCGCGTGCTGACGTGCGAATTGACGGCGAAAAGATTGAGTCAATCGGTGCGAACCTCGCACGAGTAGCGGACCAAGTGATCGACGCAACGGGATGTTACTTATTTCCCGGTGGGATCGACCCTCATACGCACTTCGACCTTTCAGTCGGTACAACAGTCACTGCCGATGACTTTGTGAGTGGCTCCCAAGCTGCTGCGGTGGGTGGAACGACGACTGTTATCGACTTCGCCACCCAGAACAGAGGCGAATCTCTGTCGCAGGCGGTGGCGAATTGGCATGGCAAGGCCGATGGACGAAGTTATATCGATTACGGCTTTCACATGGCCATCAGTGAACTAACTAACAACGTGCTTGCCGAGCTGAACTGGGTCGTGAACGAAGCTGGCATTACTTCTGTAAAGCTATACATGGCTTACAAGAGAGTGCTCCAAGTGGATGATGGAGCGTTGCTTCGCACGTTACAAGCAGCAAAGCAGCTTGGGATCTTAGTGTGCGTCCACTGCGAAAACGGCGACGTAATCGATGTGTTAGTGGAAGAAGCAAAAGCCGCAGGACAGTGTTCTCCGAGGTATCACGCCCTGACGCGGCCTGCGGCAGCAGAGAGGGAAGCGATCCAGCGCGCGGTCTTGTTGGCTGAAATAGCAGATACCTCCTTGTATGTTGTGCATGTGAGTACAGGAGACGGGCGACAAGTAATCAAGGATGCGCGGAGCAGAGGTCTTGAGATTTATGGAGAGACCTGCCCGCAGTATCTTCTTCTGGATCAGTCCCGTTATGACAGCGCAGACTTCAGCGCGGCTAAGTATGTGATGTCACCTCCGTTGCGCACGCATAAAGATCAGGAGCAGTTGTGGGCGGGCTTGCTTGCGGGAGATCTTCTTACAGTAGGCTCGGACCATTGTTCGTTCAACCTGGCAGGACAAAAGGAACTGGGCCGCGATGATTTCTCGAAGATTCCGAATGGTGGACCAGGTGTCGAGAATCGCATGGGCCTTTTGTATACCTACGGAGTCGTTGCGGGGAAAATTGACATTCATAAATTGGTGGCAGTTACTTCTACGAACGCTGCCAAGTTATTCGGACTTTACCCGAGAAAAGGCGTAATTGCCGTCGGGAGCGACGCGGATATTGTTGTCTGGGATCCGGCGGCGCAGAGTGTGATCTCAGCACGTACGCAGAAACAGCGAGTGGACTACAACCTCTACGAGGGATTCCATCAGGTTGGCGAGGCGCGCCACGTCTTCCTTCGCGGCACACAAGTCGTGGCCGGTGGCATCCTTAATGAGCGACCCTCTGGAACCTATGTCATACGCCAACCAAGAATCGCAAAGGAGTTGCTGCAATGTTCCAGTTCACTCTGAACAATGAACCGGTAACGGTGAACTCGGACAGGAACCTGCTGGAGTTCTTGCGCGAAGACGCGCGATTGGTCTCGGTGAAGAACGGTTGCGCCGAGGGGACATGCGGATCCTGCACGGTGTTGATTGATGGCAGAGCTTGGCGAGCTTGCAAGCTGCATGTCTCGAAGTTGAGCGGTAAGTCCGTTACCACCACGGAAGGTTTATCGGTTCGTGAGAAGGAAGTCTATTCGTGGGCTTTCGGAGTGGCAGGAGCAGTGCAATGCGGATTCTGCATCCCTGGAATCGTGATGAGTGCGAAAGCCCTGTTAGATGTCGACCCATCGCCCACAGCCGATGCGATTAAGACCGCAATCGAAAATAACCTCTGCAGATGTACTGGGTACGTCAAGATTGAGCAGGCAATAACTCTGGCGGCAAAGGCATTCAGAGACGGTGGGATTCTTGCAGAAGACGATAGTGCGAGAGTCGGCGCGCGAACCGTTCGGCCGGATGCGAAAGAAAAAGTTCTTGGCTACGGTGAGTTTGTTGACGACATGAGCGTCCCGGAAATGTTACATGGGGCAGTGCTCAGGGCTAAGTATCCCAGAGCAATCGTGAAGAAGATCGACATCTCCGACGCACAACAGTGCCCCGGGGTTGAGTTAGTTCTTACTGCCAAAGATGTGCCCGGTCAGCGTCTGCTGGGGCATATTGTTCACGACTGGCCGGTGATGATCGACGAGGGCGAAGAGACTCGCTACGTAGGCGATGCGCTGGCAATTCTCGCTGCGAGCACGAAAGAGATCGCGCGGCAGGCGTTGGATCTTATTCACGTGGAGTATGAAGAGTTAACGCCAGTGTTAACTACGCAAGCGGCTATGGCGGAAGACGCTCCGCGCATTCATCCAAAGGGAAACCTGCTGTCAGAGACGATCATGAGGCGAGGCGATGCAGATAAAGCCATTGCCGGGGCGAAGTACGTGGTCACCGAACATTACTCTACACCGCATCAGGAACACGCATTTCTGGAACCGGAGAGCGCGCTGGCTGTTCCCACGCAGTGTGGCTCGTTGACGGTTTACACAGGTGGACAGAGTGTCTACGACGATCACCAAGGCATTGTGGAAATGCTTGGAGTTCCGGGCGATAAGGTTCGAATCATAAGCAAGTATGTTGGCGGAGGCTTCGGAGGCAAAGAGGATCTTTCTGTTCAACACCATGCTGCATTGCTGGCTTGGCTTATTGGGCGTCCTGTGAAACTTACGTTGAGCCGGCAAGAGAGTTTTGCGGTTCATCCCAAGCGCCACCCGATGGACATGGAATGCACCACCGCGTGCGATGCGAGCGGCAAGATTTTAGGCGTGAAGGTTCGTATTGTGGCAGATACGGGGGCGTATGCGTCGCTGGGTGGTCCGGTGTTGCAGCGCGCTTGCACCCATGCGGGTGGGCCTTACCAGATTGATCACGTTGATATTGTGGGTCGCGCTTATTACACCAACAATCCTCCTTCGGGTGCATTCCGCGGCTTCGGGGTGATGCAGACGTGCTTTGCGATGGAAAGCAATCTCAATTTGCTGGCGGCCAAGGTCGGAATCTCTCCGTGGGAGATACGGTTTCGAAACGCAATTGAACCGGGCGGAGTGCTCTCCAATGGACAGATCGCCGACGCCGGTACAGCTCTGAAAGAGACATTGCTCGCGGTGAAAGGCTTTGTTGATGCGAATCCCGGTGCTGGCGTCTCTTGTGCTTTCAAGAACAGCGGAAAGGGCGTGGGAGTTACTGATGTCGGCCGAGTGAAGTTGAAGGTGCAGGATGGACAAGTACTGATCTGCACGAGCGCGGCTTGCATGGGACAGGGGATCGCCACCGTTGTGTTACAGATTGTGGCAGAAGCCACAGGACTTCCGAAGTCAGCTATTAGCGTGCATACGCCGGATACGATGGTAACTCCTGACAGCGGCACCAGTACTGCATCGAGGCAGACCTTGGTGACCGGCGAGGCAGCACGCAGGGCTGGCGTGGCGTTGAGAGAAGATTTGGACTTACATTCGTTAGCTGAGTTGGAAGGCAACGAATATTACCGGGAGTACCACGCAATCACCGATCCAATGACATCCGATAAGCCTAACCGGATGAGCCATGTTGCTTATGCGTACGCCACACAGGTTGTGGTGCTGGATGACGATGGAAGAGTGCAAAAGGTAGTCGCCGCCCACGACGTAGGAAAAGCGATTAATCCCAACGGAGTTGAGGGACAGATTGAGGGCGGTGTTGTAATGGGATTGGGTTATGCGCTGACTGAAGAGTTCCCGCTCAGTAATGGAGTTCCAACAGCCACGCTCGCGACGCTTGGACTCATACGGTCCACGCAGGTGCCGGAAATCGAATGCATCATCATCGAGAAAAATACTACCGAGCTGGCGTACGGGGCAAAAGGCATGGGCGAGATTGTATGCGTGGCAACGCCACCGGCGGTCGCGTGCGCATACTTTCTGCGTGATGGAAAGCAGCGCAACAGTTTACCCCTGCAGGAGACTCCGTACAGCGCGGATCGCGCGACCAAGAAGGAATTACGGGCTAAGAAAGAACGTCTTAAGCAGGGGCAGAAACTTTGACAACTCAGGAAGGACTTATCCAACCCATGCTGACAGCAGAGCGCGAGCAACAAGTTATCAGCCTGTGCCAGGCACTTATTCAGACGCAGAGTTACTCCGGCCAGGAAGATCACGTAGTCGAGCGGATGAAGCAGGCATTTGCCGATCTGCGATACGACGAGGTGATCGTCGATGTGTATGGAAATGTTCTAGGCAGAATCAAAGGGAAACACGCCGGTAGGTCGATCCTGCTGGACGGGCACATCGACACGGTTCCTGTACCGAACGAATCGAAATGGAAACATGAGCCGTTTGGCGGCGAACTGGTGGATGGAAAAATCTACGGGCGCGGCACCTCGGACATGAAGGGTGCGGTTAGCGCCATGATTACGGCGGCAGCATACTTTGCAACAGACACTGCAAGAGATTTTGCAGGAGAGATTTATGTCTCAGGCGTGGTTCACGAAGAATGTTTCGAGGGAATTGCGGCGAGAGAGATCAGCAAACGCATCAAGCCTGACTACGTTGTGATTGGCGAGGCCTCGGAACTGAATCTGAAAAGGGGGCAGCGCGGGCGAGCTGAAGTCGTAGTGGAAACTTTTGGAAAGCCTGCACACTCAGCCAACCCACGCGCGGGCATCAACGCGGTTTACAAGATGGCTGAGCTGATTCGGGAGATCAGTAAGCTGGATGCGCCTACGCATGAAATCTTGGGCGAGGGGATTCTGGAACTTACAGACATCAAGTCTTCGCCATATCCCGGTGCGTCGGTGGTTCCTGAGTACTGCAGAGCGACTTACGACCGGCGGTTACTTGTTGGAGAGACGAAGGAATCTGTATTGAAGCCGCTGCTTGCTCTGATCAGCGAGATCAAAAGCCGGGATCCGCAGTTCGAAGCAAAAGTGCATTTTGCGACTGACGTGCAGAAGTGCTACACGGGGAGCGAAATCGGCGGTGAAAGATTCTTCCCCGGATGGGTGTTCGACGATGGCGACGAGTTTGTGAAGGCAGCTCTGACTGGATTGCGATCGGCTGGGCTGAAGCCTGAGGTTACTCAGTACTCATTCTGTACCAACGGCAGTCATTACGCGGGCGAAGCAGGCATAAAGACGATCGGCTTTGGTCCGTCGCGAGAGAACCTGGCCCACACCATCGATGAGTATGTCGAGGTGGACCAATTAGTAAAATCCTGCGCGGGATATTACGGAATACTGCAGGCGGTGTTTGGCAAGGACTCGGAATGAGGATTCTTGTTAAGGACGGGGCAATCGTCGATGGAACGGGCAATCCGCGTTATGTGGGCAGCTTGGTTATTGAAGATGAGTTGATTGCTGCGACCGGCAATGTTGAAGCGGGCAGCGGTTTTGACCGCATCATTGTCGCTCGAGGCATGATTGTGGCGCCTGGCTTTATCGATACGCACAGCCACTCTGACCTGCAAGTCATGCTGAACCCGTATGTGGAGGCGAAGATTCGGCAGGGAATCACTTCTGAATTACTTGGGCAAGATGGAATCTCGATGGCGCCGTTGCCGCTGCGATACATTTCTCCCTGGCGAAAGAATCTGGCCGGACTGGATGGCGATAGCGATGCAGTGGATTGGGATTACGAGACCACCGATGGATATCTGCGTGCACTAGAGGCGAAGGGCGTAGGGCTGAATGAGAGCTATCTGATCCCGCATGGGAATGTGAGGATGGAAGCGATGGGTCTGGACAATCGCAAGGCCACGCCTCAGGAACTCGAACGCATGAGGCACATTACGCGTCGCGAGATGGAGGTTGGTGCGTTTGGCCTCTCAACGGGACTGATCTATATGCCCTGCGCGTATGCAGACACAGCAGAGTTGATTGAACTGTGTAGGGTTGTGGCGGAGTTCGACGGTGCGTTTGTGGTGCATCAACGCAGTGAAGCGGATACGATTCTGTCCTCAATGGAAGAGGTCCTCGACATCGGGCGCAAGTCCGGAGTAACTGTTCATTTCTCACATTTCAAGGTGTGCGGGCGCAAAAATTGGAGCCTGATCGACGAAGTGCTTGGGCTGCTGGACCGGGCTGCTGCGGAAGGAATTCGAGTCTCGTTCGATCAGTATCCATATGTTGCCGGAAGCACGATGTTAGGAGTGATTCTGCCTCCGTGGGCGCACGATGGCGGCACGGACATGCTGTTACAACGTCTCGCGAGCCCCGAACTTCGGGAGCGCATGGTTCAAGACATTGAGCAGGGGATTCCTGGCTGGGATAACTTCGTAGACTTCGCCGGGTTTGATCAGATATTTGTTACGAGTGTGAAGACGGATGCGAATCAAGATGTAATCGGCAAGAGCCTGCAAGAGATCGGCGAATTGCGTGGCAAGAACCCATATGATGCCGCGTTCGATCTGCTGCTTGCGGAAGAGAACGCGGTTGGGATGGTTGATTTCTACGGGCTGGAAGAGCACGTGGTTCGCTTCCTGACCAGACCGGAGCAGAACGTGTGCACCGATGGGCTGCTGGGCGGAAAGCCGCACCCGCGGGTGTTCGGAGCGTTTCCGCGAGTGCTGGGGAAGTACGTTCGTGAAGAGAAAGCGCTGACGCTTGAGGATGCTGTTCGGAAGATGACGTCGAAGCCTGCGGAGGTTTTTGGTTTTGCGCGGCGGGGATTGTTGAAGGCTGGCAATTTCGCGGACGTTGTCATTTTCAATCCGGATACGATTATTGATAAAGGAACGTACGTTGATCCGGCGCAGTCTCCCGTAGGAATCGAGCATGTACTGATCAATGGCGTAGAAGTTTTAAGTGCGGGCAGTTATGACCGCAAGCTTGCAGGAAAGGTCCTTCGAAAATCGCGAGCATAGGATCGAAAGCTTCAGCGTGCGGCCGCAGGTTCGGAGCGAGGCTGTTCCATCGTTAACAAAAGAGCCTCACCTGTAGCGGGGAGTGAAAGCTTACTCGCAGCAGCGGGATTCACAAACGAGACTGCCTTCTTCGCCGCCGTCCACACAGAAATTGCGAGCAACAGTGGAGGCTCACCAAGCGCCTTGCTGCGCAGGAGACCAGCGCTTAGCTCGGGATTTTCAAGGAAGCCCAAGTTAAAGATTTCCGGTAAATCCCCGATGTTCGGAATCTTGTAGGTTGTGGGCGAGTGTGAAAGCAATTCGCCTCGATTGGAATACTTCAATTCTTCGGTAGTAGCCCATCCAAGTCCCTGCATGAATCCGCCGGACATTTGGCCGCGGTCGATTCCCGGATTGATGCACTGACCGGCGTCGATAAGCACGTCAACACGGCGGACTTTGAGTTCTCCGGTGAAGCGGTCAATCTCGACTTCCGATGCAGCAACTCCATTTGTGTAATAAAAAAATGGCGTGCCCTTGCCAGCGTTGCGGTCGAAGTGAATTCCTGGTGTGGCAAAGAAGCCCCGCTCTCCCAAGTTGATTCGTTCTGAGTAAGCTTGGGCAACAAGCTCCTGAAAGCTGATCTTCGGTCCATGGTTGAGGGAATCTGTCACCATGCCATCTTCGAAATGAAGCTGCTCTGGGTTCGGTACCACTGAGGACTGCGGGTCGACGAGAAGTGGAGCCGCAAATTCAGCGAGCCGCTTGCGCAGGGTGCGACAGGCATTTGCTGCAGCGGCTCCGTTCAACTCGGTCCCGCTGGAAGCCGCAGTGGCGGAGGTGTTGTTATTCTTTTCCGTGCTGGTGGGGGCGACGATGACGTCATCAAATGACACGCCCAACTCGTCAGCCACTATCTGCCTGAGACGTGTGTTGAGTCCCTGTCCCATTTCCGTGCCGCCGGTGGAAACCATAACGCTGCCATCGGTATAAATGTGCACAAGCGCGTTCGCTTGGTTGAGCATTTTTGTTGTAAAGGAGATTCCGAACTTCACCGCAGTCATTGAGAGTCCACGCACGTGAGTTGGACTGGCGGCGTTGAATGCCGTTATCTCGTGCTGCCGCCGATCGTACTCGCTCGATTGCCGGAGCTCCGAAAAGAGGCGGGGCAAAGTGTTGTTGTTCACATGCTGACCGTATGGAGTTATGTTTCGTTCGTTGACTCCATAGCAATTAGTCTGGCGCACGTCGAGCGCGTCTTTACCGAGAAACAGTGCAATCTCCTCAATGATGTTCTCGATATTAATCACGCCCTGTGGGCCGCCGAATCCTCGGAAGGCGGTGTTGCTCGGTAGGTTGGTCTTGCACAGTCGGCCCGTGACGCGAAAGTTCGGAAGATAGTAAGCATTGTCGGAGTGCAGCATCGCGCGCTCAAGGATGGCGGGTGAAACGTCGCACGCGCATCCGGCATTGGCATAGAGTTCGATTGATAGCGCCTTGATTCTACCTGCTGAGTCAAAGCCTACTGACCAGCGGCTCTGAAAGGGATGGCGCTTGCCCGTGTAGCGCATGTCATCGTCTTTGCTGAATGAAAATCTGCAGCGGCGGCGAGTTTTGAGTGCAGCCAACGCAGCCATGGCCGCCGGTGCTGCGGCTTGCGTCTCTTTCCCTCCAAAGGCTCCGCCCATGCGTTTGCAGACGACAACAACATGGTTGAATGGCACTCCGAGGATCTCGGCGGCAACCTGCTGCGTTTCGGTTGTATGCTGTGTTGACGATTGGATCGTCATCCTTCCGTCCTCGCCAGCCTCGGCGATTGCATATTGAGATTCGAAGTAGAAATGTTCTTGCCCGCCAGTTACGAGGGAACCATTCAGACGGTGCTCCGCTATGGCTAGTGCTCCAGTCGGGTCACCACATTCAATGACGCGCTGTTCTCCTATAAAGCTTGCGGCGGCCACGGCTTCATCGATTGTAAGAATTGGGGTGAGCTCTTCAATCTCCAGTCGTACACATTTTTTTGCAGCATCGACTGCGGCCCGAGTTTTGGCAATTATCAGCACAATTGGATCGCCGACGTAGTGCACGAATTCGGCTGCAAGAAGATGCTCATCCTTGAGAATGGAGCCGAAATGATTATGCCCCGGGATATCCAAATGGGTGAGCAATGCGACGACGCCGGGAACGGTTGCTGCCTCGGAGAGATCGACACACTTCACGCGACCATAGGCGACTGGACTCCCGAGTATATCCACCAGCAGTTCACCGCGCGCGGGCGGCACATCATCTAGAAAAATAGATTGACCGCTGACGTGTCCAGCAGAGGAATCATTCGGAATGTCTTTGCCGACCGATGGCAATTTTCTGCTCCCTTGATTGCGCTCTAAACCGTGGCGGTCTGTGCCTGCTCTTTCTTGAGATCGTGATAGAGCTTTCGAAGAATGTTAGTTGCCAGCGCATTGCGATATTGCATGGAGCCGCGTACGTCGCCAATGGGTGCAATCTCACTGAGCGCAATTCCCCCAGCGGCTTCGAAAGTTTCCAGTGAAATGTCGCGTCCCTTCAGATGAGCTTCGGTTTGCGGCAACCTGACAATCGTAGGGGCCACGCCTCCGTACGCGATGCGAGCGTCCTGAATCGTCTGGCAGGAGAGCTTCAGCCATACAGCTGCGCTAAAACTGGAAATATCCAGGTCTTGCCGCCTTGATACCTTGTAAATCTTAAGTATCTCGCCGTTACAGAGCCGCGGAATCCCTATGCGTGAGATCAGTTCGTCGGTGGTGGCAACGGTCTTTTTGTAGCCAATATAGAAGTCGTTGATGTTCACTTGGCGAGAGCCATGAGCGCCGGTAAGCTCGATTCTGGCATTCATGACAAAAAGAGCGGGCAGGGTATCGGCAACAGGTGAAGCGTTGGCAATATTTCCGCCGAGCGTGGCAGCGTTCTTGACTTGGGGAGAACCAAATCTGGCTAGCAACGAGGCGAGCTCTGGAAAAGACCTAGTCGTTTCAGCTTCGAGAGCCGATAACGAGACGTTCACGCCGGCGATAATTTCATCCTCAGTAACAACGAGTTCAGTCAGCGCTGATAGACCGGCTGTACTCAACACGGTTGTTATTTCTCGAGAGCCTTTATTCACTTGCACGCCTAAATCCGTGCCTCCAGAGATGATTAGGCAATCCTGATGAGTGGCTCTGAAGCGAATAGCCTCGTCGATCGCCGACGGTTTGAAGAAAATCTTGCCTTCCAACTCCAGATAGACTGGCTCCTGGGCTGTTGTCGTTAGCTCTTCCATTATGTCAGGCGAGTTGAATAACTCGCTCATGCGGGTTGCTCTCTGTGTGTTCACCGCCAGACCGGCGCGCAGGATTGGATCGTACCCGGTGCATCGGCACAGGTTACCAACCAAGCCCTGGCGCAGACGTTGTTCGGACAACACAGGATCTGTTTCCAATAGAGCATGGATGGACATCACGATTCCTGGAGTACAGAAACCACATTGCGTCCCGTGATGACGAACCAGAGCATCCTGTACGGGATCCAGGCGATCACCGCTGTTTAGTCCCTCCACGGTCACGATATGGCAACCATCGGCCTGAAAGACAAACTGAATGCACGAGCACAGGGAGCGGTATTCGATCACCCCGTTCTGCGGACGTCCTCGAAGTACCGTGCATGAGCCGCAATCGCCTTCCGAACAGACAACCTTAGTGCCGGTCAGTCCCAGATCCTGGCGAAGATAGGTAGAAAGCGGCTGAAAGACGGCTGCACCGCGCAATTCACGTCGATTTCCATTCACATAGAAAATGATGCAATCACGCACAATCTGCTCCGATTGGCTGAGTTTAGCACGGCTGGAAAGCGACGAATAAATGGGCACCTAAACCGCCCCTCAGAGGGGGCTTAGACGTCCGTTAGTACCCTTCGCTTATATAAGAACAATTGATCGACTCGATAAAAAGATATTGCTAGGCGGCCTGCTCTGATCCTGCTACTATCCGCTAACTCAATTCAGTAATTAGCAAGAAAAGCTACAAGCGAAGGCTGAGTATATCGAGTTCCGCCTGCTTGCCTGGGTAATCTATGCCCGGCTGCGTCTGAATACCTTGGTCTTGAATTTTATTCCGGTCCCCCCGGCTCTGGAGGCTGTAAAAATGATGAAGAAATTTTTGGCGTCTTTCGTTCTTTTCGGCGCGATGTTCTGTACTCACCCCGCTCAGGCTCAATTTCAGGATAACTCCTTCACTTACTGGTACAGTCCCGAATTCCGGGAACCTGACACAAACAACGGCCATGCCATCATGAAGAATGTCATTGGCTTCACCCACGTCGATGGCGGCAACAAGTTCGGCAATAACTTCTTGAACATCGATATGTATCACTCCAACGCAGGTGATCCGACTGCGTCCGATGTCACTGATCCGACGGTGCCCGTGAGTAATCGACCGGCTGTCGGCGCCACTGAGGTCTATGCGGTTTTCCGTCATGACATCAGCCTCAGCAGGATTACGGGAAAGAAGCTCGCCTTCGGCCCGGTGAAGGATGTCCTCGTTACGTTGGGCGTCGATCTCAGCACCAAGAACACCACCTTTGCCCCGGGAAAGAAACTACCGCTGGCTGGCGCGACTTTCGCCATCAAGGTTCCCAAAGGCTTCTGGGACATTTCCCTGCTGTGGGATAAGGAATGGGATCACAACGGATACGGAAATTTCAGCACGAATCCGGGCCTCTATAACCCCGGTGGCGCCGTTGTCTTCCACAGCGCTGCTATGATTTCCACCGCCTGGGGCATTCCGTTTAAGGTTGGCAAGGTGCCGCTCTCGTTCGAAGGTTTTGGCAGCATTAACAGCTCCAAGGGGCCGGATGGCGGGGGCAACGGCACCAAGCCTGAGACTCTGCTGCATCCGAAGCTCATGTACAACTTCGGCAAGCTGATTAGTGAAAAGCATAACTGGCAGATCGGCATCGGCTACGAATACTGGGAGCACAAGTACGGTGAAGACAGCAAGATCAATCCCGGTTCGGTTCAGAACGCTCCGTTCGCCGCACTTACCATCCACCTCTAAACGAAGATCTCTCGTTGTTTGATTCGGCGGCCTTCAAAAAAGGCCGCCGAATTTTTTCGATCGATTGGCAGCTAGAAGAACCGTTGCTTGCCTGTGATATGTGCAGCAATACCCCGGTGGAGTGCCAGGATCGGTTCCATGTTGATGGTGGTCAACTTGTGCTCGTCCACTACAACTCTGCCCTCCACTACAAGGGTGCGCACAGCGGTAGGCGCACACAGTAACAGAGCGGCAACAGGGTCTTCTGCACCGGAGTAGACCGGGTCGCGAAGATCGAAAAGAGCGATGTCTGCGCGCATGCCGGGTTCCAGGCTGCCGATATCGGTGCGACCAAGGCATTGCGCACCACCCGTAGTTGCCATACGTAAAGCTTGTGTCACTGAGATTGCCGCTGCGCCGTTGGCGAGCCGCTGCAACAATAATGCCTGACGAGCTTCGGCCAACATATTCGAACTGTCGTTGGATGCGCTTCCGTCCACTCCAAGGCCAACGCGGGCTCCTGTTTTTTGCAATGCGAGCGCGGGAGCGAGACCAGATCCAAGTCGCATATTGGACGTGGGACAGTGGGCTACACCTACGCGCGCACGGCCGATCTGGTTTATCTCCGCCGCGTTAAAGTGAATGCCATGTGCGACCCAGGTACGGTTAGTCAGCCAGCCTAAACTGTCCAGCAACTCCAAGGGCCGCATGCCGAAGTGTTCGCGGCAGTACGTCTCCTCGTCCCTGGTTTCGGCCAAGTGAGTGTGGAGTCTGACGTTTTCGCGCTCGGCCATTGCGGCGGTGTCGCGCATGAGCTTCGACGAGACGGAGAAGGGGGAGCAGGGCGCAAGCGCCACCTGCACCATGCTCCCGGGCTTGGGATCATGATAGGTGCGAATCAGGCGCTCGCAATCCTGCAAGATCGTGTCCTCATCCTGCACGACGCTCTCGGGTGGCAAGCCACCCTTGCTCTCTCCCACGCTCATGGAGCCGCGCGTCGCGGTGAAGCGCATGCCGATCTTCTGCGCCGCCGCGATTTCAGTATCGATCAACTCTGTCTGTCCGGCCGGGAAGAGATAATGGTGATCGCTTGTCGTGGTGCAACCGGAGAGCATCAACTCGGCCATTGCTACCAGCGCTGCAACCTCCACTGCCTCGCGGTCGATGCGGGCCCAGAGAGGGTACAACGTGCGCAGCCAACCGAACAGCTCAACGTCAGCTGCTGCGGCCACCGCGCGTGTCAAAGTCTGGAAGAAATGATGGTGGGTGTTAATAAGACCGGGAATCGCAACACAGCCTGAGCCGTCGATAGTTCGAGTGGCGCTCAAGTCGGGCGGCAAATTCTCGCCAACGATTTTGATTTCGCCGTCTTCTGCGTAAATGAACGCCCGGCTGAGCCGCCGGTCGTCGGCATCCATCGTGGCCAGAGTGTGAATGTTGCGAATCAGCAGAGAATTCGGCTTCGGGTCTTTGCGGAGTTCTGCCATTAGACGAGTGTATCTTCTTAACGGCTTCGACTGGTCTAGACGGAAACGGGTTGCTCAGGATCATCTGCAAGGTGGAGGAGCGGAATGCGGTCCGCGACGTGTTTCATAGCCTCTCCGAATGGGATTCCCGCCATCATCAAGCCTATCTCTTCTATCGTCGCCTGATTACGCTCCACGACGCCGATAATTCGCCCCTCATATATCACCGCAATGCGGTCAGAGAGATTGCGAATCTCATCCAAATCTTCTGAGATGAGGAGGATGGCCTTGCCTTCGCTGCGCTGCTCGAGGAGTCTTTGATGAATGAACTCTGTTGCGCCAATATCAACGCCACGCGTGGGCTGAGCGGCAATCAACAGCTTAGGGTCGCGGGACAGTTCGCGGGCCATGATTAGCTTTTGAATATTGCCGCCCGAAAGGTTCTTGATGGGCGTATCCAGTCCTGGGGTCTTCACGTTGAAGTCGCTGACCAACTCACGAGCGTGGGCGGCCATCCTGGCAGTGCGAAGGAAGATGCCAAAGCTAAACTTGGGTGAGGAGTGATCCCGCAGGAAGAGGTTATCCTGCACGGAAAAGTCCTTGATCGCACCATCGCGCATTCGCTCTTCCGGGATGTATGCAGCGGCTTCCATGCGCTTCTTCAAAGATGCATGCGTCATGTCCTGCCCGTCGATCATAATCTCGCCTGCAGAAACTTTGCGCAGACCTGCGAGACACTCTGCGAGCTCCCTTTGCCCATTGCCAGAGACTCCGGCAATCCCCAGTATCTCGCCTGACCGAATATCGAGATCAATTCCTTTCAACGCTTCAGGGCCTCGATCACTCCTCGCACTTATGCCTCGAACCTTAAGGCGTACAGGACCGGCCTTCATCGGTTGTGGCGATAGTGGCTTCACTTCGCGCCCCACCATCATTGTGATCAGTTCATCGCGAGTAACATCTTTCGCTTGGCGAGTGCCTATCATTCGCCCGTCGCGCAAAGCTGACACGCGGTCACTGATTGCCAAGACCTCATTGAGCTTGTGTGAGATGAACACGAGTCCATGGCCTTCGCCGACCATGTGCCGGAGCGTTGTGAACAGGTCGTTCACTTCCTGGGGCGTGAGCACCGCAGTCGGCTCATCGAGGATGATGACGCTGGCGTCCCGGTACAAGGCCTTCAGAATTTCTACGCGCTGCTGCTCACCAACCGACAGGTGGGCAACGCAGGCTGACGGATCAATTTTCAGCCCGTAGGCTTTCGATAGCTCATCCAACTTTTGCGAAACCACTTTGAGGTCGAGCAGTGGCTCGCGCGACGATTTCAAGCCTAACGCTACATTTTCCGCGACAGTTAAACTTGGGATCAGCATGAAATGCTGGTGAATCATGCCGATTCCGGCGCTGATTGCGTCGGCTGGCGAATCAAAAACTTGAGCCTTGCCGTCTACAACAATCTCCCCTTCGTCTGGGTGGTACAGGCCATACAGCATTCTCATCAAGGTGCTCTTGCCCGCACCATTCTCGCCAAGTAAGGCGTGCACCTCGCCCGCATTTACGTCGAACGACACGTTGTCGTTGGCCAGTACACCCGGAAAGCGCTTGGTGATTCCGCGCATCTCGATTCGGCGAATTTGACGTTTGAGCGTGGGCGATGTTGCGGATGTCATTCTGTGAATTCCTCGACGTGTGTCGAACAGATTATTCTCGCGGAGCTGATTCCCTGTTTCCTGCGGGAAGCAGGGAATCAGCCCCGGTATAAATGGAAGCTGTTACGGCTTGATGGTGCCTTTTGAGATGCCCTGGATTGCTTTGTCGCCCGCGGCCTTCACAGACGCCTGCAACTTGAACGCTGGGTTATAGACAATCTTCAAGCCGCCATTGTTGAGTTGCAAGACGAACTTTTCGCCGCCCAACTTGCCGTTCTTGCGATCATTGATCATCTTCTTGAGAATGCCAGTCCAATCATACTGCTGTGAAGCCACTACCAGTTCCGGAGCCAGAGAAGCTTCGTCTTGCTGCGTTCCAAACCACAGAACCTTTCCTTTGGCCTTTGCCGCGCCAATCGAGCCAACCACAGCCTGAGAAGAACCGGTAAGTACATCTGCACCGGCCGCGATATGAGTCTTGGCGGCTTCCGCCATCAATGCAACATTCGAGAACGATCCTGTCCACGTTTTCGAAACACGAATCGACTTATCAACTGACGCCACACCCTTTTCAAATCCGGAGACGTAGGTCTTTGCATCGCCGATCTCAACGGGTCCGGTCACGCCGATCACTTTGGACTTAGTAAGCTTCGCAGCCAGTACGCCATTCACGAATCCGCCCTCTTCGGCAGCCGCCGTGTAGGCATACACATTGGGCAATCCGAACGTATTTACATCGGTGCCCCATGCGAATGTGGTCTTCGGAAAGTCGCGGGCGATATCGTCTACTGACGCTCCGTACTGTGAACCGTGCGCGATGACAATGTCATAGCCCTGGCTGGCGTAGTCGCGAATCGCTGCCGCAGCGTCCGGCACTTTGTACATATTCTCGGAAAAGGCGAGTTGCAATGCTGATTCGCCGCCCATTTCTTTTTGGATGGTCTTCAGGGCTGTAAACATGGACTGGCTAAAAGCCATATCGGTTGTGGCGCTAGGCATCACAACAGCGATACGAAAAGGCTTGGCGAGCGCGGCGGTGCTGAAAGCGATGGTCAGCAGAGCCAGAGCTAAGGCGATCTTAAGACTGCGCATGTTCATTCCCTCTTTTCTCATTCAAGATTCGTACACTCCGCATCAAAGTTCTTCCAAACGGAGCTCAACACAACTCTGTAACTCGCGGTCGCCAGGCAGCAGCGAGAAATCTACGCGAAGGATGCAGGACTCCAGAACGGTCCCGAGTAATGCATTCCCTGTGACCGCCGTGCGGCGCGCCGGACTGAATATGAAGCGCGCATCCTGCGATCTCGAATTAGTGCTCGCCCCTTTCGAAAGGCTTATTCAGCGCAACTGGTTGGCGCGACAATTGCGGCGCCAATGCCAGAACCAGAATGGTCAGCACATAAGGCAGCATCACAGCGAGGTCGGATGGGATTCTTACATTCAGTACTTGCATCCAAAGTTGGAATGCATTCACAACGCTGAACAAGAGTGCTCCGCCCATAATCGCGGCCGGCCGCCATCCCCCAAAGTACACCAGCGCAACAGCGATGAAACCAATTCCGGCTGTGAGATTCTCCTGGAACAAATTGACCAACGCAAGAGAGAGTGACGCACCACCGAGTCCAGCCATGATTGATCCGATGGTGACGCTGACGTAACGGACCAGATTCACGTTGACGCCCAGAGAATCTGCGGCGGCAGGGTTATGCCCCACGGCTCGAATCTTGAGACCCCAGGTGGTTTTGTCCAAAAGAAACCAAGCCATTGGAACTGTCAGAAACGCAGCGTAAACAGGTATGCTGTGCTGGAAAAAGATCTCGCCGAGTATCGGAATATTGCCAAGCAGCGGAATCTTTATCGGTTGGAAACCAACGACAGTCTTTACCGTGCCCACCATCACCTTGAAGAGTAAAGATGAGAGGCCAAGCCCAAACATATAAAGGCCGATGCCACTGATGCCTTGCTCGGCTTTCAGGGTGACGCTGATCAGAGACATCAACAGTCCCATCAAGAGACCAACGAACATGGATGCGAGCACGCCCAGCCACAGGCTGCCGGTGGTCAATGCAACATAGAACGCAGCAAACGCTCCCAGTAGCATGACCCCATCTACACCGAGGTTCAACACGCCGGAGCTTTGAGCGATTGCCTCGCCGACAGATGCAAAAAGATAAGGCGTAGCCATCCGAACCGCCGCGGAGAGAATGCCGATTGCGACCGGAAGTCTGAAGATTGAGGTTTCGGGAGCCTGAAACATGGTTAGTCTCCCTCGCCTTTCGCCAAGGCAATGGCTCGACGCGCAGACCATCGGCGAGACAGAAGATTGGAGCCCACCACGAACATGACGATGAGGCCCAACACAGTATCAATCAGCGCCGAGGGAACCTGTACAGCGCGTTGCATCTTGTCCGCCCCCACAAGCAAGCTTCCGAACAGCCACGAAGCTGGAATCAGGCCCAGCGGATGCAATCCGCCAAACAGCGCCGCTACAATGCCGGAAAACCCGTATCCGCTGGTAATGCCATCCATCATCCGATGCTGCACGCCGATGACTTCAACGACCCCAGCCAGCCCTGCGAATCCTCCTGCAAGCGTCAAGGAGAGTGCTTGATACACAGGCACGTTGATTCCCGCATGACGAGAGGCTTCTTGATTCAAGCCTACCGCGCGAATGCGGTAGCCGATGGTGGTTCTCCAGAGGAATATATAGACCACAAAGGCGAGCACTACTGCGACAATCGCACCGGCGTGCAACTGAGTCTGCGGGACAAGGCGAGGCAACCATACTTGACGCGGAAGGCGTTCGGACTGCGGAAGAAATGTACCTTCCTGTATTCCCGCCGGGTCCATGAGAGGACCGCGCAGCAGGTAGTTCATCAACTGGATTGCGATCGCATTCATCATCACCGTGCTGAGTATCTCGTTCACCCTGAATCGAACCTTCAGAATGCCGGGTATAAATCCCCAGACCGCACCGGCAAGAAAGCCCATCAGCATGGTTGTGGGGAGCAACAAATATCCCGGCCAGCTCCGGAAGGTCAGCGAAAACCAAGTGGCCATTAGCGCGCCTGCAATGATTTGCCCTTCGCCGCCGATGTTGATCACACTTGCGCGGAAGGCAATGCAGATACCCAAGCCCACTAGCAGCAGCGGGGTAGCCTTCGCCAAAGACTGCGTGAAGCCATACCAGTTGCCAAATACACCATCTACCAAAGCGCCATAGGCTGTGAGGGGATTAGCCTTCAATGCCAACAACATAAGAGCGCCAATCAGCAGCGCAACCAGCATCGCAACCACTGGCAGGGCAATACGGCAGCCAATGTCTACCCAATCGTACGAGAGCTTACGTGGAGCGGCATGAGTCTCTCGGGCTCTGTCTAACACAACTGACATCGGCACAACCTATCCGCCAAAGGAGAACGGAAAATCAAATTCAGGATTTGAATAAGGGAGCTATTCAGCTTTAATAGCATCATCCGAGGGCGGATGCAATAAGGTTAACCGCATGAGCTCTATCAGATTTTTTTATCAGCATCACGGATGATCCATTTCTGCTTTCGTCACTCAGGATTGCACCCTGAATGAGGATGCCAATTCAAACCTGAGTTCTTCCAGTGCGGATTGAAGCAGGCAGCAAGGAAAGCGCAGTTCCCGGTGCTAGAATCCTCTAACGGGTAGCCCCGTTGCAGAAGACGAATGCTGAATAACACCACCCTGACTATGCCGCAAATGGAAGACAAGACGAGCGAGAAGGAGGGAGCGAGGCCACTCGTTTACCTCGACCAAAACGCTACGACACCAGTGCTGCCGGAAGTATTGAGCGCGATGCTGCCATACTTCTCTGAGCAGTTCGGAAATCCATCATCCATGCACTCCTGTGGACAGCGCGCGCTGGCGGCGTTAAAGGTGGCGCGAACTTCCGTAGCCGACCTGCTCGGTTGCCGAATCACAGAGGTCGTTTTCACCGGTGGTGGGACTGAAGGCAACAATCTTGCGATCCTTGGCATGGTTGAACCAGGCGACCACATCGTTACCTCGGCAATCGAGCATGATTCAATCCTGCAGGTTTGCCGTCATGCTGAGAGCATCGGTTGCCAGGTGACGAGGGTAGGTGTGAATTCCGCAGGACGGATTGATGCCGAAGCGGTGCGGAAAGCATTGCGCCCGAATACAAAGTTGATTTCGATCATGTCGGCTAACAACGAAACAGGAGTTCTGCAACCTGTGGAGGAAATCGGATCTGTCGCAAAGGATGCTGATGTCTGGTTCCATACCGACGCAGTGCAGGCCGCTGGAAAGGTCCCGTTGGACGTGAATCGGATTGGTTGTGATCTGTTGACGATCACCGCCCACAAACTCCATGGACCACAGGGCACCGGAGCACTCTATGTGCGTAGGGGCGTGCCGCTTCGCCGCCAGGTTTACGGTGGTCGCCAGGAAATGGGCCGCCGTCCCGGAACACAGAATGTGCCGGGAATCGTCGGCCTCGGAAGCGCGTGCGAAATCGCGCATCGTTCGTTGAACGATGGGTCGCTTAGTCGGATCGAATCGTGGCGGAACAACTTCGAACGCTCCGTCCTGGTGCAGATACCGGGGACTGGAGTGAATGGCGCAGACTCTCCACGAGTGCCAAACACATCGAACATCTATTTCGACCACGTGGGGGCCGATTCGTTGATCTCGGCGCTGAACGAACTGGGAGTAGCTGTGTCTCGCGGCTCGGCTTGTACATCGGATGAAGATGAACCCTCAAATGTCCTGATGGCGATGGGGCTCAGCGGAGAGCGTTCAAGGTCCAGCATTCGATTCAGCGCTGGGAAAACCAGCTCAGAGGAAGACTTTGCCTATCTGATGACGATTTTGCCCAAAGTAGTGTGTCGCTTGCGGACGTCGGGACAGTTCCATGCAACATCGTGAATGGCAGGAAGAAAACAGTCCAAATTCGTAGTTGTACAGCAACAGGAGACGTAGGTGCCGATCGAAATCTATACCGAAATATGTAACCTCTTGCGACAGAGAAGGCGCTGTGCTTTAGCGACAATCGTAAATGCGGGCGGTTCGATTCCATCGGTGGCTGCTGCGAAGATGCTGGTTCGGGACGATGAATCGACCTTGGGCACTATAGGCGGAGGCTGTGTTGAGAATGATGTTGTAAAGGGGGCTATCGAGGTAATGAATAGCGAGAAGCCACGCACGTTCACCTTCAATCTGAATCAACAGCCTGACGATGACACGGGATTAATCTGCGGAGGTTCGCTTCAGGTTTTTGTCGAGCCTATAATCCCGCCCCCACTGCTCTACATTTTCGGCGCTGGCCATGTTGGTTTCAATGTCCACAAGGTCGCGCACATTGCAGGATTCGAGGTTGTAGTGGTCGACGATCGGGAGACATTCGCAAACCGCGAACGCTTTCCAAATGCGCTGGAGGTTCACTCCGGCGACATGGACATGCTGCTCTCCAGCTTAGATCCACCCGAGAATTCCTATGTCGTAATCGCAACACGTGGGCACCGTCATGATATGCGGGTATTGCGGTGGGCACTCGAAACGAACGTTCAATATATTGGCATGATCGGTTCCGGGCGCAAAGTGCTTACCATTTTCCAGCAACTGGAAAACGAAGGTGTCTCAAGCGATAGCTTTGATCGAGTTTTCGCACCGATCGGTTTGCAGCTGGGGTCCGTGACACCTGAAGAAATCGCCGTTTCGATCGTTGCTGAGCTGATCGGAATTCGCCGTAAATGCGATATTCCACAATCGCACGAACGCAATCGAATCCGCCGCGAGAAATCCCCAACAACCAAAGCAGAGGTGTAATCGTTCTCAGGCTGAAACGGGTCTAGCCGGGACAAACATTTGGCTAGCGGTGCGATCCTGCCAATGCGAACTTTGATCCGCTCAGCCGACGGGGATCTTCGCTTTGCTTTTCGAGGACGAAACGGTCCATGGATTCCAGCAGAGTGCGCGCCATCTTTGACATCTGTTCGGCGCTGGCGGCCAGTTCGGTGGAACTGGAAGTGGACTGCTGCACCATCTCGCGCATGCGTTCCATGGCGTGGACGACTGCCTGCGCGCCACCCGCCTGCTCTTCCACGGATGAGGTGATTTCGTGTGTAATCTCGTTGAGTCGTGTGGTGGCCTTCGCTATCTGCGACGAGCCGTGCGACTGCTCGTTCGTGGCAGCTCCAATCTCCTGGGAGAATTTGAACACCTCGGTCACTACGTTAGAAATTCTGCGCAGGGCTAGACTCAGATCGTTGCCAAGCGTTAGCCCCTCGTTGACGATCAGCGTGCTCTTCTCCATGTTGTCCACGGCCTTGCGCGCCTCACTTTGAATACCGCTGATCAACTCGCCGATTTCTTTTGTGGAGGCTGCGGACTTCTCCGCCAGTTTGCGAACTTCATCGGCGACGACCGCAAAGCCGAGGCCGTGCTCTCCAGCGCGCGCGGCTTCAATCGCAGCATTGAGAGCAAGCAGGTTCGTTTGCTCGGCAATGTCATCAATGACTTCGACGATCTTTCCAATGTTGTTAGCGCGCTCACCGAGGTTGGTAATAATCATGGAAGAGGAGCCAATGGAGCCATTGATACGGTTCAGGCCGTCCGTGGTCTTCTCCATGGTGCCGATGCCGCTCTGCACTTCATCACGCGAACGGCTGGAAATGTCGAGAAGTACCTTGGCGGTGTCTGCCACTCGCTGAATACTTGCGACCATCTCATCAATCGAGCTCGATGTCTCGCTGACGCTGGAGGCTTGCATCTGCGTGTTCTTGACCATGTTCTGCACGTTGATGCTCATCTCGTGCATGGTGCTGCTGACTTCATCGATGGCGGAAGAAGACTTCGTGCTCACCTTGGCGGAGTCTTCCGAAGCGTCTGCCACTTGGTTGGAGCCCGCCGCCACCTGCGCAGCAGCGTCGCGCACGTTGCGCACCAGGTCTCCCAGGCCGTCCGTCATTCGCGCAAAAGCGTGGCCAAGAACATCGCGCTCAGAGCGGGGAGCCACATCGCAGGAGAGGTCGCCGCCGGCAATGCCCTCAGAGACGGCGGCCATCTCTTTCAAATATCCGATCATGTTATTGAAAGAACGTGCCAGGTCGCCGAGCTCGTCCTTGCGGTCGACGTCGATCTGATGTTCCAGGTCGCCGGAATCGCTGATGGCTCGCGACACCGTGATCAACTCGTTCAACGGGTCAGTGATCGTCCGGCGCATCCGGGTTACCACAAGCAGAGCAGCGAACCAGGAGAAGATCATGACCGCTGCGACAATGGCTGCATAACTGCGGTAGCGTTGCTTCATCTCAGTCGTGTCGGATTCAATGTAGACCGAACCGATCTGTTCGCCGCCGAGCGCCATCGGAAGATATTGCATCAGCCGATCAGACTCGAAGTACGTTCCCGGACTCCTCAGTGGTGGCACTTTCGCGTCGTTTGCGCCTTTGGGACTGTATAAAGCGAACGGTTTCCCTTGTTTGTCATAGATGCAGGCAGCCGTAATATGAGGCTCTGCCTTAAGCGTGTCGAGCACCTCGCGAGCAGCCGACTGATCACCGAAGCTGAGCGCCGCCTTGCTGTTATCGCCGATAATCTGAATCAACGTTGAGAGATGTTCGGCTGAGGCACGCTTCGAGGTGACGACATCGTATCCAAGCAGAACTGCGCACCCCAGGAGAAGGGCTGCGCTGCTCGCCACCATCATCAAGATCATCAGCTTACGGCCGACAGACAAGTTGCTGAAATTCATGTGCCAGCCCTTCTTAGCTGCCGTCTGTAACGATTGTTGCCAGCGAGAGCAGCCTGGAACTGATTTGCAAATGTGCTCGCTCTGCCGCATGAGGATTCACTTCGAAGCGGATCCGGCCTGCGCTGAGCAACAAGTTGACGATTCCGCCATGCTGGCCAAATCCGTCGGACTCTCCCACGGTTAACACGTTGCTACCGCGAAGACGTTCCAGCATCAGCGGAATGTTCTTGCGTTCGGAGGTGCCCACAAAAATTACTTGACATGCTCTGAGATCACCATCGTGAGTCAGCCGGCGGACGATGATTCCCCTGCCATTGACTGGTTTGCCGTATGCCAGGCGTTGCAAAGCGTCGCCAGTTGCGTCGGCTCCAACAAACCCGATTACGAGGTCATGGCTGGCGTCAGGCCATTGCACAAAATTCACCAGCTTGAGCACAAAAGCCGCCTTAGCGTCATGCTCCTCGACGGACTGCGCAAGCGCGCCAGTACTGATTCCACCCGCAGAAATCAGCGCTAGAACACCAATTCCAGAGATCAGAAGGCGGCGCAAGAGCACCAGTACATGTTGACTCCAAAATCCGCTCAGCTCTTCTGGGTTTGCATCACTCACTTGTTTGCACAATAAAATATCAGCGCTCATAAGGATCACTGTCCTCCTTCTGAGTGCGTGTGCGATTTATCTTTATCGTCACGTTCGCTTGAGGTCCACGTTAGCTTCAGCCGGAAGCTTCGCCGGTCGTCAGGCAATAGTGAGGTCGAGGATACGGTGGAAAGCTGCTCAAAGTATCCGATCGTAGGTGGACTCATAGATCGTCCGACCAGATTGTAAGCGCCACCAGAAAGAGAGAACCCTCCCCAGAACGCCCGGCTGGACAGGTTGGCGTTCAGGAGCAATGGCGGTGCTGAATAGCTTGTCGCTGGCCATAACGCCGAACTTCTGCTCATATACTGAGCCTCAATTGCGGGCGTAAGCATCCGACGAAATACAGGTACGGCTAGGTTCAGCTTTGCGAGATGCTTTGGAGAATCCGGCAAAGGGGAACCAGCTGAATCGTTTTGCGCGTCCTGATACGTGTAACTCAGTCGACCTTCAATTCCTGCCGGAAGCTTGCCTTTCAGCTCTAGCTCCGCTCCCTTCGCGGTTGCCTTGGAAGGGAGAAATGTGGTGCCGTCTATCGGTCCATCGGGGCCTTGGACAATGGTCGTCTGTTGTTCGATATAGCTTCCAATGTGGTTGTAGAAGCCTGCGGCGCTGACCGTAAAGTGCTTGCTGAATTGCTGCTCCCAGACCCCCTCAAACGTGCGAATGTTCTCGGGCTTCAAGTTGGGAGCCGCCGCGCTTGCCATTCCCGCGGAATAGAGCTCCGAAAAACTGGGCGCGCGAAAGGCTGTTCCGTATAGAAACTTCAAAGTGGTGGATTTGCGCGGAGTGAAGATCAGCGCGGCGCGCGGATTGACCGTGCTACCAACGGAGTAGTTGTAGCGATCATTGCGCACGCCGACGTTCAGGATCAGTTTTGGATGAAGCCGGAATTCGCCTTCACCGTAGATTCCCCAAAGAGCGGACGTGCGGGAGTAGGCGAAATTCGTGGTCGTGGTGGCCCCCGGTGGAGTTATCCCGGGAGTTTCGAAGTAATTTTGCTGTGCCTGGCGGAAGTTGTCGCGGTAATCCGCACCTATGGTTATACGGTGCTTATCGAGGAAGCGCCGTGTCAGTTTCAGTTCCGCGCCTACGCGGTCGCCGTGGGCATTGTCATAATTGACGAATGGGCCGTGGCACTGCGCATCGCTACAATGCCGGAGGTCGTTATACTTGCCATGCGACTCGTAGGTGTCATAGTAGGCGCGCGCAGTCATTTGCACGCCCTTCCACACTGGATGCTCGTACTGCAAATCGGCGTATCCGCGAAAATTTGTGGTGTGAGTATCGGTTTGATGGCAGCTTCCGCACCAAAGTGATGACGAAGGCACCTTTTGTTCCGCAGCGGACGCAGCGGCTTGCAAAGTAAAACCGTGGCTGGAAACCAGCGCAAAAGCGCGACGGGTCTGGTCGTGACCATTCTGATAGCCGTTTGGATTGTCAGAGCCAGCTCCGGCTAGACCGGGAGTGATGATTGGATCTTCAATCCGGTCCAAGTGGCTCGGAGCCGCGGAGTCCCAATAGCTCGCTGAGAACAGAGCCTGGGTGCCATTCCGGTCCAGACTGTAGGTAGCCGTTTCCTTATAAGTGCCCAAGCTCCCAGCCTCACCGGAGATGACTGTGCCCTTGTTGTTTCCCGTCCGGATGATGACGTTCACGACCCCGAAGAAAGCGTTCGCTCCATATAGAGATGAACTTGGACCGCGCACAATCTCAATGCGATCGATAAGATCCATGTCGATAGGGAAGTCGTTTCCAAGCGGAGCCGAACCGTCGATATTGTTATTGATGGCGTGGCCGTTCACCAGGAGCAGGATGCGACTATTGGAGTCACCTGGAGGGGCAAATCCGCGCACTCCCAGGGTGCTGTAGCTGCCGTGATTCTTTGTGTAGAATCCCGTTACGCTGCGCAGTGCCTCGTTCAGGGTGCGATATCCGTTGCGCCGAATCTCGTCCCCGCTTATCACGCTGATTGAGGAAGGCGCTTCCGCTTCCCTCTGCTCGTACTTGGAGGCGCTGTATACCTTCGAATTCAGCAGTTCCTCAAGACTGAGAGCGTCTGGGTTAGTAGATTCCTGTGCGAATACGAATCCGTTGACGGCTATAAGTGATACTGCAATTGTTACTAGCCAAACACATCGAGAAACAATATGAGAACTGGAGCAGCGCATGGATCCCGCCTGTTCCGTCGGCCCATAAGGGCCAAAATGAGGAGCAAAAAGACAGAGCCCAAAGTAAGTCGTGCAAAGCCTGACAGCAAGTTACTTTTGTAATTACGAACCAGAGTTGATAACCGAAACACGGAAATGCTCCACACTGCGGTTCGGAGACTACTTAGTGGCTTGCTCATTAAGTTTTGGAGAATCAGCACATTTGATGGATATTGGTTGCCCAGCTTCATGACTGTCGCCTATCTTGAGTCTGAGTTACAGAAGTTTCTTTGACCTGATCCCGATGTTCGATATCATCAGAGCATCTGTCTCCTTATCTGCTGTTCCAGTTGTGCTGGAGGCTATTGTGCAGGATTCCTACATCACGGTTACTGCCGAAGCTTTTGTCCAAAAGCTAAAACAAAAATATCCACAACGCGCCTCCGCGCTAGGCGATCATCTGATTGCCGCCTTCGTTCACGACAATCCTCAGTATCGGGTGACCTACGATGGCGTGAAGCCTGTTAGCGTCAGTTGGCCTCGGAAAGCGGTTTCGGTTGTTGCGAAGTCATCCACTGTGCAAACAGGTTCCGTCCCCGCACCTGACCCGGAGTTTAGAGTCGCCGCTGAGCTTGAACAACGCCAGAAGCGCAACGCACCAGTGTCGCCTGCGCGTTCTGGGCAAGCACGTGAACCTGCGAATGATCGCAAGAACGCTGGAACTGAACCTCAATTAAGCGGCGTCAATAGACGCAAGCAGCCTAGGGTGCCCTGTAGAAAGACGAGAGCTTACGTTATAACGGACAATGTACCCGGTGCCGTTGTGGAGGTTGTAGACATCAGCAGGGGTGGATTGTGTTTTGTGAGCTTCGATAGGTTCTATCCTGGAACGGCCGTTTCGATCGCGACCCACTACATGGAAGGTGGTCAGAACATCTTCCAGGATGGACGGATTGTAAGAGTGCGGCACAAGCCTTCCGGCATGTCGCCCAGTGAGTATGCTGTCGAGTTCTCACTCGGATAACATTACTGCTGAAGCTGTCTGCACCGGTTCGGCCAGAGTCTCGTGGTCCTTGCCCCGCACCGCGTTACGCAACTGCTGCCTGTCTGTTGCTCATAACCATTTGCGGCGTTGGGCTATCCTGTTTCTCCATGTACTCTTCCAACCGTGTAAGGCGAAGCTGCTCGGCAATCAGCGGGCTGGCATGGGTCACTCTCACGTGCTTGCCTTTATCGGTTGCGAGCGCCAGCACCGACGCCAAACTGCCCAGTCCGCCGCAGTCAACCGCCCGCACTCCCGCCAGGTTGATGATGATTTGGTCGAAGCCTCCAATCAGCAGCACTGCGCTGCGCCGGAATGCTTCTGCTTCCTTGCCACCGATCAGTTTTCCATGGCATGCCATGGTTACGCGATCGCGGCCCGTGCGAACTTCCAATACCAGGTCCATAACCGTTCCTTCGGTTCAATGCTCACTATTCTTTACGGTCCAAGCCTATAGAAAGTTAGTTGCAGGGTTATGAACAGTAAATAAAGAGTCCATGAAGGGAACGATTCCGCAGTGGGATAACGCCGATGCCTGTTTCATCCGGACGCACAAAGGGATGACGGCGTTGAGCCGTCACCCCAGGAGTGAAATCACTTAATTGTTCTATCCTGAATTACTCTTCCCAACGTGTCGCGTTGAAGGCGGTTGCCGCTGTTGTGGTGGTAAGTTGCGCCACTTTGGAACCATCTGCATTTACTTCATAGATCGAGGATACGGTTGCAGTTCCTGGCTGGCATACAAATAGGACTTCAGTTCCCAGGTACAGGGCCTGATTGCTCCATCCCGCGCTGTAATCACCAGAGGTTAATAGCTTCGCGGGGTTTGTCGTGCTCTCGCCGTTGATGCTGATGACCGCGATGTCCGCAACATAGTAGGTTATATTCTCCGTTATTTCGGTGATGCGCTCAAAGGCGACCGAGGAGCCGTCAGGAGATACGGAAGGCAGAAAATCTCCTAAAGTGGGTAAGGTCAATTGGGTCAGAGCACTTCCATCCAGGTTTACGCTGAAGATTGCGTACGTGTCACTGCTGGTGGAGTCGCCCTCGAATACGATGCTCTTGCCGTTGGGCGTAAAGATTGGGAAGACGCCGAACACCTGAGTCGCAATGAGGGTTGGCGTCCCCCCGGTAGCTGGAATCGTATAGATCTGTCCGCCATTCATGGTGTCAAAGACAACCGTTTTCCCATCTGCAGAAAATGCGGCGTTGGCGTGATCAGATTCGTCTGCTGGGGTTAGCCCGGTGAGTTGCGTGATGGTTTGAAGTTTTGCATCGGCCACAAATACCTGTAGATAACCAGAGGTGTCTTCCGCGCTGAACACGAGCTTGGTGCCATCCACGGAGAGCTTGGCGCTCATAAAAGCAGCGCTCGTCGGATTGAGCTTCGTCGTGGCGCCAGTGGCGCTGTCCATGACATACAGATCAATATTCCCGGCGCCGAGGTTAATACCTGTTCCCATATTGGAAATCCGGGGCCGCGCTTCGTGAACGCGAGCCCTTCGCGGGTTGAGCTCGTGGGCCCTGCCTGCGACAGCCGGAACCTTGGTAGCACTAACGCTGCTCTCTTGCAGATAGGCAAAGGAGGTGGTGCTTCCGGCAAAAGGCGTCGGATTGCCGCTACCGCAGCTGGAAAGTCCAAAGCTGATGAGCAGTGCTGAAGCGGCGAGAAGACTAGAGCGTAGAGTTTTCCTCATGTGATTCCTTTCCGAAGTTGCCGGGGGGGAAGTGGAACCTATGGCACGAAGATGCTACGTCAAAATACTTAACTCTAAAACAGAAATCTTTTCGGAGGAATCACGAGATACCGTCGATTGATAAATTCTGTCTAGCTCTTCAGCGTCGTTTCCGACTCGGTGTTGACCACTTGCGCGTTGCGTTGCCGCCAGTGTACCCACAAAATTCTCGCCGCCGCCATCACTGGCACTGCAAAGTAGATCCCTGCCACACCCGCAATCTCGCCCCCAGCCAGCACTCCAAAAATCGCCGCAAGTGGATGCACCTCCACTCGTCCACCCAGCACTCTCGGAGAGATCACGTAATCCTGCAGGACGCGCCACAGCGCCAGAAACAGCAGCACCAGGGCCAAGTGTCCGTAGTTCAGCCCAAAGCTAACTGCCAGAATCAGCGCTCCTGCCACCAGCGGCCCCACAAAAGGAATGAATTCCATCAACCCGCCCAGGGTGCCCAGAGCCAGCGAATAGGGAACCCGCATCAGCGACAACGTCGCAATGTACACGGCTCCGGAAATCGCGGCCAAATACAGTTGAGCGCGCACAAAATGCGAGAGCATCTCGTCCAGGTCGCTCATAATGTCGCTCAGGATTCTCCGGCCCCGCTGGTTGTCCAGCAGCCCCTCAATACTGCGCGCAAGGTGGCTCTTGTCTTTCAGGAAGAAGATTGCGAGGATCGGAATCAGTACCAGCCACAGCGCGTTCCCGGCAATCTGCGTCAGCTTGCTGCTCTGTGCGCTGATGCTGCTCAGCACATCTTCACGATGTCCCACAATGAATTGCTGCACCCGTTGCTGTGTGTGCTGGCTCCAACCCCTTGCTTGGCCAACCTGCAGGGCTATGCTGCCGCTTGCCACTCTGTTGTAAAGCTCCGGAGCCGCTTCCGAAAGATGCCGTCCTTCTTCCAGCACTCGCGGACCTGCCGCCAGCCCGACCGTCAGCAACCCTCCTAGCATCGCCAGATACACTACGCCGATGGCAATCCCGCGGTTCGCGTGCGTCCACTTCTGCAGTAGGGTAATCAGCGGGTCCAACATATACGCAAAGAGCATGGCAAAAAGGAAAGCCAGAAGCGGTTTACGTGCAAACCACACAAAAGCCAGCAGCGCTGCTGTGGCAAGCACCGTGAACAGGATACGTAAAGTGTTCTTATCGAGAAGGCTCATGAATTGTGGCCCTGCAAAGTCGCCCCATTGTAGAGCATCAGGGCTGGCAAAGATGTCGGTGTCCGTCCAATGTCTCGCCCCGGAATTCCTTCCCTGGGTCATTCGGATGCGTTCTGCCTTTTGCGTGATTCCCGCCTTCCGCCCCGCGCCCACGCCATGCGGTCCAGAGAAAATCCGCCTGCCCGGGTTGATTCACCTCTAGAGCGCGGCATAAAATGAGGAATTCCTGTTGCACCCCGAGGAACATTGAAGCGAGTCATTGCAATCTACCCTGGATCCTTCGACCCTTTGACCAATGGCCACCTCGATCTCATCCAGAGGGGCGCAAAGATCTTTGACGAATTGGTCGTGGGAATCCTTCGCAACTCGGAAAAGTCTCCGCTTTTCACCGTCGAAGAGCGCCTTGAGATGCTGCGCACCTGCACCAGCCAGTGGCCCAATGTCCGCGTAGAATCCTTCGAAGGTTTGCTCGTGGATTTCGCTCGCGTTCGCGGAGCTCAGGCGGTTCTTCGCGGTATCCGCGTAATCAGTGATTACGAGTACGAACTTCAAATGGCGTGGATGAACCGCAAGCTCGACTCCAGCCTCGAGACAGTTTTCATGATGCCCGCTGGGTCGTACTCCTATCTCAGCTCGCGTCTTGTTCGGGAGATCGCCTCGCTTGGCGGTTCGCTCGCAGGTCTGCTCCCGGCACCCATAGAGATTCAGCTTCGTGAGCGTCTCGGCGTCGCTCCGCTGGCTCCTAAGTAAATTCCGCAGCCCCGCATCACTCAAAGGGCGCAACATTCACGCAACCGGAAAGGAATTCCAGTGTCCTCTATTGCTAATGCTTTTACGGCTCGTATCGGCCGCATTGAAATCTCAGCCACCATGGCGATCAACAACGAAGCCACCACCCTCCGTGCGCAGGGAGTCGATCTTGTTGACTTCGGTGCAGGCGAGCCGCATTTCACCACGCCTGAACACATCAAGCAGGCCGGCATTGAAGCCATCCAGAAGAACTTTACCAAGTACACGGCCGTTGCTGGCATCAAGGAACTTCGCGAAGCCATCGCGGCCCGTCATCATCAGGACTTCGGCTCCAACTACACGTTTGACGAGACCATCGTCACTACCGGTGGTAAGAGCGCCCTCTTCAACACCTTTCAGGTGCTCATTGACCACGGCGACGAAGTCATTATTCCCGTGCCCTACTGGGTTTCCTTCAAAGACATGGTCGAGTACTGTGGCGGCCGCTGCGCCTTCGTTGCCACTCATGCCGACGAGGGCTTCCGCCTCACCGCTGCAATGGTCGAGAAGGCCATCACGCCGCGCACCCGGATCATTCTGCTCAATTCGCCCAATAATCCTTCCGGAGCCGTTATAGCTCCAGAGGACCTCACCGCGATCGTCAAACTGGCTGCCTCACGCGGCATCTACGTCATGACCGACGAGTGCTACGTGTATCTCGACTACACCGGTCGCCCGTTCTCGCTCGGATCGCTCACCGAGTACAAGGACTCGCTGCTGCTCATGGGTTCGCTCTCCAAGACCTATTCCATGACCGGTTGGCGTCTCGGCTTTGCCCTTGCACCCAAAGCCGTCATTGGACAGCTTCAGAAGTTGCAGAGCCAGTCCACCTCCAATCCAACCTCTATCGTGCAGAAGGCCGGACTCGCCGCCGTCACCGCCTCGCAGCAGTGCGTTGCGGATATGCGTGCCGAGTACATTCAGCTTCGTGAGCGCATCGTCACTGGCCTGCGCAGCATTCCGGATGTTAAGTGCAATATGCCAGAGGGCGCGTTCTACGCCTTCCCGGACGTCAGCGCCATCGCCGCCCGTGCCGGAATCGACACCCTGCAACTCACCGCGCGCCTCATGCGCGAGGGCCACGTAGTGGGTGTTCCCGGCGAGGCTTTCGGCCTGCCCGGTCACATCCGTTTCTCCTACGCCACCTCTGCCAAGGAGATCGACCGCGGCCTTGACCGCGTACGCACTTTCTTCGCAGCCCTCTAGAGATGTTCGGGAGCCCCGCATTTGCGACAGTCTGTCGGGAAATGCGGGGCTCCTGACATTTCATCTTCAGACTCCCTGCGGCAGCAATTCCAAAGTAGCGTGCATTCTTTCGAGACATTCAGGTAAATAGTTCTCTCCGGCAATGTAATGCAGCATCCAAACATTAGTGTTACGCTGTCCCGAACATCGGTGAGGTGGTTACGGTGAGCGACGGGATGCAGAAAACCCGAATTGCAAGTTGCCGACCGCGCTTAGTGATCCTTCTGGTGATCTTTGCGTTTCTGATCTTCACCACGGTTCGCACCTCTCCAATTTCCGCCGGTGTTGGACCTGGTTCTTCGCTTTCAACCTCAACTCCCAAGCAACGACACTTCGCGGTCAGCCAATTCAGTTTGCCCGGCTTGGTTGTGGTTCGAACATCAGTTGCGCCTCCGATCTACTCCATTCATGTTCTTCCTGCCGAGCTTGAGGCTTTCCCTCACGAGTGTTTCTTTCCTCGCTGTTCTGATCTCCCGCCGCCGGCTGCCTAGCGATCAGCGCGCCATACTTGTTCAGTTCACATGAACAAAAGCAGAGACTTCGAAACAGAGAAAGCCAGCCATGCACCACCTGCACGGTTCGGTTTTTTGCGCGCGAACAAAATTCGCGACGGGAGTTATATATGAAAACGTTATTGACTCTGTTCAGTGTGTTTGTGTTGTCGGCTGTGATGCTCGCACAATCCCACATCGCCCCAGGCACCGTGATTCCAGTTCAGTTGAAATCCACGATCAGTGAGAAGAATTGCAAAGCTGGACAAACAGTTATCGCAAGAGTGGCACAGGACGTTCCGCTGGACAACGGGACACGGATAAAAGCAGGCACTCGAGTCATGGGAGAGATTTTGTCGGTCACGCCAGCAGAAAATTCTCAGCCAGCGATGTTGGCGTTGCGCTTCAACAAAATTGATGTTTCCGGGCAAAGCACGCCCATCGTAACCGATCTTCGGGCACTCGCTTCGACCCTGGAAGTGGAAGCCGCGCAGACCCAAATCTCTGGAGATGATCGTGGCTCCACGCCTCCCTGGGCACAGACGGTCACCTTAATAGGAGGAGACGTCGCCTATCGTGAAGAAGGAAATGTCGACAGCGGAGAGCGCACGGTCGGGAAATCCGTATACGCGGGAGACTGGGGCGTTCTAAGCCAGGTTGCGATGAATCCCGATGATGCAAGGTGCCGCGGGGCGGTGCAGGGAAACGACAATCCCCAGGCGCTGTGGGTCTTTTCGCATAACGCATGTGGAGTGTACGGTTCCGACGTGGTGATTACTCATGCCGGACGAACAAATCCAGAGGGCAAAATCGTGCTGTCATCCACGGATGGCAATCTCAAAATTCGTAGCGGAAGTGCGATGCTGCTGAGAGTGAACGGCATGGCCGAAAAACTCTCACAGAAGGAAGTCGTCTCCAAGTAGATTCAAACCAGCGCGAACTCATACAGGGTTCGCGCTGGCGATGTTCGAGCGGGTTTTGCGGGCAAATCGGGAAGATGTGAGTCAAGACCGCACACGAGTGTACCCTCCTTGATTTCCGGCACGCCACCCGGCAGCCATTTCTCTGCCTTTTCCATCCCATTCAGTGGCTTTGCGGTACTCTATTGCAGAGCGTCCGAATCATGCTGCCACTATATCCATTCCTTATTTTTCCGGAGTTTCACGAGCGGGTCTGGGGAACGCGCGACTTGCGGCCTTATTTCTCCCGTGTTGTTGAAGGCAATCCCATCGGCGAGGTCTGGCTCACGGGCGAAGAATGCAGGGTCGCAAGCGGTCCTCTCGCCGGAGAGACCATTGGCTCTCTGGCCGTGCAGCATGGCGCGGCTTTCATCGGAGAGGCATCGCCCCAGCCCAACCGTTTTCCCCTGCTGATCAAATTCCTCTTTCCCCGTCAAAAGCTCAGCATCCAGGTTCATCCGGACGACGAGCGCGCTCACCAATTGGGACAACCTTGTGGCAAAACCGAGTGCTGGTACGTGGCTCGCGCTCTTCCCGGAGCCCAGGTCGGGCTCGGTCTGCGTACTGGCATTACCCGTGAAATGTTCCGTCTCGCCGTGCAGGCAAACCAAGCCGAGCACATGCTGAACTGGCTCGATGTTCGGGCGGGAGAGATGCTCTACGTTGACGCAGGAACGGTTCACGCCGTCGGCCCCAACTCGATCCTGGTGGAGACCCAGCAGAACTGTGACATCACCTACCGTCTCTACGATTACGGCCGCCCTCGTGAGCTTCATCTGGAACTCGGCATGGCCGCCATCCGCGACAAAACGCATGCGGGCCTGGTTCAACCGCAGCTGGTTCAATCGCAGATGGCTGCGCCGCACGCTGGCGATGCTCATCAGCTCCTCGTCGCCTCACCGAGCTTCATTGTGGAAAAGCACCAGCTCACCGACCCCGTCGCAATGGCGGCCACACCCAGCTCTGTGCAGGTGCTCGTCTCTCTCGATGGCGGAGCAGTCGTTGAGTGCCCCGGAGCGCCTTCGATTTCCATGATGCGCGGTGATACCGTGATCATCCCCGCATCGTCTCCCGCTGTCACCCTTCGTCCGCAGTGGAGCGCCGAAATTCTTCGCATGACCCTGCCCTCGCAAACAGTAGCGGAACCGCTCACAACTTTGAATACCACGAATGCTTCTAGCAGCCCCATCTCTCATACTTGATTTCAGGAGCCACATTGGCGAAGACTCGTAAGCCGGAGTTCTATCCCATTATCCTCGCCGGAGGCCGCGGCACGCGCTTCTGGCCGCTCAGCCGCAAGGCGTTTGCCAAGCAACTTCTGCCGCTTAACAGCGAGCAGTCGATGATCCAGGAAACCGTAGCGCGACTTCTACCTCTCGCCCCGGCTGAGAATTTCTGGGTCATCACCAACAGCGATCTTCGCTCCAGCATCGTTCGCCAGTTGAAGGAGTTGCCTAAGAAACAGATCGTTGCCGAGCCCGTGGGGCGCAACACCGCTCCGGCCATAGGTCTCGCCGCCTTCATCCTGCATCGCCATAATCCCCAAGCGGTCCTGGGACTTTTTCCCTCCGATCAGGTCATTGTCAAAGAGAAGCAGTTCCGCAAAGACTTGCAAACCGGAATAGCCCTCGCCGCCGCCGGAGAAAACATCGTAGTCATGGGCATTCAGCCCACTCGCCCTGAAACTGGATATGGTTACATCGAAACCGGCAAAGTCTATGAGGGCGATGTCACCCGAGTCCGCTGCTTTCGTGAGAAGCCCGAGAAGTCCCTTGCCGAACAGTTCCTCGCCGCAGGCAATTTCTATTGGAACAGCGGAATGTTTCTCTGGTCTGCCGAGACCCTGGTCAATGCACTGCGCCAGAATCTTCCGGCCACCGCGAAGCTGCTGGAGAAAATCGCTGCAACCTGGGGAACCCGAGCCTTCGAAGCGACTCTCGCCAAGCTCTATCCCAAATGTGAGGACAAGAGCGTGGACTACGGAATCCTCGAACCCCGCTCCTCCGCCGGAGAAGACTCCTCGAACATTTACTGCATCCCCGCCAACTGGGGATGGAACGACCTCGGCTCGTGGGCCGCACACTTCGAGCATCGTCTCTCGCAGGGCAAACAGAAGGACAACATCATCGCCGCCGCTTCCAGCTTCATCGACGACGCCCATGACAACTACTTCTACGCTCCCGGTAAATTCGTCGCCGCTATCGGCGTCAAAGGACTCGTCGTCGTTGACTCCGGCGACGCTCTACTCATTACCACCATCGAGCGCTCGCAAGAGGTCGGCAAGATCGTCAAGTTCCTCGATCAGCAGAAGAACTCAAAGCTCACTTAACTCTGAAGGACTCCTCTAATGTCTCAGCAAATCAAGTTCGGCACGGACGGATGGCGCGGCGTAATCGCCGACGACTACACATTTGAAAATGTCCGCCGCGTCGCGCACGCCATTGCCAACTACGTTCACCGGTTCGAAGATCCATCCAAGGGCATTCTCGTCGCCTATGACACACGCTTTGGCTCGCGCCGCTTCGCCGAAATCTCTGCCGAAGCCATCGCCAGCAGCGGCATCCGAGTTCAGCTCGCCCGCGAGATCACGCCCACCCCTGCCCTCAGCTACATGGTAAGAAAGCTCGGTGCCGCCGGCGGAGTCATGATTACCTCCAGCCACAATCCGTGGGACTGGAACGGCGTCAAATTCAAGGCCAGCTACGGCGGTTCCGCTTCACCCGCCATTATCAGGAAAATCGAAGCTCTCATCGACGCACCGCATGTCGAGCGCTCCGGCGGCTCGGTCATTGAAGCCGACTTCAAGACCGATTACATCGCTGCCGTCAAAGCCTTCGTCGATCTCAAACTCATTGCCAAGGCCCACCACAAGTTTGCTGTTGACGTCATGTACGGTGCGGGCCGCGGCATCATCTCCTCCATCTTCACCGAACTCGGTGTCCCCCACGTTGAAATCCATGGCACCATCGACCCACTCTTCGGCGGCATCAATCCCGAGCCCATCTCGCCTCACCTGCGTGATCTACAAGAAGCCGTCGTCGCCAATCATTGCGACGCCGGACTCGCCACCGATGGCGATGCCGACCGTATTGCAGCCGTCTCCGAAGATGGCGCGCTCGTCGATGCCCACAAATGCTATGCCGTCCTCCTCGAGTGGCTACTCAAGCGCAAGCAGTGGCCCGGAGCCATCACCCGAGCCTTCAACACCACCAAAATGCTCGACCGCATCGCCCACGCCTACGGTCGCGAACTCATCGAGCACGGTGTCGGATTCAAGTATGTTGCGGAACTCGTTCTCGGCGGCAAGCAGGTGCTCATCGGTGGCGAAGAGTCCGGCGGCATCGGAATCCCCAGCTTCCTCCCCGAGCGCGACGGCACTCTGAACGCGCTCCTTCTCGCCAACGTCATGGCCGAGGAGGGTAAGACCATGGGCCAGCTCGTCGAGGATCTCCAGCAGAAATACGGCCCCCACTACTATGGACGCCGCGACCTCCGCCTCACCGAAGAAATCAAACAATCCGCTCTCGTCCGTGCCGCCGCCAAGCCTTCCGCTATAGGTCCGTTCAAAGTGCTTCGCACTGAGGGGCTCGACGGCTTCAAGTTTTTTCTTGAACCGGTTACTGCCGCGCCCGCCAATGGAGCCGAGGCATGGCTGCTCATTCGCGGCTCCGGCACAGAGCCTTTATTGCGCGTCTATTGCGAGGCCGCCTCGCCTGAGACGGTCACCGGCATTCTCGACGCAGCCATCGACTTCATTCATCAACGTGCCACCACCGCATAGGTAGCTCGCTGAAAAGTTCCCCAACCTAACCATGAATTGTGGCTAGGATGGGGAACTTGTGTTTGTTTGCAGTTCCCTAATGAGCCGAACCTATTTCACTTGTGCTTCCATTATTTTGCCCTGAAAATTAAACCATGCTGGAAATCCGAACCACTAAGGGCCACCTGATATGGGGTGCCGGTCCTTCCCTGCGAATCGCCGCATTGGCTTCGGTCGCCGCGATTGCGGCCCTGCGCTACCGGAGTTGGCTGCTCCCAATAACGCGCATAGAGGCGATTCAGGCCGCCGAATACGCATTCATTTTCTTTGCTTCCCTGGCGCTCATTGCCATCTATGCAGGTTTTGCTGAGCGCTTGCAATTGCACCGGTATCTGGAATTTCCCGGCCTCATTCTCTTCCTCGCCGCGCTACTTGGCGCCGTCGTCTATAAACTCGGCATGCACCAATTCGGTGGCTGGGATGAAGGCCTGCTGGTCCACGCTGCGACTTACTACGAGCAAGGCTTTAAACCCATTCTTGATTTTCCTTGTGCCATGCCTCCGCTCTTCATGGCGGGCGCACGTTGCGTAGCTCTCCTTGGGCTAAGGTGGACGTCCTTCACCCTGCTCGCCGCGGTATTCACGGCGCTAACTACACTCTGGATATTTTTCCTGCTCCGTACCGCAGGTCTGCCGCGCCACTGGGGACTGGTCCTCGCACTCTGCGTTGAAGCATCTACGATGTTGGTCACGCCGTTCTGGTGGTTCAACAACTCCAGTGCCATCTCGGTCGTGCTGCTTTTTCTCTCTGTGCTGTCCTGCCTGCGGCAGCCCCGGCGCATGCTTCCATGGATAAGCGTCTCTTTCGCCCTCGCAATGGTGGTAGCCTCCAAGCCAAATGACCTTCCCGCCGCTCTCTTGATCTTCGTGCTGCTCGCGACAAAAGATAAATGGCAGTGGGTCAAAACGTTGTCAGCCTGTGCTGGAGCTCTGGGCATCTTTCTGTTGATCTGTCGTGCCGCGCAGATGCCGCTACTCCAACTGCTGCGCTCCTATGCAGAGATTGGCAAGCTTCGCGGCAGTCCACTTCAACTGCTCCCGCTTATGGAGCCGCCCTGGCCTGAAAGGGAGTTTCAGATCATTTTCATCCTTGCGGCCGTGCTCTGCTTCTTGGCGATCTTCGTTGCATCGGTTAAACACAGGCCGAGCCACTGGCCAATTCTCACTGCATGTGCCATCGCCGGACTGACCGGTATTGAAATGACCTGCACCAACTCTGAGATCAAGACCAGTGATCTTTGCGTCATTCTGGTTGCTTCCGCCATCCTGTGCCTGCGTCCCTGGGAGGCGCAGCAGGTCAGCGTGCGCAGGAAAACTCTGCTCGTGGGTTGGGTCTCCGTCTTCCTCGTGATGTCGGTTTTCTTTGCCGTCATCCATGTCCGGATCCTTCGCATCGGTGAAGGAGCGTTCTTCGAGCCATTCCCCACCGCGACCATTCACAGCGGGTTCTTCTCCGGGCTCGAAGCTGGGCCGCGCCTACAGCGCGTGTTGCAGCAGACGAACCGTGCCCTTTCTTCTTACCCGTCGCAGAAGGTGTTCTTCGGGCCCCGCATGGAGGCCATGTACGCGGCGTTCAACAGGTCGGTAACGCCGGGCATGCCTTTGCTCTGGGATCCCGGGAACCTATTTTCTCCCGCCCGTCTTCCTCGTCTCCTGCTGACGTTTCAGCAGGACGATCCTGACATACTCATTTTCTTGAAGGAGGATTACACCCGAATGGGACTTGTGGCCTTCTACATGAGAAAGACGGCCACCTATCAGCGTATCGATACCTACAGTGACCTGACCGTTTACGTCCGGGAGAAGGAAGTGCCCATCTCTTACGTACACGTTCCGGAATCCGGTCTGCTGCCGTGAACAATCTCGGCTGGCGTCTTCTTCGCCCGGAGCGGTCTCTTGTAGGTTGATCTGTGCCAAGCTTTATCCGCGACTACAAATCATCCGTCTCCTGCAACTCAGACGTAACCCATTCCCAGTGCCCCAGCATCGCGTGTTCGTCCGCATCCAGCTCTTCGTGGAAGTGGTGCGAGTGCGGCACTGGCACTCGAATCATCTCCACCTCGGCAAAACCTTTTTCCTTCAACCGCGCCGCAATCTCCATAATCGGACCATAGGCGTAAATCACCTCGTGGCGATCAAACACCAGTTGTCCTGCCGGGGGAGCAGCCAGCCAAAGATTGTGCCGCCCGTCTTTTGTCAGGTAATTCTCAAAGCGTTCCAGCAGCGCCAGCACCTCGCTGCGCGAGTGCGGTTGTGCTGACTGGTATCTGCCCGCGGGGGCGTCGCTCCGTGGCGTAATCAGCACGCAGAGCACCCAGACTGGCTCCGGAAGCAGCGGCAGCAACTCGCGCAAAAGCTCCACGGGCGCAGCTCCCGGAGCAATCACCAGCCGTTCCACTCCGCCCATCACCTGCCGCGCATAACTTGGTTCGTAGCTCCACGCCACGTCTTCTCCGGCGCGAACCGTTCCCAGCTTCCAATTGTGTGAAGTCATCTCATCCATTCTAATTTGCCGAACCCGTTTTCAGGATTCCATTTGCACTTCTATCGTGCTCTCCGCAAGTGTCCTGGCTCCGGACGCAGGCGCGTACCTCGGCTCAAATTTGCGTTTGAAGTTCAGAATCTTCTTCTCGAAAAACTCGTAACTGAGCGCGGCAATCCCGAATGACAACAGCGCGATGAAAGCGATGTACCCATACTCCCTCAGAATAAGCTGAACGCCCGTGCCATTTACCATCGTCTGCAACAGGTAGAGATTGGCGAGTCCGAGAATCGGGACATGAAACACATAGATTCCGTAGCTGTATCGTCCAATTGGAGCCAGCACCTTCGACTTCAGGAAGCGTTGAAACCATCCGTTATCCGCTTCCGTGCACGCAGCAAACAGAACCAGCGCGCCAAATCCCAGCGCCAGAGCCGTGTACCCGCCGAACTCAAGAAACAGCCGAATCTCATCGTCCATTGAGTGATCAATCGCCGGAGAAGCGCCGTAGATCAGCAGATCAACACGATCCGAAAAAAACAGCATTGCCGAGTAGGCGAGGAAGTAAGCGCCAACACCTGCGGTCGCCACCCAGGGCAGCCATTTGCGGATTCGCTCCATGATCGCAGCTTCCCGGAAGAAGTATGCGCACAGGGCGCCAATGAACAGTCCGTCCAGCCTGCAAATGGTTGCGAACCCAATCTCTACGGACACCGGCATAACCAGCATCTGAACGCCGATGTGTGCGGCCCACGCAAAACGAATGACCACCGATAACGCTGCGAGCGAACCGGCAATCCATGGAATCGCGCGCGGTCGCGCCATCCACACAATCAGCGGCCAGAAGAAGTAGAACTGTTCTTCCACGCCGAGCGACCAGAAGTGCGCAAGAATGCTGCCGAAGTTCGCGTCCCAGTGTGCCTTCCAAAGTCCAATCCAATTTGTCAGGAAGAAAAAGAAAGTCCAGCGGTCTTCCGGCAGCGGCACCATGGAAGCGACCTCGGAAGCAGATTCCGCACCCACCTTGGTCAGAATCACGCTCGCCACGATCAGGCCAATCAGGACCAGGTAATAAAGGGGAAAAATCCTCAAAGCCCGTCGCGCGTAGAACCCCGAAAAGTAGTTCTTTGCCTCGCGGGAATCAATCAAGATTCCGGTGATTAGAAATCCCGAGAGCGCAAAAAACAGATCAACTCCCACCCAGCCCTGGCCCACGTAGCCTCGCAGGTAGGAGCTGACCGCGCTCAAGCCTGGAATGTGATCGTCCATATGGTGGAGGAAAACAAGAATGATCGCCATTGCGCGCAGTCCGTCCAGCGACTTCAGCTTGCGACCGGCGGGTTCAAGGAGACAGGAATCGGACATGATGATGGAAGCCGCAGGCAAACGCACCCCGCCGGAAACCTCGGCGCGTACTACATCCACTGTGCGGAAATGACTGATAACAGTTTGCCAGAACGCAGAGCCTCGCGCGAGTAATAATCCGCGAGCAATGATCAAGGTGTAATCAAGTCGGTCGTAATCAAGTCGGTTGTAATCAAGTCAAGGTGTAATCTTGAAGCCTTGAAGCCCGCTCACTCCATCACGGTCCACCGTGCCACGGCCCTTGAGGCCGATGCCGCCTTCGCTCTCATCGAGGAATACTATGAGGCCGTCGGCGTCGTAGTGCGTGATGACCGTGCCGCCCTCGAACACTACCTGTCGAGCCCCGACTCATCCATCTGGATCGCCTACGCCACTCGCCGGAGCGGCATCCCTGGCCGCGTACCCGACTCCTTAGGCCCGACTCCTGCCGGATGCGTCATGCTCCGTCCCTTGCCTCAAATACCGTTCGCCTCTGAAGTCAAGCGTCTCTACGTCCGTCCTGCCTTCCGCGCCCTCGGCATCGCCCACGCCCTCATGCAATCCGCTGAGAACCATGCCCGCAAGGAAGGCTGCCAATGGCTTTACCTCGACACCAAGGACGATCTCCACGCCGCCATCCGCTTCTATCTCTCAACCGGATACCAGCACTGTCCCCGCTACAATGACAATCCCCAGGCCACCATCTTCCTGCGTAAAAAGCTGTAACTGATCCAGATGGGCACCCTGATAGAATCGTGGAACCCATGCAGCCCTCATCCTCTCCTCTCGCGGCGCTAACGCGGCACATCCCGCCCGGCCAGTTTGCACGCTATCTGGTGGTAGGGGTTTGGAACACGGCCTTCGGGTACGCCACCTTTGCCCTCTTCACCAGGCTTTTGGAAAACGTCGTGCCGCAAAGCTACATGATGGCCACGGTGCTCGCCAGCCTCATCAACATCACTGTTTCATTTCTCGGATACAAGTGGTTTGTCTTCAAAACGAAAGGCAATTATCTGCGCGAGTGGAGCCGTTGCGTAGCCGTTTACGGGAGCAATATCCTCGTCGGGCTGGCCATTTTGCCTATCCTCGTCTATCTCATCCGCCATCACTCCCATTGGCAGTATCAGGCTCCCTACATCGCCGGAGCGCTGCTCACGGGCTTCACCGTCCTGGTCAGCTTCTTCGGACACAAACACTTTTCCTTCAAACCGTCCGCTGATGAGCGCCAGCCGTAATCTTCTGTTGGAAATAGCCGCTTTTAGAATGTATTGTGGAACCATCGCAACTTTGTGAGGTGGTATGTCGAAGTCCTTTACCCAAACGCTTAAGGACTATCTCGTCCGGCTCGGGCCTAACCATGTTCTCGTTCAAACTGCGCTGCGGATGCACGCCTTTAAGCACGGCTATAGCGTCGATTTTCCGAAGGACGTCATTGTGCTCCGCAAGGCTGACCAGCAAATGATTCTGAACCGGACGCAGTACATCCAGATCCCGGTCATGCTCGAATGCTGGAATTTGTACTTCAATACCATGGAAGGCGAAAGCGTGAAAGGATGCACTGTCCTCGATTTCTCACGACCAAGCCTTCATCGCTACCGCAAGAGTGGCGCATCGTTTTATTTCCCATCCATCCCGGAAGACGACGTGATGGATGCTTACACTTTTGGTCACACCCCACAATTGGGCGAAGTTGTTTGGGATGCTGGCGCGCATGCCGGGGCCACCGCCTTCTTCCTTGCGCAGATGGTAGGACCTGGCGGAAAAGTCTATGCCTTCGAGCCCGATCAGACGAACTATGATTACCTGGTACGTAATATCGAATTGCACAAACTGAGCAACGTCATCCCGGTAAGAAAAGCCCTTGCTGGCACCAGTGGTACGGCCGAATTCTACATGGACGGCACCATGGGCGCCGGGCTTACCGATTATGTTGTGTATTCGGAACAAGCCAAGTTTCAAACCGTTGACACTATCAGCTTTGAGGACGCCTGCAAGGAATTTGGCGAGATTCCGTCATACGTGAAAATGGATATTGAAGGCGCAGAGGTCGCCACGATAGAGAGTTCGCAAGCGTTTTTAAAAGCCCATCCGATTCATTTCGCAATCGAGAGTTGTCACCGTATAGACGGGGAGCTGACATACAAGCCTCTGGAGAAGCTGTTTTCCAACATCGGCTACAAGGTCTGGTCCTCTGAAGAGTTCACTCAAATGTTTACCTGGGCCACTCCAACATTTAAATGAAGCGCTTGTTTCCTACCAGCACGATCTTCCACCGTCGACCACCAGATTTGTTCCGGTCATGTAAGAAGATGCGTCCGAGCAAAGGAACAGAATCGCGCTGCGATACTCTTTCACGTCAGCCATCCGTCCCAGGGGAATCAGGTTTGTCAGCCGCGCTACAAAATCCTCCGGCTGATTGTTTGCCACTCCGCCCGGCGAGATCGCATTGACCCTCACGTTTTTGTCTGCCCAGTAAGTAGCTAAGTATCGCGTCAGTCCGACCAGTGCGGATTTCACCACCGAATAGGTCACTGGCTTTACCGGCTGCATCGTCTCGGCCACTCCCGGTTGCCGGTAAATGCGTTGGTCGGGCGCAATCACCGCAAGGTCAGAGGCGACGTTCACAATCACTCCCCCACCATGCTCGGCCATGTAACTGCCAAAGACTTTGCTGCACAGAAACGCGCCCGTCAGGCCAACTGCGATATCCGCATCCCACTGCGCAATCGGAAAATTTTCCAGACGCGAAAAATTCACTTCAGCACTGGCCTCCATCTTCGGGTTGTTCGCCGCATTATTGATCAGGATGTCCAGCCGTCCAAAGCGTGCCACAATCTCGTTGCACAAGACTTCCAGATTTTCCTGCTTCGTAATGTCTGCCGCGCATCCCATCGCCGGAACCCCGTACTCCCGTCCCAGCGTTTCGGCTTTGTCACTGGCCTGCTGCTGTTGAATGTCCACCAGAATCGGCGTTCCGCCCGCGGATGCAATTGCCCTGGCGTGCTGTTCTCCCAGCAACCCCGCTCCTCCGGTAATCACCGCCACCCGGCCGGTCAAATCGAATACCTTGCTCATCTCATTCATACATTCTCGATTCGTCAGGAAAGCTCTATTGCCGCGCCGCTCGCAATCGACTGCTTTACAGCCAGCGCCAGTTGCAGGCTCCACATACCCTCACGCAGATCCACCACCGGCTTCGTCCGCGTTCTCACGCACTCAAGAAAGTGTTGTGTCTCGTCCAGAAACAGTTGATTGCGATCCAGCTCCGCACAACTGAAGCGTTCCGCAGTGTTACCCTCGGCATCGTATCGCGTGACGGAGAGCGTCGGAAAATCCAGAACGGCTTTGCCCGCATCCCCCACCACTTCGCACGAGCGTTGCGGGGGACGCTGCAGGTAGTCCTGCTGCAAACTCACCGGCAGCGGTCTTCCCGCAGACTCGCATTCCATCAGCGTGCTCGCAACATCCTCTACGTCAATCTCAAGATTGCTCCAGTGCCCGCCGACCGAGAACAATCGCTTTGCCTTTCCAAACAATGCGTAAAGATAATCGAACTCGTGAATCTGGGACAGAATGACTCCGCCGCCCAGCTCCGCTCGTGCCGCGTATCCCTCCCGATAGTCTTCGTACTTATGCCATCCCGGCAGGTATTCTCCCACCGCCGCCCGCACTGCGAGCAGATTACCCAGCACTCCGCTGCGCACAATCTCCTGCATGCGAAGAAAGCACGGATGAAAGCGAAGTTGATACCCAACCATCACAATGCGGCCGTGTCTCTCAATCTGCTCCAGCAATTCCGGCAATCCTTCAAGGCTGTCCGAGAGAGGCTTTTCGATGAACAAGTCACATCCGGCGTGCATGCAAGCCAAAGCTATCGGAACATGCAAACTGCTCGGATTGCATATGAACGCGACGTCCGCCTCTTGTGCCAGTGCCTGCTCCAAATCCTCGAAGACCTGTACCCCATACACTCGTTCAACATCGCGCTCGCCATCCGCCTGCAAAGTTGGAGTGATTACCCTGGAGAGTCTTCGCACACGGTAAGCGATAATCTCAACTTCCTCACCCAGCAGCGCGCGTAAGTTTCGCAAGTGGCGTTGCCCAATGCCGCCCAAGCCCACCATCAATATCTTCATCGCTTCGCCTCGTCCGCAAAGCCCGCTGCCTGCAGGTAGGCACCCACGAGTTTCCGGTTATGTTTGATCCATGCGGCTTCTTTGCCTGCCTCGCCGCGCGCAATCTGCATCACAAAGTCTCCCGCGTACCCAAGGCGAAACAGTTCCGCGAGTAACACCGGAATCTTCGCGTCTCCTGTGCCAAGCGGAACCGTTCCTCCGCCGCGAATCCGGTCCTTGATGTGAACGCTGCCAATCCTGTCGCCGTACGCCGCAACTTCCTCTCGTGGATCATATCCAAGCGAGGAGCTATTGCCGGAATCGTAATTCACTTTCAACAAGCGATGCGGCAGTTTGGCCAGCAAGGAACGGAAACCCTTCGGATCGAGCGATGTCTCAAGATGCAGTTCGACTCCCGCCTTCTCCGCATATCCAAGCGCGCGCCCTAGCACCTGCACCGCGAGCGCCTCGTCCTCTGCGTTTTCAATTCTGGAATTATCTACAAATGGAAGCACCATCCGCTCGATTCCCGCGATCTTGCAGCGCTCCAGTAGCCAGGCCAAGTGTTGGAACCGTTCTTCCAACTCAGCGGCCGTTCCCCGCGCCAGCGGACACTCCATAAAGTAATCGGCGCAAACCGACACCACGGCGATGCCGCATTTCTCGCCAAGCGCGCGTATTTCCGCCAGCCCCGCGTCGCTACCAATAGGGTTGTCGCCTTCGCTCACCGAATCGTAGATCCATTCAATGGCGTCCAATCCCGCCGCCGCGGCGAGCGGAAACTCATCCTTCCACCGTCCCACCGGAAATGACTGGAAGTGTCCATTCCACGGAGGAACCAGCCGCCCCTGCATCACTGCAATCTTCATCGTGCTACTCCTCTTCCAGGGGAATCAGCATGTTCGAGCGAAACTCCTCGCGCGAGAGGAACGGGTAGAGATCTTCCAGCGGCTTGGACACAAATGATCCGTCGGCTCGCTGCACCGAAGAAAGCCGAGGTCCGCGGAATTCATCCGGCAGCACGTGTGTGTCGCAAACCAGCGGTCCGCCGCGGCCCAGCACGCGCCGTAGCTCTGCCCGGAGATTCGTCTGATCCAGAATCACATCCGTCTGCAGCCCATAAGCTGCTGCAACTTTTCCAATGTCCGGCAGGCTCTGCCCTGTCTCTTCGCTGCAACCAATTCGTGGACTTCCAAAAAAGTTCGTCTGTGATGTCCGGATCGATGCATAGCCATCATTGTTCAGCACAAAGAAGGTGATCGGCAGTTTCAGGCGGTGCACTGTTTCCAACTCCTGGATGTTGAACTGAAATCCGCCGTCACCATCCACGCACACCACAGGACGCCGTCCGTTCGCCATGCACACACCAATCGACGCCGCAATCCCGTATCCCATCGCTCCCAGTGCCGTCGTGTGGAACACTCTCTGCCCTGCCTTCACCTTCAGCGCCAACAGAAATAGCTCAATCGCGCTGCCCGAACTTCCCGAAACAATCGGGACATCGTCCGGCAGCACGTCCTGCAAAGCTTCTGCCAGGTGATACATACTCACCGGCCCTTCCGGTTTGCGATGTTCCGCAGTCACGATCGGGTAGCGCGTCTTCCAGTCCGTGCAGCGCACATTCCATAGCGTACGATCCTTCGTTACGATTTCCGATTTGCGCCGCAGCAATGCCCGCATGAAATCGCCTGCGTCCGCCTCCACCTTCGTCTGAACCGAATCGCCCATCTTGGCCAACTCGGTAGGGTCGATGTCCACCATTACTTTGTGAGCTGCACGTGCAAATCGCTCAGGCGAGTAGCCGGTGATCACCCGATCCAATCGTGCCCCCAGCGTCAGAAGAAAATCACAATTCTGCACCGCAAAATTCGCTCCGCGCGGCGCCAGCGATCCCGGTCGTCCAACAAACAGTGGATGATCGTCAGCGATCAAATCAATCGCCAACCACGTTGCCTCCACTGGAACCTGAAGAGCTTCCACTAATTCCAGAAACTCTTTTTCCGCGCGCGCCAACCGGATGCCATTCCCAGCCAAAATCATCGGACGTTCAGACCTGTTCAGCGCAGCAATCGTTTCGCTGACCAGGGGTTCCAAATCCACGTGCGAATCCGGAGCGCACTCCTGCGGGTCAAAGCCCTTCAACTCCTCCGGGTTCAGCGGACTGGCCTGTACGTCAAGCGGAATATCGATCCAAACCGGACCAGGGCGCCCGGTAGTGGCCAGGTAGAGAGCCTTTTCCATGTGATATCGGATCGACAGGGGATCCTCGATCGTGACCGCATATTTCGTCAACGGTCTCACAATCGAAGTGATGTCCACTTCCTGCATTCCAACCTGCCGAACCCCCAGCGGAACGCCATCCATCCCAATCATCCGGTCTGCCCGCTTTACCTGTCCGGAGAGGAACAGGCATGGCGTCGAATCCAGCCATGCTCCCGCCAGCCCGGTGATTGCGTTCGTGCCGCCCGGTCCGGTAGTCACCAGGGCCACTCCCATGTGGTTCGTTGCTTTGGAGTAGTTCTCCGCGGCAATGGCGCTAGCCTGTTCATGCAGGTTGCAAACGAACTCAATCCCACTGCGGCTCAGCGAATCGTTCAGGTGCATCGCTCCTCCGCCGGGAACCAGAAAGACATGCTTCACGCCGTAATCGGCCACCACGCGGAATACATAATCGGACAATTTGATCACTGCTTGCTCCAAGGACACTGACAGTCGTCTGCACTTGCGCGTCACCGCCAAACCACGGCAAGAGCGCTTTTACCCCAGAAGGCGTGCAAGCCTCGATGATAAATCATCCCCGCTACCCCCAACTCTCGGCCTTTCCGCAATCATTAGCGCGGGGCTCTGGATTTTGTTTTTGTCGTTGTTTCGTATAATGAATACAGCGCCACCCCCTTGAGACCTGCGCCGTGTCCCTCTCATCGTTCCGAGGGCGCCCCGGTGCAACGTCAAGGGCTGCGGATGCCCTTTGCATCCCGTTTGGAGATTCATGTTTGAAGTAACTGTGCAAGACACTTTTTCGTCAGGCCACTACCTGCGCAACTACAAGGGCAAGTGCGAGAATCCGCACGGCCACAACTATCGAGTCCGCGTCACCCTGCAGGGAGCAGAACTCGATCACGCTGGCTTGCTCCTCGACTTCCGCGAGCTGAAACTCGTCATGAAGCCCGTCGTCGACTATCTCGATCACAAAATGATCAATGACATCGAGCCCTTTACCGTGCTCAACCCCACGGCAGAGAATCTCGCCAAGTATTTCTACGACGAGTGCAATCTGGGTCTGAAGCACACCACCGAAGGCCGTGTCAGCGTCAAGCAGGTCACCATCTGGGAGACAGAAACCTCAATCGCGACCTACTACGAATAGCTGGCGCCTGCCTTTAACCTTGAAACCCGCGAAACCTTGAAACCTGGTTCTATCATGCACATCATCGAAATCTACAAATCGCTGCAAGGAGAGAGCTCTTTCGCCGGACTCCCTTGCGTCTTCGTTCGTCTCGCCGGATGCAATCTGCGATGCGCCTGGTGTGACTCCGAGTACACCTTCACTGGCGGCCACAAAATGTCTGACCTCGAGGTCCTCGCCGAAGTGCAGCGTCTCTCGCCCGCCGCAGGCCTCGTCGAAATAACCGGTGGCGAGCCCATGTTGCAGGCCGATGAACTCATTCCGTTCATGCGCCAACTCGTCGCGCTTAACTATCAGGTGTTGCTTGAGACCAGTGGCGAGCGTCCTCTCCAACTCGTCCCCGCCGAGGTGCATAAGATCGTGGACGTCAAGTGTCCCGGCAGCGGCGAGCATCTGCGCTTCCGCCCGGAAAACCTGGCCACACTCACCGCGCGCGACGAACTCAAATTTGTCCTCACCTCGCGTGATGATTACGAGTACGCCCGCGACTTCATTCGCCTTCATGGCCTGGATTCCAATCCCGCGCGTCTCATCCTTTCGCCTGCATTTCGCAAAGGAGCCACCGGCTCGCGCTCGACGGAGAATTGCCTGCTCGATCCCCGCTTGCTCGCCGAATGGATGCTGGCTGACAACCTCAACGCCCGCCTCGGCCTCCAGATTCACAAATACATCTGGGAGCCGCAACTCAAAGGCGTCTAGGGAGTGTCAAGTTTAGGCCTGAGCGAAGGACCCCAGTACGGCCCAAATCTCCAGCGCGGCCTGAACTTTTCGGCCAATGACCGACTTTCGTTTCTAGCTATTGAAAGTGAAATATGCCCAATCAAATTGATACCGTAGTCACTCTCTCCGGCGGCATGGACTCCACCGTCTGTGCCACTCTCGCCGTCCAGGAACACGGCGCCGCCCACGTGGCCGCGCTCCATGTCTCCTACGGACAGCGCACCGAAGCTCGCGAGCAGCGCGCCTTCACTGAAATCTGTGACCGTCTCGGCATAACCCGCCGCCTTATGGTGCGCAACCAGGCGCTCAGCCAGATCGGCGGCTCCGCCCTCACCGACTCCGCTCTTGCCGTGCCCACCGCCGGCCCGGAAATAGGTTCCCACGTCCCCATCACCTACGTCCCCTTCCGCAACGCCCATTTTCTCTCGGTTGCCGTGAGCTGGGCAGAGGTCGTGGGTGCCGCCGAAATCTACATCGGTGCTGTAGCCCAGGACAGTTCTGGCTATCCCGACTGCCGTCCGGAGTACTACGAAGCGTTCAATCGGCTCATCCAGGTCGGCACTAAACTGGGCAACATTCGGATACAGACGCCACTCATAGCCCTCAAGAAAAGCGAGATCGTTCAACGAGGTCTGGAACTAAATGCTCCCTTCGAGCTAACATGGTCCTGCTACAGCCGGGAAGATCGTGCCTGCGGTATCTGTGAGAGCTGCGCCCTGCGTCTGCGCGCCTTTGAAACCGCCGGAATTTCGGATCCCATCCCCTATCTGGTGTCGCCTGCTCTTTAGCGGCACATCTGAAGGTGCGCGTAGCAACAACCTGTTCTCCGCTGGAGGCGGAAAATGACAAAGCGCATTGCACTCTTCTTATTCCTGGCCCTTTCGGCCATTCTCACCGTCAGCGCAGTCGCGCAGAACCTTACCACCGTGAAGGGGAATTGTAAGGACGAGAATGGTAAACCATATGTCGGATACACCGTTGAACTGATCAACCTGGGAACCGGCCACAAAACCGCTATCAAGACCAGCAACAAGGGCGATTACTACACAATGGGTGTCACTGGAGGCAACTACAAGATCACCTTGATTGCTCCGGACGGCTCGGTTGTCACCTTCCTCGACAATGTCCTTTTCGCTCTCGCCAAGGACAATGTGTATGACATTGACATGGCCAAGGAGCGCGCAGCCCAGGCCAAGGGCTCCGGTATTACGGCGGAACAGCTCAAGGAAATGGAAAAGGCCAAGAAGGACAATGAGAAGATCAAAGGTCTCAATGGCTTGCTTGCCCAGGCGCGTCAGCAGAAGAAGGACGGCAACTTCGAGGGTGCCGTAGCTACCATGGAGCAGGCCATCGCTCAGGACCAAACCCACGACATCATCTTCGGCACGCTCGCCGACGCTTATGTTTCAGACAAGAAGTATCCCGAGGCTGAGACCGCCTACACCAAGGCCATTGGGCTCGCTCCCGCTGGTTCCAAGTCTCTTGCCGGATACCATAGCGGCCTGGCCTTGGCCCAGGCGCGTCAGGGCAAAACAGATCCTGCTTCCTCCGAATGCGAGAAAACCGCCCAGCTCGATCCCCAGCAAGCCGGCGAGTGCTATTTCAATGTGGGCGCCATTCTCACCAATCAGGGCAAGTCCGACGAAGCCAACCAGTCATTTGACAAAGCGATAGCCGCTGACCCAACCCGGGCGGAGGCGTATTACCAGAAGGGTGTCAACCTGCTTGCCAAGGCCACCGTCAGCAAAGACGGAAAAATGGTCCCTGCGCCGGGTACGGTCGAGGCTCTGAATAAATACCTCGAAATCGCACCGGATGGGAGAAACGCCCAGGCCGCTAAAGACCTGCTCGCCTCCCTGGGATCCCCCGTACAGACCACCTTCGGCGCCCAGAAGAAGGGAACCAAGAAATAGTCGGCTCCATCGAATCAAAAACATCGGGGGACGGCTTCAAGCCGTCCCCCGTTTCCATTCAACGTGTTACAAACCCTGCTATTGCACCATGGCAATCCGGTCCAACTCCCGCTGCATTACCTCCAGAGAGCAACCGGAGCCTTCCACCGTGAACGCTGCTGCGCGTGCCGCCTCTGGAGAGACCCCGTACCCCCGCCCTGCCAGGAAGCTCTGCATTAGCGTGCCCGCATCGCGGGCATCCAGCCCACTCTGCAGCAGTTCGCTGCGCAGTTCAGCCACTTCCAATACTGAGAATTTTTCGATATTCATCGGGTCACCTCCATATATCTTTACAAACCCATTGGAGTCCGGAAGGTTGCGCTTTAATGCAGACATAACCTGCTACCCCCTCTGGCCCGTGTGCCGTGTTCTGCTCTTATCGGGCGAATTGCCCGAAATGCTTAATCGCGCTCCTCAAATTTATTGGATCTCTGAGGCGGCACAGTGTTTCATTCACTCCGCCTCCTGAGCCAGAAGCACTGGAATCTCGTCCTGCACCCGAAAGCGTTTATCGCATCCCGTGCACCGCAATTTTGTGAAATCTTCGTTGAATCTCAATCCACCATGGCAGATCGGACATACTACAGTTTTCAACAACTTAGCTGGAATCATTGCTGCTCCTCGCTCCGCGCGCACTCGCATCCATGCGCCAATCCCGGTACACTAGAGTGTAGTTTATAGCTCCCGGGGAATCCTTATTATGGCTGCAATCATTCTGGACGGAAATCTCTACGCCTCCCAGATCAAATCCGAAGTCGCCGACGAAGTGAGTCAGCTCGTTGCCTCTGGCGTGCGTCCGGGACTGGCCGCGGTTTTGGTCGGTGAAAATGCCGCCTCCCAGACATACGTCCGCAGCAAGGTACGAGCCTGTGAGCAGCTGGGAATTTTCAGCGAGCTCATCACCCCCGCCGAAAGCTCCACCACCGACGAGCTCATCGCCATCGTCGAGCAGTTGAATGCCCGTGATGACATTGACGGAATTCTCGTGCAGCTTCCCTTGCCCGCCCACGTGGACTCCAAGCGCGTTCTCCTGGCCGTTTCTCCAGAGAAGGATGTCGATGGCTTTCACCCGGTCAATGTAGGCAATCTCAGCACTCAGCGTCCCGCCCTCGTCGCCTGCACCCCTGCTGGATGCATGGAGATTCTTCGCCGCGCCAACATTGCCATAGAGGGGCAGGAGGCCGTTATCGTCGGGCGCAGTGACATCGTAGGCAAGCCCTTGGCCATGCTGTTGACCAACGCCAACGCCACCGTCACCATCTGTCACTCCCGGACTAAAAACCTCCCTGAGGTCTGCCGCCGTGGAGACATCCTTGTTGCTGCCATCGGACGCCCCGGCTTCATCACCACCGAGTTCGTCAAGCCCGGTGCGACCATCCTCGATGTCGGAATCAACCACATCACCGACCCTGTCCTTTTTGAGCGCTTCTTCAAGGGCGACGAAAAGCGCGAAAAGCAATTCGCCGAAAAGGGAAGCACTATTATCGGAGACTGCGATCCTCGCGTATCGCGCATGGCCGGAGCCGTCACCCCAGTCCCCGGCGGAGTCGGCAAACTGACCATCGCCATGCTCATGAGCAACACCGTGAAGGCTGCCAAAATGCGCCGTCTCGCGAGTTCTGAAGCGTCCGCCACCACAGTGCAGGGTTAGCAAAGTTCGCATCACCAAAACGCCCACGCTGTGATACAGCGTGGGCGCTTTAATTCGTGCTCGTCTCAAGCGCGCAAGCCGCCATTCACCAAAATCTCAGCCCCGGTCACCCAGCCGGAATCCTCCGAAGCCAGAAACAGCGCCGCACCCGCAATATCCGTCGCGTGGCCCAGTCGTCCCAGCGGGGTCCGGCTTAGGGCAAGCTCTGTAAACGCCTTGCTCTCGCCCATCGAATAGAACCCCTCCTTTGCCGTCACCCCAGGCTGCAAAGAGTTCACTCGAATCCCACGCGGACCGAGTTCCTGCGCCAGCGCTTGCGTGATCGCATCCACTGCCGCCTTCGTGGCGCTGTAAACAGATCCGTTTGCCACCGCCGTCTCGCCCACCACTGAACTGATGTTGATGACCGAACCGCCCCCGCCGTTCATCTGCTTCACCGCTTCCTGCGTCGCCAGCAGCAGCCCCAGCACGTTCAAATCGAAGAGCTTGTGGAAATGCGCCGGGTCCACCTGTGCCACCGGACGGAACTCATATACGCCTGCGTTGTTTACCAGCACATCCACCCGCCCAAACGCCGCCTTCGCCTCTCCAAATACCTTCGTCACCTCGTCCGGCTTGGACAGATCGCCCTGCACGGCCACTGCTTTTCCGCCAGCCTTCTTGATTGCGTCAACCACTTTCTCCGCACCCTTCGCGTCGGAAGCAAAATGCACCACTACACTCGCACCCTCCTGTCCAAAACGTTCTGCGATTGCCGCGCCTATACCTTTGGACGCTCCCGTAACCACCGCAAGCTTACCCGTTAATCTCGCCATCCTGAACTCCTCAATTCGATATCCATCGAAGTGTCTAATAGACGACGTCCGCGTGCCCAAAGTTACATCTTTTATTTTGTCCTGCTTGGATTTTGTTTTGGAAAGGGAGGGAAGCCGTCATACTAAAGTGCTTTCAGTTGCTTAACGTACTCGCGCCAGATCTTGCGCCGGAGCTTCATATGTATGAACTTGGAGTCTTTGCGAACATCGATCAGCCCGGCGTTATTCAGTTCCTTTAAGTGGTGGGAGAGTGTTGCTGCCGTAATCGGTAACTTGCACAGAACGTCATGGCAAGCGAGTTCATCCTCGCTGGCGATCCGCTTCAGGATGTCGTAGCGTCTCGGATCAGCCAGGGCTTTCGAAATTTTCAGAAACTGTTTGCTATCCATGCCTTTAGATTTCGATGCCGATCACAAGCCTCTCGACGTCGGAGTACTATTCTGCCACACTCACACATTCTTGGCCGGATGAGTGCCATAAGCGGAATTTGCTTTCTTCGCGGCCATCCGCACATCGGCGCCATTCTGCCACTCGCATCTATAATCCTGTGTGTCGTGGAGGCCCTCTGAATGCCAGGTGAGCCAGCTTTCGACTTTGACTTCATCGTGATTGGCTCCGGATTCGGGGGCAGCGTCTCCGCTCTTCGCCTCGTCGAGAAGGGATACTCAGTCGCCGTCATCGAAATTGGCAGGCGTTGGACGCCCCAGAATCTTCCTCACTCCAATTGGTCCATCAATCGCTGGTTTTGGAGGCCAGAACTCGCGCTGCGAGGCTTCTTCAACATGCGATTTTTCAGACACGTCACCATCTTGCATGGCTGCGCCGTGGGCGGAGGTTCCATCACCTATGCCAGCACCCTGCTGCGTCCTCCAGACAAGGTTTGGGATATGGGTTCCTGGGCCGGACTCTCAAGCTGGCAAGCAGACATGCCCGCCCACTATGACACCGCCTCGCGAATGCTCGGAGTCACCACCAACCACATTCTAGGCCCAGCCGATCTGCTCCTGAAGCAAGCCGCCGAATCAGTCGGCGCAGGACACACCTTCTATCCCACCGACGTAGGAATCTTCGAAGGTCCAGCAGGAGAACCAGGCGGCAAGACCGTCCCAGATCCATTTTTCCAGGGAGAGGGGCCAGCCCGAACCACGTGCAACGCCTGTGGTGGCTGCATGATCGGCTGCCGTCACGGCGCAAAGAACACGCTCGACCAGAACTATCTCTACCTCGCCGAAAAACGCGGCGCGCAGGTTTTTCCCGAAACCAAAGTAGTGGACGTGAAGCCTCTCAACGGTGTCGCCGACGGAAGCCAAGGCTACGAGGTGCGCACCGTCAACTCTCTATCTTTCCTGAACAAGCAGCGAAGGCGTTTCACCTGCCGGAGTGTGGTTTTCGCGGCCTCCGCTCTGGGCACAACCCAGCTTCTCTTTCACCTCAAGGACAAAAAATCGCTGCCCTCCATCAGCGACCAGCTAGGCAAACGAATCCGCACCAACTCCGAATCGTTAATCGGAGTTCGCATTCCGGGCAGTACCCAAAACCTTTCAACAGGCGTAGCCATTGGCTCCGGATTCTATCTAGACGAACATACTCACATCGAAGCCGTCAGATATCCAGACGGATCGGATGCCATGTCCTTCCTTTCGACCATTCTCACAGGAGGCCGCCCCGGTTCAGCGCGTATCGCACTGTGGATGCGCAATCTCTTTGTCTCCTTGCTTCGCCACCCGCTCAAGACAATGCGCATACTTCGGCCGCGGGGATGGGCACGCGAAAGCATCATCCTGCTTTGCATGCAGGCGCTCGACAGCCATATAGATATGCACTGGGAGCGACTGTGGTTCTGGCCTTTCCGCAAGTTTCTGGTCAGCCGTGGTGCCAAGGTCCCAACCTTCATACCCAGGGCGAACGACTTCGCACTCAAATTTGCAAGCATGGCGGGAGGCACCGCAATGAGCATGCTTCCCGAAATTCTTTTCAACGTTCCCGGCACCGCCCATTGTCTCGGAGGCTGCGTCATTGCCGACTCTCCCGCCAGCGGCGTAGTCGATTCACAGCACCGGGTTTTCGGTTACAAGAACATGTTCATATGTGATGGCTCGGTAGTCTCGGCCAATCTCGGCGTCAATCCAAGCCTCACCATCACCGCTCTTTCTGAGCGTGCAATGTCGTTCATCCCTCCGGCACAGGCGGAGAGATGTGTACGCTCTTAACGTGGTTCACACGTCTGTCCTGTACAATTTGGCACGATGACTTTGCGCATGAAAATTAGTCTGTCGGTTGCGATGCTTGTCCTTTCGATGGCTGTCGCAATGCGCGCAGAGCCTGTTTCCCAACTCAAGCCAACCAATTACGTAAACGATTTCGCGCACGCTCTGGACGCGAATTCAATCGCCCAGATGAACGGCATCTGTCAGCAGGTTGATGCAAAGGCTCATGCACAAATAGCGGTTGTCACCATCAATTCGCTGGATGGCTCAGACATCGAGAGCTATGCGGTTGCGCTCTACAAACAGTGGGGCATTGGCAGCAAGTCAACCAATCGCGGTGTTCTGATCCTGTACGTCATCAAGGATCGCCGAGCCCGTGTCGAAGTTGGTTACGGCCTGGAACCGATCCTGCCTGATGGCAAGGTGGGAAGCTTTCAGCGCGAAGCCATTCCGCACATGCAAAGTGGCGACTACAGTGGAGCCCTGTTGCTGGTCACAAGCCGGGTTGCGGACGTAATCGCGCAGGACGCCGGAGTTCAGCTCACAAATTCCATGCCGCGTGCTCCCACTCGTCCGGAGCCTGAGCCGCGCCAGGGCTTGTCCCTCGGCGGCATCATCTTTATAGCTATTGTCATCATCATCGTTCTAGCTACGCCTCTGCGCGGCATCTTGTTCTGGCTCATACTATCCCAGCTTTCCGACGGTCGCGGTGGTGGCTGGGGCGGCGGTGGTTTCGGCGGAGGCGGAGGCGGTTTCGGTGGTTTCGGTGGCGGCAGTTCTGGTGGTGGTGGAGCAAGCAGCAGTTGGTAGCAAGTGAGGAAGCAATGGTCCCAGAAGATAAGATCAACGAGTTTGTGAGCCGCGTCCGCGAGGCCGCCGGAGCGAACCTCGAGTCTGTGATCCTTTACGGATCGTCGGTAGCCGGAGATTATCAGCCGGAATTTTCAAACCTGAATCTGTTCTGCGTTCTGCAGGACACCGCATTCTCGTCACTGCAGGCCCTCGCACCGGTCGCAAAATGGTGGGATCGTCAAAAGCAACCACCGCCGCTCCTCATGACTCGCGACGAACTCGAGCGTTCTACGGATGTCTTCACCATCGAATTGCTCGACATGCAGCAACATCACCGTGTCCTTTTTGGGGAAGACCCGTTGCAAGCCCTGCAGATTTCCATGCACCTGCACCGCGTCCAGGTGGAATACGAACTGCGCGAAAAACTCATTCTGCTGCGCCAGCAATCGCTTCTGGCATCAGATAACAAAAAGCAGTTATGGAGTTTGCTCGTGAGGTCCGCGCCATCCTTCGTCACCCTTTTTCGTCACGCATTAATAGCGCTCGGCCAGCAGCCACCGGACGGCAAGCGTCAGGCAGTGCAGCTTCTTGCAAAGCAGGTTGGCTTCGACCCTGCTTCCATCGAGCAGATACTGGACGTGCGCGAGCGAAAGTTGGACTCCGGCAAGCTGGACGTCAACCATCTGTTCGCCAGCTATCTCGCAACGGTTGAGCACGTCACCTCGGCTGTCGATCAGGCAATGGATCAGGATGCTCCAGGCCGTCCATAACCACACATCCGTCATTTAAGGAGAACCGAATGAGCAAAGGTTTGATCATCACCCTCTCGATTGTTGCTGTAGTGCTGCTGCTCTGTTTAATGTTTTTCGGGCAGTACATCGATGTGCGCAACACGCTCGTCACCAAGAACGAATCGGTGAAATCCGCATGGTCGCAGGTGGACATTGTTTTGCAGCGTCGTGCCGACCTGATTCCGAATCTCGTAGAAACCGTGAAGGGTTTCGCCCAGCAGGAGCAGACCGTCTTCGGCGACATCGCGAAGGCCCGTTCCGCACTGCTCTCGGCAAACACGCCGCAGCAAAAAATCGCGGCCAACGGACAGCTTGATGGCGCTCTTGGCCGTTTGCTGGTCGTCGTTGAAAATTACCCGCAGCTCAAGTCGAATGAAAACTTCCTTCGTCTGCAGGATGAACTTGCAGGCACCGAAAACCGCATCGCCGTCGAGCGCAAGCGTTACAACGACACACTGCAGGACTACAACACCTACGTCCAACTCTTTCCGCACAACATCTTCGCCGGATGGGCAGGCTTCAAACCAAACCCGGCTTACTTCGCCGCAACTGAAGAGTCGCGCCAGGTACCCAAGGTGAACTTTGCTGCTCCCGCCCCGCAGGGCAATCCGCAGCCCGCACCCGCCCGGTAGCGAGCGGTCTGTCGGCTTACGAATGAGGTCACGAGGAAGGCGCATCTGAAGTTTGATAGGTCCTCGACCCGCAAGGAGATTTGCAATGAAAGCAGTTGTGTTGCACGAGTACGGCGGTCCCGAGAAGTTGAAGTTCGAAGAAAATTTCCCCGATCCTCAGGTGAGCGGAGACACCGTCTTGATCGCAGCCGTCGCGACCAGTGTGAATCCGATTGACTGGAAGGTTCGTTCCGGAGCGCGGCAGAAGGATTTTCCGCTGACCTTCCCGGCAATACTGGGCCGTGATGTAAGTGGCGTGGTGCGTGCCGTTGGCGCGAATGTAAAACACTTCAAGCCCGGTGACCGCGTGCTCGCCTTTGCCACTGCCACCTACGCTGAACTCGTCGCCGTACCGGACTCCATGGTGACGCACTTGCCAGACGGCGTGGACCTCGTCGATGCCGCCGGAATTCCGCTGATCGTGTTGACCGGGGACCAGCTCGTGCGCCATACGGTAAACCTGCAAAAGGGGCAGACAGTACTCGTGACCGGAGCCGTCGGCAGCGTGGGACGCGCAGCGGTGCATTCGGCAAAGAAGATGGGCGCTCAGGTGATCGCCGGTGTTCGTGGCTCGCAAGTGGAAGAGGCGCGATCCCTCGGCACCTCTTCAGTGCTCGCCATCGATGACGACGCCGCAATTGCGAAGCTCGGTCCTGTCGATGCATTCGCCGATACCGTCGGCGGTGAAGTCGCCGCCAAGTTGATCGCAAAAGTGAAGCCTGGCGGCTCGTTCGGCTATGCCTCGGTATTGCCGGAGGGCACAGCGGCAAAACACCCGGACGTTAAAGTTGGCCGCGTCTTTGCCCAGCCCGATCCATCCAAGGTACGTGAGTTTACGGATGATCTGCGTGACGGCAAATTCGTCCTGCCCATCGCTCGCCGTCTCCCTCTGAAGGATGCAGCCGAAGCGCAGGTCCTCGCGCAAAAGGGAGGCGTCGGTGGAAAGGTCATACTACTGATGCCGACGCAGGATTGATATTCCTCTGCACTCGTCCCTGAAGGGAGTGACAAATTGAAAGCCGCAGTGCTCACTTCTCCGGTTAAGCTTCTGGCGCGTCCTCTGCACATATAGGACGTGCCAAAGCCGGAGGCCAGCCGTGGGCAGGTTCTTCTGCGAGTGCTGGCTTGCGGAGTTTGCCGCACAGACTTGCACATCGTAAAAGGAGAGTTGCCTCCGCAGCGGGAGAGCCTGATTCCCGGCCACCAGATCGTTGGTGAGATCGTCGCAGGCGCAACGCCCGAGCTGCCACTCGGAACCCGTGTAGGAGTCTCCTGGCTCGGTGGAACCGACGGTGAGTGCTGGTACTGCAAGCATCATTTTGAGAACCTCTGCGACTCGCCAACCTTCACTGGTTACAGCGTAAACGGCGGCTTCGCGGAGTTCGCAGTCGCCCGCGCCGACTTCGTTTTTCCCCTTCCGCTCGCGTTGGATGCACTGCACGCAGCACCTCTCTTGTGCGCGGGAATCATCGGCTTCCGCAGTCTGCGCGTGGCCGGAGTGCAGCCGGGGGAAAGAGTGGGTCTCTTCGGATTCGGGGCCTCTGCGCATCTCACAATCGACGTTCTACGTGCATGGGGCTGCGAGGTCTACGTCTCAACCCGCGGAGAGTCGCACAGAAAGCTCGCCGAGTCCCTGGGTGCGCGGTGGGTGGGTTCAGAGGCAGATCGTCCGCCCGTTGAGTTGGACCGCGCCATAACCTTTGCTCCCAGTGGAAAGGTGGTCGTGGCAGCACTCTCCTCCCTGTGAAAGGGTGGAGTTGTGGCCATCAACGCCATCCACCTCGACCACATTCCCGAATTCGATTATGACCGCCTGCTCTGGGGTGAGCGGCAGATACGTAGCGTCGCCAACATGACTCGGGAAGACGCGCGAGACTTCCTCGAGCTCGCCGCAAAAATCCAGATAAAGCCCACGGTAAGAGTCTTCGCCCTCGATGACGCAAACGGCGCGCTCGCAGCCATTGAGAATGACGTATTGAATGGCGCAGCGGTCATCGTTCCGTAAGACCAGCCGGTCGTTATACGATGGACCGATGATCCATCAACGCGCTCGCAATCCCAAGAGAATGACACATGAAGGCTAGTGATTGGCCAGCCTATCCAGTTGCCCGAAAGGCTTCAGAACTCGTCTATCCGCGCTTCATGCGTGGGTTGGCCCCGGAAGACGGTCAACCGGACTCGCCGCATCGTCCCCAAATCGCCGACATTGAGGCAATGATCGACGCGGCATTCTGGGCCAGCCTCCGGCGTGAGGAAGGCTATGTTCCCACCATCTCCGCCGCATTCCTTGATCCTGCCGCAACCCGCGACCCGCTTCTCTTCGAGCAGCCACTCCCGTTTGCCCCTGACGACCTCGCGCGTCTTTCACCTGCCGTGGAGCGCCCGGGTGTCCACCTGGGTGTATGGCGGCAAGCAGGGGAGTTGCAGGTCTGGGGCACTGTCACCAACATTCCCGAGCACTGCTTCGTCGTCGAAGTCACTTCCCCCGGACTGCTCGTAATCAAGGAAAGCCGTGGCGAAGAAACCGGCAAGTTCGCCAACGTCGCGGTGCTTGAAGGTGATCTCATCAAAGTTCTCAGCGAAGACGCCATGAACCTGCCGGACTGTCTGCCCATGGTGCGCTCATTGCTCGGCTTCGGATCGGCTGACTCAACCGAAGATCAGAATGTGTTGTTGCAACTGGCGGTCTCCATGCGCCTGCATGGCCGCGGTGGCTCGCTCTTGGTCGTGCCAGTCGCAAGCGAAACCTGGCGAGACTCCATCATCCCGCCCATCCGCTACTCGGTATCGCCTCCGTTCACGGGACTCCCAGACCTGCTGCACAACGGCTTCCCTCAACATGACCCAACTTGGAAGAGCGCTCTGCGCCGCACCGTCGATCACATTGCCGGGCTGACAGCCGTGGATGGCGCAACCGTAATGAGTGACTCCTACCAGCTCATCGCTTTCGGCGCCAAGATCGGGACACACCCGGAAGGCACTCGCGTGGAACGCGTGGTCATCACCGAGCCAATCGCGGGCTCCGTGCCTGAAATTGTTCATCCAACTCAACTGGGCGGCACTCGGCATCTTTCCGCTGCCCAGTTCGCGCAAGACCAGCCGGACTCAATGGCCCTCGTGGCCTCGCAAGATGGTCGGTTTACGATTTTTGCGTGGTCCCCCTGCGAACAGATGGTGCACGCGCGCCGTATTGAAGTTCTGCTTCGCTAATTTTGTCAAAATGTGGAGGTGGCAGCAATGTGCCGCAACATCAAGCAGCTTTTCAACTTCGACCCTCCCGTAACTCCCGAAGAGATTCGAGCCGCGTCTCTTCAATACGTGAGGAAGATCAGCGGCTTCCAGAAACCTTCCAAGGCAAACGAGGCCGCCTTCCTGGCAGCCGTGGACGAAGTGGCCAGCATCTCGGCTCGCCTTCTCAGCTCTCTGGAAACCACGGCGCACCCAAAGAACCGGGAAGAAGAAGCGGCCAAAAGCAAGGGTCGCGGAGAAATGAGAATGCGCGCCTGACGTTTGTTCCCGTCAAGCGCCCTACTCTGTTTTAGCTTTCAATATTTCTCCCAGCAGATCAGGCCCACCGGCGCGCTCCAGGTGCGGAATCTTGATCCCGTCATGATAGGGAACAGCATAAGTCTTGAAAAACTTTGCATTCTCCACCAGGAGTTCAATGGGATGCCCGCTGCTTTTTGCCGCGCTCAAAGCGTCCAGAAGAACATCTCGTGACCACGCTCTGCTGTTGATCGCCACCAGCTTCATCCCCGGACCAAGTCCTGCGACGTACGCGGGTGAGCCGACAATCACATCCAGAAGCTCTCCATCATCCTTGATCTGCAGCCCCAGGGAATACGTGGCGTCCACGCGTTTCCCAAGTCTCTCTCCGGCACGCACAATCGAATTCGGCTGATCGTTGTACACCAGCCGCCATCCACTGCCCTCAATTCCCCCAAGCGGCGCGTGCGGACTCGTTGCATTCACTCGCTCCGTCAACAACTTTGCCCAATCGTACGGAGCCACCTGATTCAAGCTCTGCACCACATCCTCAAACGTGTAAGGGACAACCTT
>Ga0182012_10000113_pt1 | contig 86961 bp, 77 predicted proteins | sample 612S2SmetaG_FD_120486 | JGI IMG/M metagenome (GOLD analysis project Ga0182012, IMG submission 120486) | Permafrost microbial communities from Stordalen Mire, Sweden - 612S2S metaG | ecosystem: Environmental > Terrestrial > Soil > Wetlands > Permafrost | place: Sweden: Stordalen | collected... | reverse complement strand
CGCATGGAAATGCTCAAGCTCCTGGTTGCGGACGGCGTGACAGGCGCAATCCCTGCAATGGCGGACGGGGGCTTGCTGCTGCCGATTTTCGGCGGGGTCGCCTATACTGGACCGTTTGCCGCGATGATTGCCGCCGAGCGCTGGCTCGGACTGAAGCCGAACGCGCTCCGCCGGCTTGGCGCACTCGCGGTCGCCGTCACCGAAGACGCCAAGCGGCTTGCGCTGCGGCTGCGGCTGACCAATGCCGAAACCAGGGCGCTGGATTCCATGGGCCATCGCTGGTGGCGGCTTTCCGGAATGGACGATGCGACCGCGCGACGGCGGCTCTATCGTTTAGGCGAGGATCGCTATCGCGACCGGCTGATGCTGGCCTGGGCGCGGTCGGGCGGCGAAAGCGGGTCCGCGCAATGGCGGGAGCTTGCGACTTTGCCGGAGCGCTGGAGCGCGCCGAAATTCCCGCTCAAATCGGCTGATTTCATCGCCCGCGGCATTGCCGAAGGCCCGGCGCTCGGGCATGTGCTGGCATTGGCCGAAGATGCCTGGCTGGCGGCGAACTTCACTCTCGATAAGGATGCGCTTGAAGCCATCGCCGACCAGACCGTGACCCGCTTCACCCGCGACCACAGGCTGTGAGCATCATTTCCGGCTTTGCCGACATCTCGCTTGTCCAACTTCTCTTCTCAGTCCTCCTCCTCTTCTTCCTCATCGTCCTCTTCTTCCTCATCATCATCTTCCAGGAAGCGTTCCAGGACGGCTAACGGAAGCGTTTCGCGAAATAATTCGCCTTCCGCCCCCATCCACAGGCATGCGATGACGTCATCCCTGACTTCGGCCACCGTCATGGGATGTCCTCCGGATTTCAGCGTGACGACGTCGCCTGGTTTCAGATCCATGATCGGCTTCCTTCAAGATTGAATGCGGGTTTTGTGAGGGTATCGACCTGTCATGACAGGCCGATCACGGCGAGACTGCTGGGGATCTGGTTTGCCGTAGCGCCTCGCCAACGGCCATGGCCGCCGCCATGGCCACATTGAGCGAGCGTAAGGTGGGCTTGATCGGGATTGCCAATCGGGCGTCAGCCGCGGCGAAAACCTCGTCGGGTACGCCCGCGCTCTCCCTGCCGAACAACAGGATGTCGGCTGCGCTATAGCGATAGTCGAGGTAAGAACCGACCCCCCGGGTCGTGAACAGTATCACCCGGCAGCCCTCGGCGCGGCGCCATTGCTCGAATTTTGACCAGGAATCGTGACGCGTGATGGTCACCTGGTTGAGATAGTCCATACCGGCGCGGCGAAAGTGCCGGTCGGATACCGGAAAACCGGCAGGTTCGATGATATGGGCGGCCACGTCGAGGCAGGCACACAGACGAAGAATCGTCCCGGTGTTCTGGGGGATGTCGGGTTGGAAAAGCGCCATCTGCATGTTGCGCCGGACCCTTCAGGTATGCCATGAAATATAGGCACAAATCGCCGCCGCGCAGGGAATGCGTGCATTGCACGCTCGGCAGCCGATAGCGGGCTTGCGCTCTTTCGGCAAGGGTGCCAATAGAACGATTCTGGACGGCTGGCTCCGCCCCGGTAGCATGGAAAAGCGGTCCTCCTGCCGCCGCAGGGGACCGCGGGCGGCGGCAGCAAATCCTTGGTTCGTTTAGGCTTGCTTGGTGTGGGCGTTGGCCGGATGGTTCCACCGGCTGCAATGAGAAAGGGCTTGCGATCGTGACGACAGCGTCTTCCGTGGATTCCTCGCGCCGTGATTTCCTCTTTGTTGCAACCGGAGCCGCCGCCGCCGTCGGCGGATTAGCCGCGTTGTGGCCGTTCGTGTCGGAGATGAATCCGGATGCCTCGACAATAGCAGCCGGTGCGCCGATCGAAGTCGATCTGGCGCCGATTGCGGTGGGGCAGGACATCAAGGTATTCTGGCGCGGCAAGCCGATCTATATCATGAATCGCACCAAGAAGCAGGTCGACGAGGCCCGCGCGGTGCCGGTCGCCAGCCTGCCAGATCCTCAGAGCGATCAGGCCCGGACCAAGGAAGGCCACGAACAGTGGCTGGTCGTGATCGGCATATGCACTCATCTCGGCTGCATCCCGATCGCCCATGAGGGCAATTACGACGGCTTCTTTTGCCCCTGCCACGGCTCGCAATACGACTCTTCGGGCCGCATCCGCCAGGGGCCAGCGCCCGCCAACCTGGCGGTGCCGCCCTATCAGTTCGTTTCCAACAGCAAAATCCAAATCGGCTGAGCCGGGGACATAGCGATCCCCGACTCAAGGCTCGCAGCTTGGCTTTGCCTTACTTTAATCTGCTTTCTCAGGATCGCATCATGAGCGGACCATCCGTCTACCAGCCATCCAATCCGGCCCTGAAGTGGATCGAGCGGCGCCTGCCGATCATGGGTCTCGTCCATTCATCGTTCGTGGCCTATCCGACGCCGCGCAACCTGAACTATTGGTGGACCTTCGGCGCCATCCTTTCCATGATGCTTGCCGTCCAGATCCTGACCGGCGTGGTGCTGGCGATGCACTACACGCCGAGCGCCGACTTGGCTTTCAAGTCGGTCGAAAGCATCGTTCGCGATGTGAATTATGGCTGGCTTCTGCGCAACATGCATGCGAGCGGCGCATCGATGTTCTTCCTCGCCGTCTACATCCACATGTTCCGCGGACTGTATTATGGGTCCTACAAGGAGCCCCGGGAAGTGCTCTGGATCCTCGGCGTCATCATCTACCTCGTGATGATGGCGACCGGCTTCATGGGCTATGTGTTGCCTTGGGGCCAGATGAGCTTCTGGGGCGCTACCGTCATCACCAATCTGTTCTCCGCCATTCCTTATGTCGGCGACAGCATCGTCACTCTGCTGTGGGGCGGCTATTCGGTCGGCAATCCGACGCTCAATCGCTTCTTCTCGCTGCATTATCTGCTGCCGTTCGTGATCGCCGGCGTGGTGGTGCTGCATGTCTGGGCGCTGCATGTCGCGGGTCAGAACAACCCGGCGGGTGTCGAGGCACAAACCGACAAGGACACCGTGCCGTTCACGCCCTACGCGACCGTCAAGGACGCCTATGGCATGTCCTGCTTCCTGATCTTCTATGCCTGGTTCATCTTCTACATGCCGAACTATCTCGGCGACTCCGACAACTACATCGTGGCCAATCCCGGTGTGACACCCACCCATATCGTGCCGGAATGGTACTATCTGCCGTTCTACGCCATCCTGCGCTCGATCCCGAACAAGCTCGCCGGCGTGGTCGCGATGTTCTCGGCGATCATCGTGCTGGCATTCCTGCCCTGGCTCGACAACGCGAAGACCCGGTCGTCCAAGTACCGTCCGCTGGCCAAGCAGTTTTTCTGGATCTTCGTCGTCGTCTGCGTGCTCCTGGGCTATCTCGGTGCGCAGCCGCCCGAGGGCGTCTACGTGATCGCCGGGCGTATCCTGACCTTCTGCTACTTTGCCTATTTCCTGGTGCTGCTGCCGTTGCTCAGCCGGATCGAAAAGCCGCGGAAGATCCCTAATTCGATCGCCGATGATGTGTTGGCCAAGCATGGCGGCCGGGCAGGCGCGATGGTGTCGGCGGCGCTCGCGCTCGTGGTTGCCGGGGGTCTGTTCGTCGGCAGCGCACAGAACGCAAGGGCCGAGGAACAGGAAGTGCCGCCGTCAAAGAGCTGGTCGTTCGCGGGCCCGTTCGGCAAATACGATGTCGGCTCGTTGCAGCGGGGCTTGAAAATCTACAAGGAAGTCTGCTCCAACTGTCACAGCTTGAACTATATTGCGTTCCGCAACCTCGCTGACCCCGGCGGTCCCGGCTATTCGAACGCCCAGGTGGCGGCGTTTGCCGCCGACTACAAGATCAAGGACGGCCCCAACGATGCCGGCGACATGTTCGAGCGGCCCGGCCGGCCGGCGGATTATTTTCCACCGCCGTTCCCGAACGAGCAGGCCGCCCGCGCCGCCAATGGCGGCGGATTGCCCCCGGACCTTTCCCTAATCACCAAGGCGCGTTCCTACGAGCGCGGTTTCCCCAAATTCATCTTCGACTTCTTCACCCAGTTCCAGGAGCAGGGCCCGAATTACGTTAATGCGCTGCTGCAGGGTTATGTGGACCCGCCTCCGGCAGGTGCCAGCATTCCTGACGGCTCCTATTACAACAAGTACTTCCCGGGCCACGCCATCAAGATGCCGCCGCCGTTGAGTGACGGCCAGGTGACCTTCGACGACGGTTCGCCGGCAACCCTTCCGCAATATGCCCATGACATCGCCACCTTCCTGATGTGGGCGGCGGAGCCGCATATGGAGGCGCGCAAGCGGCTGGGGCTGCAGGTCTTCATATTCCTGATTATCCTGAGCGGTCTGTTGTATTTCACCAAGAAGAGGGTCTGGGCCGACGCGCATTGATGCCGCCGGGCGCAGGGGTTTGGAAAAGCCTCCCGTACGGGGGGCTTTTTGTTACTCCCTGTCTGAGATGCGGCCGCTTGCCCCCTCACGGGAACCCACCAAGCGGCGGCAAGCCAGGGCCGTCGTAATCCCGCGACAACTGATTGCGTTGTCGACGCACTGCGGACAAAATGGCCGGCAATCGGCCCCCCAAGAAATCGTCGGAGGAACCTATGGGTACCCACATCTCGTTCAAGCGCCCGGACGGCAAGGACGCCAACGGCTATCTCACCAACGCCGCGCGTGGCAATGCGCCGGGCGTCGTCGTGGTCCAGGAATGGTGGGGGCTGTCGGAGAATATCAAGGGGCTGTGCGATCGTTTCGCGCTGGCCGGCTTCGACGCGCTTGCGCCAGATCTCTATGCCGGCGTGCTGGTGCCTTATCACGACACCGAAGCCGCCAACAAGCAGATGACCTCGCTGGATTTCATGGACGCCACCACGCAGACCGTGCGCGGCGCGGCGCAATTCCTGGCCAAGAACGGCGGCAAGGTCGGCTTGACCGGTTTCTGCCTCGGCGGCGCGGTCACCATCATCGGCGCCACCAAAGTTCCCGAGTTGAGCGCGGGCGTGGTGTTCTATGGCATCCCGCCGGAGCAGGCCGCCAAGCCCGCCGATGTCAGGATTCCGCTACAGGCGCACTTTGCCAACACTGACGACTGGTGCACGCCGAAACTGGTCGATGGCTTCGAGAAGGCGATGAAGGAAGCCGGCAAGTCGCTGGAGCTATTCCGCTATGATGCCCAGCACGCTTTTGTCAATGAACAGCGTGTTTCCGTGCATGATCGTATGGCGGCGGAGCTGGCTTGGGGCCGCGCCACCGAGTTCTTCCACAAGCATCTGGGATGAGTTTTACGCGGTCTTGCTAACCTCGTCCCACCACGGACATGCCCCCGTCAGCCGCTGAAAGTTTCCGTCCATGACCTGCACCGGCGCCCGCAGGCCCGACGCCGCGGCGCGCAGACGCATTTCGCGGGCCTCTTCGCGCGCGGCCGGCGGCAGCCAGACGCGTTCGTGGCCCCACAGGCTCGGGCCATCCTGCAGTTCGAACGGGCGCCAGCTCGCCGGATCGATCTCGCGACCGCCCCAGCCGCATTCCACCATGAAGGACGACGGTGTCTTGGCATAGAATGATGTCATCAGATCGTTGGTGTGGCGGCCGAGCGTAACGCTGACGCGCTCGGCTTCGCTTAATGCGACATCGTAGGCCTGGCCCACATCGTCGAGTGAAAACAGTTCGACCATCAGATGATGCATGCCATTGTGGCCGGTTTCGATCAGCGCCAGGCTGTGGTGCCGGGCATTGACGTGGAAGAAGAAGGCGCGAAACGGCTTTTGCATGTAGTCGCTGAGCCCGAAGCCGAGCACATCAACATAGAACGGCATCACCGCGTCGATATTTTCCACGGTCAGCACGGCATGGCCCAGGCCGAGCGCGCCAGTGCGGAAACCGGAAATCGAGCGGCCGGGACAAAATGGGCTATCGTCGATGTCGGCGCCGAAAAAGGCCTCGAGCCGATTGCCCGCCGGATCGCAAAACGAAATCAGGCTTTGAACCCGGCGCGCATCGGCGAGGCTCTGCGGTTCGGCTGAGACCTCGACCTCGGCCCGTTCCAGATCGGCCGCCAGCTTTTCCAGCGCGGCGGCATCGGCCACCTCCCAGCCAAAGAAGCGGGCGCCTTCCGGCATCGAGGCGTCGATGACGATGCGCTGCTTGTGGTCGTCCATTCGGAAGGCGAGCAGCGAACGGCTGCGCTCCACCGCCTGCAGGCCGACCAGGCCGGTGCCGAACTGCCGCCAATCGTCGAGCCTAGCCGATCCGAAGCCGGCATAACCCAGTGCCTGCACGCTCATCGCAGCCTCCCTTCTGCTCACCTCTTGCTTGAATGCTACGCGCATTTTGCGCTCTTCCAACCCAAAAGTTGGGCCGGCACTGCGCGAGCGGTCATGCGCACTCTCCGCTATTCACCTTGACGAACCCGCCGCGCCATGGTGTTTTGCCCTCCCATGAGCACCGCCGACCGCATATCCCGCCTCTGGTGGCCCACCTTCTAAGAGGTGGCCGGTGCGATCAGATTTTCATCAATCGTCGAAGGCCGTCATCGCAGCGCGACGGCCTTTTTGTTTGTCCTGTGTGGCGTTCCCTCGGCCAATTTCGTAAGAGGATGCCATGAACAGGACTGCTTTCTCGCTGCCGGCCCACAGTGAATATCGCACCCGAGGCGGTCTTGCGGTATCTCGGTCGGTGGAGCCGTTTTCGGGCGGCGCCAACCGGCTCGATGACCTGATCGACCTGCTCGATCGCCGTCGTGGCGTGGTGCTGTCGTCGGGCACCACGGTGCCGGGCCGTTACGAGAGTTTCGATCTCGGCTTCTCCGATCCGCCGCTGGCGCTGGAAACTACCGGGGCCGACTTTTCGCTGGCCGCATTGAACGGGCGCGGCGAGGTGCTGATCGCATTCCTCGCCGAGACGCTGCGCGAACCCTGTGTCATCATAACAGAGAAAACCGCCACGCGGCTCACGGGCCACATCGTGCGCGGCGCCGCGCCGGTCGACGAAGACCAGCGCACCCGCCGCGCCAGCGTGATGTCGCTGGTGCGCGACCTGGTGGCGGCGTTCGCGGCCAACGACGATCCCATGCTCGGCCTGTTCGGCGCCTTCGCCTACGATCTCGTGTTTCAGATCGAGGACCTCGTCCAGAAGCGCCAGCGCGAGGCCGACCAGCGCGACATCGTGCTCTACGTGCCGGATCGCTTGCTGGCCTACGATCGCGCCACCGGGCGCGGGGTGGTCCTGAGCTACGATTTTGCCTGGAAGGGCAGGTCGTCAGCGGGCCTGTCGCGCGATACCCCCGAAAGCCGCTATGCCAAAACGCCGCGGCAGGGTTTCTCCGATCATGCGCCGGGCGAATACCAGGCCACCGTCGAAACCGCGCGGGCCGCGTTCGCGCGCGGCGATCTGTTCGAGGCGGTGCCGGGCCAGTTGTTTGCCGAACCCTGCGAGCGGTCGCCCGCGGAGGTTTTTCAACGGCTGTGCCGGATCAATCCCTCGCCCTACGGCGCGCTGATGAATCTCGGCGATGGCGAATTCCTGGTGTCGGCCTCGCCGGAAATGTTCGTGCGCTCCGACGGCAGGCGGGTCGAGACCTGCCCGATCTCCGGCACCATCGCGCGCGGCGTCGATGCGATCGGCGACGCCGAGCAGATCCGGCAATTGCTGAATTCGCAGAAGGACGAGTTCGAACTCAACATGTGCACCGACGTCGACCGCAACGACAAGGCGCGGGTCTGCGTCCCCGGAACGATCAAGGTTCTCGCGCGGCGCCAGATCGAGACTTATTCGAAGCTGTTTCACACCGTCGATCATGTCGAAGGCATGCTGCGGCCGGGCTTCGATTCGCTCGATGCCTTCCTCACCCATGCCTGGGCGGTGACGGTGACCGGCGCACCGAAATTGTGGGCGATGCAGTTCGTCGAGGATCACGAGCGGTCGTCGCGGCGCTGGTATGCCGGCGCCATCGGCGCCGTGAATTTCGACGGCAGCATCAATACCGGGTTGACCATCCGCACCATCCGCATGAAGGACGGCCTCGCCGAGGTCCGGGTCGGCGCCACCTGCCTGTTCGACTCCGATCCCGCGGCCGAGGATCGCGAGTGCCAGGTCAAGGCGGCGGCGCTGTTCCAGGCGCTGCGCGGCGATCCGCCCAAGCCGTTGTCGGCGTTCGCGCCGGACGCTACCGGTTCGGGTAAGCGGGTGCTGCTGATCGACCATGATGACAGTTTCGTTCATATGCTGGCGGATTATTTTCGCCAGGTTGGCGCCAGCGTCACCGTGGTCAGGCACGTTCATGCGCTTGACATGCTACGGCAGAACAACTGGGATCTCCTGGTGCTGTCGCCCGGCCCGGGCCGGCCGGAGGATTTCGCCATTGCCAAAACCATCGCCGCGGCCCTGGACTACAGACTTCCGACGTTTGGTGTCTGCCTCGGGATGCAAGCGATCGGCGAATATTTCGGCGGGCATTTGGGACAGCTCGGCCAGCCGTCCCATGGCCGGCCGTCACGCATTCAGGTGCGGGGTGGGCGGCTGATGCAAAACCTGCCCGATGAAATCGTGATCGGTCGCTATCACTCGCTGTTTGTCGAGCGCGACGGCATGCCCGAGGTGCTCCGTGTCACGGCAAGCACCGAGGACGGCGTCGCGATGGCGATCGAGCACAAGTCCCTGCCGGTCGGTGGCGTGCAGTTTCACCCGGAATCGCTGATGTCGCTCGGCGGCGAGGTCGGCCTGCGTATCGTCGAGAATGCATTTCGGCTGGGCGAGCCGTTCAATTGAAGCGCATGTACAGTGGGGCAAAGAAAACCGATGACATTTGAATATGACCTGAAGGCGGCTGTCCGCACCATTGCAGACTATCCGAAGCCCGGCATCCTGTTCCGCGACATCACCACGCTGCTCGGCGATGCACGCGCGTTCCGCCGCGCGGTGGACGAACTGGTGCAGCCGTGGGCCGGTAACAAGATCGACAAGGTGGCCGGCATCGAGGCGCGCGGCTTCATTCTCGGCGGCGCGGTGGCCCATCAGGTCTCGGCCGGCTTCGTGCCGATCCGCAAGCGCGGCAAGCTGCCGCACGCCACGGTGCGAATCGCCTATTCGCTGGAATACGGCCTCGACGAGATGGAAATGCACGCCGACGCCATCCTGCCCGGCGAGCGCGTCGTCCTGGTCGACGACCTGATCGCTACCGGCGGGACCGCGGAGGGCGCGGTCAAGCTGCTGCGCCAGATCGGCGCCGATGTGGTCGCAGCCTGCTTCATCATCGACCTGCCCGACCTCGGCGGCGCGGCGAAACTGCGGGCCATGGACGTGCCGGTGCGAACCTTGATGGCATTCGAGGGTCATTGAGTCTAAAGGCGTCGCCCGGCCCGCGCGGCGCCAACTTCAGTCAGTGTCTTCGCCGCCGCGAGCACACACCATTGTTTGATTTCTGTTTCTAAGCAGGTCGCTGCCGCCAGGTCCAGCGCCGGTTTCGACACCCGGAATCTTCAACCGCCTGCTGATTCCATTTTGATCATCGGCATGGTCAGCCGGCGTGCATCGCCGGTTGCAGCTTGTAGCGGTCAATTCGTCCTGCGTGAAATCAATCGCAGCATGATTGTGACGTTCAACAGTCTCCTCACATCACACCATCGCGAAATCAACACCGATAAGCGCCGCGATGCGCGATATTCCGGCCGAAAGCGGCCCGGATTTCAAGCGAGTTTCCAAATGTTACGGCAGGTTTCGCATTAGCCACGGAAGATGGCGAAAACCTCGATTTGGCGAATGCCAGCGAGGCGTCGCGAAAGACATCGAGCGAGCGGGGAAGGAAAGACATGCAACGAGATCCGGAATCTCGCGGCCTCCGGCCAGCGAGAGTGTGGAGTATTGTCCTGATGGTGGCAGCGAGCGTCGTCGCGATGCTGTTTCCGAAAACGGCCGCCGCGCTGCCCAGTTTTGCCCGGCAGACGGGCCTCGGCTGCGGAGTCTGTCACACCGAATTTCCGCAACTTACCCCGTTCGGCCGGCGTTTCAAGCTCGGCGGTTACACGCTGCGCAAGCCGGAACTGCCGCAGCAGAAACTGGTCGACTCGCCTTACACCAAAGCTCCAGCAGCTGCCGCGACGCCTGATTTCGAATTACCACTGTCCGCCACGATCATATCGAGCTTCACCTATACCGCGACGCCTATGAATACGGCCGGCTCGGCACCGTACCTCAAGGCGAACGATAATTTCGAGCCGGTGCAGTCCGCGAGTCTTTTCTTTGGCGGCGCCATCACCGATCACATCGGCGCCTACATTCAGGGCGACTACAATGCGCAGGGATTTGGGCCGCCAAACCTGCACCTCTATACCTGGGATAATCTCGACGTGCGCTACGCCAACACGACCAATATTGGCGGCATGCCCGTGGTCTATGGCTTCTCGGTCAACAACAACCCGACAGTAACGGATCCCTGGAATTCGACGCCGGCCTGGGGCTATCCATTCATCGCCACCAACCTGGCCAATACGCCGGGCGCCAAGACGATGATCGACCAGGGTTTCGCCGCCCAGGTGCTAGGTGCCGGCGCCTATGCTTTTGTCAACGACCGGCTCTATCTCGAGGTCGATGGATACCAGACGCTTTCGCCCGGCACGCTGAACTCGCTCGGTACCAACCCGATGAATACGCCGCCGATCAGTGGCGTCGCGCCCTATGCCAGGCTGGCGTACGAACAACAATGGGGCAAGAACTTTCTGGAGGTCGGTGCTTTCGGAATGATCGCCGAGACCGGTCTGCCACTCGCCACGCCGGGCGCCGGCAACAATCGTTTCACCGACTTCGGCCTCGACTCGCAGTACCAGTATCAGGGCGACGGTTATTGGGTCACCTTGCGCGGCACCTATCTTCACGAAGATCAGAGCCTTTCAGCCAGCGTGGCCAACGGGCTGGCCGCCAACCTCAACAACACTTTGAATACGTTCCGGGCCCAGGCCTCCCTGAGTTACGGCACCGACGGCAAGATCATTCTGACCGGAGGCTATTTCGATACCTGGGGCAGTTCCGACGCTATCCTCTACGCCAACAACCGCACGCTCAGTCCGAACAGCGATGGCTTCATCGGCGAGATCGCCTACCAGTTCTTCGGCAAGAACAATGCCCCGAAGCTGTGGCCATGGTTCAACACCAGGCTGGGCGTGCAGTACATCGCCTACAACAAGTTCAACGGCGCCAGTACCAACTTCGACAACATGGGAACCAACGCCCGCGACAACAACACCTTGCTTGTCTATCTCTGGACCGCGTTCTAAGAGGTCTCACGATCCCAAGAGTATCATATTCAGCTCAAGCTCGCGGAAGCTGATATAGTTGTCACGGATCCACTGATATAGCTCGGTCGATTGATCCTTCTCGTTGCGCAGATATTCGGTGAACGAGAATGACAGGCGGTCGATATAGGTGCGCAGGAACGCCGGCAGTGCGGCGATCCGGACAACCTTGCTGCCGGCGAACGCCGCGGGCATTTCGCCGCGCAGCACGTACTCATTGTCGATGATCACCAGCGCGGTTGCAGGAATCTGTTGCCGAAGCGTGGCGTGGCCGCGCATCGAGACGCGGTCGGAGTCCGCAACGAACAGGATGACCGGGGATACGCCGCGCCGCGCCGCCTCCTTGAGGAAGCCGATTTCCTCCGACATCTTGAAGAACTCGTCGAAGGCATGAAAGCCGAGATCGATCACCTTGGCGACGCCGTCGTTGACGATGATACGGTCCATCAGCGCCATTTTTCCGAAGGTATCGTCGACTTCGGCAGTCTCGGTGATTGCTGGCAGGTATTCGAGCAGCGATGGCTCTCTGAGATTGACATCGAATGCCGCCACCGTGCCGTTTTTCAACAGCAGGAATTCGCTCAACAGACGCGCAATCAGGGTCCTGCCGACCAGCGGGCGGGGCGAGCAGAGGATATAGACGGGCGTGGTGGGCATCACACCCTTTTATCAGGCGAAGGGGCCGCCCAGGCCAGCCCTGCAATATTTGTTTTGCAATGACTATTCCCCGCCGCTGCGCCCATCCGACGTATCGGGACCAACGAGATCGGTCAGCTTGATGCGGTCGAACTCGCTCCAGACGTTGGCCAGCCAGTGCCGGACATAACCGCGGAGCACGAACGAATAGTTCGCCGCATCGTCATTGACGCGCTTGTTTGCGACGAATTTGAGGAACGGCACGGAGGCGACTTCGACCTGCTCGTAGGCCATTTCGTTGAGTTTCGGAATGGTGAGCTCGGTGGCATCCTTGATACGGTGAAAGTAGGAGTTATAGGTGGCCTGATCCCATTCGAAGAAGCTGGTATTGTTGATGAAGTTCTTGACCAGGAAATATTTCGCGCCTTGCATGAAACCTGCGGTTTCGGCGATTTCGTCGAGCGAAGCGATCGACGGGCCGAGAATGTGAAATACCGCGAAGGTGATCTGGCCGGACTTGGCGGCGTCGAGAAAACCGATGTCGCGCAAGGAGGCCAGCGCCGGCGACAACAGGCCGGCACGAACGTCGATGACGGTGACGGAGGGGCTCGCCGCGTTCAGCGTGTCGAAGATCTTCATCTGGTCCGCGGCCGTCGTCATGTCGACGATTTCGGTGATGTCGGGATGGAAACGCCGCAGCGTGCCGCGTGGCGATTCGGTATCGAAGGCCCGGGTTGGCACATTGTTGGCGCTGAAATAGTCCAGCAAGGTGCGCGCGACGGTGGTCTTGCCGACCCCGCCCTTGTCAGCGCCTACGACAATAACGACTGGCTTCGCCATGAACTTCCTTTAAGCCCCATCTTCGGATGCGTCTGATCCTAGAACCAACCAGGCCCTCTGTATCCGAAAAATTCTATCGGTGGTGGATCAGTCTTCCAATTTCGTGCTCACCTGATCGATCAGAGGCGACCCTGTGGCTGCTTTGGGCGGGAACATGGCAGAAACGAGGGAGAATTCAATTCATTAGATTACGGTACAATACCGTTAAGGCTAATCGACGGATGTCCTTGAGGGGGTGACGGGGCCAGCGGTGCGCCTGCGCCGCCGGTTAGCCCGAGTTCGGGAGCCTGGTGAGCCCCACGATCCGGTGCGGTTGGCCCAAGGGCCCGCTGAGCGGCCTTGCCCGGCGTCTGATGTACCGGCGGCATCGGGCGCGGGCTCCATGGGCCCGACAGCACCGTCCGCCGCCGGTCGCGGCTGATCGCCGAAGCAACTGGTTCGCCTTGTTGCAAAGGGGGATACGGTTCAGGCGATCGTATAGCCGCCGCGATCAGGGCTTTGCCATGTGCCAGGCTCCGTTCAGGAAGCCATCGCCATTGGTGTCGCCCGGGGCGGTGTCTTTCTTGAACGTGTATAGCGGCTTGCCTTTATAGGCCCACATCTTTTTGCCGTCGTCCCGTACCACGATGGTCATGTCGGCGGTGGGCTTGGCATCGTCGCTGGCCATCAGAGGCGGCCAGTTCTCAGCGCAGGGGCCGTTGCACATCGACTTGCCGCCGGTGTCCTTGTCGAAGGTATAGAGTGTCATGCCCTTGGCATCGACGAATGTCTTGCCCTTCGACGTGTCGGCCGTCTTCAGCATCTGCGCCGATGCTGCCGATGACGCGAGGATGAAAGTCAAAGCCGCTATCGCGGCGAAAGTCCTGGACATTGCAGCTTTCTCCCGATGAGGTATTTTGAGGACGCGGATGCGTCACCGGAATAAACCCTCCAAAGTTGAAATTATTCCCCGGGCTTTTCGCCGAGCTCGAAAATGGCATCGCCCCAGTTCAATTTCCGGAAGCGCTGATAGCCAACCTTCTGGCGCCGCGGCACGACCGCGTTTGTAATCCCGCGTTCCCCGCACAATCTTGCCGATATCGCGACCTTGGTGATGGCCGGCTGCGTCAATATCCTGAGGCGATGTCGCGCGACCGGCGCACGCGTCAGCGCCACATAGCTGAATTTCTCATCCTCGAAAGGAAGTTCCGCGCTCTTGACTTGAATATGTGCGCGCGAGCGCGGCAGGCGTTGGGTGAAATGACACCAGTCGGGCGCGATGAGGGGACATCGATGGTCATGCGGGCAGGGCGCCGCGACATGGGCGCCCGACGCGATCAGCTGCTCGCGCAGCGCCATGATCCGGCCGTAGCCCGCGGGCGTGCCAGGTTCAACCACCAGCAAGGCGGCGCGGGCTTTGGACCACAGCAGGTCGGCGAGTGCGATCCGGTCCGCGCCGCCGAGTTCACCAATCATGTAGCTCGTCACGACGAGGTCCGCGGCTTCGGCATCGACCAATGCAGTGCCCGCCTCGCTGCGCAGGTACTTCAAATCGCGCAGGCGGACGCTGCTTCTGGCCAGATCCAGCGCCAGCGTGCGCAAGGCGCGATTGGCATCGATCAGGTCGAAGCTTTGCAGCGACGCAAAGGCTTCCGCCGCGGCCCAGCTCGCCGTTCCCGGCCCAGCGCCGATATCGAGCAGGCTTTTGGGCGCAAAGCTGGGGGCGACCTCGCGCAGCGCGTTCAGGCAGGCCGTGAGCGCGGCATAGGTCGCGGGCATCCGCGCCAGCGCGTAGGCCAGCGCATCGATCTCGGAGACAATGACGCCGGAGCCGCCGCCCTCGCGGTAAGTCCGCGAGATCACCGCCGCGCGCCCGGCGACCGCGTTGCGTGACACCCCCTGCAGCTGGGCGTCGAGCGCGGCCCTGAGTTCGGCTGGAAGGCCGGGAGCGGTCATCCGAGCTTTGTTTCCCCCTCTGCCTCGTGGAAACGGAGCAGGAAGTGAGGACTTACGCTACGTTCTGGTCGAGAATTTTCACCGCGCTTTCGAGATCGACCGAGACCAGTTGAGAAACGCCGCGTTCGGCCATGGTGACGCCGAACAGCCGGTTCATGCGCGCCATCGTGATCGGATTGTGCGTGATGATGATGAAGCGCGTTTCGGTGGTCGCCGTCATCTCGTGCAGCAGTGTACAGAACCGCTCGACGTTGTGGTCGTCGAGCGGAGCGTCGACTTCGTCCAGCACGCAGATCGGCGACGGGTTGGTGAGGAACACCGCGAAGATCAGCGCGAGAGCGGTCAGGGCCTGCTCGCCACCCGACAATAGCGACAGCGTCTGCGGCTTCTTGCCAGGCGGCTTTGCGATGATTTCAAGACCGGCTTCCAGCGGATCGTCGCTTTCGATCAGATGCAGCGCGGCCTCGCCGCCGCCGAACAATTCCACGAACAGCCGCTTGAAATGGCCGTTGACGGTCTCGAACGAGACCAACAGCCGCTCCCGCGCCTCGCGGTTGAGGCTCTGGATACCCTGACGCAAGCGCTTGATGGCTTCCACCAGGTCGTCGCGTTCCGTGGTCAGCGAGGTGTGCTGGGCTTCGACTTCGCGCAGCTCTTCCTCGGCGCGCAGGTTGACCGCGCCAAGCCGCTCGCGATCGCGGCGCAATTTTTCGAGATTGTCCTCGATCTCGGCAACCGGCGGCAATTCCGCGCCGGGCACGATCTCGGCGAGGCCGGCTACGGCATGCGGTTCGACTTCCAGCATGTCGTGGATCTCGCGCTCGATATCGGTGAGACGGCGTTTGGCGCCATCCATGCGCTCTTCGGCGCGGGCAGCCGCCTCGCGCGCGTTTCCGAGCGCTTCCAGCGACATCTTGGCGCTGCGATCGGTCTCCGCCATCAGGTTCTCGGCCGCTGCAAGCGCATCGGCGGCAATGCGGCGGGCGGTTTCGGCCGCTTCGATATCGCCGATCAGGGCGCGGCGCTTTTCCGCGAATATCGCCGGGGCATTGTCAAGTTCGGCGCGCTCGGCGGTAACCTCGGTGACACGCGCCTGAATGGTCCCGATTTGCGAGGCCGCACTGGCCCTGCGGTTTTGCCAATCCTGCCGCTCGGTCAAAATAGCCTGCAGGCGGCGGTCGGCCAGTTCGGCTTCGCGCGCCAGCGCCTGTGCTTCGGCCCGCACCTGCGCCGCCAGCCGGCGATGGCCATCGATATCGGTACGCACGGCGGCGAGACGGATTTCGGTGTCGAGGCTGGGTGGCAATTCAGCCAGCGCGGCGTTGGCGCTCTGATGCGCGGCCTCGGCCTCGGCACGGTCGGCGGCAAGCCGGTTGCGCGCTTCGGTCAGCGCCGACTTCCGTGCCGCGTGGCGATTGATCTCGCGCTCGGTGGTGGCATGACGGTCGCGCGCGGCATCGGCCTCGCGCTGGGCGGCCCGCCATGCCTCGCGCGCGGAAGCCTCGGATGATGATGCGGCCTTCAATTGGGTCTCGGCCGTTTCCAGTGCCTGGCGCTTGCTGGCCGCATCGATGCGGGCGTGCTCAAGCTCGCTTTCGATGTCGACCAGCCGTGCCCGTTCGGCGAGACGGCGCGCCGCGCCGGTGGGCGCATGGGCGGCCGCCACAAAACCATCCCAGCGCCAAACATCGCCCTCCGGCGATACCAGCCGCTGGCCGGTCTTCAGCTGTGAAACCAGCGCCGCGCCGCGCTCCCTGGCGACGACACCGATCTGCGCCAGGCGCCGCGCCAATTCGGAGGGCGCATCGACATGGGCGGCGAGCGCTTCGACGCCCTCGGGCAGCGCCGGGTCGCCCTCGCTGGCGCCGACATGGGTCCAGCGCATCGGCGCCGATGGGTCGACCGGGGCATCGAGATCGTCGCCGAGCGCTGCGCCGAGCGCTTTTTCGTAGCCCTTGGCGACGGTAATGCCGTCGATGATCGGCGGCCACAGATTCTTGGTCTCACCATTGACTAGTTTCGAAATCGTGCGCGCTTCGGTCTCCAGCCGCTGCACGCGCTTGTCGGCTTCGCCAACCGGCGCGCGGGCCGCCTCCAGCATCGAGCGGGCCGCGACGTGGCCGGCTTCGCTGGCCTGTGCCGAGGCCTCCGACTGCGCCAGGCGCTGCAGCGCGGTCTCCATGGCCTCGGCGAGGGCCGGAAGGTCGCCCACGCTTTCGGTCTCTCGCGCCAGCTTCTGCTGTTCGTCCTCGACATTGGCGATGTCTTGATCGAGCCGGGCCAGCCGATCCTGGTGGCTCTCGATACTTGCCTCGAGCTGCTTGCCCCGGGCGGTGAGGTCGGCAAGAACGGTCGTCAGTTCCGCGAACAGGCGTTCGGTTGAGGCCAGTGTCGCTTCGGCCCCGGATAGCCGGCCCTCGACGCCGCTGCGCTGCTCGACGCGGGACTTGATCTCTTCCCTCAGCTCCGCATTTTCGGCGTCGAGCCGCTGCAGCGCCGCCTCGGCGTCGGAGCTCTGCTGCTGTTCCCTGGCGATATCGGCCGAAAACTGCGTCAGCCGGCGATCGAGCTCGGCGACCCGGTCCTTGGCGCGCTCTTCCTCGCGATCGAGCGTTTCGCGCGCATTGGTGAGCCGCTGCAGGCCGGCCGCGGCCCGGGCTTCAGCTTCGCGCAGCGCCGGCAGTTCGGCGGCGCGCACGGCCTGGATGCGGGCTGCCTCGGCCTGCTCGCGGGTGCGCTCGGCCATGTCGCGGACACTGAGATCATGGCTCTGGGCGGCTTCCGCGACGTCGGCGTGGGCCTGAAGCCAGCGCAGGTGAAACAGCAGGGCCTCGGCCTTGCGAACTTTGGCGGCCACTTCGCGGTAACGGATCGCCTGCCGCGCCTGCTTTTTCAACCCATCGACCTGTCCGGCCAGCTGCCCGATCACGTCCTCGACGCGGGTGAGGTTGCCTTCGGCGGCCTTCAGCCGCAATTCGGCCTCGTGACGGCGGGCGTGCAGGCCGGCGACGCCGGCGGCATCCTCCAGCACCCGGCGACGCTGCTCCGGCTTGGCCTGAATGATCTCGCCGATCTTGCCCTGGTGGACCAGGGCCGGCGAACGGGCGCCGGTCGCGGCATCGGCAAACAGGATCTGCACGTCGCGGGCGCGCACGTCGCGGCCGTTGATGCGGTAGACCGAGCCGGCATCGCGCTCGATGCGGCGCGAGATTACCAGTGTCTCGGTATCGTTGACGGCGGCCGGCGCGGTGCGATCGGAATTGTCGATCGTCATCACAACTTCGGCGTGGTTGCGCGAAGGACGATTGCCGGAACCGGCAAAGATCACCGCATCCATGTCGGCGGCGCGCAGCGATTTGTGCGAGGTCTCCCCCATCGCCCAGCGCAGCGCCTCGACCAGGTTCGATTTGCCACAGCCATTCGGTCCAACCACCCCGGTGAGGCCAGGCTCGATGATGAACTCGGTGGGTTCGACGAACGACTTGAAACCGTGAAGCCGCAGACGCGTGAGTTTCATGGACACCATTCTCAGTTGGCAGGGACCGAATCTCCCTGCCGTGACAATACCATAGAAGGCAATGCCAGTGTGGAGGCTGAGTCGCCTGGGCGGCTGGGACCGGGACAATGGCGAGGCGGGGACCTGAGGGCAACCGCCGGGAGGGCTTTTCCCAAGGCTTTTGCCGAGGTTATGAGGCTCTATTGATCAAGGTCCGAGGGGGCGTGGTCAGCGCTTCAGGTGTCACATGATCGCCGTCGGATGACGCGAACGCGGGCACTCCTATGACCTTATCGCCATTGATGAAAAGATCGATGACGATTGTGCTCGTCCGCCAATATCAGGGGCGCTGACACGTGGTCCGTGTTCAGGGCTCGCGCAGATAGGGTTCGGTACGCTCATATAGAGAGAGCGTACCGAACCCTATTTGCCGGCCAAACCGTACCCGTACCGTATCGCCGTAACCAAGAGAGAAGATCGACCTCGACCGCCCCTTAGAGCCGGTATGAAGGACCTTCAGCCTCACCTGAGCTGAGCGGTCAACTCTTCAACAGCGCATCGATCCTCTTTGAGAATTCTTCGAACGAGGTCTCGCCTTTGATCTTCTCGCCATTGATGAAGAAAGTCGGCGTCGAATCGACCTTCAGGACTTCGCTGGCGTATTTCTGATCGGCGGCGATCTTGTCGAGCAAAGCCTGGTCCTTCAGGCAATCTTCCACCGCCTGCTGGCTCAGCCCGGCCTGTTTGCCAATTCGGGTCAGCGTCTCGGCGGTATTCTTCATGGCCCAGTCCGCCTGCTGTCGGAACAGCAGGTCGACCACGGTAAAATATTTTGCGGCATCGCCTTTGGCGATGCAGCGCGCCAGCATCGAGCCTGCCGCGGCTTTGATGTCGAGCGGAAACTCGCGGAATATGTAGCGCACCTTGCCGGTATCGATAAATTCCGACTTGATCTTCGGAAACACGGTGGCATCGAAGGCCGCGCAATGCGGGCAGGTCATCGACGCAAATTCGGTGATGGTGACCGGGGCATTGGCGGGGCCCAGCGCCATATCGGGCAGCGATACGGGCTTGGCGACATCGGAGGCGCTTTGCGCCATCGCATCCCCGATCAGACGCAGCGGCGAAAAGCCGACGAGCGCGGCGAAGCCGGTCAGGGATATGGCGGCGGTGAAGGCTCGACGGGTGATCATCAACGGCTGGCTCCCGGATTGGCGCATTCACGCCCGATTTAAGAATTGAATAGTAGTTCGCTAGCTTGAAACGACAATTGTGGCAATGGCGGAGCGCGAATTCCGCTCCGCCTCGCAGGCTCAATTTCGCTTGATGCAGGCACCGAGCCGTGCCAGCGCGTCTCGCAGCTCCGCATCCTCGACTGATGACAGGGTTTCCGCCACTTTCGCCACTGCGTTCGGGTCCGGCGCTCGGGAGGCTGCCGCCCGCTCTCGGCGCGACAGCGGCGCCTGCCGCAGCGCCAGCCGCCCCACCGCGCTCCAGCCGAAAAAGCGGTTGACGCGTTGCAGGATGATATCGGAGGCGTGCTGAATTTCCAACGCCATCGGCCCCTCCACCCGCAAGACCAGCGTAGCCGGTTCCTGGGCCTGGCCCTCGACCGGTCGCGGCCACTGGATTTTCAGTGGCTCGGAACAATCAGCTATGTCGCGGCCGGCAATCTCGGCCCAGCGCGTCACCAACTCGCGCGCGGCAAATCCCTGCCGGCTGAAGGCATCGGAAAACACGTCGCTGAGCAGGACGGAAAGCGGCTTGGCGCTGATCGGACCGGGTTTTGCCATGGGGCATTATAGCATATTGCCGATCCCCGCAGATACCACCTGATTTCCCCATGGCGGGCTGCAACGCGAAGCCCGCTATATTGCTTGTTCCGGCCCGTCCCCGTCTTGGCCCTACGCCTGAAGAAAGTCGTGGATGCCCGCGAGCAGCGTGGGCACGGCGTGGAGAGTTTGGCATCCAGCCTCTAAAGTGACGGTTATGGACTCTGTCGTAATCGCCAAAGCAGGGCGCCGCGAATTCGCCTACGAAGCGACCGCGCGCCCCGCCCGGCTGCTTGAATGGTACGACCGTCATCGCCGGGCGCTGCCCTGGCGGCCGCTGCCGGGCGAGGCCGCCGATCCCTACCGGGTCTGGCTTTCCGAAATCATGCTGCAGCAGACCGGGGTCAAGACGGTTGGGCCCTATTTCGAAAAGTTCGTGGCGCGGTGGCCTGATGTCGGGGCGCTCGGCCGCGCCTCGCTCGACGAGGTGCTGCGAATGTGGGCCGGTCTCGGCTATTATTCCCGTGCCCGCAATCTGCACGCCTGCGCGGAGACAGTCCTGCGCGATCACGGCGGCGCGTTCCCGGGCACCGAACAAGGGTTGCGCGCGCTGCCGGGGATCGGGCCCTACACCGCGGCGGCCATAGCTGCGATTGCCTTCGGCCGTCATACCATGCCGGTCGACGGTAACATCGAGCGCGTGGTCTCGCGGCTGTTTGCCGTCGAGAAGCCGCTGCCGCAGGCCAAGCCGCTGATCCAGGAGCTGGCCGCAACGCTGCTAGGACCGTCGCGCTTTGGCGAAGTAAATTCGCGTGCCGGCGACAGCGCGCAGGCGCTGATGGATCTGGGCTCCTCGATCTGTTCCCCGAAGAAACCGGCCTGCGCGCTGTGCCCGTTCAACGACGGGTGCGCGGCGCACGGACGCGGCGATCAGGAGACTTTTCCGCGCAAGGCACCGAAAAAAACCGGGCCGCTGCGCCGTGGGGCGGCGTTCGTGGTCATGCGCGGCGATCAGCTTTTGGTCCGCAGCCGTCCCGAAAAAGGCCTGCTCGGCGGCATGACCGAGGTGCCGGGGTCGGATTGGTGCGTCGCCCAGGACGACAGGATGGCGCTGAAGCAGGCACCCGAGCTGAAAGGCGTTGCGCGCTGGCACCGCAAGGCCGGTGTCGTGTCCCACGTCTTTACCCATTTCCCGCTCGAGCTCGTGGTCTACACCGCGAAGGTTCCGGGCAGCGCCCGCGCCCCGCGGAACATGCGCTGGGTGCCGATTGCGATGCTGGGCGATGAAGCGTTTCCCAACCTCATGCGCAAGGTGATCGCGCACGGGCTCGGTAGCTGATCTGCCCGATGGACGGCGGACCTCTGCACCATTATCCTCCGGCCTTCACATGAGGACCAACCATGCTCAAGCTCTATTACGCTCCCGGCACCTGCGCGCTGGCTTCGCATATCGCGCTGCAAGATGCCGGCGCCGTCTACTCGACCGAGCGGGTGGATTTCAAAATCAACCAGCAGAACAGCCCGGAATATCTCGCGATCAATCCGAAGGGCCGGGTGCCGTCATTGGTAACGGATCATGGCGTACTGACCGAGACGCCCGCGATGCTGGCCTTCATCGCGCAGAGTTTTCCGCATGCCAAACTGGCGCCGTTCGACGACGCTTTCGCGTTGGCGCAGGTGCAGTCGTTCAACAGCTATCTGTGCTCTACGGTGCACGTGGCACATGCCCATAAGTTTCGTGGCGCTCGCTGGGCGACCGAGGAAGCCTCCTTCGCCGACATGAAGCGCGTGGTGCCGAAAAGCGTCGGCTCAAGCTTCGCCCTGATCGAACGCAACATGTTGAAGGGGCCATGGGTGATGGGGGAGACCTACACGATCTGCGATCCCTACCTGTTCACGCTGGCAGGCTGGCTCGAAGGCGACAGCGTCGACCTGTCGACCCTGCCAAAGGTGATGGATCACCGCAAGCGCATGACGGAACGGCCAGCGGTGCAGAAGGTCCTGGCCGAAGAATTGAATTGAGGTCTGTCTCGGCGTCATTGCGGGGTGTCCCGTGGGGCAAGCCCGGAATGACGGAAACAAGGGTCAGTGCAAGAACACCGGCCTAAGCTGAGCCTAAGCCGCCTTGGGCTTGAGATGGCGGAACATGATGCTGCGCGCCTCGTCGTCCATTTCGGCCTTGAAGGTGAACTTGTCCTTGAGTGCGATGGCGCGGACTGCCGCTGGCCTTGCCGAGATCTCGTCGACGAGCCGTTTCACATGGGGAAATCTGGCGTAGACATCTTCCCCGAGCACGAAGGGCGCCATGCGTGCCCAGCCCCAGAACGCCATGTCCACAATGGTGTAAGTATCGCCCAGCATATAGTGGCTGTGGGCGAGGTGATCATTGAGAATGCCGTAGTGACGCTCGGCTTCGAACTGGTAGCGGTCGCGGGCGTAGTCCAGGTCTTTCGGCGCGAAGTGCTTGAAATGCACCGCCTGGCCTGAATAGGGACCAAGACCGGTCGCAATGAACATCAGCCAGGACAGCAACTTGGCGCGGTTGTCGGGCTTATTGACGGGCAGGAATTTGCCGGTCTTCTCGGCGAGGTAGAGCAGGATCGCGTTCGAGTCGAACACCAGCACCCCGTCATCGTCGATCGCCGGCACCTTGCCGTTAGGATTGACCTTGAGGAAGTCCGGCTTGAACTGGTCGCCCTTGCGGGTATCGACCGGCACTGGCTCGAAAGCAAGGCCGGACTCTTCCAGAAACAACGCGACCTTGTTGGGGTTCGGTGCACCGTTGTAGTAAAATTTGAGCATGGCCATCCTCCCTTGTGCCGAGAAAAATCGGGGTGCGGCGACACTGCCACGGTGAATGTAACTGCTCAAGTTTCGCATGAACCGCAACCGAAGAGTTCGTGAGCGGGGGTGGCGAACGCGTCATGAGGGGATGCACCCGTGGACGCGGGCCAGGAAACCAGCCGCCATCGGGAGCGCCGCCGCGACTTGCGGCAGCCCGGAAATGATCAAAATCAGATGTCCGCTCTACCCGGGCTATCCCGCCGCCATCCCGGAGCGGATCTCGGCGCGCAGTTCATCGATCAGCTTGAGGCCCTTGCTGGTCTCGATATGCCAGAAGGTCCAGCCATTGCAGGCTGGCGCGCCTTGCGCGACCGCGCCGATGCGGTGGATCGAGCCGACCTTGTCGCCGAGCATGATGGCGCCGTCGGCGCGCACCAGGGCGCCGTGGCGCTTCTTCGCATCGACCAGACGGGCACCCGGCATAATCATGCCGCGCTCGATCAGTTCGGCGAACGCTACGCGCGGCGCCTCGCGCGCGGTCATGAACGGCTTGAGGGTGGCTTCCGGCAACGGCTCGACCGCGGCGATGCGCGCTTGCGCCGCGGCCGCATAGCCCGCATCGCGTTCGAAACCGATGTAGCGGCGGCCGAGGCGTTTTGCCACAGCCCCGGTGGTACCGGTGCCGTTGAAGGGATCGATCACGAGATCGCCGGGCTTCGATGACGACAGCAGCACCCGTGCAAGCAGCCCCTCGGGCTTCTGGGTCGGATGCACCTTCCTGCCGTCACGGCCCTTGAGGCGTTCCTCTCCGGTGCATAACGGGATCAGCCAGTCGGAGCGCGCCTGGATGTCCTCGTTGGCGGCCTTCAGCGCTTCGTAGTTGAAGGTGTAGCCCTTGGCCTTCTGGTCGCGCGCGGCCCAGATCATGGTTTCGTGGGCATTGGTAAAACGGCGGCCGCGGAAGTTCGGCATCGGATTGGTCTTGCGCCAGACGATATCGTTGAGAACCCAGAAGCCCAAGTCCTGCATGATGGCGCCGACGCGGAAAATATTGTGGTAGGAACCGATCACCCACAACGTCGCCGCCGGTTTCATGACACGACGGCACGCGAGCAGCCAGGCGCGGGTAAAATCGTCATAGGCCGCGAAGGATGAAAACTTGTCCCAGTCGTCGTCGACCGCATTCACCTGGGATTCGTCGGGCCGCTTCAGCGCACCCTTGAGCTGCAGATTATAGGGCGGGTCTGCGAATACCAGATCGACCGAACCCGCCGGCAGTTTAGACATCTCTGCGACGCAATCGCCTACGACGATGCGGGTATCGCAGGCAGACTCGAATTTAGTGCGGGGCGCCCTTGCAGACGCCCCGCGACGCGACACAACCATGACTCAAATACTCTGACTCAGGCGACGCTGTCGGCGACGCGGGACTAAACAACCGACTGGCGATACATTGGCGGCCCAAGGTAAAAATCGACTTAACCGGGCAATTCTTTCTCGCTAGGCAATTTTTGCCGGGAGGGTTATTGAATAACGCCAGGGAAATTTTACGTTTGTGCAGCGTTGGCGCGGCAGACGTTGTCCGAGAGCTCGCATTAAGGAAAAGCCGACATGCGTTATGATGACTTTCGCCGCAGCGACGATATCGACGACCGTCGCGACGACAGCGGCGGCGCAATCGGCGGCGGCGGCGGCGGCTTTGGACTGCCGTTGGGCGGTGGCGGGCTCGGCATCGGCACCATCATCATACTCGGCATTGTCGGTTATGCGCTCGGCATCGATCCGCGCGTCTTGATCGGTGGCGCAGAAATTCTCACGGGTGGCGGCAGCCAGGCACCGAGCTATCAAACGGATCGCAGGTCGGCGCCGGCCAAGACCGGCGCGCCGACCGACGAGATGGGCAGCATGATCTCCGGCATCCTGGGCGAGATTGACGATCGCTGGAGTGAAGTATTCAGAGCCAACGGCCAAACCTATACCGGGCCGCGCATCGTGCTGTTCCGCAATGCCACCAATGGCGGCCGCTGCGGCATGGCGCAGGCCGCCATGGGACCATTCTACTGTCCGCCGGAAAAGGAGATCTTCCTCGACACCGGATTTTTCCGTGAGGTCGAAACCCGGTTTCATGGCTGTTCGGGCAATGCCTGCAAGTTCACCGCCGCCTACATCATCGCCCACGAAGCCGGGCATCATGTCCAGAACCTGCTCGGAATTTTGCCGCGCGTGACCCGGCTGCAGCAGCAGGCCGGCAGCAAGGCCGAATCCAACGCGCTGCAGGTCAAGGTCGAGCTGCAGGCGGATTGCTTGTCGGGGGTCTGGACCAATCTGGAGGAGAAGAAGCGACCGGGCTTCCTGGAGGCCGGCGATATCGACGCCGCGCTGACGACGGCGTCGGCAATCGGCGACGATACGCTGCAGCGGCAGGCGACAGGGCGCGTAGTGCCGGATTCCTTCACCCATGGCTCCGCCGCGCAACGCAAGCAATGGTTCATGACCGGTTACAAGCAGGGTACGGTTCAGGCCTGCAATACCTTCGGCGCGGGTGCGTTGTAGAGGCTGCGATGTATCGATAAACAGGTCATTGCCCAATGGACGCAACGAAACACTTCATTCCGCTCAACATCGCGGTACTGACGATATCGGACACCCGCTCGCTTGGAGATGACAAATCCGGCACCACGCTGGCGGAGCGTTTGACGGCGGCCGGCCATGCGCTCGCTGCCCGCGAGATCGTGACCGACGATGTCGAGGTGATCCGCGCCATGGTTGGAAAATGGATCGCCGATCCGGGCATCGATGTCATTATCACGACCGGTGGCACAGGTTTCACCGGCCGCGACGTGACGCCGGAGGCCATCGAGCCGTTATTCGAAAAGCGCATGGATGGTTTTTCGATTGCCTTCCACCTCCTAAGCCACGCCAAGATCGGTACCTCGACGATCCAGAGCCGCGCCACCGCCGGCGTTGCCGGCGCGACCTTCATCTTCTGCCTGCCAGGATCGCCGGGCGCCTGCCGCGACGGCTGGGACGGCATTCTGGCCGCCCAGCTCGATTACCGCACCAGGCCGTGCAACTTCGTCGAGATCATGCCGCGGCTGGACGAACATCTGCGGCGGCCGAAGGCGAAAGGTGCCTCGGCTTGACGGCGCTTCGGCGTCAGAGTTCGCGCTCCCAGGTCTCGCCGATCAGGTGATGACCGAAACCGCGGTGCGGCTCGCTTGCCACGTGCACGAAACCCAAGTCCTGATAGATCCTGCGCGCGGCGAGCAGGATGCTCTGGGTCCAGAGCGTGATCTTGCGGTAGCCGCAGGCCTGCGCGAACGCGATGCATTCGCCGACCAGCCGCTGGCCCAATCGCTGTCCGCGCCCGGCCGGATCCACCAGCAGTAAGCGCAGTTTGGCGATATCGTCGCTGTGGCGGACCAGGAACACCGAGCCGACCGGGGTGCCGTCGATCTCGGCGATCCAGCAGCGTTCCCGCGCCGGGTCCATCGACGCGAGAAATTTCGCGACGATCTCCGCCACCAGGGCCTCGAACGACGCGTCAAAGCCGCAGTCGCGGGCGTAGAGCGCGCCATGGCTCTGCACCACCCATCCCATGTCGCCGGCACGATGGCCGCGCAGGATTGCGGGCCGAGGTGAAGGGCCGGAAGTACCGAGCAGCAGCCGCTCGATCGTAGCCATCGCCTCGACCAGGCGCTGGCGGTTGCCGCTTGATAGCGCACCGAGCATCGCCGCGATCGCCTCGTATGAGCTGCGATCGAGCTTGGCAAAGGCACGACGCCCCTTGGCCGTCAGCGTAAGCTGGAACTGCCGGCGGTCGGTGGGCAGCGGCCGACGGGTGATCAAGCCGCTGTCATCGAAATTCTGGACGATCCGGCTGAGGTAGCCGGGGTCGAGCCCCAGCTCGATCCCGATGTCTTTCGCCGCGGGGTTGTCGCGGCTGGCAAGCTCATAAAGGACCCGCGCCTCGCTCAGCGAGAACGGACTTCGCAACAGGCGCTGGTCGAGCAGGCCGAGCCTGCCGGTGTAGAAGCGGTTGAAAGTGCGTACCGCCGCGATCTCGTGGTCGGAAACCGGCTCGGACATGGCCCGCCTCAGTTAATTGCCATTGTCAAACAATTATTTGACTTTGGCAAGTATCTAGAGCGGCTCTCAGACCATGACGACCCGGCTGCGCAGCAGGGTGCGCGAGGAGCGGCCGAGCCGCCGCAGCAGCCTTTCTTCGGCGCGGCGGGCATCCGGGGCATGGCCGCCGAGCCGCTCATAGTGGTCGCGCGCGATCAATAGTCCCTGTTCCGCCGATGGTCCGGCGATCATCCGCGCGACGAATTTCAACCCATCGCGCAGGCTCGCCTCGGAATAGGGCGAGCGGGCATAGCGGAACACCCCGGCCTGGGGCCGGCCGCTGATCGCGACGCGCTGGATGAACAGCGTGGTTTCCTCGATCCAGCCGGCGTCCAGCACCGCGCCGGCATGCAGGAACATCAGCCAAGGCGAGCGGGCCTGCCGGGCGCCCGCCGCCAGCGCCGCCGCACGCGATCCCTTGAGCGGCAGAAAACGGCAGCCGGCGACGTCCGCGACCCGCTCGATGACGTCGCTGTCGGCCCGGTCGACCAGCAGCACCTCGCGCACGATGCCGGCGGCGGCGCCCGGCACCAGCGCCGCAAGCGTGGCGACGGCGGGCGGTTCGAGGCCTTCGGTGGGAACGATGACGCTGAGCATAGCAGGCACTTTGAGGGTCTCATACAGTTAGGCAAGTTGATAAGGTTATCATCTTGTCGCAGTCAAATCAGCCCCCGCTCCATGCGGCTTTTTGCGCCGATTGCACATAAGCCCCTGGTCCAGCCGTTTCCTGGACCTTGGTTGATTGACAAAGATTGGGGAATCCATGAGGGCTGCCCGCCATATCCAACACCGTCATCGCCCGCCTTTAGCGGGTTCTAGCCGGGACGATCGGCTTCCCCGGCATAAGGCCAGGTCCAGTTGCGGATTTGCGGCATATCCTCGCCGTGCTGGCGGACATAGCGCGAATGCTCGATCAGGGCGTCGCGAAACTGCTGCTTGACGTGAGCCGCGGCGACACCGAGGCCAGAGACACGGTCGATGACCTCGATCGCCAGATGGAAGCGGTCGAGTTCGTTTAGCACCACCATGTCGAACGGCGTCGTCGTGGTGCCCTCTTCGGCGAAACCGCGGACGTGCATCCCGGCATGGTTGGTCCGATTGTAGGTCAGCCGGTGGATCAGATGGGGATAGCCGTGATAGGCAAAAATCACCGGCTTGTCGCCCGTGAACATCAGGTCGAAATCCCGGTCGCTGAGGCCGTGCGGATGCTGTTCTTTCGGCTGCAGCGTCATCAGGTCGACCACGTTGACGACCCGGATCTTCAGATCGGGCAAGGATTGGCGTAGCAGATCTACTGCCGCCAGCGTCTCCAGCGTGGGAACGTCGCCGGCGCAGGCCATCACCACGTCGGGTTCGCACCCCGGGGCCTCCGTACCGGCCCAGGCCCAGATGCCGATGCCCGCGTCGCAATGCGTCGCCGCCTGCGGCATCGTCAGCCATTGCGGTGCCGGTTGCTTCCCCGCGACGATCACGTTGATGCGGTCGTAGGTCCTGAGACAATGGTCGGCGATCCAGAGCAGCGTGTTGGCGTCCGGCGGAAAATAGATCCGGACGATGTCGGCTTTCTTGTTGGCCACAAGATCGACGAAGCCGGGATCCTGATGGCTGAAGCCGTTGTGGTCCTGGCGCCAGACATGCGAGGTCAACAGGTAATTGAGCGAGGCGATCGGGCGTCGCCATGCCAGGCTGCGCGACACCTTCAACCATTTGGCATGTTGGTTGAACATGGAATCGACGATGTGGATGAAGGCCTCGTAGCAACTGAAAAGACCGTGCCGCCCGGTCAGCAGGTAGCCTTCGAGCCAGCCTTGGCAGAGATGTTCGCTCAAGACCTCCATCACCCGGCCATCCCGGGCGAGGTGAACATCGTAAGCCTCGATATTCTCCATCCAGATCCGGTCGGTGGCTTCGAACACCGCATCGAGGCGATTGGAAGCGGTCTCATCCGGGCCCATGATGCGAAAATTCCGCGCCTCCGCGTTCAGGCGCATCACGTCGCGCAGAAATAGCCCCAGCACTCGCGTGGCCTCGGCCTCGGCGCCGCCGGGCCGCGGGACATCGACGGCATAGTCGCGAAAATCCGGCAGCTTGAGTTCGCGCTTCAGCAATCCGCCATTGGCATGGGGATTGGCGCCCATGCGGCGCTCCCCGGCCGGTGCAAGCGCCTGCAGTTCCGGGAGCAGGCGGCCGGTCGCATCGAAGAGCGCTTCCGGCTCATAGCCGCGCATCCACTGCTCGAGCAGCGCAAGATGCGAAGCATTGCCGCGCGGATTGGCGATCGGCACCTGATGGGCGCGCCAAAAGCCTTCGACCTTGAGGCCGTCGACCTCTTTCGGTCCGGTCCAGCCCTTTGGGCTGCGCAGCACGATGACAGGCCATTTCGGACGTTCGCTCGTCTTGCCTGGTGGGCGCGCGCCTGCCTGAATGGCTCGGATTCGCTGCAAGGCCGTGTCCAGGGTGTCGGCCATCAGCCGATGCATCAGCTTTGGGTCGCTACCTTCGACAAACATCGGCTCATGGCCATAGCCGGCGAAGAGCTGCTGGATTTCGTCATCGCTCATGCGGCCGAGCACGGTGGGACCCGCGATCTTGTAGCCGTTCAGATGTAGGATCGGCAGCACCGCGCCGTCACGGGCAGGATTGAGAAACTTGTTGGAATGCCAGGAGGCGGCGAGCGGCCCGGTTTCGGCTTCGCCGTCGCCCACCACGCAGGCGACGATCAGGTCGGGGTTGTCGAAGGCGGCTCCGTAGGCGTGCAGCAGCGCATAGCCGAGTTCGCCGCCCTCGTGAATGGATCCCGGCGTTTCCGGCGCCGCGTGGCTCGGAATGCCCCCGGGAAACGAAAATTGGCGGAACAGTTTACGCAGGCCGTCGAGCTCGCGGCCGATGTCCGGATAGATCTCGCTATAGGTGCCTTCCAGATAGGTGTTGGCGACCATGCCCGGGCCGCCATGGCCGGGCCCGCAGACATAGATCACGTTCAAATCGGAGGTGCGGATGACGCGGTTGAGGTGGGCATAGACGAAGTTCAGCCCCGGCGTGGTTCCCCAATGCCCGAGCAGCCGCGGCTTGATGTGATCCGGCCGCAGTGGCTCGCGCAGCAGGGGATTATCGAGCAGATAGATCTGGCCGACCGACAGATAATTCGCCGCGTGCCAGTAGCGATCCAGCAACTCGAGTTCGCCGTCGGTGGCTCGAGGATTGGGCGTGCGTGATGCGGGCATGAGGTATTCCGGCGATGGCAATGGGAAACGAAATTCCTGGTCGATTGATCCGCCTGACAGGCAGGCAATCATAGAGCGGCCATGTGCCGGTATCGTGTCGGCGCCTCGCTCTCTCGTCGAACCGACGGCTGATCCCACCAGCCGGCGCGCCAAACATTAATCACCGTATTGAAGCGGCGATCGGCATTCGGCGGGAAAAGCTCTGATACCATCGACAATTGTTCTTGATTTGTTCCCAAAGCCTGCTACGGTCGCATCATGAGCCGAGCATCCTCTCATGCCCTCAAGCACCCGCCGGTCACGGCGCCCTCCGAACCGGCGGGTGCGCCTACCCCCTTTCCTGAACTCGCGGTCGCGATCGAGCGCGGGCGGCGGCGGGGCCGCGGCGCACAGTCCAATGCCAGCGGCCGCTTCGAGGCCGAAGCACGCGTGGCGTTCGATGACGGCTGGCAGAGCCTGGATAATCTGCCGCCGTTCAAGACCACGGTCGCACTCGATACGGCGCGTAAAATCATCACCCACAACGACTCGCCCGACATCGGCTTTGACCGGTCCATCAATCCCTATCGCGGCTGCGAGCATGGCTGCGTCTACTGCTTCGCGCGGCCGACCCACGCCTATCTCGGCCTGTCGCCTGGGCTCGATTTCGAATCCAAGCTGTTTGCCAAGCCCGACGCGCCCAAGCTTCTGGAGAAGGAACTGGCGGCGCCGGATTACGAACCGCGCATGATCGCGATCGGCACCAACACCGACCCCTATCAGCCGATCGAGCGCGAACGCAAGATCATGCGCGGTATTCTCGAAGTGCTGGATCGGGCCGGCCATCCGGTCGGCATCGTCACCAAATCGGCGCTGGTGACGCGCGACCTCGACATCCTGTCGCGGATGGCGAAGCGCCATCTCGCCAAGGTGGCGATCTCGGTCACCACGCTCGATGCGACATTGGCGCGCACCATGGAGCCACGGGCCTCGACGCCGTCGCGGCGGCTCGAGGCGCTGCGGCTGTTGTCGGATGCCGGAATTCCGACCACCGTGATGGTGGCGCCGGTCATCCCCGCGCTGAACGATGTCGAAATCGAGCGCATTCTCGACGCCGCGGCCCATGCCGGTGTCAAGGAAGCGAGCTACGTGCTGCTGCGGCTGCCGCTGGAAGTACGGGATCTTTTTCGTGAATGGCTGATGGCCAACTATCCCGACCGCTATCGTCATGTCTTCACCCTGATCCGCGACATGCGCGGCGGGCGCGACTACGATTCGCAGTGGGGAACGCGGATGAAGGGCACCGGGCCGATGGCCTGGATGATCGGACGCCGGTTCGAGATCGCCTGCGACAAGCTCGGCCTCAACAAGCGGCGCTCGAAATTGACCACCGATCACTTCGCGCGGCCCGAGCGCAGCGGGCAGCAGCTGAGTCTGTTTTAGCTATCGCTCAAGATGCGGTCGGTGACATCGTCGCCGGTCGCGGAATCAACGATCGCAAACGGCACTTGCCGCTGTTTCCAGGTCCGCAGTTCGTGCAGGCTGCGATAGTGTCCAGCCTCCCCATCATAGAGCCGCCGATTCGGATAAAGCCGGATAACGAGCGGCGATGGTTCGAAATTGCTCATTCGATCCTCCGGACTTCCGTGTGCTGCCAAACATCCCTGAGCTTATCATGGAATCGGGGCATTCGCCGCCGCCAGCCTGTTGAGAGCGGTGAAATGCCGGAAGCAGGCGGCAGTTCCCGGTTGCCTCGCCCGGCGGCCTTGCGCAGGATCCCGGCATGATTCGGGACAGATCGAAACAACCGTCGGCCAAGCCTGAACGCGGCGTGATCGCGGTGGCGCCGCCGAGCTTTCGCCGCGAGCGCGCGCTGCTTAAGCGCGGGATCTGGCCGGTGGCCGGTTGCGACGAGGCCGGGCGCGGCCCGCTGGCCGGTCCGGTGGTAGCGGCGGCGGTCGTGCTCGACCCCAAGCGGATTCCCAGAGGGATCGACGATTCCAAACGGCTGACGCCGGAGCGACGCGAGGAACTTTTCGAGGAAATCTGCACCACCGCTTCATTCGCGGTCGCCTTCGCTTCGCCGGCACGGATCGATCGCGACAACATCCTTCGCGCCTCGCTGTGGGCGCTCAAGCGCGCCGTGCAGGCGCTGCCGGATATGCCTGATCATGTTTTCGTCGATGGCCGCGACCGGCTCGATACGACCTGCACCTGCGAGGCGGTGATCGGCGGCGACGGGCTGGTGCTCTCGATCGCGGCGGCCTCGATCATCGCCAAGGTCTCGCGCGATCGCCTGATGCGCAAGCTGGCGCAGGATTGCCCGGGCTATGGTTTCGACGCCCACAAGGGCTATGCCGTACCCGAGCATCTCGAAGCACTCAGCCGGCTCGGGCCCAGCGTGCATCACCGTCGTTTCTTTGCCCCGGTCGTAGCGGCGCGCGAAAGACACCGGACTCCAGATCAAGCGGTACTTCCCCTGCAAGGACTTGCAGCCGTGCCGATCGGCGAAACCATCGCAGTCAGCCGCTGATCTTGCGCGCCCGATTCGAGGTGGTGTTCAGCTGACGTGAAGCGCGCAAATCGCAATGTCAATTGCGAGTCCATCCGGGTTGCTTGATCAGCCCGCGCGCTCTATCACCGATCCGAGATCGAATAGGACCGGCTTGGGCATTTCTGGCGTTTGATGCGCTTTACCTCCCTGATTATCGAACTGATCCGCGCCCGGCCTCGATTGGTGGTTTGGCTGGTGGTGCTGCTTCAGGCCGCGCTCTGGCTGATCTTGCCATTGCTGCTGTATCTAAGTCCTCCCGGCAACCTGGCCGTGGTGCTTGCCTATGGCCGGGAATACCAGGTCGGAACGGATCTCGGTCCGCCGCTTTCCTTCTGGCTTGCCGACATCGCCTTCCGCGCCGCCGGCAATCATATGTTCGGGGTCTATCTGCTGGCGCAGTTGTGCGCGATCGCGACTTTCCTGACCCTGTACAGGCTGGCGCGCGCCCTTGTCGGCGGACCACAGGCGGCGCTCGCCATCCTACTGACAGTGACGGTGGTGGCATTCAGCTCGCCCGGCGTCGAGTTCGGTCCCCTGGTGCTGGCGCGGCCGCTGTGGGCGCTGCTGCTGTTGCACACTTGGCGGCTGTTCGGCCAGAACCGGCGCAATGCATGGTTCGCCTGGTCCATCGACGCCGGACTCCTGCTGCTGACAACGCCCGCAGCGATCGGCCTTTTGCTGCTGGTCGCAGGCTTTGCCCTGGCGACCACGCGCGGCCGGCGGATGCTGCGATCGTTCGATCCCCTGTTCGCTGCCCTGGTCATTGGGGTGCTGACGCTGCCCTATCTGGTGTGGCTGATCCGCGCCGATATCGCCGTCTTGCCGACCCTGCCCGATGTCGCCGATCTCGGCGCGAGAGGGCTGCATGGGGCGCTGTTGCTCGGCGGCCTGCTGCTGGCCATGTCGGGCATCCTGTTGCTGGTGGTGCTCAACTCGCGCTGGTTCGGCCGCACCCCGGAAGAGGCGCCGATCATCTATCGGCCGCCGGTCGACAGCCTGGCTCGCGATTTCGTTTATTTCTTCGCGCTCGCCCCCGCGTTGGGGGGCAGCGTCATCTCTGGGCTTTTCGGTCTCGATCGCGTCGCCGGCGGAGCAGGCGTCGCATTATTGTTGTCTGGGTTGGCAGTGATCGTCGCGACCGGTGATCTTGTTCACCTGCGCCGTCAGCGCCTGCTGCGCTCGGTCTGGGCAGCGGCGATCATAGCCCCTGCGCTTGTGGTAGCCGGCGGAACGCTGTTGCTGCCCTGGGTCGGCAACGCCGAGGTGGCGACCTCCTTGCCGGCAACCGCGATTGCGCGTTTTTTTGGTGAAAGTTTTGAGCGTCGCACCAACGGGCGGCTGCCGGTCGTGACCGGCGATGCGCAGCTCGCGGCGCTGATCGCCATGGGATCGGGGCGGCCCCATCTCCTGCTCGACGCCGCACCGCAACGGACGCCGTGGCTGACATTGGCCAAATTCAATCAAATTGGCGGCCTCGTGGTCTGGCGCGCATCCGACACGGTCGGTACGCCGCCCGTCGATATCGCGCAACGATTTCCCGGCTTGGTGCCGGAGGTGCCGCGTGCTTTCGAGTGGCTCGTTGCCGGGCGGCAGCCGCTGTTACGGATCGGCTGGGCCATCGTGCGACCGAAGACGCCGTGACCGGTGTGGCGTGTGCTGGCGGATTCCGAACGCGCCACCCGGTCCGTCGCGGGAATCAGGTGGTCTTTCCCTGCGCCAGCGCCTTGGCGATCGCGCGCAAATCCTGCCAGGCGAGCCGCTTGTAGGACGGCGACCGCAAGAGATAGGCGGGATGGAAGGTTGCCATCGTGGGGATCACCCGCCTGCCAGTATCGTAGTCGAACCATCGTCCGCGGGTTTTCATGATGCCTTCGCGGGTTGACAGCAGCGTTTGCGTGGCAGGGTTGCCGAGCGTGACCAGCAGATCGGGATCGACCAGTTCGATCTGGCGCTGGATGAACGGCAGGCAGGTCTGGGTCTCCTGCGGCGTCGGGGTGCGGTTGCCGGGCGGCCGCCATGGAATGACATTGGCAATGTAGACGTTGGTGCGGTCGAGCCCGATCGCAGCCATCATGCGGTCCAGCAACTTGCCGGAACGGCCGACGAACGGCAGCCCCTCGAGGTCTTCCTCCCGTCCGGGAGCCTCGCCGACGAACATGATGCGCGCCTGCGGGTTGCCGTCGGCGAACACCAGGCGCGTGGCGGTCGATTTCAGTGCGCAGCCGTCGAATTGCTCCAGCAGCGCACGCAAGCTTTCGAGCGTTGGCGCGGCACGCGCCGCTTCCCGCGCCGGCACAACGGCCGAATCGGGCGCAGGCGCGGCTTCGGCGCGGAGCACGGCCGGCGACGGAACGGTCGTCCTTGCAGGTTTCGCCGGCGCCGCTTGGCTTGCTGCGGCCGGCATGTCGGGGTCGGACAACCGGTTGACCGGAGCCTCCCCGAGCGCGCAGTCGACGCCGGCCTCCAGATAGAAGGCCAAAAGCTGCGCCGCGGTCAAAGCGCTCTCAGGCGTCATGGGCGATGTCGGGGACATGTCCGCTTTCTAGCCCGGATCGCGCCGCAGCGAAATGCCAGGCTGGGCAATCCAAGGCCATTCCGTGGTTGTTCTCGGTCGAAAAAAGTGGAAACAAACGGGCTGCAAAAGAAAGCCTTCTCAATCGGGCTGGGAACAGATCATGAGTACCGAAGAATTGCCGCCGCGCGAATCCATGGAATTCGACGTCGTGATCGTCGGCGCCGGGCCGTCCGGCCTGGCGGCGGCGATCCGGCTGAAGCAGCTTAACGCCGATCTCACTATCGTCGTGGTGGAGAAGGGCTCCGAGGTCGGCGCGCACATCCTGTCCGGCGCGGTGATCGACCCCGGCCCGCTCGACAAGCTCATTCCGGACTGGCGCACGGATGCCGACTGCCCGCTGAAGACCGAGGTCAAGGCCGACAAGTTCTACTGGATGACCGCGGCCAGGGCTATTCCGCTGCCGGGATTTGCGATGCCGCCGCTGATGAGCAATCATCACTGCTACATCGGCTCGCTCGGCAATGTCTGCCGCTGGCTCGCCCGCAGGGCCGAGGCGCTCGGGGTCGAGATCTATCCGGGCTTCGCTGCCACCGAGGTGCTCACCGACGAAAAAGGTGCGGTGCGCGGCATCGCCACCGGCGACATGGGCATCGCCAAGGATGGCTCGCACAAATCGTCCTATACCCGCGGCATGGAGCTCAACGGCAAATACACGCTGTTCGCCGAAGGCGCGCGCGGCAGCCTGACCAAGCAGCTGATCGCCAAATACGCGCTTGACGCCAACCGCGAACCGCCGAAATTCGGCATCGGCCTCAAGGAGGTCTGGCAGATCGATCCGGCCAAGCACCGTAAAGGCCTGATACAGCACTCGTTCGGCTGGCCCCTGAACAATGAGACCGGCGGCGGCTCGTTCCTCTATCACTACGATGAAAATCTGGTCTCGGTCGGCTTTGTCGTGCATCTCAATTACGAGGATCCTTACCTGTCGCCGTTCGACGAATTCCAGCGCTTCAAGACCCACCCGGCGATCCGCCCGCTGTTCGAAGGCGGCAAGCGGCTGGCCTATGGCGCGCGCGCCATCACCGAGGGCGGCTATCAGTCGGTGCCGCGCCTGACCTTCGCCGGTGGCGCGCTGATCGGCTGCGCGGCGGGCCTTGTCAACGTACCGCGAATCAAGGGCGTGCATAACGCCATCGGCAGCGCCGTGCTCGCCGCCGAACACCTTCATGCCGCGCTGAGCGCCGGCCGCGCCAACGACGAACCGGTCGATTACGAGAATGCCTGGCGCGGCTCGGCGGTGGGCCGCGATTTATACCCGGTCCGCAACGCCAAGCCGCTGTGGTCAAAGTTCGGTACGGTCATCGGCGTCACGCTCGGCGGTATCGACATGTGGTGCAACACCTTCGGTTTTTCGCTGTTCGGCACCCAGTCGCACGCCAAGCCGGATCGCAAGACGCTCGATCCGGCCAAGGCGCATGCGCCGGTCGCGCCGTCCAAGCCCGACGGCAAGATCACCTTCGACCGGCTGTCCTCGGTGTTCCTCTCCAACACCAATCACGAGGAGGACCAGCCGGTTCACCTGAAGGTCGCGGACATGAACCTGCAGAAGACCTCTGAGCACGATGTCTATGCCGGTCCCTCCAACCGCTATTGCCCCGCCGGGGTCTATGAATGGATCGAGGAGGGTTCCGGACCGCGCTATGTCATCAACGCCCAGAATTGCGTCCATTGCAAAACCTGCGACGTCAAGGATCCCAACGGCAACATCACCTGGGTTCCGCCGGAGGGCGGCGGCGGCCCGAATTACGAGGCGATGTGACCACGATTGCGTGAGTGCCCCCCGGCCACCACGAGCGTTGGCCACGATACCGCCACACTGACCGCGTTTTCAGGCCTCTATGGCGGCCATGGGGCTGTTCCTGCCAACGAAAGCCGCCGCCCATCCTTGCGGTTGAGCGCCAAACGCGGCATTGTCGGCGGTCTTGGATTCCGAAGGTTATGGTTCGCATTCGAGCCTGATCGTAAAAGATCCTGCCACAAATCCTGGAGCTAGGCGAACCGTGATGCTTTGCACTCGTTTAAATCGCTGGACGATCGCCGCTTTCGCCTTTACCGCGCTCGCGGTGCCCGGCTCGCTGTCGGCGCAGACGCCTGATCATCCCTCAGACAACTCGGCGCAATTTCCCGCCGGCCACGACATGAAATCGTTGACCATGTCGGGCAGTTACCTGGCCGCACGGCACGCCAGCGTGGAGCGCGATGCCGCTTCGGCGGCGACGTTCTATCGCCAGGCGCTGCGCACCGATCCGAAGAACAATGAACTGTTGGATCGCGCCTTCATTTCCTCGCTCGCCGATGGCGACATCGACGAGGCCGTCAAGCTCGCCGACCGCATCTTGACGCTGGACAAATCCAACCGGGTCGCCCGGCTGGTGCTCGGCGTGCGCGATCTGAAAATGAAGAAATATGCCTCGGCGCAGCTCAACATCAATCAGTCGATCCGCGGGCCGATCACCGATCTGGTGGCGACGCTGCTTTCAGGCTGGGCCAGTTACGGCGCTGGCGACACCAAGGCGGCGGTCGCCAACATCGACAAGCTGACGGGGCCGGAATGGTATCCGATTTTCAAGGATCTGCACTCCGGCATGATCCTCGAACTGGCGGGCAAGGAAAAGGACGCCGGCGCGCAGCTCGAGCGGGCCTACAAGCTCGACGATTCCATGCTGCGGGTAGCCGACGATTACGCGCGCTGGCTGTCGCGCAACAAGGATGAGGCCGCGGCGACCGCCATCTACGAGGCCTTCGACAAGAAGCTGCCGCGGCATCCCCTGGTGCTGGAAGACCTGCGCGAGCTCAAGGCCGGCAAGAAGCTTCCGCCGCTGGTCGATTCGCCGCAACAAGGCGCTGCCGAGGCGCTTTACGGAATCGGCGCAACGCTGACCCGGCGCGGCGGCGAGGATCTGGCCTTGGTCTACCTGCAGCTTGCGCTGTACCTCGAACCCAATCATGCGCTGGCGCTGCTGTCGCTGGCCGATCTCTACGAGTCGGTGAAGAAGCCGACCATGGCGATCAAGATCTACGAGCGTGTGCCGGCAAATTCGCCGCTGAAGCGTAATGCACAGATTCAGCTCGCGATCGATCTCGACGCTGCCGACCGCAGCGATGAGGCGATCAAGATACTGACAGCCGTCACGGCGGAGGACGGCAAGGACGTCGAAGCCATCATGGCGCTCGGCAATATCGAGCGGGGCCGCAAGAAGTTTGCCGACTGCGTGGAAACCTACTCCAGGGGTATCGATGCCCTGCCGGACGCCAACGAAAAGACCAACTGGGTCTATTACTACTATCGCGGCATCTGTGAGGAGCGTTCCAAGCAGTGGCCAAAAGCCGAAGCCGATATGCGCAAGGCGCTCGATCTGCAGCCCGAGCAGCCCCATGTGCTGAACTATCTCGGCTATTCGTGGATCGATCAGGGCATCAATCTCGACGAAGGCATGAAGATGATCAGGCGGGCCGTCGATCAGCGTCCGGATGACGGCTACATCGTGGACTCGCTCGGCTGGGCCTATTTCCGCATCGGCAACTATGACGACGCGGTGAAGAACCTGGAGCGCGCGATCGATCTCAAGCCGGAAGATCCAACCATCAACGACCATCTCGGCGATGCCTATTGGCGCGTCGGCCGCACGCTGGAAGCCAAGTTCCAGTGGGCCCATGCCCGCGATCTGAAACCCGAGCCCGAAGACTTGCCGAAGATCGAGGAAAAGATCGCCAACGGGTTGCCCGATGACCCCTCCTCGGCGGCCTCCGCGGACAAGAACGCGGCCTCCGCGGACAAGAAAAAGGAAGACGGCAGAGGCGGCTGACCGGGGGGCGGGGGCTGATTGCCGATGCCGGCGCTGATCGAGGATGCGCGCGCCAAGGTCAATCTGACCTTGCGGGTGATGGGACGCCGGGTCGACGGCCTGCACGAGCTTGAAAGCGTGGTGGCTTTTGCCGATTGCGAAGACCGTCTCGGCCTTGTGCCGGGAAAGCAACTGCATCTCGCGATCACTGGACCGCAGGCGCACGCCTGTGGCGAGACCGACGATAACCTCGTGCTGACGGCCGCTCGCTTGCTCGCCGAACGAGTGCCGAATCTGCAGCTCGGCGAATTCACCCTCGACAAGCGGCTGCCGGTTGCCGCCGGCATCGGCGGCGGCTCGGCTGACGCCGCAGCGGCGCTGCGGCTATTGGCGCGGGCCAACGGACTTGCCGTCGACGACATCGACCTGATCTCGACCGCCCGATTGACCGGGGCCGACGTGCCGGTCTGCTTGAACTCGCGCGCCTGCATCATGACCGGCATCGGCGAAAGCCTGGCTCCGCTCGCCCTGCCGAAACTGCCGTGCGTGCTGGTCAATCCCCGCCTCGCGGTGGCGACCAAGGATGTGTTTGCCGCCCTCGGCTTGCACCATGGCGAGCTGCTGGTGGGCGCGACCGACGTGATCGAGGCCGTCGCATGGCCGGAGCCGGGCGCCTCGCTCGGTGACTGGCTGGAAGCACTCGCGGTCGGCAGTAATGACCTGGAGGCGCCGGCCAGGCGCGTCCAGCCAGGGATCACCGAGGTGATGTCGGCGCTTCGCGCCATCACGGGAGCCCGGCTGGCGCGAATGTCCGGATCAGGCGCGACCTGCTTTGCGATCTTCGAAGATGAAGCCGCCGCACAAGCCGCCGCGCAGCAGATCCAGCGCGATCACCCCCACTGGTGGGTGCATGCGGGCACGCTGAGCTGAGATTGCTTAAACGACGAAAGGTTATCATCGCCCGGCTTGACCGGCGACCCACTAATCGCAGGCGGTCGTGATTTATTGTGGGGGGGCCGCGGCTTATAGGATCACCCGCTTTCGCGGGTGATGACGAGCTAAAATTAGTCCACTCCACGCTTGATTCTTTGCCGTCAATGCGAACGTGCCAGACAGAAAGCCACCACCTGCTCGAGCGCGGTTTTCATCGGTGAGGGCGGAAACAACGCCAGCGCGTCGACCGCCATCGCGCCGTAATGCTGGGCGCGGCTGATGGTGTCTTCCAGCGCGCGGTGTTTTGTCATGAGCCCGATGGCGTGATCGAGATCGCCATCGGCGATCTCGCCGCGCTCCAAGGCGTTGACCCAGAAGGCGCGCTCCACGTCGTTGCCGCGGCGGAACGCCAGCACCACCGGCAGCGTGATCTTGCCCTCGCGGAAATCGTCGCCAATGTTCTTGCCGAGCTTGGCGGCCTTGCCGCCATAATCCAGCACGTCATCGACCAGCTGAAACGCAATGCCCAGATTCATTCCGACCGAGCGGCAGGCGGTCTGTTCGGCCTTCGGTCGGTGCGCAATCACCGGGCCGACCTCGCAGGCTGCCGCGAACAGTTCGGCGGTCTTGCCGCGTATCACGGCGAGATACTCGTCTTCGGTGGTGGCGGTATTTTTCGCCGCCGCCAGCTGCATCACCTCGCCTTCGGCGATCGTGGCCGCGGCGGACGATAAAATGTCGAGCGCACGCAATGAGCCGACCTCGACCATCATGCGAAAGGCCTGGCCAAGCAGGAAATCGCCGACCAGGACGCTGGCCTCGTTACCCCACAGCATGCGCGCCGACAGCTTGCCGCGCCGCAATTCGCTTTCGTCGACCACGTCATCGTGCAGCAAGGTGGCCGTATGCATGAATTCGACCGAGGCGGCGAGTTTGATGTGGCCATCGCCGGAATAGCCGGTGAGGCCGGCCATCGCCAGCGTCAGCATCGGGCGCAGCCGTTTGCCGCCGGACGATATCAGGTGGTTGGCGACCTCGGGAATCATGGTGACTTCGGAGCCGGTTCGCGACAATATGGTCGCGTTGACCCTCGCCATGTCGGCGGCGACAAGCGCGACCAGCCCATCTATCGAGGCATTCGATGGGCTCTCAAAAGGTACAATAACCGCCACGCTGGTCTCCAGATTTGCGCAATTCGCATCAACCGTGATTATAACAATAGAAAGGCCCGGGGAACGCGGCAAGGGCGCCCGATGCAAACAACGGGTCCCTTGAAGTCGCCGCGCCGGGTTGACAAATCAGGTTTGCGAAGGAGAGCTGGAAAGTTGCGGGAATTGGTTCGAACCAACGACATGGTCCTGGTTTCGGCTGTTGGCGCGCTGCTCGATGGCGCCAATATCCATCATCTGGTGCTGGACCAGAACATGAGCATCATCGAGGGCTCGCTTGGCGTCCTGCCGCGGCGAATTCTGGTCCATGACGACGATAACCGGGAAGCGCGCCAGATTCTGGCCGATGCCGGCCTTGGTCACGAATTGCGGTCCGATGACTGAGGCGCGCGAAGTGACCGTGGACGGATTTCTGGCGGGTCAATTGCTTTTGCGGCAACCGAAATCAGGTCACCGCGCCGGCCATGATGCCGTGCTTTTGGCAGCATCGACGCCGGCGCGTCCGGGAGATCGGGTCGTTGATTTCGGCGCTGGGGTCGGCGCTGCCGGTCTGGCGGTTGCCAAGCGCGTGGCCGGCATCGATCTGGTTCTGGTCGAGGTCGATGCGGGGCTGGCGTCTCTGGCGCGCGGCAACGCTGCTGGAAATTCCGTGCCGGCCGAGGTCATCGTGCTCGACATCACCTCCGGCGCCGATGCCTTCGCTGCCGCCGGGCTATCCCCCGACAGCGTTGATGTCGTCATGATGAATCCGCCGTTCAACGATCCCTTGCGGCACCGGGCCTCGCCGAACAAGGACCGTGAGACCGCGCATGTGGCGGTGGTGGGAACGCTGGAGAGCTGGATTCACGCGGCGCGGCGAATTCTGAAATCCGGTGGCGACCTGGCCTTGATCTGGCGCGCCGACGGTCTCGCCGAAGTTCTGGCGGCGCTGCGGGGCTTTGGCAGCCTCGCCATTCTGCCGGTTCATGGCGCGCCGGCGGCGCCGGCGATCCGGGTATTGGTCAGTGCCGTCAAGGGCGGCAAGGCGCCGACCCGAATCCATGCCTCGCTGATGCTCAAGGATGAGCCGGTGATGTCTAACGAGCGGTTGCGGGATATCATGGCAGGAAGGAGTGTGCTGCCGCTGGCGATACCTGACGCCAGCTCGGTTGCTCAGCTCCGAACCGGCCAGATGGCCCTTGAGGAAGCAACCATTGAGGACAAAAGGAAAAATGATGATTAAGGACAATGACTATTGAGAAATCGTCTTTGATCCAGGCTTTGGCGCCGCATTGAAGTTAACAGCAGTCAAAAGTGCACCGATCAGCATCATCAGCAGATAGATCTTCATGTCTTTCTCCGATGCGCGTTGCTGCTGACAACCCAATAATTCAGACGGCGTTCCCTGCTTGCTATGACAGTTGGACGATAACAAATGGTTAATATTGAGGTAACGGAATGACGGAACAAAGGGATGATCGCCGGACGCCGCCGGGCCTGCTCGACAGGCTGATGCCGCTGCTGCCGGCGCGTCTGCGGCCGGGAACGGTGGTCGTGCCGGTGGTTCGGCTGTCGGGTTTGATCGGCGCGGTGACCCCGCTTCGGCCGGGCATGTCGCTGGCCAGCGTCGCTAAAACGCTGGAGCGCGCCTTTGCAACCAAGAACGCCAAGGCGGTGGCGCTGGTGGTCAACTCACCCGGGGGTTCGCCGGTACAGTCGCGCCAGATCTACTTGCGAATCAGGCAGCTCGCCGCGGAAAAGAAGCTGCCGGTATTGGTGTTCGTGGAGGATGTCGCGGCTTCCGGCGGCTACATGATTGCCTGCGCGGGCGACGAGATCTTCTGCGATCCATCCTCGATCCTGGGTTCGATCGGCGTGGTCGGAGGCTCCTTCGGATTTCAGGAGCTGATCAAGAAGGTCGGCGTCGAGCGGCGGCTTTATACGGCCGGCGCGCACAAGGCGATGCTCGACCCGTTCCTGCCTGAAAATCCTGATGACGTCGCGCGCGTCAAAACGCTTCAGCGCGAGATCCACACCATCTTCATTGCGCTGGTCAAAAGAAGTCGCGGCGACCGGCTCAAGGGAGCCGAGGACGTGCTGTTCACTGGCGAATATTGGGCCGGCGAGACATCGGTTTCGCTCGGCCTGGCGGACGCGATCGGCGACCTGCGCTCGACCTTGCGCGCGCGCTATGGTGACAAGGTGCTGACGCCAGTGATCGCGCCCGGGGCCGGCTTGTTGGCCGGCCTACTCGGCCGCAGATCGGCCGGGGCGGGGACCGTGGGCGCGCTGGAGGCCATGGCGGGGCTGCCTGACGAGGTGATTTCGGCGCTGGAGAGCCGGGCAATTTGGGCCAAATACGGGTTTTGAGGCAGTTTGCCCGCGCCATTTGGTCTCGGGCAAGACAATTGCCGGCCGGGCCGTCTTGCGCGACAATGCAGGCGGGGCGTGACGCATGAACGACAAGGATCGACCGATGCCGCCGCTGATCGCATTCGCGGGCGCCCTGGGTGGTTTGGCCCTAGTACGCTGGGCCTATCGCACCGCGCTGAGGGTCAACAGGGAATTGGAAGAGGCTCGCTTTGCGCGGGTCGAGGAAGCCGCAGGGTCCGAGCAGATTCCGACGCTGCGACGGGATCCCAACACCGGCGCCTATCGTCCGGGTTGAGGCTCGTTGTGTCTGATGCGCGCCAGGCCTTTGTCTCGCCGGTTTCGGCCTTGCCTTGATTCCCCCTGCCGTCGCCGATACGGTCCCGCGCGCTTGCCCGCCTCCCGAGCCGAAGACCTGACCTGACGATGGACTTAAACCCTCCGCACATGCGCCCGGAACGTTCGTTCCAGGGACTGATCCTGACGCTGCAGCGTTACTGGGCGGACTACGGCTGCGTGATCCTGCAGCCCTACGACATGGAAGTGGGGGCAGGAACCTTCCACCCCGCGACCACGCTGCGCTCGCTCGGGCCGAAACCCTGGAAGGCCGCCTATGTGCAGCCATCGCGCCGGCCAAAGGATGGCCGCTACGGCGAAAACCCCAATCGGCTGCAGCATTACTACCAGTTTCAGGTCATCATTAAACCGTCGCCGCCGGACCTGCAGGAACTCTACCTGAAATCGCTTGCCGCGATCGGCATCGATGCAAGTCTCCACGACATCCGCTTCGTCGAGGACGACTGGGAAAGTCCCACTCTCGGCGCCTGGGGGCTGGGCTGGGAATGCTGGTGCGACGGCATGGAGGTGTCGCAGTTTACCTACTTCCAGCAGGTCGCGGGTGTCGAATGCGCGCCGGTCGCCGGCGAACTCACCTACGGGCTTGAGCGGCTCGCCTGCTACCTGCAGGGCGTCGATCGCATCATGGACCTCAATTTCAATGGCCGCGAGGGCGACCAGAAGGTCAGCTACCGCGACGTGTTCTTCCAGGCCGAGCAGGAATATTCGCGGCACAATTTCGAAGTTGCCGACACCGCGATGCTGTTCGAGCAGTTCCGCATGGCCGAGGAAGCATGCCGCAACTATCTGGACGCGGGGTGGAACGACGGCGGTAATCGTCGTGAGCATCTGATGGCACTGCCGGCCTATGACCAGTGCATCAAGGCCAGCCACGTCTTCAATCTCCTCGATGCGCGCGGCGTGATCTCGGTGACCGAGCGGCAGAGCTACATCATGCGGGTGCGCGAACTGGCAAAGGCCTGTGGCGAGGCCTGGGTTCATACTGAAGCAGGAGGGGTGACGTGAGCGAACAACCGACCATTGGCGGCAGAATTCCAATTCCGGTCGAGGTGGAAGCGGGCAAGGATTACTGGTGGTGCAGCTGCGGCAAGTCCGCCAAGCAGCCATTCTGCGACGGCAGCCACCAGGGCTCGACCTTCTCGCCGATGCAGTACACCGCGCCGGAAACCAAGAAGGCGTTCTTCTGCACCTGCAAGCATACCGCGGGGCAACCGCTCTGCGACGGCTCGCACAGCAGGCTGCCGGCGTAAGCGTCACGCGTTGCGAGTAAGCCGTCGCGCGCGTTCTGTTCGCGGCGTTTCGCGTCGCCACCCACTGGATTGGAATGGATGCCGGACCTCCTGCTCGAACTTTATTCCGAGGAAATACCCGCGCGGATGCAGGCGAAGGCGGCCGAGGATCTGCGTCGCATGGTCACCGACAAGCTGGTGGCCGAGGGCCTCGTCTATGAGGGGACCAAAGCCTTCGTGACGCCGCGGCGGCTGGCGCTGACGGTGCACGGAATTCCCGCGGCCCAGTCGGACCTGAAGGAAGAGCGCCGGGGGCCGCGGGTCGGCGGGCCGGAGGCCGCGATCGCGGGCTTTCTCAAAGCCACCGGGCTTTCCTCGCTCGACGAAGCCAAGATCCAGCGTGATCCGAAGAAGGGCGATTTCTACGTCGCACTGATCGAAAAGCCCGGCCGAGCCACATCCGACGTGCTCGCGGACATGCTGCCGGTTATCATCCGGACCTTTCCGTGGCCGAAATCGATGCGCTGGGGCGCGCGTTCGGCCAAACCCGGCGCGCTTGCCTGGGTGCGGCCGCTGCATGCCATCATCGCCACCTTTGGTATCGAGACTGAAGAACCCGACGTTCTGAAATTCTCCGTCGACGGTATCGAGGCCGGTCAGACCACGTTTGGCCACCGCTTCATGGCGCCCGCGCCGATCAGCGTGCGCCGCTTCGAGGATTACGCGGCCAAGCTGCAGGCGGCAAAGGTCGTGCTCGATCCGCAGGCCCGCAAGGACGCGATTATCACCGACGCCAAGCAGCTCGCCTTCGCGCAAGGGTATGAGCTGGTCGAGGATCAGGGTCTGCTCGACGAGGTCGCAGGCCTGGTCGAATGGCCCGTGGTGCTGATGGGCTCGTTCGATGCGGAGTACCTTGCAATTCCAAGCGAGGTGATCCGCGCCACCATTCGCAACAACCAGAAGTGTTTTGTGGTCAAGGATCCCAAGACCGGCAAGCTCGCCAACAAATTCATCCTTACCGCCAACATCGAAGCCTCCGACGGCGGCAACGCCATCATCGCCGGCAACGAGCGGGTGATCCGCGCGCGATTGTCGGACGCCAAGTTTTTCTACGAGAGCGATCTGAAGACCAAGCTGGAGGACCGGCTGCCGAAGTTCGACTCCATCGTGTTTCACGAAAAGCTGGGCACGGAAGGCGAGCATGTTAAACGTATTGTTCGCTTGGCGGTTGAGATCGCACCGTTGGTCGGGGCCGATGTCGAAAAAGCCAGACGCGCGGCTCAACTGGCCAAGGCGGATCGGCTCAGCGAAGTGGTCGGAGAATTTCCCGAGTTGCAGGGCCTGATCGGCAAGTATTACGCCCTGGCGCAAGGCGAAGATGCCAGTGTCGCGGCGGCGAGCGAGGAGCACTACAAGCCGCAGGGGCCGGGCGATCGCGTGCCAACCGATCCGGTGAGCGTTGCCGTGGCGCTGGCCGACAAGCTCGATATGCTGGTGGGCTTTTGGGCGATCGATGAAAAGCCGACCGGGAGCAAGGATCCGTATGCGTTGCGCAGGGCGGCGCTGGGGGTAATCAGGCTGATCATCGAAAATCAGCTTCGATTTCCGCTGTATGAGCCGGCGATTTTGCATTCTCTTTTCTTTGCGGAACGAACGCTTTCGACCTTCGAAGGAGCGGTCGCCAGGGAAGCTCAACCGCTGGATGCTATGGTGCCAGGTCTCGCGCAGGCCCTGGTTCAACGGGCTCACCAGATTGCCTGGTCCGACGAGGCGTTGGAAGCCGCCTCTCGGCATTTTGACGCGCTCATTACCGATCTCCTCGCCTTCTTCGCGGACCGTCTGAAGGTACAGTTGCGCGATCAAGGCGCGCGCCACGATCTGGTCGACGCCGTGTTTGCGCTGGGAGGTCAGGATGATCTGTTGATGGTGGTGCGCCGCGTCGAGGCGCTCGGCAAGTTTCTCGATACCGAAGACGGCAAGAATCTGCTCGCCGGCACCAAGCGCGCCGCGAACATCCTGCGGATTGAGGAGAAGAAGGATGGCAGGACCTACGATGACGCGCCCGATCCCACGCTCTACCGCCTCGATGACGAAAAGACGCTGGCCAGGGCGATCGATCTGGTCAAGGCTGAAGCCAGTGCCGCTATTGCCAAAGAGGATTTTGCCGGCGCGATGAGTGCGATTGCAAAGCTACGTCCCGCGGTCGATGCGTTCTTCGATAAGGTCAAGGTCAATGATGACGATGCCGAAGTGCGCGAAAACCGCCTGAAACTGCTCAACGAGATCCGCGCCGCGACGCGGGCGGTGGCGGATTTTTCCAGGATCGAGGGCTGAACCTCATTGGATCGTTCGCGATCGACCCGCGAGGCGGCGGTCATTGCCAGGACTGCCACGCGCAGGCCGTGCCGGTCGTCTCACCAATTGACCTGATGACAATCGACCCATGCGATGTCGTCGCGTGCCAACCAGGAAACCAGGCGAGGCACCACCATGCGAGCTCTTGGGTGCAAATCGTGGAACAGGATGATGCCCCTACGCCAAAGCAGCATCAACGACATCACCCGCTGTTCGACATCGTCCGCGCTCAGGCTATCGTTCCAATCCAGCGAATCGATGTTCCAGAGGATGAGTTTCAATCCGCGACGCCGAAGATACGGCCCACTATCGGGAGGACGTTGGCCGTAAGGCGGACGAAATGCCGGCACATAGCTGTCAGCCAACGTGTCGTGAATAAGCTGTGAACTCGACGCGATCGAGGCCTGCCATTGCGGCAAGATGGCATGGGATGTGTGCACCCAGCCATGAGAACCGACGCACATGCCGGAGTAGAGGGTCTTCATCGCCTCGATCGATGAATCGCGCAGACGCGTTTGAAACGACTGACCGATCGCGAAGAACACGGCATTGAGGTGATTGCGGCGGAGCATGTCGAGCGTGCGGTCGGTGTCGTCAGCATTTGCTTGCGGTCCGGCCGGACCGCCTGTTGGACCGTCGTCAAATGACAGCAGGAACTGGCGATCGTTCAACTGCCAACCTGTCATTTCATTATCGTTGAAGGTTTCGACCTCGCTGTTGCGCTGAGGGAACACCGCTGCCAGCCGGAGCAGCCCGTCCAGATAGGTTCGATGAAATCGCACCGCATCCGTGAGCCAGGGAGCGTATCGCGGCGCAATCCAGGCGTCCGAAAAAGTCTCCGCCTCGTGCCGAAAGCTGGTTGAAGCAGAGTCGACGGGACAAAAGGCCTGTCGGGCGGCGCAACCGGCGGCGGCAATGGCATAGTTTTTGGACAGAATCCGCCACAGCCGATCCCGCAGGCGTTCGACGGCAGGCATGTCGACGCTATCGACCCCCAATCGCTCCTTCAACGCCGCTTGGCTGAACGCATCGCTTGCGGCCAGCTCGTGCGCGAAGGCCAGGATCTCGGCACGCGACGCACGATCGAATTCGGCGGCCGAGCTGACGGCATCCGGCCATAGGTCGCGGTGTGGGATGTCGGCGTTCGATGAGCCTGCGCCGAACAACTTGGCAGGCACGACGGTCGACAGAACGACAATTAGCAGCAGATTTCGAACCAAAATGAGCTTCACATCCATCCTTGCCGTCAGGAACTCAAGCGCCGCATACCCGCCCGCGCCGTGGCACCGAAGCGGCGGGCTCGAACAAGGGCTATCACGCATGGGGTGCACCTCACGTTAAAGCCGGCGGTGGGTCAGGCAAGTCAAATCTCCGAATTGGCTTGGCGCGCCCGTATCAGGTTCCCGCGGGCGCGGTGGCAGGCCTCGAACCAAATAACCCGACCACGAACTGTCGCCCTGGAAGCTCGACAAAGCGATAGCTCAAGTAGGACAGCAGCCAAATCGCCGCGAAACTAACCAGAGTGCAAAGCACATAGGCGGTCAGCGTACTGCCGAAGTGCCTCGATGAGCGCTCAGCGAACGTCAGGAACAAGGGATGGAGGAGATAAATTGAATAGGAAATCAGCCCGAGGTGATAGGCCAGTCTGTTGCCGAACAGAAGTTGCGCAGCGCGCCCGTCGCGCGACAGGATCGCGATCAGGGGAATGAACAGCAGGTAGATCGGCAGGTCATCGGCCGTCAACACCGCCGCGGCAACCATCAAGCCCAGAATGACAATGAGCAGAGTGTCCTGGGCGATGTCCGAAAGCCGGTCCAGATAGGGGGCAAACCGCAATGTTGCCAGTCCGAGGGTAAATCCGACAATGGCGCGGCATAACGGGAGAAAGGAGTTGCGCTGGACCACATCCAGTGGGCCGGCGTTGCCCTGGCCACTGATGCTGATCAGATAGATACCCAGCAAGGACAGCGCCACGCAGGCGGTCACCCAGCCGACGCTTTTCAGCAACGTGTATTTTATCAAGACCGGCGCGGCGAAGTAAGAGCCCAGTTCCGCGCTTGAGGCCCATGAAACGCCAATCAGCGGATAGACATTGAGGCCCCAGCCAGTCAGCATGAGAAGGTTGCCGACAATGTCGAAAGCCTTGAAACGGGCAAATGTTTCCTCGCCCGTCAAGCCCAGCGCGATCTTCAAGGCGTAGAAGGCTGCGATCACGAGGTAGGCCGGATAAAGCCGCGCAAATCGCTTGAATAGGAAGGCCTTATAGTTTTGCAACGGCTCCGAAGCAAAGGCGTCGCGGTAAACATAACCGATCACAAATCCGCTCAACATGAAAAACATGTCGACTGGAAGATACCCATGGGGAACCGCCCAGACGGTGGCGTCGCTGCCACGATCAAGCCGAAACTTGCCATAGTGATAGATCACGATGATGACGGCGGCTACGCCTCGCACGCCGGTCAATGATCTGATATCGGCCTTCATGTGACCGTGACCCCGGTGGACTCCCCCGCCATTGGGTTCGTCCATCGCCTTTTTAGCGTGCCGCTTTCCTGACGTGCAAGGACGACGCCCTGGAAGCGAGGCGGCCTCGTCCCATGAGGTGCCGATCACCTTTGCCAACCTCGCATTTCTACTTTCGGGTGCCTAGAAACCGCGCAGATCAATCCCGCCAGGGCTGGGGTTCGTGCGCGGGTGCTGCGTGAGCCACCGTTCGCGGCCATGAAAAAGCCTCGTCCGGCAGTGGAGACTGTCCGATGTCGGCGCGCGGCGACGCTCCCGCGTCGCGCGCTGATCGTTCCGGCAAGTTGAGCATTTCCCCGCCGCAATTTTCGACATTTTAAACAAGGTGCGGAACTCAGGGAAGGCGGTGGGCGTCTGCTATCGCCGAGCCAGTCATGAGAGTAGAACCATGGGATCGATTCCAATCCCCAAGACTCATTCCGGAGAACCTTTGCATGACTATTACGGCCGCCCATATTCCTGCGATCGTGGCCCTGATCGCCGGCGTTTTGATCTTGATCATGCCCCGGCTGCTGAATTTCGTGGTAGCGATCTACCTGATTTTGACCGGCTTGATCGGCCTTGGTTTGCTCAGGATGTTTCACATGTAGCGCGCCAGGGGGGAACCGCAGCTTGCGCGGAACCCGCCAAAATGGTGTAACGCGCAACTTCCCTTCCTCTCGCGGATTAAGTGTAAGCCATGGCCAAAGCCGCCGCTAAACCGAAGAAAAGCTCAGTCAAATCAAAATCGTCCGTGCCGTCCCGGGCCAAGGCCGCGCCGCCGGCCGCCAGCGCCCGCAAGGTACTCAAGAAAAGCCATGCCAAACCGGCGCCGAAGCCGGTCGCCAAGGTCGTGGCCGCCAAGAAGATTGTCGCCGCCAAGCCGGTGCCTTCAGCGGCAAAATCCGGCAAGTGGGTGTACACCTTTGGCGACGGCAAGGCCGAAGGCAAAGCCGAGCTTCGCGATCTCCTGGGCGGTAAGGGTGCCAATCTCGCCGAGATGGCCAATCTCGGGCTTCCGGTACCGCCCGGGTTCACCATTCCGACCACGGTCTGCAGCTACTTTTACGCCAACGGCAAATCCTATCCGGCCGAGTTGAAGGCGCAGGTCGAGAAGGCGCTCGACCATGTCGGCCGGCTCACCGGCAAGGCCTTCGGTGACGCGAAGAATCCGCTGCTGGTTTCGGTACGATCCGGTGGCCGCGCCTCGATGCCAGGCATGATGGACACCGTACTCAACCTCGGGCTCAACGATGTGACGGTCGAAGCGCTGGCCGAACGGTCCGGCGATCGCCGTTTCGCCTATGACAGTTACCGCCGCTTCATCACCATGTATTCCGACGTGGTGCTCGGCTTCGACCATTCCCACTTCGAGGATATTCTCGACACCTTCAAGGACAGCCAGGGCTACGCGCTCGACACCGACCTGACCGGCGATGACTGGATCGATCTGGTGGGCCGCTACAAGGAGGCGGTGGCACGCGAGACCGGCAAGGATTTCCCGCAGGATCCGCACGACCAGTTATGGGGTTCTATCGGCGCGGTGTTTTCGTCCTGGATGAACGCGCGCGCAGTGACCTACCGGCGGCTGCATGACATCCCGGAGGCCTGGGGCACCGCGGTCAACGTTCAGGCGATGGTGTTCGGCAACATGGGCGAGACCTCGGCAACGGGCGTGGCTTTTACGCGCAATCCGTCGACCGGCGAGAGCCGGCTGTACGGCGAATTCCTGATCAACGCCCAAGGCGAGGACGTGGTGGCGGGCATTCGCACCCCGCAGGACATCACCGAACATGCGCGCCGGGAGTCCGGCTCCGACAAGCCGTCGTTGGAAAACGCGATGCCCGAGGCGTACAAGGAGCTGACGCGGATCTACACGCTATTGGAAAAGCACTACCGCGACATGCAGGACATGGAGTTCACAGTCGAGCAGGGCAAGTTGTGGATGCTGCAGACCCGCAACGGCAAGCGTACGGCCAAGGCGGCGCTGCGGATCGCCGTCGAACTCGCCAATGAAGGCGTGATCTCGAAAAAAGACGCGGTGTCACGGATCGACCCCGCCTCGCTCGATCAATTGCTGCACCCGACGATCGACCCCGCGGCCAAGCGCGATATCATCACCACCGGCCTGCCTGCCTCGCCGGGCGCCGCCGCCGGTGAAATCGTATTCTCCTCCGACGAGGCCGCCAAGCTGCAGGCCGATGGCCGCAACGTCATCCTGGTGCGGATCGAGACCAGCCCGGAGGACATCCACGGCATGCACGCCGCCGAGGGCATCCTGACCACGCGTGGCGGCATGACCTCGCATGCCGCGGTGGTCGCGCGCGGCATGGGCAAGCCTTGCGTCTCCGGCTGCGGCAACGTCCGCGTCGATTATGGCCGCGGCACCATGAGCGTTGGCTCGCGCACCTTCAAGGCCGGCGATGTCATCACCATCGACGGTTCACTCGGCCAGGTGCTGGCCGGGCGCATGCCGATGATCGAACCGGAACTGTCGGGCGAATTCGGCACGCTGATGGGATGGGCCGATGCCGTCCGCAAGCTTGGGGTCCGCGTCAACGGCGATACCCCGGACGACGCGCGCACCGCCATCAAGTACGGCGCCGAAGGCATCGGGCTTTGCCGTACCGAGCACATGTTCTTCGAGGAGACCCGGATTCGCACCGTGCGGGAGATGATCCTGGCCGAGGACGAGCAGACGCGCCGGGCCGCGCTGTCGAAGCTTCTGCCGATGCAGCGCGCCGATTTCGTCGAACTGTTCGAGATCATGAAGGGACTGCCGGTGACGATCCGGCTCCTGGATCCGCCGTTGCATGAATTCCTGCCGCATACGCAAGGTGAGATCGAGGAAGTTGCCCGCGCCATGAATACCGATCCGCGACGGCTGGCCGATCGGGCCCGCGAGCTCGCCGAGTTCAATCCGATGCTCGGCTTCCGCGGCTGCCGGCTCGCCATTGCCTATCCCGAGATCGCCGAGATGCAGGCTCGCGCGATCTTCGAGGCCGCGGTCGAGGCGGGCAAGCGGACCGGCAAGGCGGTCGGGCTTGAAGTCATGGTGCCGCTGATCGCGACCAAGACCGAGTTCGATCTGGTCAAGGCCCGGATCGATGCCACCGCGCAGTCGGTAATGAAGGAAACCGGGGTCAAGCTGAGTTATCAGGTCGGTACCATGATCGAGCTGCCGCGCGCCTGCCTGATGGCCGGCGATATCGCCAAAACGGCGGAGTTCTTCTCGTTCGGCACCAATGATCTGACACAGACCACCTATGGCATCAGTCGCGACGACGCCGCTGGATTCCTTGGCACCTATATCGCCAAGGGCATCTTTCAGATCGACCCATTCATCTCCGTCGATCGCGACGGCGTTGGCGAACTGGTGAAGATCGGTGTGGCCCGCGGCCGTAAGACTCGACCCAGCATCAAGGTCGGAATTTGCGGCGAGCATGGCGGCGATCCCGCCTCCGTTGCGTTCTGCCACGAGATCGGGCTGGACTACGTCTCGTGCTCGCCCTACCGCGTCCCGATCGCGCGGCTGGCCGCGGCGCAAGCCGCGCTCGGCAAAGCTATCGCCAGTCAGGCCTGAGGCCTACGGCGTATTTTATTGCTTTTGCGGCGCACGCAATCGGCGAAGTGATGCGGACGGTTTGATACCGCCGTCCGGATGGTTTTGCCCTGATTGGCATTGCGACGCGCATTGGCGCGTGCTGCTGGCTCGGAACAACGCAACACGTGTCTGCTTCCGCGCAGCGGCGGCAGAAGCGCGATAACCTGCTATCCGGCAATGCCCGGAGTAGGGCGGATCGTTGCCGTTGAGAACATTTGATTCACCATTTTCATTGACCGGATATTTACCACTTCGATCGAGCGGCCGTTTACCAACGTTTTCGAGCGCGCGAGAGCGAGTCTCGCGACATCTTGCGTGTGTCGCGCATGCAACGTCGATTAACTCCCTCGCAACCTAAATTCGATATCACCGAAAAAGATCGAATTGCGCGGATGTACCGGGTTCGATCCCAAGTGTAGCGTTGCGTGAGCGTATCGATGTCAGTCATGCGTAACCGGCCGAAGGTCGCGCGTTTCGCGTCCTTCGGCCTTGGTCTCCTGGTGTTCGCATTGATGCCGACGGAGGTCGGATATCAGGATATTGCGTCGCTTTTGGCCCGCCAGCCGGGGGTCGCCGAACGCTGGCAGAACCGGGTTTTCTCCGCCGTCAGTACCATCCAGGTCGCCACCTACAGCTTCGGCCTCCCGATCGGAACGTCCATACCGCGCAATGCGCGCGAACAACTCGCCGGCCTGGACAATTCAGGCATCGACATCACGGGTTCGGTTGTTCGCAATCCGCTTGTTCAACCACCACCGCGCTATCAGGCGTCGGATTTCCCCAAGGTCGATCGCACGCTGAAAGGCGATCGCCTGGTCACGGTGGCGCCGGAGACCGCGGCGCCGGCCAATGGGATGCCCCCGACCGAGGATCCCTCGACCCCCAACACCTCGGTGATGGGCGCCAAGTCCGCCGCTGCTGCGCCGTTGGCGCCATCGGCTCCGCTCGATCGGGAATTGCAGGAAGCGCTGAGCGCTCCGCCGCTTGCGCAATTTGATGTCTCGCTGTCGCTGGAAGCCCAACCGCTCGACGATTTGAAGATCGGAGCCGATGCCGCGGCGTTGCCGCTCGAGCCTGCGCCATCGCAAGATGGCTTCTCGGTGAAGACGGCAGGCCTGTATTTCGGAAGCGCCGCGCTTGGCGGAACCGTGGAGAACATGGAACGCTGGCAACCCGGCGAAGAGCCGCTGATCGTGCTGCCCGATCCGGACATGAAGGTGATGGCATCGCTGCCGTCGCCCACCGACGAGCCGGCAAAGCCGGCCGAGAGCGGCGAGAGCGTTGCCCCCAAGGGCGAGGTCAACGCCGACAACCAGCGTGCCAAGACGCCGGCCGAACGCCTTGGCCTGCTCGATGACAAGGCGCGCGCCAAATCGGAGAAGTGTCTTGCCGAAGCGGTCTATTTCGAGGCCCGCGGTGAAGCGGTGCGCGGCCAGATCGCCGTGGCGCAGGTGGTGATGAACCGCACCTTCTCCGGTTTCTATCCGACAACGGTTTGCGCCGTGGTCTACCAGAACAAGCACGGCCGCCCGTTCGAATGCCAGTTCACGTTCGCCTGCGACAATATCCCCGACGTCGTGACCGAACCCGACATGTGGGACCGCGCCAAGAAAATCGCCAAGGCCATGCTCGACGGCCAGCTGTGGCTGCCCGAAGTCGCCAAGTCGACGCACTATCACGCCTATTGGGTACATCCGTCCTGGGTTGGCGAGATGAAGAAGATGTACAAGTTTGGTGTCCACACCTTCTATCGGCCCCGCGCCTGGGGCGACGGCAGCGACGCGCCGAGCTGGGGAACGCCGGCCCAGACCGCTGAGATTTCGGCGGAACTCGCGGGAGAAGCGAAGAGTACGGCCGAGTTGTCGCCAACGGCGGTGCGGCGCTAGTCACCAGGTCGGCATTCGCCGACCACGCCGCGTCCCGGAATGACGAGAGTGCGGTTGGGCAATGGTGCGCTGTTCGCGCCGTACCCGCCATTCTGATCGCCCGATGATTCGCAGGTCTGATCGCATGGCCGGCTTGAACGAAATCGCGGTTGGGCTTTTCATACGAATGCGTTAATTTCCCACATCTGGCGGCTTTCGCACCTCGCGCGGGTCGAGCAACCCACCCTCGACGTTGGGTGCGGTCGTGTTTGGAAAGTTCGGGTCGCACGCGCCGATCTGGCGGCTATCCGTTTTGTTCGGTGCGCTGTTGGGGTTGATCAACCTTCCGATCATCGAGGCGCCGGTCAAGCGTCCGGTTGCGCAACCGGCCTGGCGCGTTCAAGGTCGGGTAAATTCAAATCCTTCAGGTTTCTAAGGAGGCTGCGTTGGGGACATTCAAGGCGATCAGGATCGACAAGGCGGAAAAGGGCACGGCAGCCGCGCTGACGCAGTTCGACGAAGCCGACTTGATGGATGGCGACGTTACCGTGCGGGTCGAATGGTCCGATCTCAACTACAAGGATGGCCTCGCCGTTACCGGCAAGGCGCCCGTGGTCCGGCGCTTCCCGATGATCGCGGGCATCGACTTCGCCGGTACCGTCGAGCAGTCGACGAACCCGCACTGGAAGGCCGGCGACAAGGTGATCTGCACGGGTTGGGGCATGGGCGAAACCCATCTCGGCGCCTATGCCGAGAAAGCCCGGGTCAAGGGTGACTGGCTGGTTCGGCTGCCGGAGGCGATGTCGGCGCGCGAGGCGATGGCGATCGGCACCGCCGGCTTTACGGCGATGCTGGCGGTGCTGGCGCTGGAACAGCATGGCCTGACCCCGAACCACGGCCCGATCGTCGTCACCGGCGCCGCCGGCGGCGTCGGCTCGGTCGCGACCGCGCTGTTGTCAAAACTCGGCTATCACGTCATCGCGTCGACCGGGCGAGCCTCGGAGACGGCCTACCTGAAAGGCCTGGGGGCGGCCGAGGTGATCGATCGCGACGAGCTTTCGGGACCGGCCAAGCCGCTGGCCAGGGAGCGCTGGGCGGGCGGCATCGACAGCGTCGGCTCGACGACGTTGGCCAATGTGCTATCGATGACAAAATACCGCGGCGCGGTCGCCGCCTGCGGGCTTGCCGCCGGCATGGACCTGCCGTCCTCGGTGGCGCCGTTTATTTTGCGCGGAGTGTGTCTGTTGGGCATCGATTCCGTGATGTGCCCGATCGAGCTTCGAAAGACTGCCTGGAACCGGCTGAGCAGCGACCTGGATCGACGCAAACTTTTTGAAATAACTAATGAAATTGGTATCGACGAGGTAATCGCGGCCGGCGCCAGGATCATCGCTGGGCAGGTTCGCGGCAGGGTTGTGGTAAAAATTCGCTAACGATGTTCAGACTTTCCCAACCAAGCTGCTCCAATGTTGCCATGGTTGGTATGGTAAGCAGCGGGTAAAGACTTCAGGCGGTGCCCGCGCTCGGTCAGTAAGTCGGAGTTATAGCATGCTTGTGCGTTTCGTGTTGGGAGCCCTCACCGCCGGCGCGGTGATTGCACCGGCCTTGGCTGGAGAGATCATGAACGCCGAGGAGGCCCGCAAATTCGTGGCCGGCAAGGTGTTCGCGTTTACCTGTTTCGATGGGACCCGCGGGGCGGGGCGTTTGCTCGATGACATGGGAGCGGCTGGCGCGGTGCAATTCAGCGGTTCCGGTCCTATCCGCCATGTGCGGCTGCCGGGCAATACCCTGCAGATCCGTGGTCAGTCCGTATGCGCGTCGATCAAAGGCCTTCCGTTCGAGCCGTGCTTCAATCTTGACAAGAAGGACGAGCGCAGCTTCCGCGGCTCGGTCTCCGGCATGGGCTTCGCCTATTGCGACTTCCAGCACCAGGGCGGCGCTCAGATGCTGATGGCGCGCGCGGTGGCGCGGCCGCGTTCGCTGCACCCGCCTGAGCAGGCCCGCTCGCTCGATGCTTCGCGCACCGAGGTATCCGCCCGCGTCGAGACCCCGCATGTCGAGAGCACGGGAATCGAGCCCGCCAAATCCGAGCCCGAGCCGACGAAATCGGAAGCCGTTCAGGAACTTCGCCGCTCGACCGATTGATCGCGCCGCCTTGCCGATCGTGCAGTCGACGCAAACCTTCTCGGTTGCAAACCTGAAAGCTGTCGGCGCCGCCGGTGTCGTCGTGCCGTAAGGCTCTTGAGAGCGCGTGTTCAAAATCCCTCTTGAGGCCCGGTCATTGAGCCGGTCTGATAACAAGACCGCATTCTCATTCACCAGGACGCAACAATCCGGGTAGTCCTACGGACCTGTAGTTAACCCGAACAGTGGCATTTGGCGGGCATTGTTGATTTGGCTCCGAAATGCGCTGTGCATTCGGAGCACAGTCATTTCAGGAAACGCCCATGTCGATCCTTGCCCGCTTCAAGATCATCACCAAGATCGTCGCAGTCGTGTTGCTGCTGTCGGCGGTTGCCGCCAGCGTCAGCTGGCTTGGCGTACGCGGGCTGGCATCGCTCAACGATGACGCCGAGACTATGAAAGATGCCTCCGGGCGGGCGCTCCAGGCGGCGCGCGCGAACCAGGACGTCCTTGCGCTCAACCGCTCCGAGTTCCGTATTGCGCTCGACCCCAGCGCCGAGAACCGGGCCGAGGTCCGCAAGTTGATGGACGAGCAAATGAAGGCCTACCAGACCTCAATGGAGGAGGTCAGCAAGACCACCGACCAGAAGGTCAGGTCGGTGCTGCCTGCCGTCATCGAGGCGATGGCCGAGTACCGGCGCAGCATGGAAAACACCCTTCGCATTGCCGACGATGTCAGGGATGTGCAGCTGACCGCCGATGCCGCGAAACTGCGCGACGCGGCGATGAAGAGTCGGGGGACGTCGGAGAAGCTGCGCGTCACCCTCAAGGAGGTCGGGGATGGTTTGAATGATCGGGTCAAGCATTTCGAGACCGAGGCCACCGAAGAATATCAATCGACGGCACGGCTACTGATCATATTTTCAGTCACCGGCATCGTCATCGGTTTGCTGGCTGGCGTCATGATCGGCCAGTTCGGCATCGTCAAGCCGATCAGCCAGTTGAAGGTCGCCATGGAGGCCCTTGCCGGCAACCATTTGAACACGCAGGTTCCAGGAGCCGATCGGCACGATGAAGTGGGCGAGATGGCCCGCACGGTCGAAGTGTTCAAGAAGAACGGGCTCGAAGTCGAGCACATGCGGGCGGAACAGCAGGTCACTGAAAAGCGCAACGCGGAACAGCGCAAGGTCGACATGGTCAAGTTGGCCAACGACTTCGAAGCCGCCGTCGGTGAAATCGTCGAAACCGTGTCCTCGGCATCGACCGAACTCGAAGCCTCGGCCACAACGCTGACCAAGACCGCCGAACACGCCCAGCAGATTACCGCGTCGGTCGCATCGGCGTCGGAGGAAGCCTCCACCAATGTCCAATCGGTGGCTTCGGCTACCGAGGAGTTGTCGTCCTCTGTCAACGAGATCAGCCGCCAGGTCCAGGAATCGGCAAGGATGGCCAATGAGGCCGTCGATCAGGCCCGCCGCACCAATGACCGTGTCAGCGAGTTGTCGAAGGCGGCGAGCCGCATCGGCGACGTGGTCGAACTGATCAACACGATCGCCGGACAGACCAATCTGTTGGCGCTGAACGCCACCATCGAGGCGGCGCGTGCCGGCGAGGCTGGCCGCGGCTTTGCGGTGGTGGCTTCGGAGGTCAAGGCCCTGGCGGAGCAGACCGCCAAGGCGACCGGCGAGATCGGCCAGCAGATTACCGGCATCCAGGCTGCGACGCAGGAATCGGTCGGTGCGATCAAGGAGATCAGCGGCACCATCGAGAGATTGTCGGAGATCTCCTCGACGATTGCGGCGGCGGTAGAAGAGCAGGGCGCGGCGACCCAGGAAATTTCGCGCAACGTGCAGCAGGCCGCCCAGGGCACCCAGCAGGTTTCGACCCACATCACCGACGTGCAGCACGGCGCCAGCGAGACCGGCTCGGCCTCCTCGCAGGTGCTCGCGGCGGCGAAGTCCTTGTCTAGTGACAGTAACCGCCTCAAGCGCGAGGTTGGCCGGTTCCTCGATTCAGTCAGGGCGGCCTGACATCAAGGGCGTGGGCGTGCGGAGTTGGCCGTTCACTCGGTCGGCCAAAGCGACTCCGCAGATCTACTGAAAAGGAATTAACCAGAATCGAGCGCGCTCCGTTTACGTATGATGGCGGCGCGTTCCGAATTCGCGCCAGGATCTCCCGCTGTGGTCGGACAAGCTTCGGCTTGGCGCACCCGGTACCCGATCGATCCCAGCTCTCCCGGAGAGGCGTGCATGAAAGGCTTTTCGATCCGCCTAGCTCACAAGATCATGGCCCTCGGCGTCGTTGGTCTGGTCGGGCTGTTGGTGTTCGGCGCCATCTATCTGGTTGGCAGCTGGTCCCGTGACCGATCCCGAGCGATCGCGGACCAAACCCGAGCGATATCCGATCTGAACACGTCAATTTCGATCGAGATGCTTGAGGCGCGCCGCGCCGAGAAGGATTTCGAGCTGCGGCGGGATCAGTCCTATTCGAAGCACCATGCGGAATTGTCGGCCGCCATTGACCGCGATTTCGGCCGGCTGGAAACACTGGTGCGATCCGCTGGTTTCGACGAGGTTGTCGAACGAATTGATTTTGCGCATCGCGGCTTCAGTAGCTACGTCAAGGAGTTCGACGCCCTTGCCGCGGCTGAGATCCAGCTCGGCCTCAACGAAACATTGGGCTTGACGGGCTCACTGCGTACGGCCGTTCACGATATCGAGGCGAAGCTTGCAGAGAGCGACAATCCCAGGCTGACCAGCGCCATGCTGATGATGCGTCGGCATGAGAAGGATTTCATGCTGCGGCGCGATGCCAAATATATCGGCGAGTTGAAGGCGACCGCGGCCACCTTTTCAAAGCTGCTGGCGAGCGCCGACATCGCCCCCGCGGTGAAGGCCGATATCGACCAGAAACTGCAGCAATACCAGGTTGACTTCTCCGCCTGGGCCAAAGGCGCGCAGGAGACCGCGCGACGTGGCGAGAAGATGTCGCAGGAGTTTCACGACATCGAACCGGCCATCGCCAGTATCCAGCATGCGGTCGAACGACGCTATGACGAGGCGACGGCGGCGGAAGCTGCGACGCGCGATGCGGTGTCGCTGTGGATGCTGGTCGCGTTCGGCTTGGCGGTTGTCGTCGTGGGCGGAACGTCGTTCTCGATCGGCCGCTCGCTGTCGAGCCGGCTTATCGCGATGGTCCGGACCATGACCCGGCTTGCGGGCCGCGATTTCTCTGTCGCCATTCCCAGCCTCGACAGCGCGGATGAGGTCGGCGAAATGGCCCGCGCGATGGAGGTTTTCAAGGTCAATATGGGCGAGGCGGAGCGGCTGCGTGCGGACCGTGTCGCGGCGGAAGATCGGCAATTGCAGGAGCGCGTCGCCGCGGTGCAGGAGATGGCCACAGCGGTCGAGCGCGAGACCGGCCTCGCCGTAGGTGAGGTTTCCGCGGGCACCGATCGGATGGCGATCAATGCCGCAGCCATGAGCGAGAGCGCGGTGGCGCTCGCTCAGAACAGCAGCAGCGTGGCGGCGGCCGCCGAGGAGGCGCTGGCCAATTCCCGGACGCTGATTGCCGCTGCGTCGCAGTTGAACCATTCGATCACCGAAATCTCCAGCCAGGTGAGTTCGTCCAGGAAGCTGACCGTCGAAGCGGTGGCTGTGTCAAGCCAGGCGCAAGCCACCATCGCCAAGCTGTCGGAAGCCGCCAGCAAAGTCGGCACCGTGACCAACCTGATCAGCGAGATCGCTAGCCAGACCAACCTCCTGGCGCTCAACGCCACGATCGAAGCCGCGCGCGCTGGCGAAGCCGGACGCGGCTTTGCGGTGGTTGCCTCGGAGGTCAAGTCATTGGCTGAACAGACCGCCAAGGCGACCAGCGAAATCGCCCAGCAGATCGCCGAGATCCAGCAAGCAACCCAGGAGTCCGTAGCATCGATCAGTGCCATCGGCGAGGTCATCGGCCAGGTCGAAACCAACGCATCGACCACGGCGGCGGCGATCGAGAAGCAGAATGCCGTGACGATCGAGATATCACGGACGGTCGAGGAATCGGCGGCCGCGTCGCGGGAAGTCGCTGCGCAGATCGCCAACGTTTCAAACGAGGCAGCTGAGACGGGCAGGCGCGCCGCCGACATCCGCGACGGATCGGCCGATATCGCCGGCAAGGTCGAGGGTCTGCGCACGACGCTGGTTCGCGTGGTGCGGACCTCGACGGCAGATGCCGACCGGCGTCGCGCCATCCGGACGCCGATCGACCGGCCTGGCACGATCGAGATTCGCGGCGCTCGCCACAAAGTTGATTTTCGAGACATTTCCGTCGGTGGCGCCATGGTTGGCGAAGACGTTCCCGGCGCGGCCGTGGACGTGCCCGTCACCCTCACCATGGATGGGATTTCGACCACGTTCGGTGGCACCGTCGCGCGCGTCAGCAACGGCGCGCTGTCGATCAAATTCAACCTGTCCGATGCGGCCCGCAATGCGGTCCAGGATTTGATCGCCGGCCGGCGCGCCGCCTGACCTGATAGTTGTTTGAGCGTTCGAACGAGACGAGGATTTACTCTATGGCGTTTTGGCGACGGGAGTCTGAGACCGAGCGGGCGGCGGCACAGGCGGAAGCGATCAACCGGTCGCAGGCCGTGATCGAATTCAATCTGGATGGCACGGTGATTACCGCCAACCAGAATTTCCTCGACGCCATGGGCTACACGCTTTCCGAGATCACGGGCAAACATCACAGCATGTTCGTCGAACCGGAAACGCGCGATAGCGCAGGCTATCGCGCGTTCTGGGCCGGCCTCAACCGCGGCGAGTTTCAAGCCGCGGAATTCAAGCGGATCGGCAAGGGCGGCCGCGAGGTCTGGATTCAGGCGTCCTACAATCCGATTATGGATCGCCACGGCAAGCCCGTCAAAATCATCAAATTCGCCACCGACATCACCGAGCGGAAAATCCGCAGCATGGAGGATGCCGGCAAGATCGCCGCCATTCTTCGCGCCCAGGCGGTGGTCGAATTCAAGCTCGACGGTACGATCATGACCGCCAACGACAAGTTCCTCAATGCGTTCGGCTATTCGCTGACCGAAATTGAGGGCAAGAATCACAGCATGTTCGTCGATCCGGCCACCCGCGGCAGCGTCGAGTATCGCGAATTCTGGGCCCGGCTCAACCGAGGCGAATATCAGTCGGCGGAATACAAGCGGCTCGGCAAAGGCGGCAAGGAGGTCTGGATACTGGCGTCCTACAATCCAATCCTCGACGAAAGGGGCAAGCCTCTCAAGGTGGTGAAGTTTGCCACCGACGTCACCGAAGACAAATTGCGAACCGCTGACTTCGAGGGGCAGATCGCGGCGATCGGCAAGTCGCAGGCGGTGATCGAATTCGGCATGGACGGCACGATCCTGACTGCGAACGATAATTTTCTCAACGCGCTCGGCTATTCGCTGGTCGAGGTCAAGGGCAAGCACCACAGCATGTTCGTCGAACCGTCCGAACGCGAGGGCGCGCCCTATCGCGAATTCTGGGCGCGGCTGCAACGTGGCCAATACGTGGCCGCGGAATTCAGGCGGCTCGGCAAGGGCGGCCGGGAGGTCTGGATTCAGGCCTCCTACAACCCGATTCTGGACCTCAACGGCAAGCCGTTCAAGGTGGTGAAGTATGCCACCGACACGACGGCGCAGGTGATTGCGCGCAGGAAGAGCGAAAATGTTCGCAATATGATGGAAGCGGTCGCCGCCGGAGCCGACGATCTGAAGGTGTCGGTCCGCGATATCTCCGATGCAATGATGAAATCCCGGGATACCGCGTCCGCGGCCGTAGGGCAGGTCGACAACGCCGATCGACAGGCCCAGCGCCTGACCGCCGCCGCCAACGCGATGGGCGGCATCGTCGAATTGATCGGAAGCATTACCGGCCAGATCAATCTGCTGGCGCTCAATGCCACGATCGAATCTGCGCGCGCCGGCGAGGCCGGTAGAGGATTTGCGGTGGTGGCTTCCGAGGTCAAGAACCTTGCCAACCAGGCCAAGCAGGCGACCGACAGGATCGGGAGCGAAATCGAAAACCTGAATGTCATTTCGGGCGACGTAGTCAGCGCGCTCAAGGTCATCAAGGACGCGATCGAGAGCGTCAGCGAATATGCTACCTCTACCGCCGCGTCCATCAAGGAACAGAGTGACGTAACCGAAATAATGTCATCGAACATGAAGCTGGCCGCCACTGAAGCCGCCAGCATTGCGGTCTGACGGCTTCGAAAGCCTTTCAGTCGAGATCAATGCGGAACGGACGGCCTTCGACAATCATGCTGCCCGGACCCATTTCGTCGAGCGCCCGCAGCATGCGTCCCTCTCGTCCCAGAGCTTTGTCCGCCAGGCTGACGATCAGCCGATTCGGGGAGGCGATCGGCGAGGCGGCCCGGATTTGCCGGGCGATTGAAATCTCGTCGCGATGCGGATTGAGCGCGCACACTGCCGCAAACGCGCTTGCGGTCGAGCGGCTGATGCCGGCATAGCAGTGGACGACCAGCGGTGCGGCGCGATCCCAGCCACGGACGAAGTTGAGCACCTGTTCGATATGGACTTCCGATGGCGCGACAAAACCATCGATCGGTTCGGTGATGTCGTCGACCTGAACCTTGAGATGATTGGCCGGGAAAACCGACTGCGGCCGCTGCACCTGATCGACATTGGCCATGATGGTAAGGACATGACTGGCGCCGGTGAGTCTGACGGTTTCGGGCAAGGCGGCGAGCGAGCAGACGTGGATCATGGCGGTCCTTTTTAGCGGGGTCCTATGACGGCGTGACGATCCTGAAGCGCTCCAGGAAGCGCTTCTCGGCCTTGGCCGACGTCCACGGCGTCAGATAATCCTGCCGGGCCGCCAAGGGCAGGCCGGGGTCGTGGCCGAACAGGCGTTTGGCCTCGGCTTCTTCAAATCCTGCAAGCTCGGTTGCCTCCAGATAGGCCGCTCCCCGGTCGGCTTGCTTGATCTTCTGCTCGATTTCAGACCCCAGCACCGGTGGCAATCCGAAGCGGATGTGGATCGCCGCGAGCAGCCGCTTTTCCACCACCTTGTAGTCACCGGCAAGCACGGCCTTGAACGGCGAGATCATGTCGCCGATGACGTATTCTGGCGCGTCGTGCAGCAGCGCTGCCAGCCGCAATCTGTCATCGATGCGCGGGCTGCGATGGCGCATGACCGCTTCAACCAACAACGTGTGCTGCGCCACCGAAAAAATATGGGCGCCGCGGGTCTGGCCGTTCCAACGGGCGACGCGCGCCAGGCCGTGGGCGATATCGGCGATTTCGACATCCAGCGGCGAGGGATCCAAAAGATCGAGCCGCCGTCCGGACAGCATCCGTTGCCAGACCCGGGGCGAGGCTTGCGGCGCGGCCAATTTCTTTTGCGCCGTCATTTGACGCGGACCCGCGGCGCCCGTTGCTTGCCGCCGCAGGCTTCATGGCAAAAGCACGTCACCAGATGATCGTTGACCATGCCGGTGGCCTGCATGAAGGCGTAGACGATGGTCGGACCGACGAATTTGAAGCCGCGGGAGACCAGCTCCCTGGATATCTGGCTGGATAATGCTGTCGACGCCGGCACGCTGGCGGTGGTCTTGAAGCAATTGACCTTCGGCCTGCCATCGACAAAATCCCAGAGCCATTTCGAAAAGCCCGGCCCCTGGTCCATGAGCTTGAGATAGGATTTGGCGCTGGCGACCGCGCCTTCGATCTTGGCGCGGTTGCGGACAATACCGCTGTCGTTCATCAGCGCGTGTATCTTGGTCGCATCGTATCGCGCAATGCTTTCGGGGCGGAAATCGTCGAACGCCAGACGAAAATTGTCGCGCTTGCGCAGGATGGTGATCCAGGACAGCCCGGCCTGGAAGCCGTCGAGGATGAGTTTTTCGAACAGCGCGCGGTCATCAAATTCCGGCACGCCCCATTCGGTGTCATGATAGGCTACATAAAGCGGGTCTTCGCCCGGCCATGGACAGCGCTTCAAGCCATCGGCATGCAGGCGCGCCGAGCGGCTCATGCCACGGTCTGCCTCGGTGCGATCGACAAATCGTCCGGCTCGGCTAAGCGGATCGGGATGCCGCCTGCGGTCAACGCGTTTCCGGCTTGGAGAGCATCGGCCGCGCGGTCGATCCTGATCAGCGCCAGGCCGTGGTGGGCTGCCGTCGAGCCCATGGTGCCGATCGACTTATCGCCGGCCATGACGGCGGCGCCGGGTTCCGGCGCTGGACCGTTGACGTCGATCCGAACGGTTCGCGTGCGCGTGGTCCCGCGATGTTGCATTCGCGACACCACCTCTTGTCCGACATAGCAGCCCTTGCCGAAGTCGACGCCGTGCAGCCGGTCCATGTTGGTTTCGTGGGGAAAGGCGTCGCCGTACATGAAGTCCATGCCGCCGCGCGGAACGCCGCAGGCGATCCGGTTGAACTCATAGGCTGTGCTGTCGACCAGTTCCGCGCCGATCAGATCAGCGGTTTTTTGCGCAAGCGGCTCCGGAACCAGGATCCGCCAGCCCAGCGCGGCATGGCGCGGATCGGCGAACGCCAGATCGGGCTTGATGTCGAGATCGCCGCCCCAAGCGGCAAGCACCCCAAGACCGTCCGACCGGTTTTCGACCACGACCTTGGCGCGCAGCCGGTAAAATCCGAGCTTGTCGGCGAGCGCCTGCGCCAGCGCGAGCGGACAGTCGATCAGCAAACCGCCGCCGTCGCCGGAAGGCGCTTCCGTGATGAGGAAGTCCACGATGATCTTGCCCTGCGGCGTCAGCAACGCTCCGAACCGGCCGAGGCCAGGCGCCACCTGCGTGACGTCAGTAGTAACGATGCCGTTGAGGAAATGGCGCGCGTCATCGCCGCTGACCTTGACCACGCCCCGGTCGGGAAGAAACGCTGCTTTCATCTCAAAATCTCTGGCGACATGTTGCCGTGCAACGTAATCCGCACGATCTTAAACAACAAGGTGCGGATGAGCCCCAGTGCCCTGTCAAAACAGCGAGCCCTGTCCGTCATCGGAGGTCAAGGCCGCTGGCTTTCGCGGCGCCGCATTCTTCGGCTTTGGTGTCAGTTCCTCGGCCGCCCGCTGCTCCGCCGTGATCGGCAGGGTCAGTTGGGCGTCGTCATTGGCGACGCGATTGACGCGTGTGGAGACCTCGTGCCAGACGAACTCGCCGATGGCAGGGGGTGTCAGCAGCCTCACTGCAGTCCCGGCATCGTCTGCACCGCAATCGAGCCAGCGTTCAAAATCCTCGGGCGCAATCGACACCGGCACGCGGTGATGCAGCCCAGCGAGATCAGCGCTGGCCGCGGCGGTGACGATGGCAACGGTATCGAGTTCCTCGCCGTTCGGACCAATCCAGGTTTCCGCCAGCCCCGCCAGACCGATCGGGCTGCCGTTGCGGCGATGGACGAAATAGGGCCGCTTGCGCCCTTCCAACGCCTGCCATTCGTAATAGCCATCGGCCGGAATCAAGCAGCGCCGCCGCCGCATCGCGTTCCGAAAAGCTGGCTTTTCCAACACCGTCTCGGCGCGCGCGTTGATCAGGAGGGTGAATTTGGCGGGCTCCTTGACCCAAGCCGGCAACAGACCCCAGCGCATCAGCCGGAAGTGTCGGATGCCATTTTCAAGGATGACCACCGGTATGGGCTGCGTCGGCGCAATATTGTGCCGGGGTGGGAAGTTGGGCTGCTCGACATAGCCAAAAATCTGCCGCAAGGCGGCCGGCGGGGAGGTTATGACGAAGCGCCCACACATTGTAAGGCTCAGATAGGTATCTATTCAGCACCTTTTAACCCCAATCGTTAACACTGCGGCAGATGACATCAACGGCTTCAAAACCCGCGCCAGCGGAGCGCCAGCCGGGTCCCCATCAGCAGCCCCGGGCTGCCTTGTTGCGGGCCGCCAACATCAATCCCGGCACCGGCCTTGCCACCGACTATCTGAATCATTTCAACGAAGCCATCATGCTGCTCGAGATGATTCCGGATATGCCGGAATGCGCGGAGGATTTTCTCGGCTGGCATCCGCTGTCCTATCGCGAACACTTCATGGCCTCCAATTTCAAGGCGCGCGAACTGGCGATCGAAGCCTATGAGGCCGCCGATGCGGGCGTCCGGGCCGACTTCGACAATATCACCAGCACCATGACATCTATCCTCACCGCGGTCGGCGCAGCCATGCGCGAGGTGCGGCAGGACAAGACCCGCGCCACGCTGGCGGTCCAAGCCACCGGCTGGGTGAAGCCGCTGGTGGCGGCGGCGGGTGGTATCATCAATGGTGGCGCCGAGGCCGACGTCGACTACATCATGACCCATTGATGTCCGTGGCTACCTCGCTCCATCCATCCTACCCCCAGCTTGCGGTCAGCGCGGCGATTTTTCGCGACGACAAGGTCCTCCTGGTGCGGCGCGCGCGGTCGCCAGCCAAGGGATTTTATTCGCTGCCGGGTGGCCGGGTCGAATTCGGCGAAACCCTGCATGCCGCGCTGCATCGCGAAGTCGATGAGGAAACCGGGCTGAAGATCGAAATCATCGGCCTTGCCGGTTGGCACGAGGTGGTACCGGGGAGCTCCGGACACGGGCACTATCTGATCATGTCGTTCGCGGCGCGCTGGAGTGCCGGCGAGCCCATGCTGAACGAGGAACTTGACGATTTCAGGTGGCTTTGGCCCGATAGACTCGGCGATCTCAAGTTCACCGGCGGCCTGCACGAAGTAATCGCGTCGGCTCGCGCTCTGCTGGGGGCCTGAGTAAGAGGCGGATAGGTCGGGATCCCTCCCGCCTTGCTTCCAGCATCTTGAAAAGGCATATCACGGGCCGTCCCGGGACCTCTCATGTCAAAGCATTTTCTGGCCGCTCTCCTCCTTATTTCGGCGTCCATCTTGGCTCCGGCGCGGGCTGAGGACGCCGCGGCGCCGTTCGACGGCGACCTGCAGCGGCTGGCGGAAATTCTCGGAACCCTGCACTATCTGCGCGGCATTTGCGGCAGCAATGAAGGCCTGAAATGGCGTAACCAGATGCAGGCACTGATCGATGCCGAGACCCCCACGGGAGAGCGCCGCGCCCGCATGATTGCCGGCTTCAACCGCGGCTATAACGGCTTCCAGCAGACCTACAGGACCTGTACCCCAGCCGCGACAGTGGCCATCCGCAGGTATATCGAGGAAGGCTCCAAGATCTCACGCGATCTGACCGCCCGCTATGCCAATTAGACGATGCCTCGAGGCCCAGCGGCGCCGGCACGAGTCGAATTCTGTCCTGAATTCAACGCGATGAACGCCATTAACCTTTCTTAAAGAACTGCCCTAACTCGGGCTAGGCGGCGCCGAACTGCGTGATAAAGATTTGTCCATTCGAGGCGCACCGCCCTGGATCGCGCCCAGCCTTCAGAGTTCCATGAGCCATCCAGCGTCCTTCACGACCGGCCGCGATTCGCTGCCCGATCACGAGCAAAAACGTGCCGCGCTCGGCTATCTCAACGAAGCCTGGGCGGAGGCGCGGCACGACGGCGTCGATGGCGACTGCCTGGCGCAGGCGAGCCTGTTCGCGGCCTTCGCGGAGCTGGTCGGAACCTACGGCGAGGACGCGGTGGCGAAATTCGTTGAAGGCCTTCCTGCCCGCGTCCGTAACGGCGAGTTTTCAATCCAGCTGGCCAAGCAGTAGCTCTGTTATCGGGCTCGCCGCCACGGCTACCTGAAAATATGCAGTGCCGCGTACTGCAGCAGCATGATGGTCTTGGCGTCGACGATGCGGCCGTCGCCGATCATGGCCAGCGCCTGATCGATCGGCAGTTCCAGCACCTCGATCTCCTCACCTTCCGCGGCGATGCCGCCGCCGCTGCCGATCTTCATCTCGGGCTGATATTCCGCGACGAAGAAGTGCAGTTTTTCGGTGACGGCGCCGGGGCTTGTGAAGGCCTCGAACACTTTACGGATGGCGCCGAGTCGATAGCCGGTTTCCTCTTCCGCCTCGGCGCGTATTCGGATTTCCGGAGCCTCCTCGTCCAGCATTCCGGCCAACGCCTCGATCAGGAGATCGTCGTAGCCGCTGAGATAGGCCGGATAGCGAAACTGCCGCACCAGCACCACGCTGCGCTGGGCGATGTTGTAGGGCAGGAGCGTGGCGCCATTGCCGCGGTCATAGGTTTCGCGGGACTGGGTCTGCCACTCGCCATTGGCGCGCCGCCACGCGAAGGTGGTGGACTTCAGAGTGTAATGTTGGTCGGACAGCACACGGACGTTTTGGACGCGGATACGGTCGGAAACGCTCATGGCTTTGCCTTTTGGATGCGACTATGGAGTCGGCTCGCGGCCGTCGAGCCATTTTGCAAATACCACGCGCTCCTGTTCGAAATAGCCGAGCGACTGATAGAAGGCCTGAACCTGGCTGTTGTCGGGCCGAACCATGAGCTGCATTTTTTCGATGCCGCGTGCCCGGAGCCAGCTTTCCGCTGACGTCATGATCACGCGGCCGTAGCCCTTGAACCGATGATCGGGATCGACGGTCACGTAGTAGACCCAGCCGCGATGGCCGTCATGGCCGACCAGCACCGACGCGACCAGGACGCCGTCGTTCCGACCCAGCAGCACGGTCGAGTTGGTCTCCTTGCGCGCCAGCGCGATATCGGCGGCGGGATCGTTCCACGCGCGCGTCGATCCGCAACGCTGCCATAGCGCGATCACCTCGGGGATATCGCCGTCTTCGATGACCGTGATCGACAAGGCCGGGGAGGGGACCGTCGTATCCACTCTTACAGCACCTTGCCCGGATTCATGATGCCCAGCGGATCGAGCATCGCCTTGAGGCCGCGCATCAGCTCGATCGCGACCTTGTCCTTGATTTCGGGCAATTCGTCGCGCTTGAGCACGCCGATGCCGTGCTCCGCGGAGATCGATCCGCCCATCCGCAGCACGATATCGAACACCACCGCGTTGACCTCGTGCCAGCGGCCCATGAAATCGGCGGCGTCGCCGCCCAAGGGCTGACTGACGTTATAGTGGATGTTGCCGTCGCCGAGATGGCCGAAGGGCACAGGCCGGGCCCCGGGGATGAGCTTCACCACGGCAGCATTGGCCTGTTCAATGAACTCCGGCACCGCGGCGACCGGCACCGAAATGTCGTGCTTGATCGAGCCGCCTTCGGGCTTCTGCGCCGCGGACATTTCGTCGCGCAGCTTCCAGAATGCCGCGCGCTGGCTCAGGTTCGCCGCGATCGCCGCATCGTCGACGATGCCGGCCTCCAGCGCCTGCGCCAGGATCGCTTCCAGCGTGGCGCGGGCATCCTCCCGCGGCGAGGACAGCTCCATCAGCACGTACCATGGATATTTGCCGCTCAGGGGATCGCGGATGTCGATGCCGTGACGAAGGCTGAAGTCCACGGCGATGTCGGACAGCAATTCGAAGCTGGTAAGCTGGCCTGCGGCCTCGGTCTGCGCGATCGCCAACAGCCTCAGCGCCTGTGCTGGCGACTTTAGGCCGACATAGGCGGTTTCGATCGCACGGGGTTTGGGAAAGAGTTTCAACGTCGCCGCGGTGATGATGCCGAGCGTGCCCTCGGCACCGATGAACAGGTTGCGCAGATCGTAGCCGGTGTTGTCCTTTTTCAGCTTCGACAGGGCGTTGAGAACGCGGCCGTCGGCCAGCACCACTTCCAGCCCGAGCGCCATCTCGCGCGCCACCCCATAGGCGAGCGCCGCGGTGCCGCCAGCATTGGTGGAGAGATTGCCGCCGATGGTGCAGCTTCCCTCGGCGCCGAGCGACAGCGGAAACAGCCGGTCGACTTCCGCCGCGCGCTGCTGGGCGACCTGCAGCACCACGCCGGCCTCGCAGGTCATGGTGTTGGAGGCCAGGTCGATCTCGCGCACCTTGTCCATCCGCCGCAGCGAAACCACGACTTCGCCGTGATGGGGAGTCTGGCCGCCGACCAGGCCGGTATTGCCGCCCTGAGGCACCAGTGCGATGCGATGCTCGCTGGCCAGTTTGCAGATGGCCGAGACTTCCGCGGTCGAGCCAGGACGCAGCACCAGCGGCGAGCGCCCATGAAACAAGTCGCGCTCCTCAGTGACGTAGGGCGCGATGTCGGCGGCATCCGTCACCGCATATTTGTCGCCGACGATCGCGCGAAACTTCGCGATCAGGTCCGGCGAAAGCGGCGGTAGGTGTGGCTGTACGATGTTCATCGCTGTCTCTTGCTTTTGCTTTTATCCTGATGCCGATCCACCGCGGCGCGGCGCAGCCGGTCATTGATGGCTTCGCCGAGCCCGTGCTCCGGCACCGGCATGACCGCGATGACGCGGGCGCCGGCGGCGTCGAGCGTGCGAAGATAACCGAAAAGATGAGCGGCGGCCTCAGTGAGATCGCCCCGCGCGGACAAATTCAAGACCATGGCGGCCTTGTCAACTCCGGGAACGGCGGCAGGTCCGAACGCCAGCAGCGCTTCGCCGGAGTCGATATCGGCTGCATGAAGCCTCACGGGGGTTCGCGGGGCATAGTGCGAGGCCAGCATGCCCGGCGCCCGGGGCAGGCTGCCCTCATGGAGGTCGGGCGGCAGCTGCAGCGCCCGGCCGAGCGCGCGCTCGAGATCGGCGCGCGGCACACCGCCCGGTCGCAGCAGCACCGGCGTGTCCAAACAGCCGACGATACTGGATTCGACCCCGACCTCGACCGGCCCGCCGTCGACGATCAGGTCGATCCGCCCCGCGAGATCGCTTTGTACGTGCGCTGCCGTGGTCGGCGAGACATGACCGGACAGGTTCGCCGATGGCGCCACAATGGCCCCCCCGAACGCGCGCAGGATGTCCCGCGCCACGGCATGGGCGGGCACTCGGATGGCGAGGGTGTCGAGCCCGGCGGTGGCCAGGTCGGCCACCGGGCAGTTTTCGCTCTTCGGCAGTACCAGCGTCAGCGGCCCCGGCCAGAACGCTCTCGCCAGCGCGATGGCGGTTGCATCAAAGCGGGCGAGCCGCACCGCGGCCTCGAGATCCACGACATGGGCGATGAGCGGATTAAACGCCGGCCGGCCCTTGGCCTGATAGAGACGCGCGATGGCCCTGGCATTGCTGGCGTCAGCGCCCAGCCCATAGACGGTCTCGGTCGGAAACGCGACCAGCCCGCCCTGGCTCAAGCCCTGCACCGCAGCGGCCACGGCGGCCACGCCGGCGGGCATGATTGGCGTTTTCAGACCCACATTCATGGGGATCGGCGTCCTCAAATTCGGCTGCTTGCGGTGGGCGAAACCCAGGGCTATAAGCCGCGTTCTTGTCGGAGTGTGGCTCAGCCCGGTAGAGCACTGCGTTCGGGACGCAGGGGTCGCAGGTTCGAATCCTGCCACTCCGACCATTACCTAATCACTTTCGTTCTTTTTTCACGGTGGGCGGCCAAGTCAACCCCGCCAGCGGCCGGAAAGATGTGGTCAAAGTCGTCCTGGTGCGCGCGCAATGCGAAGGGTGACATCCGCTGGCTCCTTCCAAACATGCATTTTCGCCCCGCGGCGCTGGGCGCCCGGGCTTTTGCTGGAACGTCTCGCCCTCGAGACAATCAAGAGGGCGCGGGGAATGCCGCGATGCCCAGAAGCACCCGCGGCCCGTGTGCAAGAAAACGGCCATACGCACACAAGGTACGGCGAGGCACCGGATCATCCGGCATTCCCCACGCAATGGTTTTACGGTTTATCGACGTGATCTCCCCGGCAAGATAGCCCTGTTGCTACCGTCGCCTTCGGATTGACGGTTTTGCCCGACCCGGTTGAACCGAACCAAACCTCCAAAGACTTGACACCGGCCTTGGGTGCCAGAACCACACGCCTTCCCGTACGCTTCAGCGCCGTCGTCTATCGTGCAGGTATTCACTCACTGCTGGCCTAGCGGCCCATCGCCCTGCGAACCGTCGCACGCCTAACGCTACCGCGTCCACCGCCCCTTAATCCCGCGTTTCCGGACGATCGCGATCCGCCCCTCTTGGTGGGATAAGTTGACGCAGATTTTAGGCTGGGGAATTATATACTTTACACCACACGAACTAAGGGTAGTATGGCGGCATCCATCGGCTTCTCTACTCCTGAGGATCGCCAGTAACCACCAGGAACCCCTCCGATGTCTGACCAAGAACACGATATTTTGGAGCGTCTGGAGGGTTATGAAATTCTTCCCTCGCTAACGGGCGCTGACGCAGCAGCTCTAATTCTGTGGACGAAATCGGGACGCTTTCAATGCATCCTTGGTCGTCAAGCCGCTCTGAAATTATCGGCTGCAATAAAAACACACGCGTCAGCCGATTCATTGGAAAGCCCCAGCTAAGAGAAAATCACAAGCGCCATGACCAAATTCAACGCTCCTCACTTCCAGTGCCCAGAAGCCGCCCGCGAATACCTTGAAGCATTGCGCTGGGGCTCCGATCGCGTTTGTCCACATTGCGGCACCATCAACGAGTCCTTCGCTACCAAGAAGCCGGGGGTCTACCGCTGCCGCGTCAAGGAGTGCCGCAGGGATTTCAGCGTCACGACCAAGAGCGTCATGGAGTCCAGCCATATCAAGCTGAACGTCTGGCTTCAGGCCTTCTATCTGATGGCGTCATCAAAGAAGGGATTTAGTTCGCATCAGATGCACCGCGCCTTGGGCATCACGTACAAATCTGCATGGTTCCTGACCCATCGTATTCGCGAAGCGATGCGATCGGGCGGCCTGCTGCCGCCGATGGGCGGCTCTGGCAAAGTCGTCGAAGCGGATGAAACCTATATCGGTCGCCTCAAAGGTCAGCCGGTCCGCCGTGGCGGCGCGACGCAGGGCGCGGCTGGCAAGCGTCTGACGTATCGTCAACCTCACTAAGCGGGACTTTCGGCGGCTGGCCCGGCGGTTTCTGCGCTGGCGCAACAAAAAATACCGGCCCAAAAAATTCCAAACCTCGATTCGTCAAATACTGGCGAACGCGATAGATTGCCCGTTTCACGGGAGGGGAAATCCCATGGTCGACTTTACTGCGATTGCCGGTCTCGTGACCTCGGTGCGATCTGCCGTGGAAATTACGAAGGCTATGAAAGATGTCCACGACGCGAACCTCATCCAAACGAAGGTTTTCGAACTCACTAGAGAGATCCTTGCCACCCAAGGCTACGCAATGGAGGCCCAAGCGGCGCAAGCGGCGCTGCTGCACAGAATACGCGAGCTTGAAGAAGAAAAAACCAAGCTTGAAGCATGGACCGCAGAGAAGAGCCGCTACGATCTTCACGAAGTCAGTACGGGAGTGTACGCTTATACGTTGAAGCCGGGAATGGAACAAGGACAACCATTCCATATGCTTTGCGCTAACTGCTACGAAAACGGCAAGAGGGCCGTCCTTCAAGCTACCGAAAGACTCCAAGCGCGTCGCAGGATCCATGTTTGCCCTCAATGCAAGACAGATTATGCCATGGAAAATGTTCCACGGCCGCCGCCGGGCCCTTCAAGGGCCAATACCGGCTATGAAGAATTTAAGAGGCGCTAGATGGCTTCTTCTTCGCCATGCTTTTCTTCGCCGCCTTCTTCACCTTCGGCTTTTCCTTTAGCGGTTTGTGCGGCGTTTTTAGCCCGCCACGCAGCGCAGCTTCGAAGCGCTCTTGGGCTTCTTTGTCGCTATAGGGCCTATCGTCATTTTCCATAATGGAGCTCTATGTATGGGGAAACGACAACCATTCAAGTATGGCAGGCGACAATGCATATTCTGCGAAAGACAGCCACCCGAAGTGAAAATATCTAGGGAGCACGTCTTTGGTGATTGGCTCAGACAGATTTTCCCTAGAGACGAAAAAACAACTCATACTCATGGAACTATAACATGGCCGCTGGCTGGACCAAAGTCTTCCCCTCCACTAGTCAATGCTAGAACAGGCCAAGGACACTCCGGTTCAAAAAAGGTCGGAGTTGTTTGTAGGCCATGCAATGAAACTTGGCTTAGCAACTGCATAGAGGATAAAGTCAAGCCGATACTAATTCCCATGGCCTCCGGTTGGTCTGCCATGGTTACAGCCGACATGCAGCGCGTCCTGGCAACTTGGGCCGTAAAAACCGCTATGACCGCTGAACATATCAATCCGGGCAAGGGAGTAGTGAAACAGCCCGAGCGTACTTGGGTCAGGGAAAAACTAGAGCCCCCTCCCGGCTGGTTCGTCTCCATGATGCCCTATTCGGGCACAGAATGGAGGGACTTGGGGATATTCCAGCATTCGGGAAAACTAGAAATACCTGCCGTCGATCACAACGGCACAATCGAACACAATCTTGGCCTCACCTTCATCGGAATAGGCCACTTGTTCCTGCTGATACGTCACAGCACGTGGGATAGAATATGGGACATCCTTGGATTCGACACCCCTCACGTCCACCGTATCTGGCCCATTAAGGACAGCGGCATTGGTTGGCCCGCGCCATACGTCATTACTGACATCGAGGCCGAATACTTTACCACCTACCTTGCGCGCGTTGTCGACCAGCGCGTTTAGCCGCCTGGAAACAGGGCAATCACACACCTCAATCAATTCCCACTCGGGCGCGCCAGCGGCCCCGCCAGAATCACAAGCGGAGCCACCCTCCGGTTCTATATTTTGGGCGTGTGGCGTCGAGTATATAATCCCCCAAGCGTGCTTTCATACGCAAGCATGCACGCTCGTCGGAATTCGATTGAGATCATCCCGTTCGAGGTCGAGAGAGTTCTCGTTGGAGGAGCAGCCATCTCGAAACATTCACGTTTCAGGCCGTAAGTAACCGCCCTGAACGAACAGAACAGCGGTCGTGCGCCGCTCCGATATGGCACCGGCGTCCACGTCGGCGACGTCATGTACGGCAATATCGGCTCGCGCACCCGGCTCGGCTTCACCGTCATCGGTCCCGCGGTCAACATGGCGTCGCGTCTGGAAACGCTCACCAAGCAATTAGGGAAGCCGGTGCTGTTGTCTCGCGCGTTCGCCGACGCTGTCGAAGGCGAGTTCGACCTGAAAAGCGGGCGAATATCCGGTGCGCGGGTTCAACGATCCGATCGAGCTGTTTGTGTATTACGGGTGAAGGGCGCAAGCTGCGATTCAATCGCCACCGCGAAGTCGCAGGCCGATATCAGATGACGAAGGCGATGATCGACATGGCGATACACGATCGGCATTTTGCTGTGCCCGATCACATGATCGTTCGCCGCAGCAGGCGCGCGCGCCTGAGACAGGGCACGGCCCCGGCGCGGACAAGGCGCAGCTACTCCGCGGGACAAGCTTTACCGACCTTTCGAAGCTCAAGGGCACTCTGCCGTTCGATCGAGCGCTGCTCGAGGTCATGGCCAATGCACGCCAGCTGGCCGGGATGTATCCCCGCTTCCCGTGCCACCGCCGACACGCTGGCTCCCGGCTCCAGCGACGCCGAAACCAGCTGCTGCTTCTCCGCCGAACAGAAGCGCCGCCGCCGCAGAACCGAGGTGATAACCTCGACCCGTCCCTTCGTCATGTGACTATTCCTGTGAATACTCACATGACTCACACCCTCACTTAATCCGCAAGGCGGCCGCTAGCGTATAGATACTTTTGGTCCAAGCTATTGATATATAATGAGCGGGCTACTCAAAAACCCTCCAATCCGCGAAGACGGGTTAGTTGTTTGATCCCGACCTGCGGAAACCGAGGCAAAGCGGCCAGCGATTCCGACGGAAGGCGGCCATCGATTCCGATCGAAAGCGGCCACCCAATCCGAACGAAGGCGGCCACCCCTGTTGATAGGGTGAGACAGGGGTCGTTGTCGGCAATCTGAACGGGGCAAGGTCCTCCTTTTGCGGTTCATGCAATGGGAGGTCCGATGCCCGCCGAGAGATTGTCGATGCGGAAGATTCGAGAAGTTCTTCGCCTGAAGTATGCCTGCGGAGCGAGCGATCGGGTGATCGCCCGGTCGGTCGGGATTGGTCGTACGGCGATTGCGGAGTATGTCCGTCGCGCCGCGGTGATTGGCATCAGTTGGCCGATACCGGAGGAGATCGACGACACGGCGCTGGAGCGCAAGCTATTTGCGCCAGCCGGGTACAATCCGCCGCGATCGAAGCCGCTTCCGGATTGGGGACATGTCCATGCGGAGCTGCGCCGCCGCGGCGTAACGCTGGCGCTGCTGTGGGAGGAATATCGCGGCCATCATCCCGACGACGGCTACGGCTATAGCCGTTTCTGCGATCTCTACGTCGAATGGCGCCACGGGATCACGGCGACCATGCGGCAGACCCACGCGGCCGGAGAAAAGCTGTTCGTGGACTTTGCCGGCGATACCATGGCGGTGTTCGATGGGCTGACCGGGGAGGTGCGCGCGGCCAAGATCTTCGTCGCGGTCATGGGAGCGTCGAATTACACATTCGCCCAAGCTCGGTTCAGCGAAGCGCTGCCCGATTGGATCGGCGCCCACGTCGATGCGCTTGCCTTCCTGGGCGGGGTGCCGAAGGCGCTTGTCTGCGACAATCTGAAGGCGGGGGTCACGGCGGCGAGCCGCTACGAGCCGGGGATCAACCGGACCTACCAGGATCTTGCGGCCCACTACGGCACCACCATCATGCCGGCGCGACCACGCAAGCCGCGCGATAATGCCAAGGTCGAGACGGCGGTTCTCATCGTTCAGCGATGGATCTTGGCGCGGTTGCGCAATCGGCGCTTCTTCTCGCTCGCCGAGTTGAACGTCGCGATCCGCATCCTGGTCGACGACCTCAACGTCCGTCTGATGCGCAAACTCGGTGCCAGCCGCCGCGAGTTCTTCGACACGATCGATCGTCCGGCCCTGATGCCGCTGCCGGCGGAGCCCTATCAGTACGCCGAATGGCGGCGCGCCCGCGTGGCGCCGGATTATCACGTCGAAGTTCAGGGACACTTCTACTCGGTCCCGTCCCGCATGATCCGCCAGGTGGTCGAGGTGCGGGCCACCGAGGCGACCATCGAGGTGTTCCATCGTGGCACCCGTATCGCGAGCCACGCCCGCTCGGGCGTGAAGCATCGGCACACCACCATCCCCGAGCACATGCCGAGCGCGCATCGCCGATACGCCTTCTGGACGCCGGCGCGTCTGCTGGCCGCCGCCGAGAAGATCGGTCCATCCACGGTCGCGCTGTGCGAAGCGATCATGCGGACGAGGCCTCATCCCGAGCAGGGCTTCCGATCCTGTCTCGGGATCCTGCGGATGGAGAAGACCTATGGGGCGCAGCGCCTCGAGGCCGCATGCCACCGCGGCATCAGCATCGGCTCGGCAAGCTATCGGTCGATCGCCTCGATTCTCAAGACCGGTCTCGACAAGGCCTTCCTTCCCGACACCACCACCCCCGACGCCGATCCCATCCAGCACGGCAACATCCGTGGTCGCCGCTACTACCATTGACCAGCAAGAAGGAGATCTCATGCTCAGCAATCACACCCACCAACGTCTCGTCGCTCTCGGGCTCGCCGGTATGGCCAAGGCCTTCGATGATCAGCAACGCCAACCCGATGTTACCGCGCTGACCTTCGAGCAGCGGATCGGACTGATGATCGATCGCGAGGCAACCGAGCGGGAGAACAAACGGCTCATCGCGCGCCTGAAGTTCGCATCGCTACGGCAGAACGCAACCGTCGAAGATATTGATCTGCGCGCTCCGCGCGGTATCGAGCGCGCCTTCTTTGCCAAGCTCGTCGATGGCGATTGGATCGGCCGCAAGCAAAATTTGCTCATCACCGGGCCGACCGGCGTTGGCAAGAGCTGGATCGCCTGCGCGCTCGGCCACAAGGCATGCCGCGATAATCGATCTGTCCTATACCATCGCCTGCCAAGGCTGTTCGAGGCCCTTGCGCTGGCCCGCGGCGACGGACGCTACGCGCGGCTCCTCAAGACGCTATCGAGGGTCGATCTACTTATCCTCGACGACTGGGGCCTCGCCCCACTTAGCGGCGAGCAGCGTCGCGATCTCCTCGAAGTCGTCGACGATCGCCACCAGCGCGGATCAACCATCATCACCAGCCAGGTGCCGATCGAAAATTGGCACGACATCATCGCCGATCCGACCATCGCAGACGCCGTCCTCGACCGGCTCGTCCACAACGCTCACCGCCTCGCACTCAACGGAGACAGCATGCGAAAGATCACTGCGCGGCGCGCCAGTCTTGACGCCCCCAAGAAAATCTGACCCCACTCCCATGCCGGCAACGCCCCCGGCCGCCTTCGTCGGAACAGGTGGCCGCCTTCGATCGGAACGCATGGTCGCGTTCAATCGGAATCCCTGGCCGCAATCCCCGGAATCCGCACCCGACCTGCACGATTGCTCTCGCGCAATCCATCCACGGAAACCAGGGAACATAAATCCGACATCCTTCAAGTGGTGTTCCGGATCGTGCGGCATTGTAAATCGCATTACGCTCCGCGTGTTCAGTCCAGAGATATTTTTGCGGGCGCGCATGCCTTTCAATTTTGTTATCGTCAGCTCACCCGCACGAGTTCCTCAGGCGTTTCCTGATGCACGTGCTGCCCAAGGGCATCCACCGCATCCGCCACTACGGGCTCTTCGCCAACGGCAACCGCGCCGAGAACATCGCGAAAGCCCGCGCACTCCTCAACGTCGCTCCGCCGGCCGCCGCACCGCAAGAGCCGCCGGATATCGCCACGGACACGCCACGTGTGCTGCCTTGCCCTTGCCCGCGCTGCGGAGGCCGCATGATCGTGATCGAGGTTTTCGCACGCGGTTGCGAGCCGAGGTGGCGTCCGATGCCCAGCAGGATCGCCACATCATGAGCCAGACCGCCCTTGAGCGTCGCCATTTCCCCGTTCCGATGCGCTGGCCCGACGCCGGCAGCGATGTCTCTCGACCCAGTCAACGCGGTCGACGTGCCGTACGCTCTTTGATCCGTTCCAAGCGCTTGCCGAGATGCCTGTTACACGCTTCCAATCTCGCCAGAGTGCAGATGCGCCGGCCGCATCCTGTCGGCGTCACATCCACCCTCCGGCTCGGCGCCACCATCAAATCCCCATAGCGCCCGCTGCGCCGCCAGTTCCAAACTTCCCGCGACTTCGTGCCTAGGCGCTTTTTGGACGCCGGCCGCCACAGCGCGTGGAAGGGGTCGTCATGCCGGCGTCCAAAAACCTGCACAAAAGCCGACATTCGCGATGCCGCGCAGATCGTGTCTGGGCAGATGGTGAGCTGGGTGACGCTACTCCAACTAATGTGCAGGAAATGCATTCCGCAATTCCGCCTCCGGCTTACCCCGACTGCCGCTACTACGTGCGGCCAGACGATATTCCTATTTGAGTATTTCCTTGATGCATTGCCCGCTAATGCAGATTCCAGGGCACCCACTGGGCGGGCAAGGCGGATTACATGGAGCGTTCTTTGGCGTGCTCGGCAAGCTACAATATTCGCTCTCAATAACAACAACGTCTGATTTCTTTGTCGTAATGCGCACGTTATTATCTTGGGCGCTAGCTGCCGTTCCAAAACTGACGACCGAAATAATGTAAACCGCAATTGCTAATGCGCGACATATCTGTCCCATATTTCCCTCCTTGTTCGCGTTACAAAGTTAAATCAGAGTCCGGGTCCAGGTTGCCCTTGAATGGCAGTTGCGGTGGCCCCGCCTTGGACCTGTGCGTTGTGTTGATTTTGTGCGGATTGTGATAGAGCGGCGGGAGCAGTCGCCGATGGCTGTGAGCCAATGGGGCCAATAGTGATTACTACCGTGTTTGTGTACGTTCGCTGCGCGCCAAGTAGAGTGCCGGCTCCTGTGTTGTCAGAAAAACGAGCGAGCTTCCACGACGGGGTTATATTGCCACTCAGCGTCGCAACGAAAGTGATCGTCTCGGTAAACGTGTTGTAGAGTGGCCAAGTCGGAACGTTCTCTATATCCGCGGGATTTTTTACAGGTGCCGGATTCCCGTTGTTGAAATAAGCAACTACTGCCTTATCGTATATAAACTCTCTTATTTTCAGATCGCCATCGATCATCGTCGCACGTTCAAGCGGCGCGCAATCAGACGCAGTAGGTGACTTGTTTTTCCCTAGATCGAACAATTTCGAGTTCACAATTGTAAACTGGATCGTTTCCGTTCTGGTGGCGTTTGCAGAAGCAGAGCCGCCGACACCCAAATTAAATGATTGCGAGCTAGTCACAGCACCTCCTGTCGGAAAGCTGAAAACCTTATTCGCGAACGGTTGAATAAATGAAAGTCCCGGACTAACGCCGCTCTGATCTTGAGCAGTAATTGTCAGCGTTATTGCCGTACCCCACTTTTTGCTCTTGAGCCACGGCAGGTCGAAGTTGGATGCAGCGGCGAATATCCCATTCTGAACTTCGCAGACCAAATGCCCGACGATTAGGTTTTCGTAATCCCCTTCAGGACTTGTGTAGGGAGATTTCGAATGATCCGGCGTCTCGCTCTGCAAGGTTTTTGCCGGCACGTACAAGCCGCAAGCAGAGACCAGAAGTGAAGTCACCAAAAATACGCAACACCGCAATATGCTCATGTCCGCCCCCAACACGAGCTTATACTAAGACACGACCCACACCCTCCGGCTGTAGCGGGGCCGCAACAATCGTGATAATTCTGGGCTGTGGGCGAACCTATCCTTCGATCCAAGCGGTTCGATGCTACCATTAGCGCTACTTGACACAAACTGATTTCGACGTGGATTTATGGCAGCCGTCTTCATCCACGGATTGCTCATCGTTCTGCTCGACTTGACCGCTCGTGATTGAAGGTAAGCATCCGTTGTGGGCCGCGGGAGCCCCGGTTGCGCCCGGTGCACAAATCATCCCTGCGAACGGCAGGCAAGCCCGATCAGCGGGGGCCGCGGCGACGAATTTTTCTAGCTGAGCTGAAGATGAGCGCGGCGAGACGCGCCGGCCTTATCAGGCGGTGCGCTCGATCCGGGTGGGCCGCCAATGCCACGGCAGCAGGCCGGCGAGATCGTTGATCTTGTGATCGGCGATGCGCGCCAGCACGTCGGCCAGCCAGGCTTGCGGGTCGACGTCGTTGAGCTTGGCCGTTTGAATCAACGTCAAGATGACGGCGGCACGTTCGCCGCCGCGATACGATCCCGCGAACAGCCACGACTTTCTTCCGAGTGCGATGCCTCGCAACGCGCGTTCAGCGGCGTTGTTGCTGAGGCAGATGCGTCCATCGTGCAGGAAGCGAGTGAACACGTCGACGCGCTTGAGCGTGTAGCCGCAGTCGGCTTCATCGTCCCGATCGTTGTCCTGGCGATCATCCAAAGCCGGAACGGTAAAGAGGCGGGCATCGTTGCTCCGCTCGGGCATGAGGCGGCGGATGCGCTTGTCTCGGAATTGGCGCGCTGCCGGACCGTCACATTGGACCAGACAACGTCACTCGAAACCTGCCGCCGGCTTTGGGCAGAGAATCGTCGGCAGTTCTTCGCGCCAACCAGGGTCCCGCCGGCGTCTGTCGAGCCGCTTCCGAGCTCAGCGACCGCCTCGGGAAAGATTCAGGATCGGGTGTCGCCGGCCGAAGCCGTGCATCAGCAGGGCGAGGTCCAGTGATGGGCGGTGCCGGCGTGATCGACCGTTTCCTGGGGATTTTTACAACCTATATCGATTCCGGATTCGGCCTGCTCGGCGGAGAGGTCGCGTTCCTGGCCACGACGTTCGCCGCCATCGACATCACGCTGGCGGCGATCTTCTGGAGCTGGGCCGCTGATGAGGACATCATCGCCCGGCTCGCCAAGAAGACGTTGTTCGTCGGCGTCTTCGCCTGTCTGATCGGCAACTGGAATAATCTCGCCCGCATCGTCTTCGAGAGTTTTGCCGGACTTGGCCTCAAGGCGTCCGGGACCGGCATGTCCACAGCCGACCTGCTCAGTCCCGGCCGCGTGGCCCAGGTCGGGATCGATGCCGGCCGCCCGTTCCTGGACTCGATCTCAGCCCTGATGGGCTATGTCAGCTTCTTCGAGAATTTTGTCCAGATCGTCCTCCTGCTGTTTGCCTGGATCGTGGTGCTGCTGGCCTTCTTCGTCCTGGCGATCCAGCTTTTTGTCACCCTGATCGAATTCAAGCTGACGACGCTTAGCGGCGCTCCCGGCTTCGGTGGGTGCATCGATGGCTGCAACGAACCTGCCGAGCCCGCCGGCGCTGTTGGCCGCGGACGATACCTTCACGCAGAACGGCCAGGACCGCAAACTCGCCTTCATCGGCGGAAATGTCGATCGCCGCACCACAAGCCCGGATCGTGTCGAGGCGCCGGCGTCTTCCTACGTGGTGCAGGCGGGCAATATAATTCCGGCGTCGCTGATTACCGGTATCCGCTCGGACCTGCCAGGACAGATCACAGCGCAGGTCACCGAGAACGTCTTCGACAGCCCTACGGAACGTTTCCTTCTCATTCCGCAGGGAGCGCGGCTGATCGGCATCTACGACAGCCAGGTCGCATTCGGTCAGTCACGGGTGCTGCTGGTCTGGACTCGCCTGATCATGCCGAACGGACGCTCGATCGTGCTGGAGCGGCAACCCGCTGCTAATGCCGCCGGCTATTCCGGCCTCGAGGACAAGGTCGACAATCATTTTGGCCTCTTGTTCGAGGCAGCACTTCTGTCCACCTTGCTCAGCGAACTTGGAACCACCTCAGGTACCGGGAGCAACAGTGCCGGGATCACGGCCCTCCGCCAAGGGTCCAGCGATAGCCTGAACCAGACCGGACAGAAGGTCGTTCAACGCAATCTCAATATCCAGCCGACGCTGACGATCCGGCCAGGTTTCCAGGTGCGGGTCATTGTCAATCGTGATCTCGTTCTGCAAGACACCGCGCGTGGTCCAAAGTGCGGTCTTGGCCGAAAAACTCAGCGCGCAACCACTGATTGCTTCACTGAAGCTGTCCTGATATAAATTAGATAAAATAAGTAACGCGGCCGGGAGGTGTGTTTGCTGCGGTAACTGCAGGTACCTATTGATGCTGTCCGAGGCAACGGCGAACGCCGTCCAACTCTACGTTAGGGAAATAAACGGAGGGCATAATGACAAAGGCCGTTCGCGTCCGAGCAAGGCATCTCGATTTCGACTTCTCGAACGAAGAGGCTGAAGATCTGCGGTGGCTTGTCGAAAATGGTCGGCGCTGGTCAAGCTGTTCCGCCTCAGCCCGCGCCGAACATTGTCGAAAAGTAAAGGATAGTTTGGTTAAGGCGATGCTAACGGCAGTCCGGGCCGCTAACCTCGACGTGTTCGCCCGGATCGAGGCACCGGATTGGTCCCAGCGTGACGTCATCGTTGAGGTAGATGGACGATCGGACGCGGCTCCATGGGAGCTGCTCGACTTCGGCCACGGACCCATTGGACTAACTAGCCGTTCTGTTGCTCGCGAATCCGCCGAGCGAACACCAGGGCACGAGCATGCTGATCCGTGGCCACTTCTGAGGGTACTTCTAGTGACCGCGAGACCATATGGACGCCTGGATGTTCCCTACCTAGCCGTTTCAAAGCACTTTAGAACTCTGCTGTCGGACGCTTTCGACTACATCCAGGTTCGCGTCTTGCGGCCCCCAACCTTTGACTCGCTAGCGGAAATGTTAACTCAGACCGAGTCCTTCGACGTGCTGCATTTCGATGGCCACGGCGATTTGAGGCCTGAAGGTCCGATCCTAGTTTTTGAGGATAACTCCGGGCAACCATTGAACATTCGCGCCGGTGACTTCACATCTCTTGCCAAAAAAGCACGCCTAAAGCTTATCGTGCTCAACTCTTGCCGCTCGGCGCTGGCGTCATCAGGTGAGTCGGCCCAGAGTGACGGTCCGACCTCTCAGTCGCTGGCTTATCGTCTCGCGAGTCAGGCGGGCGTGCCTATCGTCGCCATGCGATACCTTGTGCAGGCTGACGTCGCAGGTCGCTTTGTTGGTACTCTCTATAGGTCACTTCTCGAGGGACGCGCGATCGGAGCCGCCGTCCAAACCGGGCGTAAGAAACTCATCGCTGGATCGGATAATGAGAATTCCGTTCCTAGTGCGGACCATAATGTGGAATGGTTACTGCCCGTCTACTACTCGAGCGAGGACGAACTCTTTTTGGTCCGCCCACAGGGACCGATTGCGGCCGGTCCGACGAAGCAAGTTCGCCCAGTCCACGGCATGGATGCGGGATTCCTGGCTTTGGAAAAAGCCTTTCAAGCGAAGCATGTGCCTATTATTTGCGGCCCAATTGGCGGAGGAAAATTAGACTTAGCACACGCCTATGCAGAATGGTTTCAGCTCACGAGTGGACGACGAACTGATATTCAAGAGATCAGTGTGACGATCACCGACCAAGATCAGCGCACTGCGCCCAACGTGGAAACCGCTCTAGCTGCTGCCCAACAAAGCGAGCGCATCCTGATCCTTAAGCTCGAGGTCTCAGATCCGCTTATCGAGGCCCGGAGTAGACCGTGGCTGAACAACTTGCTGCGCGAACTGGAGAGCGCAGGCGTGAGATCAATGGTCGTCTGGGATGGCTTCCCCCGGTTCGCAGGCTTGGATCGGCCCGTCGAAGTCCTAACGATCGTAGAGGCCACTCCAGACGCTCTTGCTAGCCACGCTCTGGATGTGAATCCAAATATCGAGCGTTCCGCCTTGGAGTTCTTGATTAGTCGCGCTGCTGGCAATCCGATGTTCATCCGAAGCCTTGCGGCTGGTGAGGACGTCTGCAAAACTCCGTGGTTCTCAAGGGCGGCTTCTGTTCATGCCGCCTCCAAAATCGCGCCAGGCATGCTTGCATGTCTACGCCAATTTGACCAGTTCCTAAACATCTACGCTCTCCGGCGGATGATGTACGAAACGGGAAACCTGAAAGATCCCTATGATTTTTTTCTAGTGAGCGACAACGATGAGCAGTCGGACGAGCGCAAATCGCTGGAGAAGATGTTGGCCGGAGGTTTGTTAGTTCATTTTTCGCCCAACACGTACGTTATATCGCCTTGGCTTCAAGAGTTATGGTCGCGTTTGACGCCGGATGAAAGTGCATCGAAGCCTTACAATCTAGCGTTCGCTAAGGCTATCGCTGAGACATGCGCTGAGTACCAAATGGACTACTTCGTTCGAGGCAATAGGGATGCAGCCTATGTGATTGCAAAGGAAAGTGCGAACATCTCCCGTGCTTGGTCTGTCCTTCAATCGCAACGTGATTTTGCTGGATTGGTTAAACTTCTGGCGGGGTTGGCCGCGCTTTGGACGCTCCAGCAGCGGTTCGATCTCATAGAGGATAGGGCGCAAGAGCTGGATCGTCAGATGAATGAGTCTTCCGCTCCTGAGCCGGTACACGACTCGTTGATGAGCGTGAGGCTTCAGGCGGCAAATGCGCTCGGTCGGATCGGCGACATTTCAGAGGCGATACGGAACTCCGCCGAACGTCGCCTGGTGGAGTGGCAGCAGGCCGGCGAGCCGAGGGGCCTAGCTAGTTTCTGTCGCGAAACGCTGCATTTTTGTTGAGGCGCGCGAGTTCCTCAATAAAATCAGAGCAAATTGAGCGCGACAACGGGCGCTTGCCGCGTATTTTGACCCGATTTTTCTTAT
>Ga0182012_10000112_pt1 | contig 87002 bp, 74 predicted proteins | sample 612S2SmetaG_FD_120486 | JGI IMG/M metagenome (GOLD analysis project Ga0182012, IMG submission 120486) | Permafrost microbial communities from Stordalen Mire, Sweden - 612S2S metaG | ecosystem: Environmental > Terrestrial > Soil > Wetlands > Permafrost | place: Sweden: Stordalen | collected... | reverse complement strand
CAGAACGAATTGATCGGTGCGCTCGCCCACCTCAAGCTGGGCAAAGCCTATATTCTGTCGGGAAACAAAGATGAGGCGAAACAGCAATATCAGCAGTTCTTCTCGCTCTGGAAAGACGCCGATCCTGAAATCCCAATGCTCGAACAAGCGAAGGCGGAGTACGCCAAACTGCAGTAAGTGGAAGGCCACCGGAAACAAGTGCACTCGCCGTTTGTCTGTGCGGCTGCACAGCGCTCATTCCAGACGAGCCAAAGGTGGCCGCCAGACTGCGCGGGCAGCAAATTGTCCGCTCAACAGTTCCAATACAGGAACCTCAAATGTCTGCGTTATAATCCAGCCTCGGAATCAAAGATCTGGCCGGCCGTCATTCACTCCCGCGAAAAGCGGGGTCGGTGCGCATTTCGTCCTTTGACCATCTTCGAGGGTCATGCACACCCTCTGGTTGTTTCTGAGCAGCAGCCGGCGAGTTTGGCACAACTTCGAACACTGATGACGGAAACTACTCCAGACCGGCAGTTGGTCACCCGCCTCTTAAAGGAATGGGGCGGCGGGAAAAAAGCGGCTCTTGATGAGCTAATGCCTCTTGTCTACCAGCAACTTCACAAGCTGGCGTCAATCTGCTTAAGTTCCGAGCGTCCCGATCACACTCTGCGCGCCACCGCTCTGGTCCACGAGGCCTATATTCGGTTGGTGGATGCGGACGTGGCGTGGCAGGATCGAGTTCACTTCTTTGCCGTTTCTTCCCGTCTGTTGCGGCGTATCCTCGTCGACCATGCCAGAGCGCATCGCCGGCAGAAACGCGGTGGCGGCGCGGAAACTATTTCGTTCGACGAATCCCTTATGATCGGACCGCAAACAGCCGGCGAAATCGTTGCGCTCGACGAGGCCCTGCAGCGCCTGGCTGCGCATGATCGCCGCAAGAGCGACATCATCGAACTGCTCTCCTTCGGAGGGCTCACCTATGACGAAACCGCAGCCGCCCTCGAAATCTCTCCCGCAACCGTAGACCGCGAGTTACGCATGGCCAAGGCCTGGTTGCGCCGCGAACTTACCCAGGATTCACCCTCAGCTTAAGAGCGCGGAACCATGACAACGTCTCCACGATCCGATCGCTGGGTGCGCATCGAGTATCTCTTCTATGCGGCTCTCGAACTGGAGCCGGCCGCCCGGCCTTTATTCCTCGATCAGGCCTGTCGCGACGACGCCGCCTTGCGGATGGAGGTGGATTCCCTCCTCCAGATGGATGGACAGACCACAGGGTTCCTCCGAAAACCTGTGCTGGACGCCGCGCAACAGATCACCTCCAGAGAGGAGCTCGCCGGCAAACGCATCGGCGCCTACCAGCTGTTGCGCGTCCTCGGTGAGGGCGGAATGGGCAAGGTCTATCTTGCCGCCCGCGCCGATGACCTCTACAGAAAAGAAGTAGCCATCAAGACCGTGCAGGGCGGCCTTGGGCAAAACCGCGCGATGTTGCTGCGCTTCAGGAGTGAGCGGCAGATCCTCGCGAATCTCGATCACCCTGCAATCGCGCGCCTCCTGGACGGTGGCATCACCGACGACGGCCTTCCTTATCTCGTCATGGAGTATGTGAACGGTATTCGGGTCGACGATTATTGCCGGATCCACCAGCTTGGCACGGAACAGAGGTTGCATCTGTTCTGTGCGGTTTGCTCGGCTGTCGAGTATGCCCACAAGAATCTCGTGGTTCACCGCGATATCAAGCCCGCCAACATTTTGGTGACGGCGGAAGGTCTTCCTAAACTGCTCGATTTCGGGATTGCCAAGCTGCTCGACCCCGAAGCCGGACAACCGGCGCAGACGCGGACAACTGAGCGCATGATGACACCCGAATACGCGAGTCCCGAGCAGGTGCGCGGCGAGCAGGTCACCACATCCACCGACGTTTACGCCTTGGGTGTGCTGCTCTATGAACTACTGGCCGGCAAGCGCCCTTTCCAGTTGGACACCTCCAGTCCTTTCGAGATGGCTAGGATCATTTGTGAAGAAGATCCTCTGCCGCCGAGCGTGCTGAGCGCCGCAAATGCACATCTCGCCGCTCCTGACGCTGCCCGAACCGTCAGCGGCGATCTGGACAACATTGTGCTGATGGCGATGCGTAAGGAGCCGGCCCGCCGCTATGTGTCCGTGTCCGCTCTCGCCGATGACGTGAAAGCCTACCTGGCCGGTTATCCCGTCCACGCCCGCACCGATAGTTGGAAGTACCGCTCCGGTAAGTTCGTGCGCCGCCACAAAATTGCCGTCGCAGCCGCATTCTTTGTCGTCGTTGCGTTAGTTGGCTTCAGCATTGGGATGGGTTGGCTGGCGAAGCGTGCCACCCGAGAACGACTCGTTGCCCAGCGGGAAGGCCTCGCAGCCCAACGCGAATCGCAATTCCTGGAAGGCATTTTTGCAGCCGCTACTCCCGAACGCACTCGCGGCCAGCAGATTACAGCGCGCGAGTTGCTTGATCAGGGCGCAATGCGCATCGATCGCGAACTCGCAGGCGATCCCAGTTTGCAGGGCAGAATGCTTGACAATATTGGTCGCGCCTATTCCACTCTCGGACTGTATGACCGGGCTGAACCTTTGCTCGAACGCGCGTACGCGCTGCAGAGGAAGAATCTCGGTGATCAGGATCCTGAAGTGGCCGTCACGCTGTATGACCTGGCGAAATCGATCAGGCAACAAGGCCAGTACAGCAAGGCCGAGCCCTTCTTCCGGCAATCGCTCGCCATTCAAGAGCAGAATCACGGAGAACACCAGGTTAGCTTCGCAGACAGTCTATCGGCCCTCGGCGAATGCCTTTACCAACAGAGTCGGGATGCCGAAGCGGAGCCCGTGCTGCGGAGCGCGGTGGCCCTCGACCGCGAACTCGACCACAATTCTGCCTCCAGGCAATATCTCGCTCTCCTTCTGGAGCGCCACGGCAATTACGCCCAAGCCTTGGCTCTGCTGCGAGAAAATGTCGAGCATTTGCGGCAACACGAGGGGGTGGACAGTCCAGATTATGCTCTTGGTCTACACAACCTGATGGGCCCGTTAATTGAGGAGGGAGATCTGGCAGGCGCCGTGGCGAATGAACGCCAGGTTATTGAGTTGCAACGCAAGATCCTGGGCGACAATCATCCCGATCGTGCCTTCGCATTGAACAAGCTGGGAATCTTGTTGCTGCAAAACGGAGACTGGCAGGCAGCCGAACCCTTGCTGCGGGAGAGCCTGGAGCTTCGGCGACGGACTCTCGGAGAAAACACCGCCCTGTTCGGACTCGGTCTGAGCGATTGGGGTCGGCTACTGCAACAAAAAGGCGAGTACGAGCAAGCCAAGAAGACTCTCAACCAGGCGCTGGAGACGATCACCAGGGCCAGCGGCCCCGAAAACTGGCTAGCCGCGAGAGTGACGGCCAATCTGGGCGTGTTGGAATTCGACCGCCGAAACTACGTTGGCGCCGAGCATTACGCCCGCCAGGCGCTCGATATGGCGCACAAACTGGGCGGCGAAGAAAATCCGCAGGCGGTGGCGGCAATGATCGACCTCGCGAATGCAAGAAGCTTCGAAGGCGATCCGGCAGGCGCCGAACCGCTGCTGCGCCGCGCGCTGGAAATTCGCAAGAAGGAGTTTTCGCCAACGTCGCCAGATGTCATCGCCGTCGAAGCGCGATTGGGTGAAGTACTTACCGCCGAAGGCAAGGCGCCGGAAGCTGAGCCTCTCTTGCGCCAGGCCTTTGCGTCGGCTCGATCCGCTCCCTATCCGCTGCTCCCGTGGCAAATTGCCGAGGTGCAGAGCGCTCTGGGCACTTGCCTGGTTGCGCTCGCTCGTTCCGCAGAGGGCGACCAGTTGCTGCAGGCGAGTCAAGCCGATCTCCAGAAAGATCCGCGGCCCGCTTTTCGCCGGCCGCGGCGGCCTTCGGCAAATTGAATCCGTGCATAACGATCACACCGCTATTGAATCGTTGTTAGCAGTTGGAAGCTCGTCGTGCTGTAGACCTGGATCTGGTTGGTATTCGAGTTTGCGACGTACAACCTTTGGTGGACGCTATCGGCCGCCATACCCGAGGGCACGTAGCTCAACGTAATCCTATTGTCTGGCGAGCCACCAGCCGGGACGTCGATGAACTGGATCCCTGTGTCGCCGAAGCCGTTCTGAGCGGCGACGTAGAGCATGAAGTTCGCATCGAAAGTTAAGGCCACCACCCCCGAGGGCTCACTTTCGCTGCTGCCAAAATAACCTTGCGGGTAATTTGTAAGGACTGCACCGGCGAGTTCCCACACCGCGTTGGTAAGCGTGCCGAAGGCGACCCACGGGCCACGCGCGGCGACCGCGGTGTAGTTGCCGGGCTGGATGTAAAGTGAGTCCATCAATCCGGTGGGGTAGGGGGTAGGAGCGTTCGAAGCAAAGACGCAATCCTCTCCCTTGTAGATCCCGAGAGCCCAAACGTCGCCCACGCCGTCGACTGCGAGAGTCGGATAGAAAGACTCAAAGTCGCCCTCAGAAATAGCCGGATTGATCTGTTTGCCGGCAGCCGAGTATTCAGAAAAATATTCATACTGGGTCTCCGACGGAAGCAGGTTGCCAACCCAGAGATTGCCCTGCCCGTCGAAGGCAACGGCTGTTGGGCTATTGATGCCCTGCGTAATCGTCTTGCCCGCAATCTGGCTGTAGTTAGCGCTGTATACCAGAACTTCGTTTCCGCCCTCGTTGGCGACGTACAGATCTCCGTTGGTCGCGACGGCCAATCCGCTGGGCTGGTTTAGAGGATAGGTCTTGGCGAAACTGGCCGATACGAAAACGGCAAGGCACAGCAGGGTGGCGGCGATGCGAGCAACGCGATTCGTGGATTTCATGACGGTTTCTCCTTATAGCTGGGAAATTTGGCGTTCTTACTGCTCACCTCCAAGAGCGCGGTTTCGCGCGCAAATCCCTCATCCGGCACAGCCGGCAGGATGGTAGCGCGAGGCTCAGGCGTTCAAAAAGAAAGCCGGCGGACAAGCAACGCCTGTCCGCCGCCATTCTCTAAACAGACTGCTAGTCGATCGTGTGCAGCAGCGCACCGGTCGTCGAGCTGTAGACCGCAATCGAGTTCGAGTATCCGCTGGAGACGTACACTCGCTTGCGGACCGTGTCTACCGCGATCCCATACGGAGTGAATGGCGCTTGGAACAATTTATTGGTGACGAAGCCGGCAGCCGTGTACACGCTGCCATCTATGGTCGCAATATATTCCAATCCCCCTGCGCTGGTCAGCGCCGCGGCGTTGAATTGTGGAAAGTAATAGCTGCTGACCAACGTGCCGTTGATCAAAGCCGGGGTCACCGGTTGATAGTAAGTGAAGCCATTGCTGCCATAAGCCAGGGTGCCTCCTGGTGCAATCGTGATTCCGAGCGCCGGTGGCAACACCGACAGAGTCTGCGCCAGCACTGCGGGTGGCTGGTCGGGAGACGCAGACTCGTACACGGTAATGCTAGGGTTTCCGCTTCCATTGTTGTAATTCACTACCCAGATGTTGTTCAGTCCGTCCACGGTGAGCGCCGTAGGAAGATCGATGCCCTCGGTGATAGTCGCGGAACTGTTTTGCACCCCGTTGACATACTCCGTGATGGCTCCCACATTACCGGTGTAATAATTCGACACCCAAAGGTTGCCCAGAGTATCGAAGGCGACGCCGGTCGGTTCGACGATTGATTCGGTGATCGTACTCGATGTCAGCTGCTTGTAGCCGGAGTTGAAGGCGAGAATGCTGTTAGTCCCTGCGTTAGCGACCCAGAGATTGCCCTGCGCGTCCACGGCAAGCCCGCGCGGAATGTTCAGAGGATTGGATTTGGCGAAGCTCGCCGATGTCAATACGGCGAGGCACAGCAGGGTGGTGGCGATACGAGCAACGCGATTCGTCGTTTTCATTGGAGTCTCCTGAGATGACTTGAATTTGGTGTTCTTACTGCTCACCTCCAAGAGCGCGGTTGCTGGTGCCATTCCCTCATGCCAATCGCCCGATCGCAAAAAAATAATTCCTAAAGAGGTATCGCTTGCTCGTGGTTGTTCTTGCGCGTCAGGAATCGCTTCAGTGAACTTGCCTCTGTGAGCTTGCCCCGGCTCCGATCGGTGCCCCGAGCCAGTTCTGCTTCAGGGGCATTATGTCTTTTCCCCTTCTCAGACCCCGCGATTCGGCGCGAAGCAATGGTTCAGCTTGATCAGGATCGCGCCCGGGAGGGCGGCCGATCATTTGAGCGGTTTGCTGATCCAGTGGTCGGTGAAGCTCGAGTGCTGAATAGCCGACTCGATCTTGGGCATGTGGCAGGTAGTGCAGTTCTTCGTGCTTACCGGGCAGGCCGCGCCTGGATAATCTTCGCTTGTTTTTGCCCCTGCCTGATTGACATGACATTGCAGACAGCGTGAATCGTAATCTGCCGTATTATGATCCAGAGGTTGATGGGGATCGTGGCAGGCGACGCAGGTCAGTCGAGCGTCCGGTTTGCTCCAGCATTTGCTGTTTTCGAGGCGATAAGGGGCAAAGCGGAGGTTCAATGCGCTTAATCCAATGTTCGTGACAACATCCTCCCATGTGCGGTGACATGCCCCGCAGAAATCCACCGACTCGACCGGATTCAAGCGACTGGGATTCATGATCAGTCGCCCGCCATCCTCCTTGTCTGCCTTCATCGCCTCCACATGCCTGGCGCCCGGCCCGTGGCAGGCTTCGCAGGTGACGCCCGGCACTGCGCGATTCACATCGAGTCGATTGTTGGTGACCGCAGCCGTCGTGTGGCACGCAAAACAGGCGCGCGTCTCGGCCGGCGGCATGCGTCGTCCCGCAGCCTCGTCAACGCTGCCGGGCGTCGCGGGAGATTGGCCCGGTGTGATATTCAGATCGTGGGTCGAGGAAAAAAAAGTCAGGTGGCTTTCGTAGTATCCCCCGTTTTTCTCGTACACATAGGTTTGTCCCATGTGACCCACCCCGAAGGCCCACAGCAGGCCGGTGGAGAATGACGGAGCGCCATCGCCCGGAATAACGCTTAGCGTGCTTTTCTCGCCTTTGGTCACGATCTCCTCCCGGTACGGCCCAACGCGAAACGAGAGATGATCATGCTGGCGAAGTATCTCCGCGTCGGCGGCGTGAACCGCGGCACGGGCCATGGCATGTTTCTGCTGGCTCGCAACCTTGTTGGCATGGCACTTTGCGCACGTTGCCGTGCCTGCGAAGCTATCGCGCGTGGCGTCGCCTTTGGTCGGCCACCAGCCGGGCAATTGAACCCGGGCTGCTGTCGGCATCGACATCGACAGGCTGTCGGGAGCCGAAGTTTGCGCCGGTGTTTGCGCGAACGACGCTGCGGTTCCAACAAAGATTACGAGCACGCACGCGATTTGGAAAGCAATTCCCGCCCACGCAGTTAACGCCCGCCGGTTCGATCCGCGGACCGTGTACGCGCCCCTGCCGAACGACGAAAAACAGGCTGCGCGAGAAAAGTAACGCTGAGGATCCTTAGCCGCATCGGCTCGCGCAGTCATACTGAAGACTTGGGGCCGGATTTTCGGCCGTTGTGACAGATGCTATTGTCCCGTCATTCCCGCTTCGCGTCAATCTGCTCGCGGCAAGGCGATCGAGCTCATGGAAAGTGGAATTCAACCGTCGGCACTTCGCAATTTCGGTTGTGGCTTCGCTCGCCACATCCTGAGCCCGAAGACCCACACGTTACAATGTCGGATGTTGGTGTCGCTACCTGTTGGGTTTCATGGGTGACTGCTTCATGAAGTTCCTGCGAGATCGAGGCCGGATCATCAAGCTCCGGGCAATTCTGCTTCTGGCAGCAACGTTTGCTGCCACACTCTCCCCCGCTCAGCCGCAGAAGACCACCCCTCCCGCCGAATCTCCCTCGATGCGGCAAGTCCACCAGGCTCTCAAACTCGCCGAGCGCGGCGACCAGCAAGGCGCAATGAATCTTGTCCTACACTTGCTCGAGCAGCATCCCGATTTCGCGCCCGCACTCAAGCTCAAGGGCGTGTTGCTTGAAGATTCAGGCCGCATCTCGGAAGCTGGAGCCGCGTTTGAAGAGGCTCTAAAGCACGCGCCCAACGACCCGGATCTCCTGCTCGAAGTGGGCAAGTATAAATTGACTGCCGGCCAGAAGGAAGAAGCCGTCAAGCTCCTGCAGCACTGCCTTCGCATCCTTCCCCGCGACGGCGACGCACTGTATTACCTCGCCCAGGCCTATCACCTGACCGGTCAGGACGATCTCGCGCTACGCGCCATCCGCCTCAGTCTCAAGGCCGAGCCCGACAATCCGTCCGTGTGGCAGGAATACGGACAACTGCTCTGCATCAAGGAACAATGTGAGCAGGGTCTGCGCTGGCTGCTCAAAGCCCAGCACTCCGATGCCAAGCTGGCGCACATCGATTATGACATCGCGGTAACGAACCTGAAATTAATGGACCTCGCCGGCTCCGCGCAATACGCTGCTCGCGCCGTCGAAGCGAAACCCGACGATGTTGCCGCGCTTCAACTGCTGGCCAGCACGGATGTGAAGCTTGCCAAATGGCAGGACGCCAAGCAGGCTTTTGAACGCGTCCTCAACTTCAGGCCCGACGACGTGGATTCCCTCTTCGGCCTTGGTCAATGCGAACTGGAGCTCAAAAACTACCCAGCCGCCGTCGATAAACTGCAATTGGTGTTAAAGCTGGCTCCCACCCGGCTATTGGCGCATTACTATCTGTCACGGGCGTTTGTCGGAATGGGGAAAAACTCCGAGGCGCAGCACGAAGCGGCCCTGCATCAGTTGATGATGGAACAGATGACGTTCGTCCGCGCCGTGGAGAGAGAAGGAAGTGAAGCCCCCATCCAGGCTCCAGCCTATCAATTGCTCGCGCAGCATAAAGAAGAAGATGCCTTGCAACTGTATCGAAAGCGCTTCCAGGGAACTTCCGCCACTTTAGCCGATGCGTACGTGTTTGTCGGGAAACTGTATCTCGCCCTGGGAGAAAAAGAAGATGGCCTGCGCTGTCTTCATCATGCCCTCGAAATCGAGCCCACCGTTCGCGGAGCTCACACCTATGAGGGAATCTTGAAGCTGAAACTCGGCGACCTCGGCGGCGCCGAGAGTGAATTTAAAGCCGAGCTGGCAAACGACCCCAACTATCAGACGGCGATTGCCGAGATGGGCGCGGTTCGCTACCAACAGCAACGCTGGTCCGAGGCCGCCGACCAACTGGCGAAGTCCAAATCCATGACTCCCGAGTTGCTTTACATGCTTTGCGATTCGTACTTCCATCTGGGCAAAGCGGCAGATGCCGACTTGAATGCCGAAACCGCCGCAGCCTATGGCAGAAACAATCCCCAATTCATGAAAGATCTCATCGACCTTCTCCAACGCAACGGGCAAACGGATCTGGCCCAGCGCTTCTCCGCCAATCTCGCGCAGAAGTAAATACATCTGCCGTCGCCGCAAACCGTCACTCCACCTTCAAAGGCGCCAGAACCGAGCCGATGCGGCCACTGCGCTCATCTCGGATCACGATGCGAACCGTATATTCTCCCACAGCAAGATCGAGTGCGCTCCGGCACCCGATTCCTTTCTCTCGTATCTTCGCGAGAACCTCCGGCGTCGGATACACGTCAATTTTCTTGTCCACCGGTCGATCCGCCTGCAAACCATCGGGCCTCGTCGCCGAGGCGGCAAGCTCCAGCGCAATGTGATTGTTATTGTTCGCATCCAGCAGGCTCGGATCCGGAGCCAGATCCACAATGTAGAACACACGCTTCTTCCCCGCTTCCTTGCTGGCTTCGCTGTTTTCCCAGTGCCCTCTCAGCGTGAGCGCGGTGTAATTCACCGGCGACTGCAAAGCCGACGCAATGTCGCTTGCCCGGAAATCGGCCGTCCGGTTGGTCAGAAAGAAACCGCTCCGGGTTCGCACCTTCACATGGTCCCGTTTCACTTTTACCGCGATCTTGCGCCAGCCGGGCTTGGCATTCGCCTGGTCAACGTAGTAGCCAAGCATGTAATACTGCGCCGAATCATGTACGGCATCCCGAAAACCCTTCACTAGATCGTTGGAGTTGTAATAGGCTCGGCCACCGGTAGCGGCCGCGAATGTTTCGAACGTCGACTGCGTCTCCCCCTGTTCCCAGCTCGCCCTGCGCCCGTACCCGCCGGACCTGCGGTTGGGCAAACTCGGCGTGCGGATCGACGCGCCTGGCGTATTGCTTTGCAATCCCTTCACGTCCACCGGATAAAGCGCTATCTCCGCGTCGTTGAGCAATTGCCAGGTCCGTTCATAGAGCGGCAGCACGTCATTCAGCGAGTCGCGGCCAGGAGGAGCAAGTTGCAGGGTGGTGTCACTGACGCTGAAGGGGAATCCCCCGCCCGCCCAGATCACCGACTTTCGTCCCGCATACCCAGTCAGCGACTGCGCCACCTGCTGCATGCCCTGCAGAGTATAAGTAATGGCCATGCGCTGCTGAAACGACTGAAAATTCAGCGCCGCATCCTCAATCATTGTCTGCATGCGGTTCGCTTCCTGCTGTATCTGGTTTGCTACCGCCGCCGTAGTGCCCGGCTTGCCGCCTCCTGATCCGCCGCTCGTACTCGTACTGTCACCGCTCCCTTCCGGACTGGCAGATCCGGTCAGCATCTCCATCTCCTCAGGAGTGTCGACCAGTTGCGCTGCGTCGCCCCGCACCTTATGCAGCGCCGCGATCAGCACGCCCGGATCGGAAGTAAAGTCATGAATGACGTGAATGCCACTGCGGTCCAGCGAGAATAATCCCGTCGGTTCGCGCAGATCCAGCGATTCGGATAGGTACTTCAGCAGTTGATTGCGCAGAAACGCCTGGTCCGCAAAAGGTGTATTGATGAAGTCCAGAACAATGCCCGTGATCCTAAGGTTAGATCCTCCCTCCACCATATTCGTAAACTCATTTGTGTTCTTAGGGTGCAACAGGTGAGGGTCGCTCGTAATTTCCTCGAAGGTGGCAATCGTTCGTTGCGAGGAGTTCTCAACAACCGTGAAATCTTCCTTCTTCAGCCCGCTGATGTGATTGCCCGATTTGTCCGTAACCAAAGTCGGGATGAGCACCAGTTCGGTGCGCGCTGTGAACTTCTCCTCGTGGTTGTTCTCCTGGCGTTTTTCTTCAGCGCAGGCAAAAACAGAAAAGGCGAGGCCGGCAATCACGGCAACACGCCCCAACTGCTTACGCCTACTCGCCCTGAACAGTGCCTTAGTGCTGTTTCTGTCAGCTCTTTGAGCGCAGACGCGAGCCAGAACACTCGCTGGCAAACCTCGGAACAATTGGATCAACCGGATACGCATTGTGAGACCTCCCTTTCAATGCGTTTAGCTACATAGGTCGAAATTCGCCGCTGCGCCGATCAGCCTCGAATGCCACCGGATAGGAATACGCAACACCGCATGCGTGAGAGGCTAGCACGAAAATGCGGATCTGCGGTGCCTGCCACTCAAGGAGCGCTCTCGGTCACGCTCAGGATCTGATCCGCTTTAATATTCTTCAATACCTGCTTGATGCCGCTCGGCCAGCTCAGTTCAATGCTATCGATCACTGCCGCCGCTCCCAGCCCGAAGTGCACACGCTTATCGTTGGAAGAGTTGTAGCTGCCCGCGGTCGTCGCCTGGTTATACTGGCTGCCCGCGGAAGTCGTGACCTTGACCTTGGTTCCCAATCCGTCGCGGTTGGATTGAACGCCAACCAGTTTCAGAATGATCCAGTGGTTTTGTTTGCTGCCGTCCTGCGCGCCCGAACGGTTCATCCATATTTCCGGCGGCCCGTTCAGAACCGTCACCACAGCATCGATCTTTCCATCGTTATTCAGGTCGCCGAAAGCCGCCCCCCGATGCGCTGCCGGAACCGAAAACGACGTCCCCGCTTTGTGGCTCACATCCTCAAAAGTCAGGTTGCCTTTGTTGCGAAAGACTCGATTGGGAAGCGGATAAGGCCTGTGCGCGATGTCCATCGCATTGTCCAGGATGTCGGCGTTGGCGGTGAACAGGTCCTTATACCCGTCATTGTCGAAGTCGAAAATCCCCACTCCCCACGCCGTCGCGTTGCTGGTTAGCGCACTCAGTCCAGCCCCGCCGCTAACATCCTGAAACTGTCCGTCCCCAAGATTCTTATAGAGAGGAAAGCCTTCCCCGAACATCGCCGTTTCAAAGATATCCGGCTTACCATCGTTGTCGATGTCGCCGAACTCGGCTCCCATGCCGGCGATCGCTTTGCCGAATGCGTTGTAGGCGACTCCGGCGAGCACCGCGACGTTGGTGAAGGTCCCATCTCGGTTGTTGTGCAGAAGATAATTCTCGAACGTATCGTTGGAAACGAAAATATCGGCAAACCCATCGTTGTCATAGTCAGCAAACGCCACTCCCATCCCTTTGCCGACGTACTGCGAAATGTGGGACTGTTCCGAGACATCCGTAAACGTGCCGTCTCCATTATTGCGATATAGGATATTCGGCGTTCCCAGAAAGTCGACCGGAGAACAGTACGCCGGAAGTCCTTGCTGAACGCACGGAACCGCGCTCTTGATGCTGTAGTTAAGGTAGTTCACCACAAAAAGGTCGAGCCGCCCATCGTTGTTGTAATCGAACCACCCCGCGCCCACCGACCACGCCTTGCCAAGCTTGGGAACAAAACCACCGACTCCCGCTTTCTCCGTTACGTCGGTAAATGTTCCGTCCCCATTGTTATGGAAAAGCTGGTTGCGTTTGAAGCCGGCAACGTACAGATCGACAAATCCATCGTTATCGTAATCGCCCGCTGCCACTCCCATCGAATAATCGATACCCTGCAGGCCCGCTTTCTCTGTGACATCGGTGAAGGTGCCATCTCCATTGTTGCGGAACAGCCGGTTCGAGTAACTCGCATCCGTCTTTTCCAGCGACGGAATGGCCGCTCCATTCGTTAAAAAAATATCCAGCAAACCGTCGTTGTTGTAATCGAACACCGCCACCCCGCCAGCCATGGTTTCAAACGTGTACCTCTGGGGACTGACGCTGTTCTTAAGTTTGAACTTGATCTTCGATTGTTCGATGACGTTCTCAAATTGAATGGGCGCCGCGGCCGCCGCCGTCTTCGCCGGCTCTTTGCCGGCAGCGGTTCGCCGCGGTTGCACTGCCGCATGATTCGCTTGCGCCGGCGCTTGGGCAAGCAGGTTGGGGACGCTCAGCAGCAGGCCAAAGATCAGCTGAAAAAGTACGCCAATTCCACCTGCGGCTCTTCTCGAATCGGCCTTCATACACCTGAACAGTAATCGATAACGCCGCTACGTTCCACTAACGCACGCTGAACACTGCCAGACTCTGCGCCGGCAACGAGACGTGAACTTTGCCCGACGTCAGTTCCGCCGACGTATTCCCAAACACCGGCTGCAGCTGATGTGCGCTCGCCAGCGGCGTGTTCTCGACCGGGATATTCAGTTCGCGCGTCTTAGCGGCATTGTTGTATACAATCAGCAGTTTGTCTTCCGCTAATTCGCGCAGGAAGGCGTAGTACCCCTCGTCCCACCCAATGTGCCACTGCTTTCCGCTGCGAAGAGCAGGGTGGCTCTGGCGTAGCTTCAGCAATGACTGCACATGCGCGAACAAATCCTGCTGTTCGGCTGTGCGTCCGGCGTCCGTGAAGGCGTCACGCGCATCGCCGGGGAAGCCTCCCGGAAAATCCCGCCGGTTGTCCGGATCGCCCCCGCCCGGCATCCCGATTTCGTCGCCCGCATAGATTTGCGGAATGCCGCGCAGCGTCAGCAGCAACGACAGCGCGGCTTTGAGTTTGGCCGGGCTGCTTCCCTTTTCGCTCACGAAGCGCCCGTCGTCGTGATTCCCGATGAACGTCACCAGTAGCTCCGCATGCGGGTAAAGTTCGTCATGCCGCAGCACGTCCACGATTTTTTCCATCGGCATGCCCTTGATCACCACATCCCGCAAGGCGAAGCACAGAGGAAAGTCGAAGACCGTGGCCAGGCCCGAATCGATGCCATCGAACTGTTTTCGTCCGCCCTCAAAGAACGCCGTAGTGGCCGACTCGCCGTCCGACACTTCGCCCACGTCCATGATCTGCGGATAAACCATCCGCGGGTAGACCTGGCGAAGCCGTTCGTGCCACCCGCTCCAGAATTCCCGCGTCGAATAAGGAAATGTGTCCAGGCGGAAGCCGTCGAGCTCTGCCATCTCCACCCACCACATCGCATTCTGCGCCAGGTAGAGACCCAGTTCCGGATCGTCTGGATTTAAGTCAGGCAGTCTGCCGGCAAACCAGCCATCGAGGGTGTTGAGATACTCGCGCGGCGAAGCGTGCGGATCGACCAGCCCGGCAAAGCTGTAAGACGGCTCCAAATGATGCTCCGGCGTTCCATGGAACCACGTAGGTGTCGGCGGATCCTTCGCCCACGGATGATTGGGGCCGGTGTGATTAACCACGTAGTCGATCAGAACTTTCATACCCAGCCGGTGCGCATCGGCCACCAGCGCCTGGTACTCCTGCATCGATCCCATGTGGTCATCCAGCGCGTAAAAGTCCACCACGTGATAACCATGGTAGTCGGAGTCCGTGTTCTTCCACACCGGAGTGAGCCACAGCGTGGTCACCCCGAGGTCATGCAAATATCCCAGATGCTCGCGAATGCCGCGCAGATCGCCGCCGTGATACGCCATCGGCTGGCTGCGGTCATACCTGCCAGTCGAGCCCGGAGGCCGGTCGTTCGACCGATCGCCGTCGGCGAAACGGTCGGGCATGATCAGATAGATCACGTCGTCGCGCGAGAAACCTTCGAAGCGTCCGCCCAGCTCCCCACCGGTGTTCCCATTACGCTCGCCTCGATCCAGCATCGGAAACGAAACCGCCGTCGATCCCGCCGAAGCCATCACCTGCAAGCGCACCGTTCCCGGCTTCAGATCAGAACTCAGTTTCAAATGGACGAACAGATAATGCCCGTTGCCAGACGCTTCCGCGCCGGCCAAAGTCACCCCGTTGCTCGAGCTTTCCACCCGCGCGCCAACTAGATTTTCACCCGTCAGCAGCAACGTGAGTTCAGGCGTGTAGTTCGCCCACCAATTGGGAGGTTCAATCTTACGAACCGCGGGAGCTTGTTCCCCCCTGGCGTACGACTGCGCCCATGCCGGCAGCCCGAGCAGGCACAACAGCAGCAGCGATCGCGCAATCGTCCGTTTGTTTTGCATGGCAGTTACCTTGGGGTCCAGCTTGCGGCAGACCAGCCCAACAGCCGCGGACCAAGAAGATCACGCTAGGCGGAGCGCGAAGATCAAGATAAGTCGACCCGGAGCATCACCGCATCGGCAGGCGCTTGAGCAATCCACTCAAGCGCCACGCCGGTGCTGCCGGTTAGAAGGATATGCGCACTGCGAGTTCGAGCTCCCGGTTCGTGGGCGCGAGTCGCGGCGAATACAAGATGCCGAATCCGGTGTTTCCGGTGTCCGTGTACTTGCTGTCTGGGTTCTGGAACTGTGGCGTGTTTGTCAAGTTGTAAACCTGCGCTCGCAATTCCGTCTTTACCCGTTCCGTCACGCTGAAGGTCTTCGTGAGCACAGTATCCCATGTGAAGGTTCCAGGGCCAGGAAAGGCGTTCCGGGGAAGAGTTCCGACCAGCCCCGCCGGAGCCGTGAACGCCCCCGCCGGACAGGAGATCCAGACAAACGCGGAAACACCAGTCTGGCATCCACCGTGGTAATCCGGGCGGCCATTCTGGCCATTCGCAGTATTCGGCGCGCCGCTTATGTCGATCGGGGTTCCGGTGGCCTTCACAATCACGTTGCTCCATTGCCAGCCGCCTACCGCGTAATCGACCGTCTTCGGCATGTCCGTACCGAAGGACCTTCCCCGCCCGAACGGCAGCTCATAGATAGCGCTGGCGGCAAACAACTGCCGTTGATCGTCGTCTGAGTTGCCGTATTGGTAGTTCAACAGGGGCGTACCATTTGGCCCCACCAGGATTCCGCCCGGACCTCCCAGCGCCGACGCGGCGTTATCCAAAGTATGCGACCACGTGTACGCCACCGTGCCCGTCAGCCCGTAGCTCAGGCGGCGAGTCAGCTTCGTCTGCAGTCCGTTGTAGTTCCCCGTGCCGATCATCGCATACTCGTTGACCTGGCCCACGCCGTTCGGGTTGATCGCACCACCAGACGGGAACCAACTGGTTGCCGCTCCCGCCGAGTAAGGTGCAAGAACGGTCTCATTGGCGTTGAATGGGGTGGCGATATGCGACATATGCGTCCCAACGTATGCCAAGTCGAACGAAGTCTTGCTATCGATAGCCTGCTCGATCTGCACGTTCCATTGCTGGATGTGCGAATTCGGGCTGTTCTTCGGCCAGTAGACTACGTTGTCGCTGGAGGTGACGCCGTTAGGGCTGATGCCGACCTTAGCCGGTAGAGCCCCGGTCGCTCCCACCGGATTCGTGCTTCCGGTCGGGGCCAATCCGCTTAGCGTAATACGATACCCGCTGTTCGAATTGTAGGCGCCGCTGCAATCGATTGCCGGCCCTGTTCCCGTATTGTTGTTATTGCAGGCGTAGTACGTCTGCGAGCCGTTGAAGTCGGGGTTCTCCGAAAGTTCGTTGGCAACACCGCCTCGGTCCAGATAGTAGAACAACCCATAGCCGCCGCGCAGTACGGTCTTGCCGTTGCCAAATAGATCATAGGCAAATCCTAATCGAGGCGCGAAGTTATGCTTGGGAGTGTCGATCAGTGAATCGTTATATCCGCCCGCTTTAGCCGCAGCGCTTCCGGCCTCCACCAGTTCCCCCGTCGAGGGGTCGAAGTTCGACATATTGTTGTTGATCTCTTTCGGCCAGGTGAACAGGTCGTAGCGCGCCCCGAGGTTCAACGTCAGGCGGCGGTTCACGCGAAAATCGTCTTGCGCAAAGAATCCGTTCTCCCAGCTCCGCGTGCTGTATAACCCGTGGAATCCCCCAACCGTATAAGCGCCCATGAAACCGGACAGCAACTCGGAATCTTCAAAGCCGGTAAACGTTCCGTGGTGCGAAGTACTTGTTGGATAGGCGCCAAAGCTGCCATCGTCGATCCAGAAATAGCCTTTCGCGTTATTGCCTTGGGTCCAATTTATGTCGCGATGGATGACGCTGGCCCCAAATTTGAACGTATGCTTTCCTTTTGTCCAGGTCACCGAGTCTGAGAACTGATGCGACGGCTCGACCACCAGATAGGGCCCACCGTCTCCCACGTAAGACACGTTTCCATACCAGCCGCCGATGATGGGATAGCCGCCCAGCAACGGGTCCGTATTTGCATTGGCAATCCCAATCGCCTGCGCCATCGCGCTCCCAAAGCCAGGCTGCTGGTAACCGTAAATCGGACGCGTGTAACCATAGTGAAATTCATTGAGAATCGTCGCACTGATGATGTGCGTCCAACCCACGGCGACCTGACGCGGATGCTGCGGGTTGGTGCCGCTGCCCGACGGCAGGAAGCCCTGACTATTATGCGCGCCGACCAGGTAGGGGGTGTTGACCAGGAAATCGTCGCCTAGACTGTAGCGCGCGAATACAGTGTCTTTCGAGGTGGCGTTAAAATCCACTCGTGCGTCGTAATCGTCCTGGTGAATGATGTTCTGCTGTGGTCCATTGAAGTTGGCGTCGTTGGTTGCCGGGTTTGTGCCAGTGACGTTGGGATTGGGGAACGCGTTCAGATAGGCCAAGCCGACAGTGTTTTGGCTGCCCGTAGGAACGATGTTCAGCGCCGTATTGCCCACCTGCGATGACCCGATCCCGCCGATCCAGCCAAACGGCAGACAGGTTTGTGGGTTGTAGACGTATCCAATGCTGGAAGCAAATTGCGGCAACACCGTATAAGTCATGTTGGAATAGCTATAAAGACTGGGACAGATCGCCGGGTCCGGCGTGCTCGTCGCCGTCGAGGTGCCCGATGGCGAGTTGGCGGCCAGCAGCTCTTGGAAATTCCCGGTGCGCATCAGTGCTGTCGGCACCCTGCTGCTTACGACACCGGCCGGTATGTCCTGACGCCAGCCCTGGTAGTCGAGAAACGCGAACAACTTGTTCTTCCAGATCGGTCCACCCAGCGACGCGCCAAACTGGTTGCGGCTCAAATTTGGAGGCTGGGTTTCGCCAAAAACGTTCGCAGCCCCTTCCTTCGAGCGGTTAAACCAGTAGGCCGAACCGTGAATAGCATTGGTCCCGGACTTCGTCGCAACCTGGACAACCGCGCCGCCCGCACGTCCAAACTCCGCCGGCGCCACGCTGGTTGTGGTCTTAAATTCCGCGATATCTTCAATCGCCGGGTAAATGACCAACGTGTTGACCATGGAGTCGTTGTTATCCAACGCATCCAGCAGGTAGTTATTGGCCTGCGGTCGTAATCCATTGACCGATAGCGAAGCGCCGCCAGATTCGTAGTTGCGCCACGTCTCCGCCGCCGCGTTCCCAAAGGCAATACCCGATGCGTTATCCGCGTAAGCGCCACGGCTGACGCCCGGGGTCAACAGCGCAAGTTGGGTGAAGTTTCGTCCGTTGAGCGGGAGTTCCACGACCTGCCGTCCTTGAATCACTTCACCCGTGCTCGACGTTGACGTATCCACCAGCGGCACCTCGCCCGTCACGTCCACTGTAGTCGTAGTCGAGCCCGGTTCCAGCTTCAGGCTGAGCTCCAGCACTTGGTCGACTTCGAGCGTCACGTCCGCCGTTGACGACTTAAAGCCTTGCTGCCCCACCTCCACGTGGTATCTTCCGATCGGCAAAGCATTAATCGTGTACTGGCCCGCTCCACCCGTTTTCGCGGTGACCACTCGTCCGGTCCCCGCCTCCGTCACCGTCACCGTCGCGTTCGATATCACGGCGCCTGCGGCATCTGTGATCGTTCCGATGATGCGTGCCGTATCCGACTGCGCAACCGCGAAACCGGCCATGCTCAGTACAACAACCAGAGCCAGAAAGAGCTTGTTCATCGATCCTCCAATTTCGCGGATGTCTTCAAGGTCATCCGCTCGACGTAGGGAGTGCTTTCGAACGCCACGTACACAACAAATCTTGCACGTTCTAATGCAAAGTGATTACCGCCGTAGGTTTCACTAGGTTTTTAAACGGTTACAGGAGTAAAATGCCGCTGTTGCACGGGGATACCATCCACTGTTACACCGGTGTTAAATGGCTGTGTCACATACTTTCGCCGCTCGACCCGAACAGTTCTTCCAACAAATAGATAACATTATTAAAAGTCATAGCCTGCGCGGCTCCGAATCCCTTTGCAAATTGCTCCAATACCTCGCCAAGCAATCCATTTATCATCCCGACGCACCCTTGAAGGAATATCAGATTGCCACCGAAGTCTACGGTCGCCCCGCCGACTTCGATCCCCAGTCCGACTCCACCATCCGTGTGCAAGCCGGACGCCTCCGTCTAAAACTGGCCGAGTACTACGCCGCCGAGGGAGCCGCGGATCCCATCGTGGTGAAGATTCCCAAGGGAAGCTACCACCTCACATTTGAGGCTCGACCCGCAGGCTCCTCCCCGCAACTCCAATCCACGTCTTCACTCGGATCGCCATCTTCCCCCACCGCGGTTTCCACCGTTCCCGCCAGCTGGCAAATTGCCGTCATCTCGCTCCTCGCCGGACTTACCATCTCGGTAATCGTTTTGGGCAGCCTGCTCTGGAATCGCAAAGTGCCCGAGCCTGCGATGGCCGCCCCCACCCCATCCCGCGCCACCGGTCCGCTGGCCACATTTTGGCGACCCTTTGCCTCCGGAGTCGAGGACCCTTGGGTCATCTTCAGCAACGCCGCCTTCGTCGGTCGCCCCGAAACCGGCATGCGTTACTACAACTCCAGTCAGGATTCGAAAAGCGCCGTTTACGATCACTACACCGGCGTCGGAGAAGTGTTGGCCATTCACGCCCTCGACGATGTCTTCAGCACTCTCGGCCGCCGGATCCGTGTGAAGCGCGGCAGCTTGTTCACGCTCGACGACGTCCGGAATAACAACCTGATCTTTGTCGGATCTCCCTCCGAGAACCTTTCTTTGCTCGACATTCCAGGCACCCAGGACTTCGTCTTCCAAAGGGTGCCCTCGGGTCCGCGCCAGGGCGACCTCTCGATTGTCAGCAAGCATCCCAAGCCCGGAGAAGCCCCCTACTACCTCGCCAGTCCATCGAACGCCACCTTGACCGAAGACTATTCCGTGGTCGGACTCGTGCCGGGCATAGGCTCCGGCCGCTACGTGATCATTCTGGCGGGAACTACCACCTTCGGCACACAAGGCGCCGTGGAATTTGTCTGCCGCCAGGAGTCGGTCGACAAACTGCTTCATGCCCTTCCCGATTCCGGGCCCGGATCGGTCAAACCTTTCGAAGCGCTTCTCCGCGTGAAAATCGCTCGTGGCGTGCCGGTCCGAACCGAGCTCGTCGCTGTCCACCCCCGGTAAGGGCGGCTCGAACTGGGATTCCTATTCGAAATCTGCGAGCATCTCGTTCGTCGGTATTCCATCGAATCCACTGTCCCGGGCTGTGGTTTTGCGCCGCTCGTGGAGTTCGACCCTCCATGCTCCTCTACGAAGAACGGGAAGGCATAAGGAACTCCCTCACACGCACAAAGTAGAGTTCGCGTTGCACAATTGAAAATGCAGATGAGGAGCGTCAGAACTCCCTTGTATTACCGGGAAGGCCCAGGGTTTGGCCTCGCTTTACTTTGCTACTTCGCTTTACCTTGATATTTGCTTGTAGATGACAGTACGAAGCGTACAGATCAAGCCCGATCTGCTCAATTACCAGGGGGGACCCGGCAGATACTCTGATCGCGGGCTTTCACTCTCGGCAGCAGCTCGAATCACGTTACTGCAATTCAATCACCTGATGATCATGGCAATCCGTATGTATCTGCTGATACAGATTGCCCAGCAACTCCACGCCATACCGCGCCACAAAACTAACGCCCGCAACTTCGCGCTCCTGCAGCGACTTATTCGGAAACAACGCATGATTCAAAGCATCGGCATGCCTTGAAATCACTTCATTCCGCAACGACTCGGCCCGCGACACCCGCGCCTGCAACCGGTCGATCTGGTGCCTCATGTTCTCTCGCGTGCTATCCGCCGTATCGATGAGCGTCGAATCCAATTTCCCGATCGACTCACGCAGCGCCATCATCGTTTCTTCCACGCTCCCATACGCCTCTTCAAAGCGCCCCCGCAAGTCCGCAGGCAGCGAACGCGCAGCCACTGCCTCGCGAACTTTTTCAGGACCCTGCAGCACGTCCGGCAAACTCAATCCATACCGCGTCAAAAGCCGTTCCGCTTTCGCTTCCACCAGCGTCGCCGAAAATCGTGGCAGAATCGGCGTCACCCGCCCCAACATCTTTTCGTACACCACCGCCGCCTGCGCAAAATACGCTATCTCAGCCGCTCCCCCCGTGTACACCAGCGTCGGCAGCAGATAATCCTGTACCACCGGACGGAACAACGCATTCGGATTAAAGTTCTCTGGAGCCTTCTCAATCCGCTCCATCAACTCTTCCGCCGAAGCTCTTTCCTCGCCTACCGCAAACTCCGCTCCATCTCCCCCGTTGCTTCTTCGCCGCACAACCGTTCGTGCGCCATTCCTAATTTCAAACAACAACGTAGACGCCGCCGTCACCTTCACCTGCTGGTGATACCCCGCCGCCTCGATCGCCTTGCCCCGCGCCAGCAGCGCCTCATCCAGCTCCGCCGCCCGCTGCACCGCCGACCGAAACAGCGGTTTCGCCAGATCATGAAATTCCTTATCCGCCGGATCCAGCAGAATGACGCCCCACTCCGCAAACAACTTCGCAAACAATAGCCCAAACGCACTGCCCAGCGATTCCCCCGGACGATACGCCTCCCGCAGCCACGCCGCCACCTCAGAATCTCCCAGCAACGCCGCCGCGCGTTCCACCACGGCATCCATCTCCGGACCAAACTTCACTCGACCCACCGGCGCGTCAGCCACCGCCTGGCCATCAAAGGCGTTCGCTTCCGCCGTCAGGCGCTCCAGCTCCCCCTGCTCCGCTGGCAGCGCGATGTGGTTCACTTCGGCCAGATCATGATCCTCAGTCGCCAGCCAGAAAACAGGAACGCACTCCACTCCCGCCGCCGTCGCTTCTTCCGCTAGTTTCACCGCCGTCAGCGCCTTGAAAATCGAAAACAACGGCCCACCAAACAACCCAACCTGCTGTCCCGTGACCGCCGTCAGCGCTCCCCGCCGCAACCGCTCAATGTTGGCCACCGTCTTCGCCGACGCGCCCCACCCTCGATTCTGCCGCTCCAGAATCTCACTGACCTTCGCCCGCCGCACCTCGTCATAACACACCTGTCCACCCTCCTCTCGAACCCATTCAGAAAATATCGGAGAGCGCGGATACATCCCGCGAACGGCAGGTGTGTAAGACAGATAGTCTAGGAACAGGCGCGTGCTGTGCGGAATTTGCTGGAACGGCAGACACTGCGATTTCATCGGCAGCCCTTCCAACAGCGAGCGACAACGCAGCCAGTTCGAGCCGTCCGCATAATTTCACCCCCGCAATTCACAACCCTGGGATTCCCACCACAGCTTCAGAAGGGTAGCACTTTCCGGGCAAACAGCATCGGCCCAGCTGCATCACCACCTACATCAGATGACTAGAAGGTTCTTCGGTTGCAGAGAATGATGGAAGAGAATTTGCACCGGAAGCCGCCGTCCGCGATTGCGCACACATCGCCGCCCATCAACAAAACAACAAGGCCTCGTTTCAGGAATCGGAATCCCCTTAGTGGGCTTCTACCGCCGTCGCCTTATCCGCCCCAGCGCTCGGACGAAGCGTCACCCAATCCGTCTGCACTCGATCCCAACCCTGAATCAGAAACCCGTACGAATCGAACAACTGCCGGATCTGCGAACGCTGCCATCCCGCAATATCTTCCAGAATCGGAACCAGCGTCGGCAGTGCATTGTCGCTCAGCACCGTCCGCTTCGCGATCTGCGCCACCAGTTTCGATTCCGAAACCGCGATCGTGAATCCATCCCTCCGGTTCACCTGCAGCATCACGTGAATGTCCGAACTCCCGTCGCCCACATACACGACATGGTCCGAAGGAATCCCCAACTGTTCTTCCAGTTGATCCAGCCGCCACACCTTTCCGTACCCTGCCGTCGCTCGCACCAGGCAATCGATCTCGCCCGAAGCTTTGTAATTAAATTCCGTGCCAAAGATATGATCGGCGGGAACAATCCCTTCCAGCGCCGATTGGATCACCTCGACCGGCGAAGCCGAAATCACATAAAAATCAAAATGAAATCCCTCGATCTTCCGGTCGAGAATCTCATAAACCTGCTTGATATTGTCCTTCAGGCGGATCCGTTTTCCCGCCTCGACCAGGTCGTCCCGCCGCACCCGCGAATGAAACTCAGGATCGTGCAGCAGAAGATAAGATAGTTCCGCGCCCTGCTGAACCAGGTTCAGCTTCGCCATCCCTTTGGCCTTGCGCTCGAACTCTTCCACAGAAATGCCCAGCATCTCGCTCAAAACGTAACCCGTATCGTTAAAGGTCAACGTCTGGTCGAAGTCGCTGGCAAAAAGGTAGTGTCTCCTGTTTTTACTAGGCATGTTTTATTTTAGATTCAAGACCGTGTTAAACGACTATTAAATTTACCTATCGTAGCCATTACAACAACATCCAAGTCATTGAAAAATCACTGTATTGCCCGCCCACTCCTTTCGGCGTACCCTGATTTCGCATCTGATCACCAACACAAGGATCGAAACGCCCTATGCCGAAAAGTGTCAGCGACCACCTCAAGAACGATGCCGATCGCAGCAAAGGTTCCCAGGAACCCGACGATCCCGGCCAATCCGGCAACAATTCCATGAACGGTCAACTCGGACATCGAAGTCCCGACCCATTGCAGAATGGCGCTGACAGCGATTTCCCCGAGCCCGGTCAAAGCCCCGAACATTCCTTCGAAGGCGAATTTAAAAACCGGCTAAGCGCCGCACTCCGAGAAAAAAAGACAAGATCCAGCGACGGGCGTCCTCGCCCGCCAAATCCCTCCACGTTCCGCAATCACTGAGTCGTTACTCGTCCCAGGAACATCTATTTTTTTGTTCTTTCGTTTTCTGATCTATCGCTGGATTGCCATCTTTACCATTCCCACTGCATCACTCAACAGAAATGAGGAAACCATCATGCCAAAAATGAAAGCCATCCAAATTTCCAAGCCCGGCGGCAATTTCGAACTCGTCGAACGAGACATTCCCCAACCCGGACGCAACCAGGTCCGCGTCAAAGTCGAAGCCTGCGGGATCTGCCACAGCGATGCCCTCGTCAAAGAAGGTCTCTGGCCCGGCCTCCAATATCCTCGCGTTCCCGGCCACGAAATCGCCGGACGCATCGACGCCGTCGGCGCCGACGTTACCACATGGAAGCCCGGTCAGCGCGTCGGCGTCGGCTGGCATGGCGGACACGACTTTACCTGCATCCCCTGCCGTCACGGCGATTTCATCAATTGTAAGAATGAAAAAATTACGGCCATCACTCACGACGGCGGCTACGCCGAATACATGATCTCCCCCGCCGAAGCCGTGGCCGCGATTCCCGAGGAACTTCCCGCCCCCGAGGCCGCGCCTCTACTCTGTGCCGGCATCACCGTCTTCAACGCCCTGCGCAACTCCAGTGCCCGCCCCGGCGATTTGGTCGCCGTGCAAGGCATCGGCGGACTCGGCCATCTCGGCATCCAATACGCCCGCCAGATGGGCTTTCGCACCTTCGCCATCGGACGCGGCAAAGACAAAGAACCTCTCGCCCGCAAACTCGGAGCCGCTCATTACATCGACACCTCTGCCGTCGATCCCGCCGCAGAATTGCAGAAATTCGGAGGCGCCACCATCATTCTCGCCACCGCGCCCGACTCCAAATCCATGTCCGCCGTTTTCAACGGCCTCTCGGCCCGGGGCAAACTCATCGTCGTCGGCGCCAGCGGCGACCCAATCGCCATCACTCCCTTTCAATTGATCATGGGCAGCAAAGCCCTCGCGGGATGGGCATCCGGAACCGCCATGGACTCCGAAGACACCTTGAACTTCAGTGCCCTCTCCGGGGTCCGTCCCATGATCGAGAAGTACCCGTTAGAAAAAGCCGCCGAAGCCTATGAACAGATGATCACCGGTAAAGCCCGCTTCCGCGTAGTCCTAACCATGTAAGTGTGGTGACCGGGCTCCGCCCCGTGCTCGTGTAAGGAAGGGCGCGTAGCCACCGCATCTCTCCACTTGCCCCTAAACCATTTGAGCCGGCCCCAAAAGAGGCCGGCTCAATTCTCCACTCCAAAATCAGCGAACTACATTAACTCTTCCATGCACTTCGCCAGCACTTCCCGCCCCGGCCGTGTCGCCGATTCCGGCAACGTCGCCAGCGGCTGATCCGTCACATTCAGCATGTCGATAAAACTCGGAGCCTTCGCGTTGATATAGAACACCCCCGTCAACACCTCGCCCTTCGCATGCGACTCCATCAGCCGTTGCACCGCATGAATCTTGTCCGTCGGATCGTACTCCTGCTCCAGCTTCCTCAGCCGCAAGCTCGACCCATCATGCATCGTCACTTCAAACGTCGTCCCCGGATCGTAATCCACATTGATCTCCTCGAACGACGGCACAAAACTCACCTCATGCAGCGGCTCTTCATGCGCCTGCATATATTTATACGATTTCGTCGAGCCCTCATGATCGTTAAACGTCACACAAGGCGACACCACGTCGAGCATCACCGTTCCGTTGTGCGCAATCGCCGCCTTCAGCATCGTATGCAACTGGCGCTTGTCGCCCGAAAACGACCGCCCCACAAACGTTGCTCCCAGTTGAATCGCCATCGCACACGTGTCCACCGGAGGCAGATCGTTCACCACGCCGCTCTTCAACGTCGAACCCAGATCGGCCGTCGCCGAGAACTGCCCTTTCGTCAGCCCGTAGCACCCGTTGTCTTCGATGATGTAAATAATCGGCAGATTGCGCCGCATCAAGTGAATGAACTGCCCCGCGCCAATCGAAACCGTGTCGCCATCGCCCGTAACGCCTAGCGCAATCAGGTTCTTGTTCGCCAACATCGCTCCCGTCGCCACCGACGGCATGCGCCCATGCACTGAGTTGAAGCTGTGCGACCGGTTCATGAAGTATGCCGGACTCTTCGACGAGCATCCAATCCCGCTGAATTTCGCCACCCGCTCCGGCTTCACGCCCATCTCATACATCGCATCAATGATTCGTTCCGAAATCGCGTTATGTCCACATCCCGCGCACAGCGTCGTCTTCCCGCCGCGGTAGTCGATCACCTGCAGTCCAATGCGATTCGTCTTCGGAGCGGGCGCCGCTGTCGGCGTATTCGTCGTCGTCCCCATCTTATTTGCCCTCCATCATCATCAACTCGTCCGTCACCGACCGCGCATCAATCGGCAATCCGTGAATGTGGCAGATCGACCGCAAACGCGGCGTCAACTCCGGCTTGATATCCAACTTCAGCAGCATCGCCATCTGCCCGTCGCGGTTTTGCTCGACCACATACACCCGCTCATGCCGCTCAATAAACTCATGAATCTCGCGCGTAAACGGATACGCCCGCACTCGCAAGTAATCCGTCTCCACCTTGTATTCCTTCGCCAACTGGTCGCGGGCCTCGATAATCGCCCAGTGCGTCGTACCAAAAGCTAGTATCCCGATCTTCGATTTCCCGCTCCCTTGTAACTCCGGACGCGGAACAAACGACCGCGCCGTCTCGAACTTCTTGTTGATCCGTTCCATATTGCGTTCGAAATCATCCGGACGCTCGCTGTATTGCGCCTTCTCGTTGTGCCCGCTGCCCCGCGCAAAATATGCCGCCGCCGGATGCTCCGTACCCGGCAAAGTCCGGTACCCGATGCCATCGCCATCCACATCTTTATAACGCGCGAACGTTCCCGCCTTTTCCAGATCGGCCAGCGTCAGCACCTTCCCGCGGTCAATCGGCTTCTCCGGATACTCGAACGGATCCGACATCCAGTTGTTCATTCCCAGATCAAGATCCGACATCACGAACACTGGAGTTTGAAAGCGCTCGGCCAAATCAAACGCGTCCTGCGCCATCGTGAAACACTCGCTCACCGAATTCGGAAACAGCATGATGTGCTTCGTATCGCCGTGACTCAGAAATGCCGTCGAAAGCAGATCCCCCTGCGAAGTCCGCGTCGGCAATCCCGTCGACGGCCCCACCCGCTGGATATCCCAGATCACCGCCGGAATCTCCGCGTAATACGCCAGCCCCGTAAACTCCGCCATCAGCGAGATCCCCGGACCCGCCGTCGCCGTCATCGACCGCGCTCCCGCCCACGCCGCTCCAATCACCATGCCCACCGCCGCCAGTTCATCCTCAGCCTGCACGATCGCAAACGTCGCCTTGCCATCCGGCCCAATCCGGTGCTCCTTCATGTAATCGATCATCGTCTCCACCAGCGACGACGACGGCGTAATCGGATACCACGTCACCACCGTGCACCCCGCGAACATGCACCCCATCGCCGCCGCGGAATTTCCATCGACAATAATTTTCCCCGCCGTCTTATTCATCCGCTCGATATAAAACGGATCGCGCTTCTTCAGATTCGCCACCGCGTAATCGTGACCCGCCTTCGCTGCCGCCAGGTTCAGCGCCGCCGCTTTCGCCTTCGTCGCAAATTGCTTTCGGATCGCCTTCTCTACCTCGGCGTAATCAATCTCCAGCAACTGCGCCGCTACGCCCACGTAGATCATGTTCTTGATCAGCTTGCGTAGCTTCGCCTCCGCGCCCACAGTCGCTGCCAGCTTGTCATACGGCACCGCGTAATAAATCAGATCGTCGCGCACCTTATCCAGCGCCAGCGGCTCGTCATAAAGCACCGCCGCGCCCGCTGCCAGCGTCTTGACGTCGTCCTGCGCCGTCTCCGCATTCATCGCGATCAGCAGATCGATCTCTTTTTTGCGCGCAATATACCCTTCGTGATTGGCACGGATCGTGTACCACGTCGGCAGTCCTGCGATGTTGGACGGAAAAAGGTTCTTGCCCGAGATCGGCACGCCCATCTGGAAGATGCTGCGCAGTAAAACCGTATTCGAACTCTGCGACCCGGACCCGTTCACGGTCGCAACCTGAATACTCATATCGTTAACAACACGCTTTTGCCCCAGTTGTCCGTGCGCTTCGTGGGGCACGACATCGATTGTGGCCATTCCCTTGTGCCTTTCTGGTCGGAACCCTCAAATCTACGAGCCGGGCGACCCCGTCACCCGCAAACTCCGAAGAAGAAGAAAACTCATCATTATACGCCCCTCCCTCAGACCACTCCGCCAACCCACTCGCCGCATCCCGCCGCCTCATCCGCTTACCAACACCAACACCTATCGAAAGACCGGCGACCGACGATGATTGAATCCGTTGCCCTCCATCCTTCCCGTTCGGCGATAATAGGACGATGACAGGTCCTTCGACACCAGATTCTCCCGGCAACCGCGCGGTCCACGACGCAACCACCTGCAAAGTTGCGCTCCTCGGCTTCGGAACGGTCGGCAGCTCGGTGGCGAAAATTCTCTGCGAGCGATCCAACGCCCACCTGCGCCTGACCCACGTGCTCAATCGCAATGTCGAACGAAAAAAAGTCGACTGGCTTCCCGCCGGCGTCCGTTGGACCGAGAACATCGACGAAGTCCTCGCCTCCGATGCCGAAATCGTCGTCGAGGTCATGGGCGGACTTCAGCCCTCCGGCGATTGGATTCGCCGCGCCCTCGCCGCCGGCAAATCCGTCGTCACCGCCAACAAACAACTGATCGCGCAGCACGGCCCCGAGCTAACCGCCCTCGCAGCCCAGAAAAACCAGCAGATTCAATTCGGAGCCTCCGTCGCCGGCGGTGTCCCCGTCATCTCCGGCCTCCACGAGGGCTTGGCCGGCGACGAACTCTTCAAGATCCAGGGCATTCTCAACGGAACCTGCAACTACATCCTCAGCCAGATCGAGGCCAACGGCGTTCCCTTCGCCACCGCCCTGCGCGAAGCCCAGAAACTCGGCTTCGCCGAAGCCGATCCCACCGAAGACGTCGAGGGCCTCGACGCTCGCGCCAAGCTAGCCATCCTGGCCCGCGTGGGCCTGCACTGCTATGTCGCCCCCACCAGCATCCTGGCTCGATCAATCTCCGCCATCGACGCCGTCGATTTTGAATACGCCAACCAACTCGGCTGCACCATCCGCCAGATTTCCTGGGCCGAACTGAATCAGACATCGCTAGGCGGATCCGCCGATTCCCCAGGAAACGATGCCCCGAAAAACGACGCATCAAAAAACGACACGCGCAAAAAAGACGAAATCTTCGCCGCCGTCCAACCCGCTCTCGTCGAACTCTCTTCTCCGCTCGCGCGCGTCGAAGGCAGCAAGAACATGCTGATCGCAACCGGCAAGTACGGCGGCGAAACCGTCTTCGGCGGACACGGCGCCGGTGGCCACCCCACCGCCGTCGCAATCGTCTCCGACATCCTTGGGATCGCCCGCGCCCGTCGCGGCGAATGCAGTTACGCCGGCCAGCCCATCGAAAAAAAACCGTCCGTCACCAACGATTTCAGCGCCAAACACTATCTGCGTTTCTTGGTAAAAGACCGCCCCGGCATCATCGCCAGCCTCGCCACCATCCTCGCCCAATCCGGCATCAACATCGACGCGGTCGTGCAAAAACCCGGCTGCCCCAAGTCCCACCTGCCCTTCCTGATTACGCTCGAGGAATGTAAGGCCTCCCATGTAGAAGAGGCTGTGGGCAAGATCAACGCCCTCGATTTCCTAGTGCAGCCTTGCCTGCACCTGCCCATCCTCTAAACTGCTTTGTAAGATCCGTCGATGGAGTCCCCGGCCACCAAAACTCAAAGATTTGTCATCCCGAGCGGAGCTAGGGATCCGCAGTTCAATACCACCATCCATGTCAGTTGAAATGTTCCAGGGTCGTATGCCACCGGCGCCAGAGAACCAGCACCGCAGAAGAAACCAGTTCTTACGCTTCCACCTGGAAAAACTGCGCCATATTGCGGAACTTCTGATACCGCGTCTCCAGCAGATCCTGAATCGGCACGTTCTTGATCGCGCCCAGATGTTGCTGCAGCGCCCCATCCAGCAACTCCGCCGCCTGCGCATGATCGGCGTGCGCGCCGCCCGCCGGCTCCCGAATAATCCCATCAATGCATCCCAATTCGTTTAAATCGGATGCCGTGATCTTCATCGCCTCAGCCGCCAGATCTTTCTTCGTCGCATCGCGCCACATAATCGACGCGCAGCCTTCCGGCGAGATCACCGAATACACCGAGTTCTCCAGCATCAGCACGCGATCCGCCACCGCGATCGCCAGCGCCCCGCCACTTCCTCCCACGCCAATCACCGTCGTCACAATCGGAACTTCCAGCCGCGCCATCTCCAGCAGATTGCGCGCAATCGCCTCGCCCTGTCCCCGCTCTTCGGCGTGCAGTCCCGGATAAGCTCCATCCGTATCCACAAACGTAAAAATAGGACGCTTGAATTTCTCCGCGATCTTCATCACCCGCAGCGCTTTCCGATACCCTTCCGGATGCGGCATCCCAAAATTCCGGTACACCCGCTGCTTCGCATCCCGCGCCTTCTGCTGCCCGACGATCACAACTTCTTCGCCGTGAAACCTCGCCATCCCGCAAACAATCGCCGGATCGTCTCGAAACCCGCGGTCTCCGTGTATTTCACTCCAGTCGGTAAAAATTCGCTCCACGTAATCCAGCGTGTACGGACGCTGCGGATGCCGCGCCAGCTCCGTCCGCTCCCACGCATTCAAATGCGACGAAATCTCCCGCCGCAAATCGTTCACCCGGTCGTGCAGTTGCTGGACCTGCCGCAGCGCATCCGTGTTCTGTCCTTCAACCGCCTCCAGCCGCGTGATCTGCTCCTCGATCTTCGCCAGCTCCTGCTGCGCCTTCAATCCAGAATCCATTTTTATGACGTTTCCATTCTTTCGCGTATGATGCGCTTCCACGATCGAAAGCATAAAGTCCGTTCCGTCAACCGCCAACGGAGCGTTCCCGTTCACCTCGACCGGCCCCGCCTTCTTTACTTTCGCTTTTCGCATCGTCCCCACTCATATTCGCATTCGCCCCGCGCCGACGAATCATCAGCCAATCACGCGCACGCTGCCGCGTCCGCACAGCTCTTCCACGCGTCCCAGAAAGTTGCGGTCCGGCATCACATTATAGCCTTCGGCTTCCATCACCACCATGAAATCGCCTTCGCGCTCCACGTCAAACAGCACTTTGGCTTCGCCCTTGCGCTCGTTGAATAGGGCGTGCAGCGCTTCCACCGTACTGTCCGTCGCGCTTCCCAGAGGAATCCGAATCCGCAACGCCTTCGGCAACGGCACTCGCGCTTCATCCAGCGGAATAATCTCGTTCGCTGTAATCTTCGGATTCGCCCCCTCTTCAATCCGCACTCCCCCGCGAATCAAAACAGGCACTTCCAGCTTCACCTTCTCGGCTAACTTGCGATACGCCTCCGGAAACACCAGCAATTCCACCTTCCCCGACATATCCTCGAGCGCCGCTTGCGCCCAAAGCTCCCCGCGCCTCGACTTCGCCACGCGCAATCCCGAAATCAATCCCGCAATGCTGATGTTCTCGTCCTTCGCCGTCGATTTCTTCATCGCCGCGATATCTTCCGTCGACAGCGCATGCAAATCGGCCAGCTTCTCTTTGTACTTGTCCATCGGATGCCCGGTAATAAAAAATCCGAGAATCTCTTTCTCCGCCGCCAGCCGCGTATGCTCGTCCCAATCCGGAGCATTCGGAAGCGCCGCATTCGCCTCCTGCGCCGTCTCCTCCGCAAACACGCCAAACAAACCGTGCTGTCCCGACTCCGCGTCCCGCTGCGCTTTTTGCGCCTGTTCGATTGCCGTATCCAGGGCCTGCATCAACTGCGCCCGCCGTCCAAAACAGTCCATCGCCCCGCTCTTGATCAGCGACTCCAGCACTCGCTTGTTCAAGAGCCGTAAATCCACTTCTTCGCAGAATTCATAGAACGACTTGAACTCCCGTCCCAGCTTCTTCCGCGCCGCCACAATCGACTCGATCGCGTTCCCACCCACGTTTTTCACCGCCGCCAGCCCAAACCGAATCGCCGGACCATGCGGCGTGAAATTCGCGTCGCTCACGTTAATATCAGGAGGCTCAACCGCAATCCCCATCTCCCGGCACTCGTTGATGTACTTCACCACGCTATCCGTGTCGCCCGTGATCGAAGTCAGCAGCGCCGCCATAAAATCCACCGGATGATGCGTCTTCAAATACGCCGTGTGATACGCCAGCAGCGCATACGCCGCCGAGTGCGATTTGTTGAAGCCGTACCCCGCAAACTGCGCCATCAAATCAAAAATTTTCTCGATTTTCTTGGCCGGAAAACCATTCTTCGTCGCGCCTTGCACAAAGCGCTCGCGCTGCGCCGCCATCTCTTCGGCCTTCTTCTTTCCCATGGCCCGCCGCAACAGGTCGGCGTCGCCCAGCGAATACCCGGCAATCTTATTCGCCGTCTGCATCACCTGTTCCTGATACACGAACACGCCCAGCGTCTCCTGCAGAACTTCCTTCAACTCCGGCAAGTCGTATTCAATCTTCCGCCGTCCATGCTTGCGCTCGATGAAGTCATCGATCATCCCGCCCTGAATCGGCCCCGGACGATACAGCGCATTCAGCGCGGTCAGATCTTCAATCGAATTCGGCTGGTACCGCCGCAGCACATCCCGCATGCCCGACGATTCAAACTGGAACACTCCCGACGTCAATCCCCGATGAAACACCTTCTCGTACGTCTCCGGATCGTCGAGCGGGACATCCTCCAGGTTTAAAATCGTCCCCTTCTGTTTCAGCAGCTTCAGCGTGTCATCCAGAATGGTCAGCGTCGTCAGGCCGAGAAAGTCCATCTTCAGCAGCCCCATCTTTTCGATGGCGACCATGTCAAATGCCGTCACAATTTCGTCGTTTTTCGTGCGATGCAGCGGCACCAAATCCGTCAGAGGACGCGGCGAGATCACCACCCCCGCCGCATGCACTCCCGAATTCCGCACCAGCCCTTCCAGCTTCAGCGCCGTGTCCATCAACTGCTTCACTTGTGGATCTTTCTGATAAGCCTCCTGCAACGCCACTGACTCCGTCAGCGCATCAGCGAGTTTGATGTTGAGAGTAGTCGGAACCATCTTCGCGATGCGATCCACATCGCTATACGGCATATCCATCGCGCGGCCCACATCCTTGATCGCCGCTTTCGCCGCCATCGTCCCAAACGTAATAATCTGCGCCACGTTGTCGCGCCCGTACTTGTGCGTCACGTACTCGATCACTTCCCCACGCCGGTTCATGCAGAAATCAATGTCGATATCCGGCATCGAAATTCGCTCGGGATTCAGAAATCGCTCAAACAGAAGCTCATGCTGCAGCGGATCGATATCCGTAATCCCCAGCGAATACGCCACCAGCGCGCCCGCCGCCGATCCACGCCCCGGTCCCACCGGAATTCCCTTCTCCCGCGCGTACCGTATAAAGTCCCAGACAATCAGAAAATATCCTGGGAACTTCATCTGCTGGATGATCGCAATCTCCCGCGCCAGCCTCTGTTCATAATCCGCCAGCGAATGCTTCAACTTCCCGCCTGCCGACAGGTTCCGCAGCGCTTCCATCCGCCGCGCAAATCCCTGCCGCGTGATGTGCTCGAAATAACTGTCCGTCGTAAATCCGTCAGGAACATCAAAGTGCGGGAACGGGCTCGGAATCTTCTCCAGCCGCAGATTGCAGCGCTCTGCAATATCCAGCGTGCGCGAGATCACCTGCGGCGCATCGCCAAAAACCCGCAGCATCTCGTCGCCATTCTTGACGAAAAACTGCGTCCCTTCGAACTTCATCCGGTTCGTCTCTTGAATCGACTTCCCCGTCTGGATGCACAGCATCACATCCTGCGCATGGGCATCGTCCTCGCATAGATAGTGACTGTCGTTGGTCGCCACCATCGGCAGCCCAATCTCTTTTTCTAGTTGAAACAATCCTGTCCGGATCCTGTGTTCCTGCTCCAATCCCTGATCCTGAATCTCAAGAAAAAAATTATCTTTCCCAAAAAGATCACGGTAGAATCCCGCCGCCGTTCGCGCCGCCTCGTAGTTCCCTTCCGTCAACCGCTCCGCCACTTCACCCTTCAAGCAGCCGGAAAGCCCAATCAGTCCCTTCGAATGCTCCGCCAGAAATTTCTTGCTCACCCGCGGCTTGTAATAAAACCCGTGCAGCGACGCCTCCGACGTTATCTTCACCAGATTGCGGTAGCCTTCTTCATTCTCCGCCAGCACCAGAAGATGGTTATACGTATCGCCGTCCGGAGGCGTCCGCGAAATAACGTGATCATCCTTCTTGCAGATGTACAATTCGCATCCCACAATCGGCTTCACGCCTACCTTGTTCGCCGCATTCACAAAATGCACCGCGCCAAAAATATTGCCGTGATCGGTCATCGCGACCGCCGGCATCCCCAGCTCGTGCACCCGCTCCACCAGTTTCTCGACGTCGCAGGCGCCATCGAGCATCGAGTAATCGCTATGCAGATGTAAATGTACGAACTGATTTTTGCTCATCGACAATCGTTAGCCTTAAGACAACTCTTAGTAATTAACTTGGACCAGCACAGCCGTCAGAATCCGCTTAATCGTGCCTTGAAAGGGCATGGCTCCAGCCATGCCGGTAGAACGCGCTACACAAGCGGCTTTAGCCGCTGAGGCCACGCGCAAGACATCCTCATATTCAAAACAATCTCCACTTCGTGCCCTCCGTGGTTGAAGCCTTGGACTTTCTTCGCACGCAGAAAAGCGCGTCAGTCGGCACAACTCGATAAACGGGATTCGCTTCATTCTAACGGCTGGAAAAATTCGTGCAACGCCTGAAAGTGGTGCAATCCCGCTCGTATCCCACGAGTCGCCTGGCGGCCCTACTTCGTTCCCTCCACCACGCTATGAATCTCCGCAATGTACCCACCCGGAAATTCCACCATCGCCGTCTTCCGGTCTTTCGCCGCAAAAGGACCCGCCAATATCTTCACTCCCGCTCCTTTCGCCTTTTCCAGCGTCGCTCCCAGATCCTTCACCTCGTATCCCGTCGTCTCGTATCCAAATGGATACTGCAGATGTCCATCCGTCACCATCACCTGCATGTTCCCAAAAAGCGACCGTATCCCGATCCTCCGGTAACTCGCCCCCGCCCGCCCGATCTCTCCCGCGTCCGCACGCTTGTTATCTTCTTCCACCACCCCATGCGCGAATCTCACAAAAGAATGAACGAACGAATCAGCACCATCCTTCGATACATAAACGCGATTATCAGGAACCGTTTCCAGCGGCGGACTCGTCGACGCCTTGAAATGCCAGTACAGCTGCATCTTCACCCCGCCCGGCCACTGCACAATCGCATCCATCCCAATTGGATCTTGAAACGGTTCAACCACAACCTCCGCGCCCGCCGCTCGCGCTTCGGCCGTCGCCCGCTCCATATCCGTTACCAGATAACCCGTGCGCTCCAGTCCAAACGGAAACGGCACCGGCGTTTGATAGGCAAAGATCGACAAAGCCCCCACCGGCGTTGACACGTACTGGCTTTGCGTACTGCTCGTCACCGGCGTCACGTTCGCCACAATTCTCTTCGACGCTTTTCCTCCAAACGTCGCGATAAAACTGTTGACGAAAGCATCAAAGTCGCCCGCCGCAACATACACGTGGCTCGTGTCATACTGCGGACCCACCGCAACCCCTGCATCGTGCGGCAAAGCCGCAGACGACGTTTGCCCCACCGCAGCCGCAGCCACCAACACGACAGACAAGAAGCTTTTGATCCAGCAAGGTTTGAGCATAAGCAAGATTATCTCGCGGAACCACAAAGATCATCTCGCCCGCGAACGCTGCTCCGCATCAACGAAGCGCCACAAGAATTGTATGGGTTAGACTGCGACCGAAGGGATTCAAAAGCTGCAACTTTAAGATTCGGAAAAACGTGCCCTACCGCGGCACTTGAAAATCTACGCCGCGATCGTCATTCATCTTTTCCGTCGCCGGAATATCCAACTGCGCCAGCGGAATTTTCTTCGCCGCCTTATCGTTCAACACCCACAGCGTCCCACCGGAAATCGCATAATTCCGTACTTCTTCCACATGCTTATCTTGAAAAACCAGCGCCGTCTCGGGCTCTTCGCTCTTCGGACGATTGCGCGCCTCAACATCCGCCTGCAACCGGTCAATCTTCCCACTCAAATTCTGTACGTCGCGCTGCAGCCCGCTGTCTTCGCGATACGGCACTTGCGGCGCAGCATTTGCATAAACATCCTGCGTCTGATTCCCATCCTGATAACCCGCCGAGTCATCCAGTCCGTCATACCCGTAATCCCACAAATAAGGATAGTAGTACCCGTACGGGTAATATCTGCGCCCGTAATATCCTCGATCGTTACGATACGGACCTCTTCCGCGCAAGCGGAAATTCGTGCCGTGCGCAGAACCGACGCCGCGGTACGCACCCAAAGAATGCAACGAACCAGAGTGAGAATAACCGGAAAAAGAAGAACCCGAAGAATGGAAGGAACCACCCGAAGAGTGAACCGATCCGAACGATCCAGCAGAAGAATGCCCGCCAGCTCCGCCGCCCGAATGCCCACCACCATGCTGCGCCCAAACCGGCAATGCCAGCACAACCAAGCCAAACGCCGCTCTAGTCACCCAGCGCCGCATAGCCCATTATACCCCAATTTCAAGCGTGGCCACGCCTTACCTGATGGCTGACGGCTGGTGTTGTCGGCCTTTACGCCGAACCAAACCGCCTTCCCTACTTTTTCTTGGCTTTCGCCCCGCTCTTACCCGCCGCTTTCGTCGCCTTGGCAGGCTGATGCTTGGCAGCATGCGGTTTCGCCGGCTTCTGTTTAGAAGGCGCGGTTTTCGCGCCCTTCTCTTCTTTCGTATCTTTCTTAATAGTAGTATCTGCCGCCTTAGCAGGAGCCGCCGCCACCTTACCCGCCGCCACCGTCTTCGCAGCCACAGCCGGTTTCCCCGCAGCCGGCCCTTTTGCAGCCGCCCCTTTCGCAACCGCCGCCGCCGCAACCGGAGCCGCCGCCGCCACCTCGGCAGCCTTACCTTTCTTGCCCTTTCCTTTTACCGGAGCCTTTGCCGCCGCCTCGGCAGCAGCCGCTGCCGCCGCCTCGGCAGCCGCTTTTGCCGCTTTCCCACGCTTCGCCGGAGGTGGCGGAGGCGGTGGTGGTGGCGGCGGCGCCAACGGCTTCAGATATTTCAGCGTCTCCGTCCGCGAACGCAGCTTGCCATCCAACAGCAGCAAGAACACGTCATTCGCTATCTTCGGATACTCCGGCATTTGCGGCGTGATATGCAGTTCCGTCATCTCCGGCAACGGAATCTTCTGCTGCACCTGCCGCCACTTCGTAAAGAAATTCTTGATCTTCTCCGCCACCGCCTGCTGCCGCGCCCGAATCGCCAGAAACAAAATCATCTCCGGACGCGCCGACGACAACAACTGCCACGTTCGCGACGGAGTCGCCGCTTCCTTACCCGTCAACCGTTTCGCCAGGCTTTGCGCGTTGTCTTCCAGATCCTTCCACGCCGCCACCAGGTCTTTGCGCGGAATTGCCTTCCGCAAATCGGCAATGTCCTTATCGCCCAGACGCTCGGTCAGAAAATACATCACCGCCGGCGCCACATCCGGCGCATACCCCAGATCGTTCATTTGCTGTCGCGTCTTCATCAACGCGCCCAGGCCCGCCGTATCCACCTTGGCCGTGCTCCAGTGCGGATTCAGTACCTTCAGCCAGCCTTCTTTTTCATACGCCTTCAGCACACCCAGCGCGTCATCTTCATACGCGATCTGCTCGATCTCATATCCGATTCTGTCGTTGCGGATGTACTCGATGTAATTATTTTCTTTTCCCGACTCGAAGCGCGCCTGCGTCCGCTCTTCCAGCGGCCAGTGAAACCGCGTCGTGAACCGCGTCGCCCGGATCATCCGCGACGGCTCTTCCAGAAACGCGTAATTGTGCAGCACCCTTATCACTTTTGCTTCAATATCCGCCGCACCATTAAACGGATCCATCAGCAGCCCGCGCGACCCCTCGTTCATCGACAGGGCCATCGCGTTCACCGTAAAATCCCGCCGCCGCAAGTCCTCAATAATCGTCGCCGGCGCCATCACCGGAGCTTTCCCCGGTTTGTCATACCGCTCCGACCGTGCCATCGCAATCTCGGCGCGCACTCCGCCCGGCAGCGTCGCCAGCAGCGTCTTGGTCTCCGAATCGGAATCCCCGATCACCGCTCCTGCGCGTTCCAGATCTTTCTGTAGTTTGAGCGCGTTTCCTTGAACCGTAAAATCAAGATCGCGGATGGGAAAGCCCGTGATAATGTCGCGGATGGCTCCGCCCGTTAGATACAGATTCATCCCCGCCGCCTTGGCGGCGTCTAGGACAACAGTGACTGCTTTTTGTTGGTCCGGGCTGAGCCGGGTCTCCAGCGTGTATATGTAATCGGCCATGCCTTCCTAGTCGCCGTTCGGTGGCCCTGCTGGGCGCGGCCGGGGCGTTTTTCACAAGTTTTCCACAGGGAAACTGCCCGCTTCACGGCGAGCCGCCGGACAACGGAATCTAACTCTCTCTAGACATTAGACTTATATCCCATTTTCCCGATTCCGGCAAGCTACAGAAAATAACACAAGGTTTACCGTTTGGCTACTGGCTAGCCCCCGCCTGTTCGAATTCGCCCAGAAAGTGCGAGAATCCAATTGCATCGGTATGGCTTAGCACTGGAGTGGATTCGTGTGGCGCGGGCATTCTTGCCCGCGAAACCGTAACTCTACCGCAACCGAGCGTGCGATCAACCAGTATTGAGCTGCGCAACCGCAACGTTCTTAGAAAGCACATGTCGTCGACTCATAAAAAAGTTATCGTGCGGAAACACGACCGCGACTCCGTCAGCGGACACGTCTCCCCCTCTAACTTCGTCGTCGACGGTAAACTCGAACTCCTCAACACCTCCGGAAACGTCGTCGCCATCGATCTCCGTGACATCAAGGCCGTCTATTTCGTTCGCGAGTTCTCCGACACCGACCTCATGCTCCGCAAGACCTTCACCACCCGACCCCGCACCGAAGGTCTGTGGGTTCGCCTGAAATTCAAAGACACTGACATCATCGAAGGCATCCTTCCCAACGACCTCACCCAAAATCCCGCCGAAGGATTCCTCATGAACCCTCCCGACCTCCGCTCCAACACCCAACGCGTCTTCGTCCCCCGCGAAGCCCTGACCTCAGTCACCGTTCTAGCCGTTATCGGATCCGCCAACCGCCGCCGCAAAGGCGGCCAACCCGACCAGCGCCAAGTCACCCTCTTCGAACAATAGCTTTCCGTAGGGACGCACGCATTCGTCCGTCCAGCCGAGCAAAGCGCAGGCCCCGCAAAACTTCTCATCAGCTCTACGCATTCCGCCACATTGAGCTAGGAGTAATTCAGAAAGATCCCTAAAGCTTTTCTCGGCGACCCTCTGCGTCTCGGCGGTGAAAAGGTCTTTGATCCTGTCTTCCGCTACAATTTCCCCGAGACCCACATGAAACTATCCGACATCGCCTCCGCCCTCGGCGCCCATCTCGACAACGCCTCCCCCACCACCGAAATCACCGGCGTCGCCGGCATCGAACACGCCGCCGCCGGCCAGCTCACCTTCGTCTCCAATCCCAAATACAACGCCGCCGCCAAAACGACGAAAGCCTCCGCCGTCATCGTCTCCGAGTCCTTCCCTGCCCTCGCCACCGGAATGCTTCGCAGCAAGAATCCTTATCTCGCCTGGGCCAAAGCCATCGAACTTTTCTACCGCCCGCCCCAATACGCCCCCGGAATCCATCCCACTGCCGTCATCCATCCCACCGCTCAACTCGGACAAAACGCCCACATCGCCCCCTACGTCGTCATCGACCAAGACGTCGTCATCGGAGACCACGCCACCATCCTCCCTCACGTCGTCATCTATCGCGGAGCCACCATCGGCCACCACTTCTTCGCCCACGCCCACACCATCGTCCGCGAATTCTGTCATCTCGGCGACAACGTCCTCCTGCAGAACGGAGCCGTCATCGGCTCCGACGGCTTCGGCTTTGCCAAGACCGAAGAAGGCAACGGACCCAACGCCCACTGGCACAAAATCGTTCAATCCGGAAACGTCGTCGTCGAGAGTGACGCAGAAATTCAGGCCAATGCCTGCATCGACCGTGCCAGCATTGGAGAAACGCGCATCGGCCGCGGCGCCAAAATCGACAACATGGTCCACATCGGCCACAGCTGCACCATCGGACACGACGCGCTTCTCTGCGCCCAGGTCGGCCTCGCCGGAACCACCGACGTCGGCAACCACGCCATCCTCGCCGGACAAGTCGGCGTCAGCGGCCACGTAAAAATAGGCGAAGGCGCCATCGCCATCGCCCAGAGCGGCATCCCCCAGGACGTCGCCCCCGGCGCCATGGTCAGCGGCGCTCCCGCCATCGATCATCGCTTATGGTTGAAATGCTGCGCGGTCTACCCCCAGCTCCCCGAAATCGCCAAAGCCGTAAAAAAGCTCTCCGAACGCGAGTAGCATCGCGCCCGTGCCGCCCATTCAAAAATCTTTGTCATCCTGAGTGGAGCGCAACCGGCCTGCTGTGCTTGTCATCCTGCGCGGCGCGCTGTGACGCGATGCGAGCATCGCGCATTCGAAGGCCCCCTACCCCTCCTCAACTCTTCCCACTCCAAATCCCACCCCAAAAGCTCTATCCTGAACACATGCCCCGAACCATCCAAGAGCAGTTCGGACAAATCGATATCTACGTCTTCGATCAACTCCTGCGCGGCAACATCACTCACGAAATGCGCCTCCTCGACGCCGGCTGCGGCTACGGACGCAATCTCGTCCATCTTCTCCGCCAAGGCTGCGAGATCTTTGCCCTCGACGAAGACCCCGACGCCGTCGACCACGTCCGTAAACTCTCCGCCTCCCTCGAAACCGGACTCCCCGCTCAGAATTTCCAGGTCGGCCTCATCGAGCACATGCCCTTTCCCGACGCCTTTGTCGATGTCGTCCTCTGCAACTCCGTGCTTCACTTCGCCCGCGACGAAGCTCACTTCACAAAAATGTTGTCCGAGTTATGGCGCGTTCTCAAACCCGGCGGCCTGCTCTTCTGCCGACTCGGTTCCCGCATCGGAATGACCTTCGAGCGTCTGCGCGACCACGTCTATCTCCTCGCCGACGGTTCCGAATGGTTCCTGGTCGACGAAAAAATGCTCCTCGATCTTGGCGAAAAAATGAATGCCGTCCTCGTCGACCCGCTAAAAACCACCATCGTGCAGGACTACCGCTGCATGACCACCTGGGTCCTACGAAAGCGTACCTAGAACAATCAAAATCGCCACCGTCACCACATCAAAGATCACATGCAGCGTATTCGGCCGTATCCCGTTGTGCTCCGGCAGAAACGCATGCGTCGACCCGTGCATCACCCGATAACGCTCCACCAGCGCCGGATCCCCCCGGAAAACATAAGGAATCCACCACGCCTTCAGCGAGCCATATACGGCCAGCCCGTAGCTGATCCACAGCCACCACAAGAGCCATCCCGGAAACGCCCGGCGAAAGTAATAAACCGTGCCCGCCAGCCCGACAGCAAACGGCGTGAAGTTGATCAGCGTAGTCACCACCAGTTTGCTGCCCGGAAACTCCGCCCGCACTCCCTTCACGTCATTCAGCGTTCCCAGCGGAATCCAATTGTGCAGCGACACAAACAGCACCACGAAACACTCCAGCGCCAGCAATGCGTCTTTCGCCACAGCATGCATAACGAGCAGAATTGTATCCCACCCCCCGCGCCCAGAGCCCGTTCTCCATCTCTCGCTCACGACGGACTCTAGAGCGCCGATCTCTTCGCAAAAAGCCGCCGCGCCACATGCCCCTTCCACATCCACAATCCCGAAAGCACCATCACAGGAAAAAAGACAAACCGTGTCGCCGGCGCATACCCTGGAAGTTTTTCAAACGGACTATAGATATAACCAAAAATCGGAATCGCCAGCACTACGTGAATCCAGCGCACAATCGACCGTTTCGTCCCATCTTTCATGATGAATCGTTCTCCCGTGTTCTCCAGCAGCCCTCCTATTGCCGGCCGCTCCAACCGCTAAGGCCGCTCTCCCTAAACCCTCACCCATCCCCGGAACGCCCGGCCTGCATAGTACGATTCCGCCCCGTTGTGATACACAAAAACCGTATTAAACCGCCGATCACAAAACAACGCGCCGCCCAGCTCCCTCACCGCCGCAGGAGTCTTCACCCAGCTCGACGTTTTCGTATCGAACTCTCCCAGCTTCTGCAATTCTCGATATTGCTCCTCCGTCAAAAGCTCAACCCCCATCGCCGCCGCCATCTCAACCGCGCTGCCTTTTGGTTTATTCTCCTTCCTCGACTCCAGCGCCTCCCGGTCATAACAAATGCTTCTGCGCCCTTTCGGACTCTCCTCCGAGCAGTCATAAAAAATAATTTCGCCCGTCTTTTTGTCCTGACTCACCACATCCGGATCCCCACCCGTTCTTTCCATCTCACCCACCGCCCACAGTTTCTCCGCATTCGCTTCCAGCCTCGCTGCTACCGCTGCCCACTCCAATCCCTTATGGCGTTTCATGTTCTTCTCGAAACGCCCCTTCAACGTTCCCAGCAGTTCTTTGCGTTGTTCGGATGACAACTCATTTTTATTTTTCTTGGCTGGTTGGCTCATGATTTTGCGATTCTCCTGATTCGCCGCTTGAGGAACTCACGGCCTCTTACAATGCAAGACTTCCAATCCCCGCACGCAGCCCCGATTTTCTTGCCATCAGCGCTTCTGCACCCCGAACTGCTCGGCATACTCCGCATGCAACCGCTGCCACCCGCTGAACTTCATCGCTTCCGGCCCAACCATGCGCCCAATCGGACTTCCACCCAGCATGTGATCCAGAACATCGAAGCAGATATGCCACCCCGCCGCCCCCATCGCGATAAAACCCCGGCCGATATTCGTCCAAAGCGTCAGCCGCGTGCCTCCCGCAATCGCTTCCAGCTTCCACCGCATCTCAAAATCACCCCACTTGTATTCCAGCACCTCGGGTTCGTCCGCGCGAGTGATGGTCGTCTCGGTAACCCGCAGCGCCGCAGCCCCCACCGTCGTCAGCTTCACCCTCGCTCCAACCGCGCCCAGGTTCCCGTCGGCATCGAAAGGAGCCCACTCCCGCAAATGCGCCGGATCCGTAATCGCCCGCCACACTTTTTCCCGCGTGTGCCGCAGCTCCCGCACCACAACCAGCGTCCACTTCTCTTCCCCGTTTTGTCCCGTCCTCTTTTCCACCTGCGCCAAATTGGCCTCGCCCGGCGTGTACCGCTCGCGATCCGTCATCGTCTTTTCCTTGTCTTCTTTTTCATCGCCCTCGACCGGCGTTCCGCTCGATCCATCCGATCCGCATCCACTCCAGCCTGCTCCGTTCCGTCCTGCTCCATTCCTTCCAGGTGCCGTTCCAGAGCATCCACATGCGCCGACCAGAATCGCCGGAACTGCGCCAGCCACTCCTCCATCTCCTGGAACGGCTCCCGCCTCAGCCTGTACAGTCGCCGCTGCGCGTCCACCGAGGATTCCACAAACCCCGCCTCCCGCAGCACCCGCAGATGTTTCGACACCGTCGGCTGTGTCATCCCCAGCCGACGCTCAATCTCTCCCACCGAACGTTCCGACGAACCCAGCAAACTCACAATCGCCCGCCGGTTCGGCTCCGCAATCACCTCAAAAACGTCTTCCACCCTCCTTATATACCGTATATAGCATATACGTGTCAAGGCATATACAAAACAACAAATTTGGATGGGTTTTTCGAACCGCTCACGAAGCGAGTCTCCCTCGAAAGGTTTTGTCAGCCCTCACCAACTGAGGCATCTGCCCTAGCCCACCCATCCACCGGCAAGGAAATCATTGGGGGAAACAAACAGCCCAACACCAGGAACAACCGGGATCGGTCCGGCCGCGTTAATCGAACCGGTCAATCAGCGCCGAATGGCCATTACCCGAACTAAATCCCCAATTAGTGCTATCGCCTGTTAGCGACAGTTGACTTGGCCATGTTGTATCCTCTGCCGCATGAAGGAACCAAGTCTCAAAGTGATCGGGGTTTATCGGCCCGTCATTAGCGCCGAGATGTGGCGCGAACAGTTTCAAGTGACGGGCGATCACCAAACCACGCGTGAACATTTTGGGAAGTTGGTCCTCATCGAAGCCATGGTGGAGGGGCTCACTGGACGTTTTGACTTCAGCAAGTTCGGACAGAAGTTGTCCGGCTACCGGAACTATCCCGACAACCTGCAAGTCGGTTACGACGAAGGGTTGCTCTCTGCGGACGGCGAAACTCTGATTCAGCGGCGAATGCACTGCGTGCAAGGGACAGGACCTCTGCGCTTCGCAGTGTATTTGCACTTTTACGATCCTCAACGCCCGCTTCAGTGGCAAGGTGGAGAAGTATCGTGTCCGCCCCCGCAGGAAGCACCGATCCGTTTGAAGATGCTGATGCCATACCGCGCTTGCAGCTGAAAGCTGCGTCATCGGACTTCAATGAATGGCGTAATATCGCCATAGCACTCATCAACCACTGGACGAAAGCTCGTCGGCGGGTTGGCTGGCTCCCTCATTACAGGTGTGCTTCTCAAAATCATCGTGTACCTGACGTTCTTGTGTCTCAAATCGGCGTCGCAATTCTGGACTTGGCACAAAGGAATGGCCACAAGCACTACACCGACCAATGAGCCCCCATCCATGCCGCATGATCTGCAACTCTCGCTTCTTCATGCCGATAGTTTCCCACAGACCAAACGCGGATTGCTGACTGTTGCAAAATCGCCATAACACCAACTACGGCCCGTCCGGGTCAATTGGTGCTATCGCCTGTTAATGTCAAGAATGGCCTCAATGAGTTCTGATTTTCCGTTTCGCCATTCACTCGCAGCGGATTAAAATGCAGACTGTTTGGGGGTTAGATGAAACTCAGCTCACTGTTTGGCTCACCCAGTCCAGCACGGCGGGAACACTGGCAACGATGGATAATTAGAGGGAAGAAGAGCTTCGTTCTACGCATGGGGGTTCTCGGATGGGGCGGCCTCATGTTTGTCGTAATGACCGCATCGGACTTACACCGCGACGCAGCGTCTCCGCATGGGGTGATCTACTACGCTTTGGACATTGCCGTGAATCTAGTGATATGGCCTGTAACTGGATATTTTGTCGGTCTTGTCATGTGGCGCGTTTTCCAGAAGAACTTTTCTGAAAGTGACAGCCAGCTGCCTACTCGCCAGCAATAGTTGGCGTTATATCGCGAGCGCTAACTGCTCCCCACACGCGCAAGCCAGCGTAGTTGGCGCTAACGCCGGATTCGCCCGCTAGGAACTGACCAGAATACAATCAGCGTGTTTGGAACTTAAGGCATTCAGGAGGTTGAGATTCTATGGTTTCGTCTCGGCTGGCGTGGGGCCCGCGGGAGGCGAAAAGTCTCTGCATCGTCGAATTGGCTCTTGCTCCAGACGTCGCAGGCACAGCGCATCCGCTTCATGAAGTGCTTCGCATGTGTATCGATTTCTGCTCTCAGTCTGTATTGCAAGAGCGGAGGCGTTTGGATCCGCATCCCTCACCTCCGGAATCGCTCGCCGATTTCAGGACTTTCAGCGAATATTTCAAGAGCCAGCGCGAAGCGGCAGAGAGAAATCCTTGGCGTCCGACCGTCGAAGTAATTCCCCCAACGACGCTCTTTACAGACGCCAAGCATCCGGGCATCCGGATTCATCTCGCCCTGCCCTCAGAGATCGCCGTCGAGGTGAGGAACCAGTTCGAGCAGACTTGGCAAGAACTGATGGCAGACATAACACAGTGCGGAGTCGAACCATTCCTTAATCTGCACCGGAAACCGGTTGTGATGGCCATCCCCGCCGTGAAAGCCGAGTATCCATTGAATCGCTGGGGTCCGCTGCTCATGGGCATCGGCCTGATCTGCGTTAAGAATCCGCGGCAACGAATTGTTTCCTAGCAGGCTGCGGAAAAACCCGGAGTACTCAAGTTTCCGTGGAAGAGCGGCCCTTCAGGGCCGCGTAAAGCACATGGAATCAATCCGGGCTTCAGCCCCTGGGTCGTCTTTAGCGTGTTAACGGACTTTTTCCGCAGCCTGCTAGGAAGAGTCAGCCGATGCTTCAGAACAGTGGCCAGACTTTGTTAGATCATGGTTGGCGCATATCGCCGTCCAACGAACTGACGCCGTGTCCCGCCACCCCTCTTGCCTCCTCCGTAGAAAATCACACATTGCATTCGCCTGCCCTTAGTTCAACAATGGAGAAAAGAAAGATCGGAGGACTCCCCATCGACCCTTCCGGCGATACAGGACAGCATGATCGAAACAGCCAATCTCCTGAAACCAGTTCCTCTACTGATCTTTGGTCCGATTGGCTCCTTCGGCGGAGGTTTGGCGACGATCCCTTGAACGAGGCCACCGTTCGCAGGGCGGTCGAGCGAATTCGGGATCGTGTCCTTGACGGGGCACAGCTCTCGCCCGATATGGTCCTCATCGATGTGGGATCCGGCGATGGGCTGATCGCGTTCGGAGCCTTCCAACGCGTTGGCCCCACGATGCAGGCGACGTTCGTCGATCTCTCGGAGCCGTTGTTGCGCTGTGCCGAGGAAAGCGCGAAGAAACTCGGTTTGCGGGATCAATGTTCTTTTGTCCAAGCATCCGCCGATCGGCTTGATGGGATCTTAGACAGCTCTGCGAACTCGCTTACCACTCGTGCGGTCCTCGCCTATGTTCAGGACAAGGGCGCCGCAGCCCGGCAGTTCTATCGTGTACTCAAGCCAGGCGGTCGGCTTTCGATTGCCGAGCCTATCTTCCGAGACGACGCGCTCCAACTGGCCGCCTTCACCGCCCAATTACTCTCCCGTCCCGACTCCAGCGAGCGCGCCCGGCTGATACAACGCTTCCGTGCCTTGCAATGGCCCTCCCAAATGTCAGAAATACAAAGCAATCCGCTAACTAATTTTACCGAGCGGGATCTGGTCTCGATATTTCTAGGCATTGGATTCAAGGAGATTCACCTTGAATTGCACATCGATGTCAGGAAAGCAACTCCCGTTCCTTGGAACACCTACATCGACTCCGCTCCTCGACCAGGAGCGCCCACACTGCGCGAAATCTTCTCCACACATTTCAGTCTCGCAGAACGGCGCCTGATCGAGGATGCCCTCCGTACCCTCGTGGAGTCGGGGAATTTGACCAACCGGGAAACCATCGCATATTTAGTTGCGGACAAACCCCTCTAGAGCGTAAGCAAAAACCAGGAAAACTGAATTTCTCCCAGCGGAATCCATCTCGTTTCCACAAACCTCTCTGCCTTGCCATTGCGGAAGTCACTTTTTCCAATCGTAGAAAACAGAATCCGGACAACGATGGCCCGTCAGAACCCGGCAACAGACTCACCCCCTAACCCAACCCTAACCTCCATGCTTGGGCGGCAACCTGACTCATGAAATACATCCCGTTTGGTCCAATCCGGCTCAGTAACCATGACCAGCAACAACTCTCTCGGTTCAGTCGACTGAAGTTGTTCGTGTACATGACCGATAGATCACGCATGGTGAATTCGATTAGCAGTGTGCATCCCACTCAAGCAAGCGAAGCCTTAACTCCAGCAGCCCCCAAACCTCAGCCGCAGCAGAGTAGTCCGCTGCCTGCGGACACGGTTAGTCTCAAAAGTTTGGGTGATGTCGATCACGACGGCGACAGCCACTAACCATCACGAACCTCAGTGTGAACCCGAAGAACGCAGAGACGGGCCATTACGGCTCGTCTTTCGTCTTCGAGAGGGGCCTCTCTCCGACCTTTTCCCGAAAAAGGAATTCTGCCGGCCTCGAAAACACCCTCTCTGTTTCCCAGGGTCGAAGTGTCTCCGTCCCAGGAAGGCAAGAATCCTCCGCCCTCCGCCCCGTTTTCTTTGACAATTCGACTCACTATGCACAGGGATGCCGCACTGCACCCCCCCGCACTTGCCCTTCCTGATGGCTGATGGCTGACAGCTGACGGCTGCCGGCGGAATCGGTCAACTACTCGCGCAATCCCTCCGGCAACCCCCTGTTGATCGCCGCTCGCACCTTTGCCATCAGGCAATCGCGATCCCCAAATTCGCCCGGCTCAATCGGATCGTGGAACTCCACCGTCACCGTTCCGGGACGAATCGCAAACCGCGCCTTCGGCATCACTTCCTCCGTCCCCGAAATCGTGATCGGAACCACCGGAACCTTGCACTCTTCCGCCAGGTAAAACGGCCCTTTCTTAAACGGCAGCAACCGCCCATCGAACGACCGCTTCCCCTCGACGTAGATGGTCATGTTCAGTCCCTGCTCAATCGCCTTCACCGCGTCGCGCACCGCCGTGATGCCCGCATCGCGATTCTTGCGGTCCACGGGAACCAGCGATCCGATCCGCATGATAGGACCAAGAATCGGAACCTTGAACAACTCTTTCTTCACCATCACCGAACTGCGCTTGGGAATCAGCGGCAACGTGATCGGCGGATCGAGATTCGAAATATGATTCGACATGAAAACGTAGGTGCGCGACGCATCGATCTTCTCCAGTCCAATCGTTCGTACCTTCACGCCCGCGATGCGCACTCCAGTAAACATCGCCGACATGCAGGTGTTGTACAAAAAGCTGATGTCTTTCGTGATATACGTCCAGGGAATTCCGAGCAGCGCAGCGACGGGCAGCGAAAGCGCCCAGAACGCCAGCATGAGGATGGTGCGAAACACTTATTCTTTTACCCCGAGCGCCGCCGGATCGAGCGGCTGCACCCGAACCTTCGCCGTTGCCAGCGACCGCAATCGTTGTGGAAGCTTCTCATAAATGCCGCCGAATCCGCCATTGGATAAGATCGCAACCACATCGCGCTCGCGCAATTCGGGAGCAATCGCATCGACAATGGCATCGGCATCGGCCAGAATGCGAGCCTTCTTTCCCTGCTGTTGAATTTCCTGCAACACGCGATCGAGATCGAGACGCTCAGCCTCAGGGATCGCCTCCGACTTGAAGATCGCTGCAATCACGACCTGATCCGCCAGCGACAGGCTGCGCGCAAGCGCGTCCTGCAAAACATTGCGCCGCATCGTATTCGAACGCGGCTCAAGGATGACCCAAAGCCGCGATTGCGGATAACGCGCCCGCAGCGCATGAATCGTCTGCTCAATCGCCGTCGGATGATGCGCAAAATCATCAATGATGGTCACGCCGTTCACTTCCGCTTTCACTTCGAGACGTCGCTTCACGCTGCGAAAGCTCTGCAACGCCTTCGCAATCGCCTCTTTCCCAATGCCATAATTCCCAGCCAAGGCAGCGGCCGCAGTTGCATTCCAGACGTTGTATTCGCCGCCCAGCCCAAACTCGAATTCTTGCCAAGCCTTGCCATCGCGCATGACCGACCACGACGTTCGATGTTCACCGAGATTGAGATTCGTGATTCTCCATCCCGCGCGCGCAGAAACTCCATACCGTTCGACCGGACAAAATGCCTTCTGCAAACACGCGTCGATACTCGTTCCCTGCTTTCCTCCCCCATCGAAGCCCACAATGCGTCCGCGTCGTGGAACGAGATTCACCAGCCGCTTGAACGACGTCTCCACCGCTTCGAGATCTTTGTAGATATCCGCATGATCAAACTCCACCGAAGTAAGAATCACCGAATCCGGAAAATAATGCAGGAACTTCGGACCCTTATCGAAGAACGCCGTATCGTATTCGTCCCCTTCGAGAATGAAATGCTTCCCTTCTCCAAGACCAAAGCTGCGGCCAAAGTTCTCCGCAATGCCGCCGATCAGGAACGAGGGCTGAAGACCAGCCGTTTCGAAGATCCACGCAAGCATCGACGTCGTTGTCGTCTTGCCATGCGTTCCCGCAACCACCAGCACATCTTTGCCCACAAGAAACTCATCGTGCAGAATCTGCGGTAACGAACAGAAAGCAATGCGCTGGTCGAGAACGAGCTCAAGCTCGACGTTCCCCCGAGACAGCGCGTTGCCGACCACGACGAGATCAGGTCGAGGATTAAGATTTCCCTCCGCAAACGGCTCCGCGACCGGAATGCCCAGAGATTCCAGAAACGTCGACATCGGCGGATAAGCTGCCGCGTCCGATCCCGTAACCCGAAACCCCCGTTCTTGCAGCATTCCCGCAAGCGAAGCCATCGCTGTACCGCAGATTCCGATGAGATGAATGTGCCGGGATTTCGTCATGGCAGATTATTCGTTCGAGTCGTCGCCGATTCGACAATCGTCAGTCTCACTTCACTGCCCACTTCAAGTCGCGCTGTGACTCCAAAAGGCAGAGTAATATTCGCTCGCGAAACGTGTCCCGAGCGCATTCCATAAGCGACCGGAATTCCAAGATCGCCGACCACGCGCAGAACAACTTCCTCCAGAGTGTAATCCTGCGTTGGACTCTGACGGCAATCCAGCATCTCGCCGAACACGATTCCGCGAACCTCCTCCAGCTTGCCCGCCAGTTTCAACTGCATCAGCATGCGATCGATCTGAAACGGCTTCGCCGCGATGTCTTCGAGAAACAAAATCGTCCCCGCGGTCTGAATGTCATACGGAGTTCCAAGCGCCGCGACCAAAATTGAAAGGCACCCACCATAGAGAATCCCTTCGGCCGTTCCCGCAACCAACGGTTTCGCACCCGAGGATTCGCCCATCTCCCAATTGCCCTCTCCGCTCAAAGCGCTCAACCACGTAGGCAAATCAACACCATCGGCCGAACTGAAATCTGCCGCGACCATCGGACCATGGAACGTCACCACATTGGCGCTGTCGGTGAACCAGGTAAGTAGCGACGTCAGGTCGCTATAACCGACAAAGATCTTCGGATTCGCCGCAACCTTCTTTACATTGAGCTTGGGCAGCAAATAGTTCGACCCATAACCTCCTCGAGCGCACACAATCGCACGGATATCGTCGCGTACGAACATCTCTTCCAGTTCGCGCGCGCGACGTTCCACCGAGCCGGCAAAATACAAATCACGTTCAAAAATCGAATCGAAGTAAAACGGCTCGTACCCCGCGCGACGAAGGCCATCGCATCCCGCCTCCAGCATCTCGCGCTTTACATTGGACGCGGGCGCAACAATGCCCACCTTGTCTCCAGCATGCAAGGTGCTTGGCTTGATTCGCGGGTTAGGGGAAAGAATGGCCATCTCAGCTCGTGCCGATCCCGTTTGTTTGCTTGATTCAACCTGACTCGTTCGCTTCGGTAATCTTAAATGAAGAACTCTCCGCGGCAGACCAGCGTTGCCGGACCTTGCAGATAAACTTCGTTCTCCCAGCGCACGATCTGCGCACCGCCTGGCGCAATCACGGTCACCGGTGACCAGACTCTCTTGCCCGCAATTGCCGCGACCGCCGATGCGCAGGATCCAGTCCCCGACGATTGCGTTTGTCCGACACCGCGTTCGAACAGCCGTATCTCGATTTCGTTGTGAGTCCGCACCTTCACATATTCCACGTTGGTGCCTTGCGGAAATTGCGGCTGCCCCTGGATTTGCGCCGCCTGCCGCTGCCATCCGTCATCAAAATCGTCGACCAGGATTACGTAGTGTGGATTCCCCATCGAAACCGTTGTGCCTTCGACGTGCACTGAGCTCGTGTCAATGGACAACGAACCGCCGACTTCCGGCTCGCCCATATTTGTCTCGAATTCGAAGGTACAGCCTCTCCGCGCCGTGAGTCGGCATCTTTTCACTCCAGCGCCCGTGCGAATCAAGACTTCGTTCTTCTCTTCTCTTGAGCACATTTCTGCCGCCACGCAGCGCGTGCCATTGCCCGAGATTTCAGCCTCAGACCCATCAGCATTGATCAGACGTGCTTTCACATCCGCTTCGTCATCGGTAAACAACCATTCGACTCCGTCCGCTCCGACTCCGTTATGCCGATCGCACAGCCGTCGCGTAACCGCGCTTAGGTCGCCCGGCACTTGGGAGCCATTCACCATCAGGAAGTCGTTGCCGCAGGCCGACGCCTTGGTAAACGAGAGTTGAGTCTTGGAGCGTTGGTCGATCGATGACACTGTCATTCCTTGGCTAAGGTTACGCGAAAGCTGGATGCGGACGTGAGTATGCCGGCACTATTCGTGTTCCGTCGTCTCGAGCGTACTAACAGTCGCGAAGGCGGTAGATTCATGGAGGCGGATCGCAAACACACCCTGCTGATCGCGCGCGCCATCGACCGAGAACACCATGCGGAAATCGGGATCGGCGTTCGCAATGTGGATACTATGCATGGTGAGTTCTTCACTCTCCAAAATGCGGTTGACCTCGCGCAGCATCCCATCAACATTACGGCCCGAAACTTCATACGTGGTTCCAAACGTTTTCAGGGAAAAGATGGCTTCGATGCGTCCCAGCAGCACGAGCGACACCAGAATAATCGCCGTCGCAAACGTCGCCGTCAGATACAACCCACCCCCCGCTGCCATGCCCACCCCAGCCACTACGAACAAGGTCGCGGCCGTTGTAAGCCCTGTAACCGAGGTCTTGGCGTGCAGAATCGACCCGGCTCCGATGAAACCGATCCCTGGAATAATTTGCGCCGCGATGCGAGCACTGTCCGACTCCACCCCCGCCAGCTGCCGCGACAAAACCGTAAACATCGCCGCACCGAAGCAGATAAACATATGCGTCCGCAATCCAGCCGGCCTGTGTCGCAACTGCCTTTCCAATCCGATGATGCCGCCGAGTAGCGCAGCCAACAGCAGGCGTGCGAGGGTTGAACTCAATACAACACCCAGTTCATTCCGCAGCAATTGGATGGTTTCGTGGATTGGGTGCATAGACATTCCCGCCGCGTCTGGCTTCGAGCGGATTCTATCACCGCAAACATACGCTTTCTCAACTAGTTGCCGGTGGGGGTTAACGCGATTGATTCGGGTCGCGGCGAGTCGCGTAGATGTGCGCATGAGGCTGCCCGGAGGCATGAATCTCGGCGAGCGGCACAAGATTTGTCTTGTTCGCGAACCGATCGACGGGATCGCCCTCGAACGAGATTACATAATCGACGTAGTGTTGCGGATCCGCTAATGCACGCTCCCACAAACCTTCCGGATCGGTCGGACGCTTCCAGGGACGATGATTTTCGTTGTTAATAACCTGCCGCAGCGGGATGCCCGCATCCTCCATGACGCCCACGTGTTCGCCGAGATCCATCAGATAGATCGAGCGGCGCGGCAGGCGAGTGACGATGCGCTCCACCGCAGAATTGAGTGTGTGTCGAATCTCCCAGTTGCGCTCCGCTTCCTGAAAGCATTGGGGTTGTGCCTTCCAAACCGAGGCGTAGCTTGCCACTACCAACGCGAGCAGCAACGCCACCAGTTTACCCGCGTGCCGTCCGTTCGCGCTTAACCGAAAAACAAAGGCAGCCAACACTCCAGTTGAAACCGCGAACAGCGGCAGAAGTTGGAGTCCGTAACGCTGGTTGAAGGTGGCAAATGGCCACCAGGTATGCACGTGCAGCGGCACTGAACCGAATGCGATGGAGTACGAGTAGAAAACCAGCGGCATCCACAGGAAAAGCATGGGCAGCGATTGCGGTCCCAGTTTCCACAGAGCGAGCGCGAGGGCCAACACAGCGGCCGACAGCCAGAATCGTCCCCAGTTGCCTTCAGCCATATTCAACTGGGCCGACTTCAGAAAGTAGACCGCTGCGGTCGGGATACTATGAAGCGCAGGATTCGGAGCGCCGACCCGCTGCTCAATCGCCTTCGCAGAGTAGGGCCCGTTGGCAAATTCGAATGGGTTGCCGTAGACCGTTGCGTTGTAGGCCAACCACAATACAGGGACGACAGCGATGCCAAGTGCGAACTTAGCGGCGATGCCGCGCAATGCGCAGTCATTCCAACGCCGCAGAGCTACGATCCCGACAGCTGCACCCATCCAACCCGCGAGAAACCATCCGTCGTAACGCGTGAGCTCCGCTGCCGCCACACACCATGCACAACGACGAAGCGAGATAGCGAGTTGCTTAGCGTCGGCGTCATTGGCCTGCAGAACAGCATCCTTCGGCAGAGCGCGAAAGAACTCGGCAATAAACAAGACGGCCCAGATAAACAAAGCCAGATAAAGCGACTCTGTCATGGCCGTCGATTGCATATAAATGAGGTTCGGGTTGGCCACCATCACCACCACCGAAACCCACGCGCCTGCTACGGCCGCCGACTGGGTCCGCAGATTCGAATCGAGCATGCCGTGCACCAAACGGAACATTCCGACAGCCGCTAGGATGAATCCGGCCATGGACGGGATCGAGCCTCCCGCGCCGTTCTGCCACAACGCGTTCGACCAGAGAAATGGGACCATCAGCAAATGTGGAAGAGGCAGCCATACCGTGCCGAGTTGAAAGAGGCCGGGAGTCTGCGAGTCGACTACGCGGCGCGCAATGTTGATGTGCGCGACGGCGTCTCCATAAAGAAGCACATCGCCGTGTCGAAAATAGTAAAAGAAAGAAAACATCGACACGAGTGCAGCGATGCCAGCCACACGGCCAGCTCCGCTGTCGCGCGGCGAGATGACAACGGAACTCGCGGTACGTTTGTCTTTTCGTTCTCGCATGCCTTAGCGTTGGATGAGAACCTTCCGCTTGGACTGGCGCGGTCAATCCAAATGCGTGAGTTCGCGGAAAATCTGAAAACGCGCATCGATTTCAGCCCGCGTCAGATTCTGCAAACGCTCGGTGCCAAAACGCTCCACGGCAAACGATCCCATCACGCCTCCATAGAATAAGGCGCGCTTGAGAACTTCGCGGTTGACCTCGCCCTGCGAAGCGATGTATCCCATGAAGCCTCCCGCGAACGAATCGCCCGCTCCGGTCGGATCTTTCACTTCGTCGATCGGCAAAGCTGGCGCGCGAAAGGGATGAGAACCGATCCCGAAGGCCCCTTCGCGGAAAAAGATCGTCGCTCCGTATTCGCCATGCTTCACAACCAGCGCCTTCGGCCCCATCGCCAGAACTTTCCTGGCCGCGCGGGGAAGATTCTGTTCCGCTGCCAGCATCTTCGTCTCTGTATCGTTGATGAGAAGAACGTTCACCAACTTCAGCGTTTCGGCCAGCTCTTTCGGCGTGCCCTTAATCCAGAAATTCATGGTGTCGCCGCCCGTCAGGCGTACGCCATTCATCTCCAGGCTCACCGCAGCTTGCAACGTGGGATGAATGTTGGCAAGAAACAAGAACTGCGTGTCGGAATACTCTTTCGGAATCCGCGGCTGAAATTTCTCGAACACATTCAGTTCGGTGAAATCGGTCTTGGCCTCGTTCAAATTGTCGAGATACTGTCCGCCCCAGCGAAACGTCTTGCCGTCTGTGCGCTCGATGCCGCGCGTGTCGATGCCACGATTCTTGAAGACAGCTTCGTGTTCCGGCTTAAAGTCGGCGCCGACAACGGCTACCACGCGGACATCGGTGAAGTAACTGGCGGCCAGCGAGAAATAAGTGGCCGCCCCTCCGAGAATGTCAATGACGCGCCCGGAAGGCGTGGCGATTGTGTCGAAGGCTACCGAACCTACTACCAGAATACTCATGGGGCTCCGTAAAAAGTCGCTCGTCACTAGTCGTTCGTCGATGGTCGTTCGTCGTTGGCTCTTCGTTCCTGTTGCGATAGCGAACTCGAAGACTGCTTCTCAGCGATTTTGCGAACGACTAGCGACGAACGACAACCGACTATTTCAAATATTTTCCCAGTATCAAATGCAGCTTCTCTTTTGTTGACGCCGGAATCTTAGGTCGTTGGCTCTTCGTTCCTGTTGCGATAGCGAACTCGAAAACTGCTTCTCAGCGATTTTGCGAACGACCAGCGACGAACGACTACCGACTATTTCAAATATTTTCCCAGTATCAAATGCAGCTTCTCTTTCGTTGACGCCGGAATCTTAGTCGGATCGGTAAGAATGGCATGGGCCAACGCGCTTCCGCATTTGCAGGAACGGCCATACGGCATCGCCGCTACCGTGGCGCTCACCACCTTCGCGGCGTTTTCTGCATTCTTGAGCAGCACAGAAACAATCTGCTCGACCGTCACCGAATCGTGATGCGGATGCCAGCAATCATAATCGGTCACCATGGCAATCGTGGCGTAACAGATCTCCGCCTCGCGCGCCAGTTTGGCTTCCTGCAAATTGGTCATGCCAATCACGTCGGCTCCCCAACTGCGGTAGACGTTCGACTCGGCCTTCGTGGAAAATTGCGGACCTTCCATGCAGACATAGGTCCCCCCGACTTTGCCCTCTACGCCTGCTTCCCGGCAGCCATGCGCGATCGCTTTTGTGATTTCGCTGCACACGGGGTCGCCAAATCCGATGTGGGCGACGATGCCGTCGCCGAAGAAAGTGTCGACGCGATGCCGCGTACGATCGTAAAACTGGGTCGGTATTACGAAATCGAGCGGCTTATGTTCTTCCTTCAGTGAACCAACGGCCGAAACCGAAACAATGCGTTCCACTCCGAGTTGTTTAAAGCCAAAGATATTGGCGCGGAAATTCAGTTCGCTCGGCAGCAGTTTATGCCCGCGGGCGTGTCGCGCCAGAAATGCGACCTTACGTCCTGCGAGCGTGCCCACAATGTAGGCGTCCGAAGGGCTTCCGAAAGCAGTGTCTTGCACAACCTCATGCGGATCGCTGAAGCCCGGCATGTGGTACAAACCACTGCCGCCAATGATGCCAATCTCTGCCTGCTGCAAGGGATCTCCTGCTTGGGTTTGGGTTCAGTGACGCAACCACTCGACGATCGAACCATTAACGACGCGATCACTCGGAACTCTTGATTATACAAGACGGAAAATTACCGCTTCGCGGGAGCCATTGGCTCCGCTGGCTTTTCTTTTACCTCGGACGCAGGCGTTTCTGCCGCCGGCCAAAAGTCGGCCACAACTCGCTTCGTCGTCGGATCGTCAAGACTCTCGCTGATCAGGATGTCGGTACCGCGCACATCGATCACCACCGGACCTTCTTCCGTCATCCAGGCGTGACGGCCGCGCAAACTTCGCCAGGAATCCGGAGGCGGAGCGTCGTCGGCGATTTTGCCATCCCCACCGAGTGTTTGCCGCTTCTTGTAACGCTTCGTCAGAGACTTTGCATAGATCGCCGCGAATTCAGCTGCCTTTGCCGGCGTCGACCAGCGCGAAATGTACAAGACTCCGATCGGCGCCGACTTGTCCGTTTTGGATTTCCCTGCAAAGTAGTAGCCGCCGCGCCACTCCGGATAGATCGCGTTAGCCGCCTTCTGCCCCGCATACTGTTCCACCAGCACATCCACGTCGAACTCCCCCATCGCTCCGATATCGAAGGGAACGTAGTCTTGAAAATCCTGCTTCATATCGATGATCTTGATGGGCTCCAGTTTTTCGTGCGCCAGATAAGTCTGCGGCTCCATAATCTCGCGCGTCGTCTTCGGTGGGTCCTTGAAAGCGCCAGCGTACGCCAGTTCTTTACCCCCCGCTTGCAGCAGCGCCACCGTAAAGTCGAGCCCGTAACGATACGGAAACGTCAACTCTTCTTTCAGGAAGATCGGGGCGTCGCGAAATGCGGGAGAGTCCGCCGAGCCAACCAGCATCCCCTGCTTGAGCGCGTCGACGATCTGCGGCGATTGCAGCAGCGTTTTTCCGCTTGCGACGAGCGAGTAGTCCAGCAACACGGCCATGGCCTGTCCCTCGACCACCGCCTGTCTTGCACCCGACTCTTCGTCAGACTCAATGTCTGCCGGAGTGGGATCGCCTTTCTTCTTGTCGGATTCTGTTTCGGCCGCTTTCATCCACTTCTCAATCCCAAACGACTGGTCTTGTAGGGCGTGCGTCAATTCGTGCGCCAGAACTGGCTTCTGCTCCTCCGCATCGACCCAGTCCAGTAAATTTACCGTCTTCGTCTTGACGTCGTAGTATCCGGCGACCTGCTCACGCAGCATCGCCACGAGAAAACTCGGAAGGTCAAAATCGCGCGGCAGCAGCCCGAACTTCTTCAGCACGGCAGAGGAGCGCTCCAGACGCCTCGCGTCTTTGTCGTCTTTCATGCCCTTCTCGATGTAGGACTGCACCTCATCGCGCTTGGTCAGCCGACGCTTCACCGCATGCTTGATGGGGAGTGCCGTATCGTCGCTTGCGAACTTCAAGATTTCGTCGACCGAGCGAAACAGTTCCTTCGCTTCTTTGGGCGAGATGACTTTCTCTGGCGCGGCCGCGGCGGCGTCGCCTACCGGATCCTGCGCCGCAGAGCCCTGCGCCTGCGATTGCAAAGACCGATCCTGAGACCCAACTCCGCTTTCGGGTTCTGCCTGTCCCCACAGCGCGCCCGCCATCAGGGCGACCAGAGCCAATGCGACCAAACACCTGCCAACCCCTTGAGCAACTTCCATGACTGCGTTCATTAACATCGAGTTTATACTTTCCCATGGCCATTAATCTTTGGAGCAAGCCCGACCATGCCCTCGACTATCTCGAGCGCGCCGATTCGATTGCTCATCGCAAGGAGGGTGAATCGGCTTTGCTTGAGTTCGTTCCCCAGAGCGCGCGCCGCATCCTCGATCTCGGTACCGGCGACGGACGTCTTCTCGCGCTCGTGAAAGCTGCCCTTCCACCAACCGACTCGGTCGCAATCGATTTCTCTCCTGCCATGCTGGAAGCCGCTCGCAAGCGCTTTGGCGGCGATTCCTCCGTGACTCTCGTCGTCCATAACCTCGACAACCCGTTGCCAGTTTTGGGCACATTTGATGCCGTCGTATCGTGCTTCGCGATTCATCACCTCGTGCACCAGCGCAAGCGCGCGCTCTATGCCGAGATTTACGATCGGCTCAATGCTCGAGGCGTCTTCTGCAACCTCGAACATGTCGCTTCCCCCACTCCGCGACTGCACGAAGAATTCCTGCACCGAATCGGGTCCACCGTAGAGACAGAGGATCCGTCCAACAAGCTGCTTGATCTGGAAACCCAGTTAGGATGGTTCCGCGAGATCGGATTCGTCGACGTCGACTGCCATTGGAAGTGGCGGGAACTGGCGCTGTTGGCGGGGCGAAAAGCTTAGCAGAGCCCAGCTTCAGCCGTGAACCTGTTCGGCGACCCACGCGCCCGCTTCGCGCGTTCCCAACGTTCCCCCGATATCCGTTGTGGTCTTCTTCTGTCGAACGGCCTCGAGCACCGCGGCTTCGATCTTCTGTGCTTCCGCCGTCATCCCCAGGTGCGCCAGCATCATCGCCGCAGTCAGAATCGCGCCGAAGGGATTGGCTATATTCTTTCCCGCGATCGGCGGGGCTGAGCCGTGGACTGGCTCGAACATCGAGGTATGCCCGGGACGCAGGTTGCCGCTCGCGGCCATGCCCAAACCACCCTGCAACCCCGCGGCGAGATCGGTAATGATGTCGCCAAACATGTTGTTCGTGACGATCACGTCAAACGCTCTTGGATCGCGCACCATCTGCATGCAGAGGGCATCCACGTACATGTGCTGCGTCTCGATTTGCGGATAATCGGCCGACGCTTCTTTGAATACGCGCTGCCACAGGCCCCCCGCGTGGGTCATCGCATTCGATTTGTCGCACATCAGCAAGCGCCGTCTCGGTGATCCATCGAGCTTTGTGTTTCGACCACAATATTCGAAGGCGTAGCGCACGATGCGCTCGACGCCTTTCCGAGTGTTGACATCTTCTTGGATCGCGACTTCGTCGGCAGTTCCCTGCTTGAAAACGCCTCCAAGATCCCCGTAGACGCCTTCCGTATTTTCGCGAATCACTAGAAAATCGAGGTCTCGCGGCTCCACTCCTTTCAGCGGGCAGAGCGAGGCGTCGAGCAAGCGGACGGGGCGGACATTGGCGAACAGGTCCATCCTGGTGCGCATGCCAAGCAGAATTTCCTTGGCGTGAATGTTCGAAGGGACGCGCGGATCGCCGAAAGCTCCGACGAGAATGGCATCAAAATCGCGTAATAGCGTGGCAAATCCGTCTGGCGGAACGGTGACTTTGTCGGCGAGATAGCGGTCCGCTCCCCAATCAAACAAAGTGAAGTCGACCGATGCTCCGACGGCCTCAACAACCTTCACCGCTTGCGGGATAACTTCCTTACCGATTCCATCGCCGGCAATTACGGCAATACGACGCTTCGTGGCGTTCACGCTGGCAACGTTAGCACACACGCGAACCGTTTAGGAACAAGCGGGCATCTGTGTATAGACGGGGTTGACTCGGTGGGCGTATCGCTAATCCACCCGAGTCACGGCGAGCCGTCTCTCAGACGAGATCGGGTAACGCTGTCCACGCTTCGCTATAATTAAAGGTTGAGCTTATGAGTTCTGTCGTTGTTCCAGAGACGAATCCAACTTCGCGCGGCGCCGCGAACGCCGCGGCCGATTTCGGCGATCCTCGCGCTGAATTCCAGGCCTTGCTGGCAGCTTGCGGCGTTTACGACCTCAGTTCGCGCGCCAAGATCGCGGTCACTGGTGGAGATCGTGTCCGCTGGCTGAACGGGATGGTTACGAACAATATTCGCGACCTCGCCGCAGGGCACGGAGTGTATGCATTTCTGCTGAACGCTCAGGGCCGCATTCAAGGCGACATCTACGCCTTTCAGCGCGGCGAGTCGCTGCTGGTGGATACTGAGGCAGCCCAGCGCGACAAGATACTGCAGTTATTCGATCGCTACATCATTGCCGACGATGTTGAGATCGCCGACATCAGCGACAAACTCTCTGCCATCGGGCTGACGGGACCGGAGTCGCGACAGGTTCTGGAACGCGCAGGCATTGTCTTTTCTGAACTCGCGCACCTGCAATTGATTGACCTCGCCTGGCAGGGTAAGAATGTCACGCTCCTGCGTTCGGGCGAGGAGGCGCGTGAGTCGTGGCAACTTTGGATTGCGCCCGAACATTTCCGCGAATTGTGGAGCGCTGTCATGCAGGCAGGTGCTCTTCCCACCGGCACGGCGGCGCTGAATTTGTTTCGCATCTCGCGCGGGATTCCGCAGTTTGGCGTCGATATCCGCGACCGCGATTTGCCGCAGGAAACTGGGCAGACGCGCGCGCTGAATTTCACCAAAGGCTGCTATCTCGGCCAGGAAATCGTGGAACGCATCCGCTCGCGTGGCGCGGTGCACCGCCAGTTCGGCGCCTTCGCGGTCAAAGGCGTGCTTCCCGTACCAGGCGCGAAGATCGTCGCGGAAGACAAAGACGTGGGTGAAATCACGAGCAGCGCGCTTCTGCCCTTCCCCAATGGAGAACGCTCGGTTGCGTTGGGCTATCTGCGGCGCGAAGCGGCGGCAAAGGAATTGCAGGCTGGAGCGGCGCAGTTGAAACCAACCTCCGTGCCCATCGTCAGCCTTCAATATCAAGTTCTATCGTGAGTTCAATGCTAAGTTCAACTCCAAGTCTCGATCTGAAGTCCTAACCACTTCGACAAAATCAAGTTTTCGAGAATCAGGCAAACCTTATGGCTCAAAGAAGAAAAGAAGAAAGCGAATTCAAAGTTAGCGACAAGCGCTTGTTCACCTCCGACGGAGAGTTGCGATCCGAAGCAGTGGAAGAACAGGTTGCTGCCCCCGCCGCTGTATCTGCTCCCGCCCCCGTGGCTGTGGCACCACCACCACCGCCACCTCCTCCTGCTCCGGCGTCGTCTGCGGGTAAGGTCTTAACGCCTCCAGATGCATCGGCCTTCGGTGCGCCATCGGGGCCGGAATCGGACATTCCTGAACCGCCGACCGATTCCGAACAAAAGGCGCAGCATGACGCTTACAAGCAGTCGTCGCGCGATCTCGATACCCGCGTTGAGCTGAGCGGGCATTCGGCAAAAGAACTCGAGATGAGTTTCGAGCGCTTCATGGCCTCGCTCTACATGACTGCCATGATGCAACTCGGCCTGATGCACGAACAAGGCGGACAGCCTGGCGTGGACATCATCGGCGCCCGCCAGACGATCGATACGCTGGGCATGATTGCCGACAAGACCAAGGGCAACCTCACCCCCAAAGAGCAGGGCTTTCTGCAGAACTGTCTCTACGAGCTGCGCATGGCCTACGTGGAAGTAACGAACACGCTGGCGCGGCCCCCGCAAGCGCCCGGGCCGATCACGGGAACCAACGGCTGATGCAGGCGACTTTGACGGTGTTGGGCAGCGGCACGTCCATGGGAGTTCCGACGATCGGGTGCGACTGCGCCGTCTGCCATTCGTCCGATCCCCGAGACCGGCGCACGCGGCCCTCGGTGCTCATCAGCTACAACGGTCGCCACGTCATGATTGACTCGACGCCTGACTTTCGCGAGCAGGCGCTTCGGGAAAACATCACGCAGCTCGATGCCGTCTTCTACACCCACACGCACGCTGACCACATTCTGGGCATCGATGATCTGCGTCCGCTCACATACCACCACAAGCCCGGCAAGATGCCGCTCTACGCCGCTCCCGACGCCTGCGACTTCTTGCAGGGGATGTTCCCTTACATTTTTTCGCCCACCTATAAGTTTGGCGGGCTGCCCCAGGTCGAGTTGCATCCGATCGACGGGCCCGTCGAATTGTTTGGCACTCGCTTTCAGCCCCTGACGGTGATTCATGGGGAGACTCCGATCCTGGGTTATCGTTTCGGCTCGGCGGCGTATCTCACCGATCACAGTTCCGTTCCGGACGAGACGCTGGAAAAGCTGCGCGGCGTCGACATCCTGTTTCTGGACGCGCTACGCTACACACCACATCCGACGCATTCGACCATCGAGCGGTCGTTGAAGATCGTGGACGCAGTAATGCCGAAGCGTGCGATCTTTACGCACATCTGTCATGACCTGCCGCACGAGGCGACCAATGCGCTGCTCCCCGCCGGAGTGCAACTCGCGTTTGACGGGATGAAGCTCGATTTTGAGATTTAGAGACTGATTCACCGCCGAGACGCCGGGTGGACCTTTTTGGGCATGTCTTCGACGCTCTCGGCAACTCGGCGGCGGTGAGAACTACTGCAATGCACACATTTCACCAACTCGGCGACGTTCCTCATGACTTTGGGGCCACGCTGGTGAGCGTGGGGAATTTTGATGGCGTGCATCTGGCGCACCGGCACGTGATCGACGAGATTGTGCGCCGGGCGCGGGCTGCGCATGCCAAGTCGGTAGTGGTTACGTTTGAGCCGCATCCGTCGCGGATTTTGCGCCCGGATCATAGCTTTCGGCTCCTGACTCCGCTGCCCGAGAAACTGAGGCTTCTCGAAGCGACGGGGATTGATGCGGTGCTGCTGCTTTCCTTCTCGCGGGATCTGTCGCTGATGACGCCGCACCAGTTCGCGCACGACATCTTGAACAAGTGTTTGCATGCTTGCGAAGTTCACGAGGGCTACAACTTCCACTTCGGACACAAGGCTGCGGGCAACATTGACATGCTGCGAACATTCGGGCGCGAGATGGGATTTGAGGTCCACGATTACCCGGAAATGCGGCTGCGCGGGGAAAACGTATCCAGCAGTCATATTCGCAAGTTGCTCGCCGCCGGGCGAGTGAGCCGTGCGCGGCATTTGCTGGGGCGTCCGTTCAGTATTCTGTCGAACCCGGGACGGGGTCGGGGATATGGGGCGAAATATACGGTCCCGACGATCAACCTCGCGCACTACGATGAACTCGTGCCGATGCATGGTGCGTATATCACACGCGCGCGCCTGGGCAGCGGCCATAAAGCCGAGTGCTTCGATGCGGTGACGAATGTCGGGAATCGTCCGACCTTCGGCGCCGATTCATTTGCCATTGAAACGCACCTGCTGAACTTCCATCCCCTCGATCTTTCGGCGGAGACAGAAGTCGAACTGCATTTCTTAGATCGTCTGCGGGACGAGATCAAATTTCCGTCGGTTGAAGCACTTAGGGAGCAGATTGGGCGCGACGTCCGAAAGGCGCAGAGGTATTTTGGGCGACTGGGAAAGCTGAATCGTTCTTAAACTGAGCCGTGAGCCCTCAGGAAAGGCTTTCTGGCTACTCCCGCTCGTATCACGGCCCAACAGAAAAGGGTGACGGAGATGTATCCGCACCCTTCTCTCATTTTTAGGCCCTATTGTTATTATATCAAATTGGCCCGGGGCGTACCGACAGATTTGGCAAATTCATTTGGCCCTCTTATTCAGCAACTTAGCGGAAAAATCGCGAGGGTCGGGCCTTGACAAAAATTCCAAATTGCAAGAACCTTACCCCTCCACCCAACCGAGGGTGTTATGACTTCCAGTTCGCCTCTGGCACCGCTCTGTTCCATCTGTCGCCAGCCGATCGATCTCGAAACGGCGAAAACTGATGCCGATGGTCAACCGGTACACGAAGAGTGCTATGTACGCACAATCTCGGAAAGCCAGCTGCAGGAATGATCGCCGAGTCACGCCGCGATGTGACAGCTGCCGCCGCGAGCATCCAACCGTAAACCCTAGGCTGCTGCTGACAGGTGATGTCCAGCAGCCTGAGGACAGAGTCCTAATCCGCATCCCTTCCGAATGTTTGCTTCAAATTGAACAACCGCACGGAGCAGACGTCTCTCAGGCAAAAGAAGGCTTCTAAAATCCCACCGCTCGATTGCCGATGCACGGGGGCGGACAGGAATGTCCGCCCCACACGAAACAAGAGGGACAGGTTAGTCGATGGGTTCGACTGCGCAATCGCTGACTTCGGCGGATCGTTCAGGCAACTGGATGAGGACGATGGCTATGAGCACGAGAACGATTCCTGCGGTTTGGAGGGTGTGGACGAGTTCGCCCAAGACCAGGGCGGTGAGGACGATGCTGAAGACGGGTTCGAGGCAACTGGCCACGATGGCTCGGGTCGGTTCCAGGTGCTGGAGTCCGGCGAAGTAGAACGAGAAGGGACCTAAGACCGAGAGCAACGAAAACAGGAGCATGAATTCCCACTGCTGACGGTTGTAGTGGGCGGCGATGATTTTCCATGGGGGATTGACGAAGATCCAGAAAATGGCGGTGGCGATCAGGACCCAGAGCAAGACCTTCCAGCGATCATAGCGGGCGAGGACCTGGTGCCCGCCGACGTTGTAGAAGGCGAAGGAGAAGGCGGCCAGAAGAGCGGCGATTACCCCGATCGCATCCATGCGAAAGCCGCCCGAGCCGACGAGGCCGACGGCCAAGGTGCATCCAGCGACGGCGAGGAGGACGGCGGAAATCCGGCGCGGACTGGGAAGTTGGGCGCTGCGGATCGCGGTGTAGAACAGGACCCAGACGGGTGCGGTGTATTGCACGATGATGGCGGTGGCGACATTGGTGCGTTGAATGGCGAGGTAGTAGAAATAGTTGGAGGCGGCGACGCCGAGAACTCCGAGCAAAAGAAACTGGATGGCGTCGCGAGCTGGGATGCGGAGGGATTGTGCTCCGCGACGAACCAGAAGGACTGGTAAAAGGACGGTGAGGGAGAGCGTGGCGCGGCTCTGGGAGAGGATGAGGGGATCGATTTTTCCGAGTGAGGCTCCGCCGGGTAAGAGGTGACCGGTGAAGGCGGCGCGTCCCAGGGTGGCGGAGACTCCCCAAAAAAAAGCGGCGATACCGATGTAGAGGTAGCCGCGGGCCGGATTTGCGGCCGGGGGTTGACGCGCAGGGATCACGCAGTGTGCTCGATGGCATGGGTGATTTTGGCGGTCTTCTCGAGCATGGCGGAGACGGAACAGTATTTTTCTTTGGAGAGGCGCACGGCGTCTTCCATCGACTTTTTGGAAACCTGGCCACGAACGACGTAGGTCAGGTGAATCGAAGTATAGACGGCGGGGTAGCCATCGGCGCGCTCGCCGGAGGCGCGGACTTCGAGCGCGGTGAAGGGCTCGCGTTTTTTGCGAAGAATGCCGACGACGTCGGAGGCAGTGCATCCGCAGAGAGCGATCAGAACCAACTCCATGGGAGTGCTAGCGGTCTTTTCGGTCGCGGTGTCCATGACGATGGCATGGCGGGAGGTGGCGGTGCCGATGTAGCGTTCTTTGTCGGTCCAGATGGCGGTAGCTTCGATCATTGAGTTTCCTTTCGAGAAGCGGTCGTTCGTCGTTGGTCGTTGGTCGTTCGCTATTCGTCGTTCGCTGTTCGCAATCTACCAGTCGTCAAAATGCGAACGACCAACGACGAATGGCGAACGGCGGTTACCTCCGATTATCCGTTACTGGTTCTGGATGGATCAGGACACGGAAAAGTTCCGGAGCATCGTGTTTGAAACGGATTTCGAGGGAAGTCTGGACGTCGTGGACGCGCGATAAGGGCATATCGTCGGGCAAAGTGCAGTGGCATGAGACGTAGAGGCGCGCGCGGACTTTCTTAAACTGAAATTCGTGAATGTCCATGACTTCGGAAAATTCTCTGGCAATATTGCGCAACTTCTGCTCGAGTTCCGGCTCCCGAACAATCTCTTCTCCCGTTTCGATGGTCGCCGGCTCGCTTTCGATGTGAGTGAGGATGGTCACGATTTCGGGGATTTCACTGCGCATCTCGGACTCGAGGCGGCTGACTTCGTCGTGGGCCTGCTTCATGCTGAGCTGCTCGTCGAGTTCGAGATGCTGCTCGACATGCAAGTGGCCGTTGAGATCCTGCACACTGACGTCGTGGACATTGAAATTGTGACGGGTAGCGACGGCGCGAATGCGGTCAAAAATATTTTCGGTGCCACGAGCGCGAGGAACGGTGTGGACCATGACATCGGCGTCGGGAAGAACTTCACGCACCTGGGAGCGGACGGCATCGGAGACCTGCTCGGAGCGCTGGAAGGTGAAGTTGCGCTCGAGTCCGACGGAGACATCGGCGAAATAGCGGTTACCGGCTTTACGGAAGCGGACGCGTTCGACTTCAAGGACGCCATCGACGGCGCCGATGCGGTCCTGGATCAGGCTGCGCACGCCGACAGGCGCGGCATCGAGCAAGGCGTCCACGGTACGTCGGGCCAAGCGCCAACTGACGGAGATGACGACGCCGGCGACGAACAGAGCAGCGATGGGATCCGCCTGGCGAAGCCAGTTGATGTGATAGAGGCGCCCGACGGAAACGAGGGCGAGGCCGATGATGACGACGCCACTCGACCAGATGTCGGTAGAAAAGTGGAGAGCGTCGGCTTCGAGGGCCTGGCTGTCGTACTTGAGGGCGATGCGTCCGAGCGCGCGGGAGCGCCAGGTATCGACGACGATGGAGAGCGCCATGACGAGGAAGGCGGCGAGGCTGGGTTCGATTTCGACGCTGTGAAAAAAGAGGCGCTTGATGGATTCGGAGACGATCCAGATACAGGTGAGAAGGAGCAGTCCGGTTTCGATGAAGGCGGAGAAATTTTCGAATTTGCCGTGTCCGTATTGATGGTCGGCGTCGGCGGGCTTGTCGGAAACGCGGACGGAGAAAAACGTTACGAGGGCGGCGATGAGATCTAATCCGGAATGGGCGGCTTCGGAGAGAATGCCGAGAGAGCCGGTAGCGAGGCCGACTATGATTTTCAGGGCGGTGATGACGAAAGCCGCCAAGACGGAGTTGCCGGCAACGTCACGCTTTTCGCGGCGCATCGATCCGGAGGTAAAAACGGCCGGCCTTGGAGGCATAGAGGTCATTATCGCTTTGGATGGTCGCTGCGCCAACCCCTGTGGGGTGAAACACAGTCTCTGCCAGTTAAGCGGTCTGGCGAAAATGTAGGTTGAGCGCCCTCATGCTAACGGGGGTCTGGAGAGGAAGCAAGTTGGGGTCGGCTTGAGAGGTGGCGGAAAGAGCGCTTTCCGGTCGCAGCAGTCCTCCAGCGGCTGAAAGCCGCTTTTGATTCCGCGGAGGTTACGGCCCGAGTGGAATTCGTGCCCTTCCCAAGAGCACTTGATTTCAAATTTTTTCCGAAGCCTCTAACGCTCGGGCCCTTTCCGAACCCATTCGCTTCGGAGTTCTGCGGCAGCCTCTGGGCTTGCCTCGGATGCGGCAGGGCATGCTACGATTAGGTTCGTCGCAATATTTCCCCATCTGGAGGATAACGATTCATGCGTTCTCAGCTATTCGTGTGTCTCCTGCTCGCGAGCTTGGCGTACGGACAAGCAGCGCAACCGGCTACACCTGCCGCCGCCGGAGCCAAGGCGGATCAAAGCATGCCTGCAACTCCGGAAAAGGCGCCGGAAGTGAAAGTTGGACCGGAAGATACGGTCATCACGTTGAAGGGCTTTTGCGCGGACGCGTCGCTGCAGGGCGATGCCTGCAAAACGACGGTGACGCGCGAGCAGTTTGAGAAACTCGCGGAGGCGTTGCAGCCGGGAATGTCTCCGGCGATTCGGCGCCAGCTGGCGACGATCTATTCACGCATAGTGCGGATGTCGGCAGCGGCGGAAAAGCGCGGGCTGGACAAAGGCACGGGATTTGAAGAGCGCATGTACTTTGCGCGCATGCAAGTACTGTCGCAGGAACTGACGAGCGCGCTGCAGGCGGATTCAAACAAAGTCAGCGACGCCGACATTGACGACTATTACAAGAAGAACGAAGCGAACTACGTACAAGCGACGTTCGCGAGAATTTTCATTCCGCACAGCAAGCAGATTGTGAATACTCCGCCGAAGCCGAAGACGGGAACGGCTGCGGGAGCCAAGGCAACGGCACCGGTTGCGCCGGCGGCTCCGACGGAAGCGCAGAAGAAGGCTGCGGAAGATGCGATGACCAAACTGGCGGATAGCATACGGGCGCGCGCGGCCAAGGGGGAAGATCCCGACAAGCTGCAGAAAGAAGCTTATGCGGCGGCGGGACTGCCGGGCAGTGCGCCGAACACAAAGATGGAGAAAGTACGCCGCACGACGCTACCAGCGAATCATCAGTCGATCATGGATCTGCAGCCAGGCGACGTGTCGGAAGTGATTTCGGACGCGAACAGCGGACATTATGTTTACAAGATGATCGCCAAGGAAACGCTGACGATTGAGACGGTGAAGCCGGAGATCCAGAAGACGATTTCGAGCCAGCGTTACCGCGACAGCATGCAGGGATTTCAGCAAGGTGCGGAGTTGAATGACGCGTACTTTGGTCCAGCACGCGGCCCGGGAATGCCACCACCACCGCGAGGAGCGCGACCACCGCAACAGCCGGTAGATCCTGACTGAGCATTTCCTCTCGATGGAAGCGGACAAACCAACGATTCTTGTCACCGGCGTTTCCGGCAATCTAGGGCGGCGGCTGATGCCGCTGCTCGCGGGTTATAAGGTGGTGGGCGTGGACGTCACGCCCCCATCCGATACGCAGGTGGACCGCTTTGTGCAGATGGATTTGGGCAAAGAGGAATCGACGCGCGAGTTTTTGCTGTTGCTGCGGGAAGTACAGCCCGCGTCGATTGTGCACCTGGCGTTTGTAATCGATCCGCAAAGGTCGGGGGTGCTCGACGTGGACTTGATGTGGCGGATCAACGTGGCGGGAACGGCACGCATTATGGAAGCGATTGCGGAAGCCAACCGCAATGCGGGAACGAGCATAAAGCAGTTTATTTTTCCGAGCAGCGTTTCAGCGTACGGGCCGGACCTGCCGGCAGCGGTTTCGGAAGATGCTCCGCTGGAGGCGCACACGCTGCCATACGCGATCCACAAAAAAGAGAGCGACCTGGTGGTGCAACAGCGCGCACCTTCGCTGCGCGGGTGCGGCGTTTTTATTCTGCGTCCACATATTTTTGCCGGGGCGACGGTCGAGAATTATTTGATGGGCGCGTTCCGAGGGACGCCGAATGGCAAAGGATCGCGCGCGGCAAAGATGCGGCGGGCGGGAAAGCGGCTGCCGTGCATGTTGCCGTACGGGCAGAAATATCTGGACAATAAAATTCAGTTTGTTCATGTGGATGATATGGCGCGGCTGATTGCGTGGATTCTAATGCGCGAGCCGGAGGCGCAGCGTCTGACGATTCTAAACGTGGCGGGACAGGGCGAGGCGTTGACTTTCGGGCAATGCATCGAGACGGCGAACGCCAAGTTGCTGCGAGTTCCGGGGCAGTGGGGGATGCGACAGGTGCTGCAACTTTTGTGGAGTTGGAATGTGTCGGCGATTCCTCCGGATGCGGTGCCATATATGACGGGGCAGTACATCATGAATACGGACCGGCTAAAGAAATTTCTGGGCGACGATTATGAGCGGGTGATTACGAAAACGAATCTTGAGGCCTTCGCGGATTCGTTCCAGAGAAACTGAAGAGCAATTCACCGCCGAGACGCAGAGTGCGCTGAGAAAACCACAAACCAATCAGAACCCAGAGTCAAGATCAACGGCTTAACCACAGACGGCACTAAGGAACACGAAGGAAAAGCTCACTCTTCACGTACCTGCATTTCAGCGCCCGCGTTTTCTGCGCTACGAGTTCTTGACGGCGCGATAGAGGCCGGCGATGCCGAAGGTGTAGGGGGTCCAGGAAGGCTCGCGGAAGCCGGCTTGGTGGATGCGATTGAGCATCTCGTCGGGGGCGGGAAAGCGCTCGACCGAGGCGGGAAGGTAGGCGTAGGGGCCGCGGACTCCGGAGATCATGGTGCCAATCCGGGGAAGCACTTGCTTGAAATAGACGCGATAGGCTTTGCCGATAAGGCCGCTGGGCTCTCCGAAGTCGAGGATGCCGACTTCTCCGCCAGGAGCGAGGACGCGGGCGATCTCGCGAAGGCCAGCGTCGTAATCGGCGAGGTTGCGAAATCCGAAGGCAGAGGTTACGAGATTGAAGTGGGCGTCGGGAAAGGGCAGGCACAGGGCATCGGCTTCAATCCAGCGCAGGTTGGCGGCGCTTCCCTTTTGCACGGCTTTCTGCGTGGCGCGCTGGAGCATGGCGTGGGAAAAATCAGCGCCGAGAATCTGAGCGGTGCCCGAGGCGCGGCGACGGAGTGCGAAGGTCATGTCTCCGGTGCCGCAACAGAGGTCAAGGACGCGCGGGTTGGGACTCTTCAGGATCGGGTCGAAACGGCGGGCGGTGCGCCACCACCAGAGACGATCGATGTTGAAAGAGAGAACGTGATTGAGAAGATCGTAGCGGGGCGCGATGGAGGTGAACATCTCGCGCACCGCGGCGGCCGCGGACTCGCGATCACGAGTGCCGGAGGGCGCGGCGCCGATTACGGGCGGAATGGTTTCTTGTTCCATGGACGGCGCTATTCGCTTGCCAGTTTACGAAGATCGTCCACTGCGGCGCGGACGATCTCTTCGGGCACGTCGGTTGTAATTTCAACTTTGCCGATTTCACGCGGCAAAATGAAATGGACGATTCCTTGGCGCGTTTTCTTGTCGGAACGCAGGCGCTTCAGGATGCTGGGAGTTTTCCATTGCATGTGGGGGAGTTCGCCTAAGCCGAGAATCGCGTTGGTAATTCGTCCAGCGGTAACGCTATCGAGCTTGCCAGAGGAGAGTGCGATTTGCGTGGCGGCGATCATGCCCCAGGCTACGGCTTCTCCGTGAAGCAGTTGTTTGTATTGCGTCTCGGCTTCGAGAGCATGGCCGATGGTATGGCCGAAATTGAGCACCTGGCGCAGGCCGCCTTCGCGCTCGTCAGAACTGACGATTGACGCTTTGAGGCGTACGGAATCGGCAATCACTCTTTCGACGATGACGGGATCGCGGTCGAGGATCTCGCGGTGACGGTCTTCAAAGAGGCGGAAGAGGCTGGGATCTCCGATGACGCCGGCTTTGAGGGACTCGTAGAGTCCGGCGCGATATTCGCGCGGAGAAAGAGTCGCGAGAACGGACGGGTCGATCAGCACCGCACGGGGTTGATGAAAGGTTCCGAGGAGATTTTTGCCGGATACGAGATTGACGCCTGTTTTGCCACCGATCGCGGCGTCGACCTGGGCCAGCACGGTGGTTGGGACTTGAATTACGTCGACGCCTCGCATGTAGATAGAAGCGAGGAAGCCGGTCACGTCGCACACGACGCCACCACCGAGAGCAATGAGGGTGATGCCGCGATCGGCTCCCTGTTGAACCAGTTTCTCGGCCAATTTTTCGAGAGTGGTAAGGCGTTTGGCGCGCTCGCCGTCGGGCATTTCGAGGAGTTCGGTTTCGATTCCGGAAGCTGCGAGGGATTTCAGCAGGACTTTCGACCAGTGACGCCGTACGGGAGCAGCGGTGACGACGAATGCGCGCCGGCCGTTGAAGAGTTTGCCCAAGGTGTCGCCAGCGTGCGCAAGCAATCCGCTTCCGATGAGGACCTCATAGGAGCGCGAAGGCGTGGTGACGGGGACGCTGATCATGAATTGTAATCATAGCGTAGTGAGGCGGGCGGAGTGAGGAGAAGGCGGTGAGACGCAGTCGGGGAGCGCGACGATCAGGCCGAGGGCTTCCCTTCTGGAGCTGATTTTCTTGGATTGAGCAATGAAGCAAACACCGAGACTGTCAAAATCAGCAAAACCGCGGTTAGCGCCCACTCAGTAGGGATGTCGAAGTAATGGGCGGCTAGCATTTTCGCTCCGATCAAAATCAAAACAACGGAGAGGCCGTAGTGCAAGTAGTGAAAGCGGTCCATCATTCCGGACAAGGCGAAGTACATGGAGCGCAGTCCGAGAATGGCGAATACGTTTGAGGTATAGACGATAAAAGCGTTCACGGTGATAGCGAGGACGGCAGGGATGGAATCGACGGCGAAGAGAACGTCGCTGGTTTCAATTACGAGCAGGACGACTAATAACGGAGTTGCATAGAGGGCGGTGCGGCGAGTGAAGAACTGGCCGCCGACGTATTCGTCGGTCACAGGAAAAATGCGCCGAAAGACTTTCAGTACAGGATTTTTTTCGGGGCGAATCTCGGTTTTGCCCTGGCGAAGGAATTTGAATCCGGAATAGATGAGCAAAGAACCGAAGGCGTAGGTGATCCAACTAAAACGCTCGATCAGGCTGACACCGGCGGCGATGAAGAGGCCGCGCATAACAAGCGCCCCGAGGATTCCCCAGAAAAGCACTTTGTGCTGATGCTGGTCGGGAACTTTGAAATAGCGGAAGGTGAGCAGGAAAACGAAGAGGTTGTCGATGCTGAGGGAGAGTTCGATGACGTAGGCGGTAACGAATTGGAGGGATTGAGCGCGTCCATGCCAGAAGAAAATGATGACGGCGAAGGCGGCGGCGAAGGAAATCCAGAGCGCAGACCAGGCGAGCGCTTCGCGCACTCCTAATTGATGGGGACGACGATTGACGAGACCGAGGTCAAGAGCCAGGATCGTTAGGATAAAGACGTTGAAGAGAATCCAGAAAACGAGCACAAGAAATCTTACGACGGCAGGGGGTTAGTGTCACAGGTCGCGGTACGTCCCAGTCGTCCCTCAGCGGCTAAAGCCGGCTGGTTTGTGCATTCTAACGGCATGGCCGAAGCCATGCCCTTTCAAAACAACTTGTAAACCGGATGAATCGGGCTTGCGAAAAAGGCGAAGGTAGACGATCACCAAACGCGGGTGCTTCCGTGGTTTCGTTTCATTGGAGACCCAGAGAAAAACCCCGCCCAAGCTGAGGTTGAACGGGGCACCCTCGAGATTAGGGGATCGCGCGGATTCTTAGGCTGGAGCTAGACCGTATTTCTGCTGCAGGCGGCGCTCCATGGTGCGGAAGATGAGGCCGTTGACCAGGTAGCCGAGGATGATGATGAGGATCATCACGGCCATGACTTGATTCATATCGCTGAGGTCGCGGCCCATCATGAGCAACTGGCCGAGCCCGAGACTGAGAAAGATCATTTCGGCTTGGATGAGCGAGCGCCACGCGAAGGCCCAGCCCTGCTTCATTCCGTTCAGGATGAACGGGAGGCTGGCGGGCAGCAGAACCGACCAGAAGAGACGGAATCCGCTGGCACCGAGGTTGCGTCCGGCCATGCCGTAGATTTTTGGCATCTGTTTGCGGCCGTCTTCCATGGCGATGGTGACGGAGAGCAGCGAACCCATCAGCACGACAAAGAGAATGGCTTTTTCGGTCAAGCCGAACCAGAGAACGGCGAGTGGGATCCAGCAAATGCTAGGCAGGGACTGAAGACTCACGAGCAAGCCACCCATCGTCTCTTCAAGAAATTTGCTGCTGGAGACAGCAAGGCCGAGGATCATCCCCAGAACGACCGAGAGGCTGTAGCCGATCAACATGCGTTTCATGGTTACGGCGATACCGATCCAGAAACTGTGGTCGGCGAAGCCGTCCCACAGGGCGTGTCCGACTCCCCACGGTGGTGGAAATAGGTAGGGCGGCCAGATTTTCAGCTTGGCCAAAATCGTCCAGATGGCGATTAACGAGGAATAAAAGAGTACTTGCTTAGCGAGCTTTTTCATCGGCGTACTCCACTTCCAGGGACTTGTTGATCTCGGTACGCAAGCAATCGAGAATGTCGCGGGCCGTGCGGGCTACCTCGGTGTGTTCCATGTGACGCGGCCGCGGCAGGTTGACGGAGAATTCCTGTTTCACACGGCCGGGGCGGAAGGTGAGAAGCGCGACGCGATCGCCGAGGCGCACGGCTTCGCGAACATTGTGAGTTACAAAGATGATGGTGCGTCCGGTTTCTGACCACAGGCGCTCGAGCTCGTCGTGGAGAAGGTCGCGAGTCTGGGCGTCGAGAGCGGCGAAAGGCTCGTCCATGAGAAGGACATCAGGTTCGGTGGCGAGGGCGCGGGCCAAGGCGACGCGCTGACGCATACCACCGGAGAGCTGATGGATATAGCTGTCTTTGAATTTTGAAAGATGGACGAGGCGCAGGTAATACTGAATTTTCTCTTCGCGCTCGGCTTTGGGCACGTTCTTCATCTTCATGCCGAACTCGACGTTGCCGGCGACGGTGAGCCAGGGGAAGAGGCCAAGTTCCTGAAAGATCAGGATGCGATCGGGTCCAGGACCGCTTACGGGGGTTCCATCGACCAAGACTTTTCCGGAAGTCTGGGGATTCAGTCCGGCGATCAGGTGGAGCAGAGTTGATTTGCCGCATCCGGAGGGACCAACGATGCAGAGAAACTCGCCGGACTTGACTTCAAGACTGATGTTGTCGAGAGCAAGCAAACGCTCTCCAGCGGTTGTCTTGTAGCTGAGCGAGATGGAGTCTAGCGCGACTTTCGGAACGACGACCGCTGGGGTAATGCGATGCGGAAAAGTCGTTACGGAAGCGGCGGCTGAGTTCGTGACCGACGAAACCGGCTTGCCATGGAGTACATTCGATCGAACGACCGGAGAAACGACCGGGACTTCGTGGGAATACGCGTTGCGGGGACTGGTGCTCATTGGATTGTCTTCTTCCCTTTTTCTGCCAATACCTGATTCAGAAGTGAAAGATCGTAGAGACTGGAAAGATCGGGCATTTGACGTCCGAGAAAACCGGCGTCAAACGCAGACTTCGCGGCGTTGATCAGCGAACCGCGGAGAGGGTCGTAGGTGGCGGTCATGCGTCCGAAGGCCTCGTCGAGAACGGCGTCGGGCAGGGCTTTGCCAGTTTCTTTGGCGATCTGCTGGTTCAGGCGTTTCTTGGCCTCGGGCAAGTTTCCGTTGATCCAATCCGTGAGTTCTACGTGAGCACGAATCCAATTCTTGACGAGATCGGGATGGTCTTTGAGGAACTGCGTGCGCACGATCAGATGAGCGGCGATGAATTGGCCGTTGGGCCAGAGGGTGCGCTCATCGAGAAAGAGGTGGCCGTTGCCTTCTTTGATCAAGCGCGTGGCCCAAGGCTCTGGGGCCCAGGCAGCGTCCAGATCTTTTTTGAGGAAGAGGGTCAACTGGTCGGGATTGGCGAGCGGGATTACCTGAACATCTCCACCCTTGTCAGTGGATTTCATGCCGTGAGCTTTTAACCAGGCGCGGAGGGCGACATCCTGGGTGTTGCCCATTTGCGGAGATGCGACTTTCTTGCCATGAAAGTCTTCCGGTTTCTGGATGCCGGAATCGTTGCGGACGATGAGAGCGGCGCCGCCGCTGGTAGCGCCGGCTACGATGCGTAGCGCTTCGCCGTTGGACCGGACATAGCCAGAAATCGTCGGATTAGGGCCAATGTAAGTCATATCGATGGCTCCGGCAAAGAGCGCTTCGATGGCCGACGGACCGGCGTTAAAGCTCTTCCACTCGATCTTGACTTGCGGGCCCATCGCTTTGTCGAACCAGCCACTGTTTTTGCCGACCATTGCCTGCGGGTGCGTGATGTTCGGGAATGCGCCGACGCGAACGTGGGTTTCGCAGCAAGCGAATACACTCAACAGTGAAACCAGACAAGCACCACGAAGGAGTGAACGAAGACTCATTGACCCTCACCCCGGGCCACCATCGGGAGGATGCTGGGATCGTTTTTTTTCTTTTTTGCGTTTTTTCGGATGATGGCTTTTGGAGCCCAACCGGCGGGCTCGCTGTTGATCAGGTCAGCGAGCGTCGTGTTTTCCAGAATTTTGGCAGCCGCGTCGCGAACGGCGAGAAACACTTTATAAAGAGCGCTATGGTCGGCATCGCGGTCGATCAGGACGCGGAGTTGATCGGCGTCGCCAAAGGGGGCGAGGGGTCCGTCAATCAACCGGATGATCTCGCTCAGCCGGATGTCGGCGGGGGAACGGCGAAGGCGATATCCGCCTTTGGCGCCGCGAACGCTTTCGACCATGCGGGCGTTTTTCAACTCCAGAAGAATCAGTTCGAGGAATTTTTCGGGAAGATTCTCTTCGTAGGCGATGTCGCGAATCCGGATGGCCCCCTGGTTGTGACGCCGGGTCAACACCATCATGGCCTGTAACGCGTACAGCCCCTTTTGAGAAACTTTCATTTGCGCTCCCGACTATCTCTATGTCAGTGATAGGCATTATAGGAAAAAGCAAGCGCAGTGCCAAAGCAATAAATGGGGAAATGTGCGCCGAATGTGTGCTTTCAGTGAGTTACGCACTAAAGCAAAGACGGGAGAGCGAGCCCGAGTGCAACGCTTTGCACTTTTGGAATGAAGAAAGCCCGGGTTGGGCGACGTTTCGAGCCTGGCGCAACGCCGTTTCTGCGCATGGAATTCAGATGCTCTTCTTGGGGTTACGGTTTAGAGGAGCCGAAGAATTTCGACGGTGATGTTATCGGGGCCACCCCGCTCGCGGGCAAGGTCGATGAGAACGTGGCCGGCTTTTTCGGCGCTATTGCTGTCGACTGCGTGCAGAATTTCTGGATCGCGAACTTGCCCCCAGAGGCCGTCGCTGCAAATGAGAAGTACATCCTCGGGTTGCAGGCGTTCGGGATGGGCTGGAGAATCCATAATCAGATCGGGATTGGTGCCGAGAGCAGCGGTCAGAATATTGCGCTGCGGATGATGTTCCGCTTCCTCGGCGCTGATCATTCCCGCTTCAACAAGCCGCCCTACGTAGGAGTGATCGCGGGTGACGCGAGTAATCTGTCCGTCGCGAATGAGGTAAAGGCGCGTGTCGCCGACGTGGACAAAGTAGAGGAATTCGGACGGCGCATCTTTTCCAGCGCTGTGGACGATGGCGGCGGCAGTACAGGTGGTTCCCATGCCGCGCAACTCGGGATGGGCAAAGCTGTATTGGCGGATCTGCTCATGGGCGGCTTGCAGAGCCTCGATCAAAGCGGCTTGCGGGTCATTGCCGACGAAGTCGCGATAGGACGCCATCAGGGTTTCGACCGCCAAGCGGCTTGCCTCCTGGCCACCTTCGTAACCGCCCATACCGTCAGCCACTACGGCCAAACGGCCCTTACGCAAGAACTGGTGGTCGTCGTCGGGTTCCCAATAGCCGAAAGAATCCTCATTATTTTTGCGCAAGCAGCCAATGTCGGACTGGCTGGAGAGTTCAATGCCGGGGCGAAGCTTCATCCGGTCACGATGGGAAGCGCGGGGATCAAGTGCATAGGCGAAATCGCTGTCGAACACAAACCTTAGATTATAGAGGGTGTGGGGCAAGAGGTTCAAACTGGAATGGTGAGGAGATGGGTCGCCTTCAATTGAAAACCCGCGGCGGCATCTGCGAGGCAGTTGTCTACCGCGGGTCAGGAATCCAAAAACACTAGCTCGTCGGGGGGTTGGTGCATAACCCATTGGGGTTCGTGACGCTTTCGACGCCGACAACGTCGGAAGCGATCGGAATATAAGCGGGGGGCGAGGTAAACGATCCGTAGGTCGCCGTCACGGTATAGGAACCGACGTAGGCGAAAGACGGGGCGGTAGCGGGCGGAACAGCGAAATTTTCCCAAGTACACTCGAAGGGAGCGACAGCGGTGATTACGCCATCCGGACTCAATTCGACGGTCTGCGGCGGGTTCGCATTCGGGTCGCTGGTGAGAGGGACGTAAGTACCGGACGAATTATCGAGCGTCAAGCTACCGGGAGTGATGGAAATCTGGTAGTGAACTCCATCCCCGGCGAGCAACTTCTGCGTACCGTTGCTGTAGTTCCCCCAAGCAAAGAACTGGCCCGGCTGGTCGGCGCCATACAAGTTGACATAGGTACCCACGCCGGTGCCGGGTTCCGTATTCGAGATCGAAAGTTGGATAGACTGCAATTTGTTCGACGTTCCGCAGCCTAGCATGCTGAATACGAGCAGCGCGCAGGTTAACGCGGCAAAGAGAGTTTTACGATTCACCGCCAAGTACCTCCAAAAGGAAATCTTCCGCATCGTCGCAGCATCCGTCACATGGCACAAGGTAACCAAAGTCATGGCACTGGATAGAGGCGCCCCATTGTCCCAGTGGGAGGGGGGACGAGATTGGCACGCGGCCAATGGTGACGCTCGGGGGTAAACGGTGGACTGGAAGTCGTCTACAATCGAAGGCATGTCCAATCCGCTCCCGCCCGAGCAACCCGCGCCAACTAGTGGAGTTCCGGCACCGCCGCCACTGTTGAGGCAACCGGCTACGGGCACTGAGTTTCATATTGGAGAAGAGTTCGGGACGGCGAAGCGGAATTTACCGCCGGCGGGGATTGTCCTGATCTGTCTTGCAGCGGTTGCGGTGGTTGTAGGGATTTTCGCTTTCAAAGAGCGGCCGAAACCGCAGGGCGGGGGCTCGATTGATTTCGTGACCGCGGTCGACGTGCCCGGGCAAAATATAATTCTGGCGGCGGTAACGGTTACGCTCCGAAACCGCGGGACGAAGCCGCTTTGGATAAAAACTGTAAAGGCCGAACTCACTACGGCGGACGATAAAACGATGGAAGACGATGCCGCCTCGGCGGTGGATCTGGACCGCTACTACCAGGCGTTTCCGGCGTTGAAGGAGAGTTCGGAGCCGGCTCTGTCTCCTGAAACGAAGTTGTTGCCGGGAGCGGTGCAGAGAGGGACGATCATTGTCAGCTTCGCGCTGGCGAAGGACGCTTTTGCGCAACGCAAATCGCTGAGCGTTACGATTCAGCCTTACGATCAGGCACTATCCGTGGTGCTGAAATGAGTCGCATAAAGTAAATCGCGCAGGAATCGAGGCGATCATGCGAGGGCGCCCGGCCGGCCGTCCATTCAATCGTTCAACTTCGGATCATTCGTTCTCCAGTTTCACTTTAGCGGCGGCTAACGCGGCACGTTTTTCGCCGGTCACTTTCGGATATTTCAAATTCATTGCTTCCAATGCATCGACCACGGCCTCAGCGACTACGAGGCGGGTGAACCACTTATTGTCGGCGGGCACGACGTACCAAGGCGCGTGTTCAGTCGCGGTGTGCTGGATCATCTCTTCGTAAGCTTTCTGATAATCGTCCCAGCATTCGCGTTCTTTCAGGTCGGCATGGGAATATTTCCAGTTCTTATCTTGATTGTCGAGGCGCTCAAGGAAACGGCGTTTCTGTTCTTTTTTGGAGAGGTTCAGGAAGAACTTGACGACAGCGATTCCGTTCCGCGTAAGGTGTTGCTCGAAACAATTGATGTCTTCAAAGCGCTCTTGCCAGATGTGTTTGGTGAGCAGGTTTTTGGGCAGCCGCTGGCTTTCGAGAATTTCGGGGTGAACCCGAACGACGAGAACCTCTTCATAGTAAGAGCGGTTGAAGATGCCGATCTGGCCCCGTTCAGGAAGTACCTTGGTGGTTCGCCAGAGGAAGTCGTGGTGCAGTTCTTCCGTGGATGGTCCTTTAAAGGACCAAACATCGACGCCCTGTGGATTGACCCCGGACATGACGTGCTTGATGGTGCCATCTTTGCCGGCGGCATCCATGGCCTGAAAAATCAGCAGCAGTCCCCAGCGGTCTTGGGCAGCGAGAACGTTCTGCAAATCGCTCAGTTTCTTAACGCCATCGGCGAGGAGTTCCTTGGCCAGAGGCTTCAGTTCCGATTCGAGTCCGTTGGTGTCGGCGGGGTCATGGTCTTTCAACTTGAAATGCTTTCCATCGCCGACGCGGTAACGTTTGAGAAGTTTGCCGATTTTCATAACGGTTTTCTTTCCTGGGAAAAGTATAGATGGTTGGCCCTATAGGTTTCATCGGGAACTCGGATCATCGGAGTGCACGCATCGTTTGATGATGCGAGCAAAGGGTTGTCCGGGATATTGGCGGCGGGAGTCCGCGCGTTTTTCCAGGTAATTGGGAACTCCCTTGAGGTCGCGCCTTATTTGCGGGAGAGCAGAGAGTCCACAGTCGTCTGTGCCTCGACAAAAGTCGGCGAAGAGCGCGCCACACGCTTGTAAATCTCTGCCGCCTCGCTGGCTCGACCCTGCCGCCGCAAAACATTAGCTAATAATAGGGATTCCACGTCTGTCGGCTGCACGGCCAGCGCGCGAGAGAATTGCCGAGCGGCCTCAGGGAGGTCACCATTTTCTTCGGCGACCAAGCCAAGGCCGATCAGAGTCACAGGCTGATCGGGCGCTAACTGCAGCGAGATTTCGAAACACTTCTTCGCTTTTGCCAGTTCCCCCATATCGCGGTAGGCATGGCCTAGATTGAAGAACGCTGTAGCGCGGAGGCCGACGTTTCCCGCATAGAAAGCGACTGTCTGATATCGTTCGATGGCCTCGGGCAGATGGCCCCGCGCTTCCTCATAGGGGCCAAGACTCATATTGGCCTCGGGATCTATGGGACGGATGGCGAGCGCCGCACGGAAGTGGGCCGCGCCTTCTTCAGTTCTGCCCTGACTGGTCAAGTAGTATCCCAGTATGTCGTGGGCTAAATAGTTGTCCTGAGTCAGTTGTAACGTGCGGAGCCAGAATGACTCTGTATCGTGCCAGTAACCAACCTGCCGGTAGGTAAGCGTCCCCAGTACAAGCAGTCCTGCAACGGGAATGGCCAGCCACCCACCGGAAAGAAAACGCTCGTGAGAGGTGGACCATTCGGCCACTAGCCAGGTCAACATCACGAACAGGCCGATGAACGGAATGTAAGCGTAGCGATCTGCCATCGCCTGAGCACCCACCTGCACCAACCCAATCATCGGCACCAGGCTGCCCATGAACCACAGCCACCCCACCGCGAGATAGCGCTGGTCGCTTGCTCGAAGAGCGAAGACGGTGACGAGCACCAGCAGAGCGGTCGCCGCACCTACCTGCCACATCGGATAAAGCTCAGTCGGGTGCGGATACAGCGCCGCCAACTTCGCTGGCCAGACCGCCTTCCCCAGATAGCGCACATATGCAATCAGAACGCTCTCTAACCGCAGAGGGAGGCTATACAAAGAAAGAGACTTGACTGTCCCTCCAGCGCTCTGGGCTTTCATCGTCACCAGAGCACTCGCCGCGGAAAGCGGTAGAAGCGGTACTTTTTCTAGTATCAGCCATCCCCACCCCAGTCTCGGCGGGGGAAGTGTCTTCGTGGACGGCGGGACCACCACTGGAGCAGAGATCCGGTATAACGGCCAGTAATCCAGCAAACACAGAAGAAATGGAAAAGTGATGACCTGGGGCTTGCACAGCAGCGCCAGCGCAAAAGTGAGAACTACCGCGGAGTAACGGGGCACTCCAGGACAACGCGTGTACCAGAGATAGGCATGGAGGGCCAGCAGAAAAAACATCATGCTCAAAACGTTCTTCCGCTCGGCCGCCCAGGCCACGGATTCGACGTTGATGGGATGCAACGCAAATAGAGCGGCGACCATCAGACTGCGCCAGCGGAATTCTGTGGCGCTCCCTAGCAAAAGGAAGAGCAACACTACGTTGACCGCGTGTATGCAAACACTCATGTAGTGGTGTCCGGCAGGATTTAGACCGAAGAGTTCGTAGTCCAGAGCATGCGAAAGCCAGGTCAGGGGATGCCAGTTTGCGGCGTCGTAGGTAGTGAAAGCCCACTTCACAGTGGCCCACGTTAAGCCTGCCCTTACGTGAACGTTCTCTCTAATATAGCCATCGTCGTCATAGTTAAGAAACCGGTTTTGAGTAACGGGGTTATAGGACGCAAGCACAATGGCGGTCAAGACCAAACACCAAAGCATCGTGCGTTTTTCAAATGACGTAGATAACCTGGAGGGAGTTAAAACCTGCGCAACCTCCCGGCGCTTCGCGACTGCGGCAGAGGAAGACGGACTCATAAGTGCGGCTATTATGAGTCGACGATATTGTGATCAAAAAAGAGTATTACGATGGGCGAGTAACGTTGGTCATGAAGGAGTCTGCGGGACTGAGCCGTTGAAGCCTAGTGTTGCTGCTGGTAGACGGAGCTGTCGGGTGTGGGCTCGTCGTATTCGCGGCCATACTTGTTCTTGTGAGCCATACTCTGGCCGGTCGCTTCCGGGACTCGGATGACGCCGAGCGACGAGGCGTTTTCGGCGATCGTAATTTCCCGCGTGAGCGGTTGAGCGTTCTCGGGTCCCATGCCCTCGCTCCAGATATGCAATAAGTAGCGGCCGACGGGGACGCTGGCCAAGGTTAGTTGTCCCTCAGAGTTGGAAATCGCATAAAAGGGCGTCGTGATGGTGATCACCACCGCGCTCATCTCCGGATGAATGTTACAGAAGATGTAGCTGATGCCGGGGCGATCGAAGCGAACCATACGAGAGGTTCCAGCTTCGTAGAGACCGAGATCGAAGCGCTTTCCCTCGAAGAGGGAAAATACGTTATGAAAGAAAGGATCGCGGTTGGGAAACTCGACCATGGATCCGGCGGGCACGACGAGGATGTGCGGATCAAAACTCTTATTCTTTTGAACTAACCGAAGGTTCGGCGGAGAGGGAGTCGGAGGCAAGGCTGATGAGTTTTCACCGGAGGCCGCAGGAAGCGGCGTGAGCCATACGACAGTTTCGGGAATGGAAGCGTGCTTCGATTTTGCGTTCACCCGGCCGGCGACTTCGACACGGCCGCGGACGGTAGCAGCTGTCTGCGCATAGGATCCGATCGCGCCGGTCGGTAGTGACATCGCGATCAACAAAGTCGCCACGCGAATTGGGATCTGGTTCCTGCTCATCGGCTTCATGATTCGTCGGATTAGTTCATCATTGACCAACTCAGTTTAACGTCTTGCTGCGCTCTGGCGGTCGGTTGCCGCGAGTTCGGCACGCGAAGTTTGAAAGCTACTAGAAGAGTACCCCCATCACCAGATTCAGCTGCCCCGCGCCGCTGGAACCGTTGCTGATGGTGTAGGTGGTGATATGGCGATATTCGGCGGAGAACAAAAGGTCGGAGCGAGGACGGTAAATCACGTTGCCGAAGCTGCCTTTGTTTCTTGACAGCGATGGATCGCCGTAGGACTGCGAGTAGGGGAAATATTCGAGGTCGCTGGCGTAGGGATTATCCATGCCGAAGGCGCCGTTGATTTCCCATTTATTCGCGGGCCGATATTTCAATTGCGCCCAACCGCCGACAGAGTTTAATCCTTGAATTTGCGTAGTGGGTAATGTGGGATCGCCGCTGAACAAGACGCTGCGGCCGATGCCGCCGTAGAGTCCACCGAGCGCTTTTCCGCGATAGAGTTTTCCGCTCAGAGAGAAACGGCTGCTCAAGGGAAGCTCGATATCCGTCATGGCCGCCCAACCGTCAACGTTGCGACTGAAACCGTAATTCTGGCGGCTGTAGAACGCTGCCACTCCAAGTCGCAAGGGCTGGCCGAAGAGATTGCGGGTCCACGCCGTGCGCGTGGCATAGGCGGGTTGGCGTGAGGCTTCGCCGGGTCCGGCTTGGCGGTAGTAGCCGCCTTGAGTTCCGGGAGTGGAGGCCGGTACCTCGCCGGTTACGGGATCGAGAATTCCTCCTTGAAAAAGCAAGGTGGATTGGTCGCCAACCGCGATGCGATGTTCTACTCGTACTTGCGGGATCCATCCCCAGAGATTACCGGCAGAGGAGAGCGCGGGCACGGCTAGCGAAGCAAACGACGTGGGCGAGTTGGGTGAGAAGAAGATGCTGTCCTGCCCGACGACGACTGAGGTGTTGGACCAGTCCATATGCATGGTGGCGGTGCGAAGTCGGAGCAGGCCCGAATTGACGCCGTTTGGAACGGAGGGGAAACCGCCGGCCAAGTCGAGTTGCAAGTCAGCGCGGGTTTTGGCCCCGGCAACTATCGGACCAAAGGCTTCGAAACCGATCTGCGATTGACGCAGAGTTGCGCCGAAGCTGCCTCCGGAATCGCCCGGCTGATGCGGGTACGCGAGTGTCGGAAGATCGATGCTATCGACTGTGCCTTGAGTGCTGGCCAAGTTCATCAAGACGATACCCGACAGGCGGACACGATATTTAGAGGCACTTTCAACTTTCGTCTGATATTGGTCGTCTACTTTTCCACTGAGTAATTGGTATTCTTCTTCGAGGCTGGCGTCGTGACCGCTCTCTTTCCGAGCTTCGTTTGGAGTTTGATCTTCATTTTTCGCGGCTGCATAGTTGTCCGCGATGGCGACGGTGGTTACCGGATTGGCGGATTCGAACTCGGCGCTTGCGTTCGCGGAGTTGGCCAGCGCGAGGCGCGAGATGACAGGGCGCGGGGGGCTGGAAGCGCGGAGTTGATCGAGCTCGCGGCGCAGTTCCGCAGTTTCGGAGCGAGATTGCTGCCAATCGGAACGCATCTCAGCGACGGCTGCCTGGAGCTCACGTACTTGCTCGCGCAGCTCGCGGAGCGAATTGGCCGAAGAGTTTTCGTTCGCGGCGAGAGCGGGCGGCTTTGCGTTTTGTTGCGCGAAGGTCGATGAGACCATGATGACTACAGCAACCAGCCATCGTAATAATGTGAATCGTGGGAGCCTAGCCGCTCTCATACTGCCCTCCTGCCAAGTTGCCGGTCTGGTGCGATGTATTTTTGCTTTTGCCGATACACAGTACGAGGAATTGCGCAGCGCCTTAAGAACGCGGTTCATTCGCTCGCGTTTATGCAACGAGTTGAAGTCGTTCCCTTCCCGCTGTACCTCACGTTGCGTGGCGTCCCGTCAAAATAGTTTCGGCTGATGGAGCGAGCGGCAGGTTAATGCGAAACGTCGTGCCAGAGGACGAGGTCTGTTCCAACGTGACGTCCCCACCGTGATCCTGAACAATTTTCTGGACCACGGTCAGACCCATGCCGGTGCCGTTTTCCTTGCCGTGACTCACGAAGGGCTCGAAGAGACGGTCACGAATCGCTTCCGCTACTCCGGGGCCGTTGTCGGCGATACGGATTTCCAGATTGTCTCCGACGCGTCTGAGGCCGATGTCGATTTTGCCGGCTTGCGGGGGGACGACCTCGCTCGCATTGAGCAAGAGGTTCAGCAAAGCGCGCTCGAGTTTTTTGAAATCAAACCAGCCTTCGGTAGAGCCCTCTCCTGTGATGCGAAAACGGATGCGTTGAAATTCGGGATGCGCCGTCACGCCCTGGACGGCGCGATCGATGGCGGAGCGAACGTCTCCGAAGGAGGGGCGCAACGATTCGCGGGTTCGCGAAAACTCTAGCAGAGACTCGATGAGTTCAGTCATCTGGTTGACGGCAATTCGGATTTCAGCGTAAAGATCTTCGCGCTGGCCGGGGGTAAGGTTGCTTTCGCAAAGGAACTCGGCGTTGGCCATGATGGCGGCCAATGAATGGCGCAGATCGTGAGAGACGGAACTCGCCATCCGACCGATCGTGGCGAGGCGCTCGGCATCGAGCAATTCGCGCTGTGTCCTTTGCAAATTTTTCCGCATACGGTCGAAGGTCACCGCGACTTCAGCGACTTCGTCTCCGCCTTGCGCATGCAGGGGATAAGCGAAGTCGCCCTGTTCGAGTGCGCGCACTCCAGCGACAAGATTCTCCAGGGGGCGCGTGAAGGTGTGCGAGATGAGAAACACGAGAAGTGTGCCGGCCAACACAGCGGTCAGGCCGAGCCCGAGCAAGAGCTCGTTGAGGCGGCTGAGGAAGGCCGTTGCCTGATCGAACGATTTCAAGACCCAGAGATTCAAAGCAGGAGAACCGGGCGTTGGCAGATCTACGGCGGTGGCCAAGAAGCGCTCGCCGCCGAGCCAGATTTGATCTCCTTGCGGAGAGTGACCGGCGGCGGTTCTGGGCGCGACGTGAAGCAGTTCGGATTCCTGGGAAGGCTTGAGCGTGCTACGAACAAGAGTATCGCCATAGCGAAAGGCAACTTCGCTGGCCGCGACGCGGCTGAGTTCGCGAGCGAAGTGGTCATCGATCTCGTAACCGAGGAGGAGGTATCCGAGGACCTGCTGGCGGCTGGCGGGACCGAAGTAAATGTCCTGCAGGAAAACTTCGTAGAGGTGGCCTTCGACGTACCACCAATGATGGGTCTCTTCGCGGGCGACGGCGTGCGCGAAGAACTCTTGACCCTGGTGAAGCGTAATTTCTTGCGGCGCGGCTTGGAGAGCCATCACGCGTCCTGAGGAATCGGCAAGCAGAAGGAGGTCGCTGCCGGCGATTTTCCAAAGATCTCGCGAGGCATCCTGGATGGTTGCGGGATCGTGCGTGGTCATGAGGGCGCGCACGTTGGGCAGGTCGGCGAGGAGCGCGGCCGAGCGTTCCAGAGTAATCTCGCGTTGTTCTTGAAAGTTGTGGAAGGCGGAAACGGAATTTTGCAGATCGCGCTGGATGCCCAGCCGGACTTCCTGTTGGACGGTATTGCGAACGACAAGGAGAGTGGTGAAGGTGAGCGCGGCCGATACTGCGACCATGGAAAGGAGGAACTTGGTCCGCAACCGAAT
>Ga0182012_10000111_pt1 | contig 87099 bp, 83 predicted proteins | sample 612S2SmetaG_FD_120486 | JGI IMG/M metagenome (GOLD analysis project Ga0182012, IMG submission 120486) | Permafrost microbial communities from Stordalen Mire, Sweden - 612S2S metaG | ecosystem: Environmental > Terrestrial > Soil > Wetlands > Permafrost | place: Sweden: Stordalen | collected... | reverse complement strand
TGGCGGCGGATGGATCGAACTTGAGCCGATTTGCGGGCGTCCAAGCCCGCAGGCGAAATCCTGAGGAGCAAAGCGACGAAGGATCTCTGGCTTGAGACTTTTCCTGGACGCGGTGGCGGCGGGTAGGATCGAACTACCGACCTTGGGGTTATGAATCCCACGCTCTAACCATCTGAGCTACGCCGCCCTGGAGAGAAGCTCCTCTCATCATACAAATCGCCTTGCGTGACGGTCAATGCGCGCTGGCCTGAACTGGCAAATCGATTTACAGGCGGCCTGGACGCGACCCCTGCGCGGCGACTTTCTGTACATGCCGTCCCAGCGGGCGTACACTGCCGGGGGCATCTTTTACCCCAAAAACTCCGAAAGACAATGGCCATGACTCAAAGGTTCGTTTCCGCAGGCTTCGTCCTCTTCTCGCTTCTTTCCGCCGGCACTCTCTTCGCGCAAAAGCAAATCGTTCTCGACCGGCGTGACGCCACCGTCACCCTCGAGCCGTATGCGCCCAACATTGTGCGCATCACGCTGAGCATGAAGAAAGACGCCGCGCTCGCGCCTCCCGGATATGGCATCAGCGCGCAGCCGGCGGAGGCAGGCTGGACCTACGAGCACACCGATGCGGTCGATACCTACCGCTCCGATCGCATGACCGTGAAGATGCCCATACCGCACTACGGCCCACGCAACACGAAGTACACCTGCGATACCTGCCAGTACTTCGGCGGCTCGACGCCCTACGTTCCCCTCTCGATTACCGGCGCCGACGGCAAGCCGCTGCTCAACATGCAGGGCTGGTCGATGTCCGTGCCCAACCACAAAGACGGCAATGCATCCGTGCTCGCCGACGTGAATCCCTCGATCGCCTTCGACCACTACGACCCGCGCCCGGCAGACGCGGCATACTTTCAGGTGAGCGCCAGCTTTCATTCGCCCGACGACGAGCACTACTACGGACTCGGCCAGAATCAGGAAGGCTACCTCGACCACCGCGGCCGCCCCATCCGCTGCTGGAACGACTACGACGCCCCCGCTGCGCCCACCTTCTGCGTTCCCTTCCTCGTCACCAACAAGGGCTACGCCGTCCTCTGGGATAATCCCTCGAAGACCACTATCGAGCCGGGCTTCAACGAGCAGACCCGCTGGATCTCCGAGCTCGGCAACCGCGTCTCGTTCTTCGTCATCGCCGGCAAAACCACCGACGAGCTCTACTCCGGCTACAAACTCCTGACCGGCGACACGCCCATGCTGCCCAAAGCGGCTTACGGCTACATCCAGTGCAAACAGCGCTACTCAAGCCAGGCAGAAGTACTCGCCGTGGCCGACGGCTACCGCCAGCGCCATCTTCCGCTCGATGTGATCGTCGTCGACTGGTTCTACTACACCAACATGGGTCAGATGGATTTCGACGCGCGCTACTGGCCCGATCCAAAAGCCATGAATGACAAACTGCACGCGCAGGGCATTCAGACGATGATCAGCGTCTGGCCGCGCTTCGTTCCCACCGATCGCTTTTATTCCGAGCTTGAGAAGAACGGCTGGTTTGAGCACCTGGCCGACGGCACGCCCACCAACGGCCTGCCCTACGACCACGCCGGCTCTGACATCGATACCACCAATCCCGACGCCGCGAAGTGGTACTGGGCAACGATCCGCGACAACATCATCAGCAAAGGATTCGACTCCCTCTGGGCCGATGAGACCGAGCCCGACCTGCCTCCGAATGGCAGTTACTACCACATTGGTCCCGGCACGCAGTACTTCAACGTCTATCCGTTCTTTCACACCGCCGCGCTCTACAACGGATTCCGCGCCGACACCGATCACCGCGCCCTCATTCTCTCGCGCGACGGCTATCTGGGCGTGCAGCACAACAGCGCCATGGTATGGTCCTCGGACATTTTTCCGACCTGGGATACGCTGAAGCGCCAGATTCCGACAGGACTCGACGTGGCCGCCTCCGGCCTGAATTACTGGAGCAACGACACAGGCGCCTGGCAGTATCTGCCGCAGGTGCATCATCCCGACCACACGCCCCTCATCGACCCCTCAGACGCCCGCGACAACGTCGGCGGATACGACGATTATCCGGAGCTCTACACGCGCTGGTTTCAGTACGCCAGTTTCCTGCCCATCTTCCGCACCCACGGCAGCCGCAAATACAACGAGGTATGGTCCTACGGCAAACAGGCCGAGCCGATCCTCGAGCAATATCTGAAGCTGCGTTATGAGCTGATGCCCTACATCTACTCGGAGGGCTACTTCACGCACAAGACCGGCGCGCCGTTTATGCGGGCGCTGTTCATGGATTTCCCCAACGATCCCAAAGTCGCGGACATCGGCGATGAATACATGTTTGGGCCGGCCTTCCTGGTGGCTCCTGTCACCGAGCAGGGCCAGACGACGAAGCAGGTTTATCTGCCCGCGGGGGCCGACTGGTATAACTACTGGACCCACGAGCGCCTTCACGGCGGCCAGACTGTGAGCGTCGACGCGCCGATTGATAAGCTGCCTCTGTTTGTAAGGGCTGGATCGATCGTGCCGCTGGGCAGCCCGGTGAACAGTACCGCGGACAAGCAGAGCATCACGAAGATCGAGGTCTGGCCCGGCGCGAATGCGGAGTTCGACCTCTATCAGGACGACGGCCGCACCTATGCGTATGAGAAAGGCCAGTTCGATCTCACGCATCTCGAGTGGGACGAGAACGCGCATCAGCTAAGGCATACCGGAACCGCCGCCTGGACCGAGCCGGACACGCAGATCGTGGAAGTGATGCAGCCTCGTTGAGAGTAGCTCGAGACGCGACAGCCTGAAGACAGCATTCGCTGGCTCAAAGGTTGCGGCCGGTTTCAGCGACTAATCCCCTGAAACCGGTGAGATCGCCCTCAGACACAGGTTGCTTTCCAGCATGTATTTCGTGCGCGCCTTAGTGGGCGTACTTATTAATGACCGTGATCGCCACCACGATCAGAATTACCGCTGTTATCAGTCCCGTTGCCGCCATCGTTGCCAAGCTCATTGCTATCTCCAGTCCGTCCTGTGTCGCGGGGCCGGAAAAATCCAGTCCGCGGACCAAAGAACGATCCAGGATAAATTCAATGCGCAATCCGCTCAGTGATGGCGGTCACGAATGCCGGCGCATGAACCCCTTAAGTAAGGTCCGTTACTGGCGCACTGCCCACGCAAGCCCGTCCGGTTCTCCCCCCACATCGATGTGCCCGCTTACCGCGAACGTCTTCAGGTCGAGAACCGCAACATAGTTGTCCGGCCCACATGCGATGAACGCGCGAGCGCCATTCGGCTCCATCAAAATGCCCGCCGCGCCATGGCCGATTGGCACGCGCTTCCACTCGCTCCGGCTGGCCGCATCGTAGATCACCAGATCGCCGCTGCGCAGGCTTGAAATAAGCACGTATTTCCCGTCCAGCGTGAACTTCAGCCGATTCGCCCCGAACACCTTCGCATCGAGCGTGGCTGCGACCTTCTTCGACGCAAGATCGATAACGGAAATCGTGCCGTCCTCAGCCCCGGCGGTCCACAATTCGCGCCCATCCGGCGAGACATCGAAGCCCTCCGATCCTTTGCCGACCGGGATGACCGTCTCATTCCAGTCCATGCGCGGTGGTCCGCCCGGGCCGGGCGCACCTGGAGGTGGCCCGGAACCAGCCGGCATTCCTGGCGGCGGACCGGGCGCTCCTGGCGGCGGACCCATCGGCGGCAGCGCGACTTTCTCGATGATGCTCACTGTCCCGGAACTTACATTCGTGGTGTAGATACGATCCTGGCCAGGGGTCACGTAGATCATGTGAGTGCGGTTCTGGCCCGTGCCCATAACCCAGTCCACCTTCGCAGAAGCCGGGTCGTAGCGCGCAATGGCCTTCGCGCCTTCCGCTGTGAACCACACCTTGCCGCCCACAAAAGCCAGGCCGTGGGGTCCATTCAGCGCGCCGGTGTCGATGTCCGGCAGTGCTTTTTGCGCGACCAGGTCGATGACCGAGAGCGCGTGGTACCTGCCAAATCCGTAGATCGAGACGTACGCAGTCTTACCATCGGAAGACGCAATCACCTCGTGCGGATCGGCTCCGACCGGTGCGCGCGCAATCACCGCGAGCGTCTGTGGGTTCACGATAGCCAGAGTATGGTTGCGCTTCGAAAGCGCCAGCAGCGACCCTTGGGGCGTCGCCTGAGCCATCGCGCCCTGCGCCACGGCAAACCCAACAACCGCCGTTATCACAAGCGAAAATCGTGCTGTCATGAACTCCTCCTGCTTCCCGCCGGCAGAGCCCCCGTCAGTCCGACCACGGAACCGGATGCCGCTCCCAGCGATGCTTCCTCATTTTCTCGATAAGGTCGGGGCCAAGGCCTCCGGCATCGCTGAGCGCAATGTTTCCCCGGACATGCTCTTCCTTCCGCATGCCCACAATAAGGGTGCTGACCGCGCGATGCGACAGGATGAACCGAATCGCCAACTCCGGCAGCGACATTCCCGCCGGTAAATCTTCACGCAGCCGATCCACGCGATCCAGCGTCTCGTTCAGGTTCTTCGGATTGAAGTATCCCCTGCGCCAGTCGCCCTCCGGGAATACTGTGTCGCGGGTCATCTTGCCGCCGAGCGATCCCTCATCGAGAGGAACGCGAGCGATAACGCCAACCTTGTATTCTTCGCAGACCGGGAACAGCTCGTCCTCCGGGTTCTGATCGAAAAGGTTATAGATCACCTGAACCGCATCGACCAGGCCAGTGCGAATCGCGCCGATCCCATTCGCCGGCTGCCAGCGATTGAGGCTTAGCCCAAAAGCGCGCACAATCTTGTCCCGCTTCAGCTTCTCGACGGTCTCGCAATATTCTTTGCGATCCGTCCAGGAATCGTCCCACACGTGAAACTGCAGCAGGTCGATCGTATCCACGCCCAGCGCGCGCCGGATCATTTCCGCATGCGCGAAGACATGTTCGGCCGGAAACACATCGTTGTAGTCATATTGCGGCCTGGCCGGCCATTTGCCGTTCTTCGGTGGAATCTTCGAGGCCGCGTAGAGGCGCCTATCGCGATTCGCCGCCAGAATCCTGCCGAGAAACCCGTCGCTCTTGCCGTTCCCGTAGGCCCAGGCGGTATCGAAGAAGTTGCAGCCCAGATCGACGGCCAGTTGCAGTGCGCCCAGCGATTCCGCATCGTCGGAACCGCTCCACCCGCTCATGCCCCACAAGCCGCAACCGATGTCGCTGACTGAAAAGCCGGTCTTCCCTAACTCGCGATGCCGCATACCAACCCAGCCTACATCAGTGCTCGAAAAGGTCTCATCGACCTCTTTACCTCCCGGCGCGCCACCACGGAGATTTCTCCATGCTGATCAATCCAGTCTTGCCGCCACGCGTCATCCACAGGTCGTAGTAAGTGCTGGCATCGAACGTATTGCAGGCCGGCCATGTGCTGTCGATCTTGAGGGTTGTGGGTCCCTCGGCCCCGGAAAGCGTTATCTCGTCCTTGCTGCAGGAAACCACCTGCTGCCGGGTCATCCGAAACGTCGCACCGTGCGGCCGCACGTCCTGGGCCACGTCGTTCGCGTACTTGGTGATGAACAGTGTCCCGACAATCAACACCGTCCACATCAAAATCTTCTTCATAGGCGGACTTCACCGTCCACTCTCTATAACTGACTCTGAAAGCATTCTTTCACCCTCCGCAGGGCGAAACAAGAACCAGTTGCAACGCCCGCATGGCGTGATAACCAGGCCAGTGGCGCGGCAAGCAAAACGGGCTCCGTCCAAAAGACGAAGCCCGCTCAATCCGCAATGCCTTTACCTTCAGTTGCTGCCAGTGCCGTTTCCGCTTCCGCTGCCACTCCCGTTGCCGTCTTCCCGCCGATGCAGCGTCGGCTGATCGCTGCCGTTGGCCCCGGAGTCGGTGCTGTCAGGCGAAGTGCTCGCGCGGCGCAGCGTCGGCTTGCCCTTCTTGTTGTCGATGATCCGCCGCTTGTTCTCGATCCGCGACAGCCGCGCCTTCACATCGTTGAACTCCGAGGTCGTCACCAGATACTCATCCTTCGGTGGAAGGATCTTCGCGATCTCCTCCTCGGTGTGCTCGATGCGATCCGGAGTCTGCGGATGATTCTCAAACACCTTCGCGACCGCCCCCGGCTTCTGTTTCTCGAGGTTCTGCACCTTTTCGAAGAAGGTCACAAAGGCCTGCGGATCGTAGCCCGCGCGGTACATATACTGCACGCCGAGATAGTCGGCCTGCGCCTCAAATTCACGCGAAAATTCAAGGAAAGTGATGGGGATCAGCAGCTGGGTCGCCTCATAAATGCCGTATCCCGTCCAGCTGTAGCCGGTCATCATGATCAGCGGCACCATGCCGATCTGCGCGTAGTTGGCGCGCGTCATCTCCCGCGCCGCGTGGTGCGCGCATACGTGAGCCGTCTCGTGGGCCATCACCCCGGCCAGCTCCGCTTCCTCGTCGGCCGCGAGAATCAAGCCCGAGTTCACATAGAAGAACCCGCCCGGCAGCGCCATCGCGTTGATCTCGTCCGTGTCGATGACCTTAATCGTAAAGGGCACCTTGCAGTCGGAGTTCTTCACGATGTTCTGTCCGATGCGGTTTACGTACTCCGTCACCACCGGATCGTTGATGAACTTCGTGCTCTTCTCGATCTCATCGGCGTACTGCTTGCCCATCTTGATTTCCGACTCGGTCGAGTACCAGTTGCCCATCCCGCGCGCCCCGATATTCCGCGTCCCAACGGCGTTGACGTCTTCGATGCTGCCCGCATGCACGCCAGGCATCATCCCGTTCTTATCCGGCTCCGCCTGCGGGAAAGGATTCACGTTGGGGTCGGTCAGTTTGGAATTCTTGCCGTTGTCCGCGGCGCTTTCGTCATCGCCCGAAGAGGGGCTGGCAGGCGCAGGCGTCGAGCAGATGTCGCCCCCCTTTTCAGGGGCGCGATGGAGCACCGGGCCGGAGCAGTTGTCCGCCGCTGAAGACTGCGCATTGCCGGAAGCCGAAGTCTGACCCTGGGGCGTCGCGGACGGAGCCTGTTGCGAAGGGGTCTGCTGGGCGGGGGTCTGCTGCGCCGAAGCCGAAGACTGTTGCGCAGCCGGGGCCGCGGGCGATCCGGACCCGCCCGTAGTCTGGGCGCAAACCCACCCAGCCGGCACCGCCAGAATCACGCACACCAACAGGTTGATTGAGATTTTCGGGGTGGGCATAAACGGACCCTCCTGCAAGGCGGACGTTACCCTGCTGCTCTTAGACGTTAGTATGCGCCTTTTCGGTGTCAGCCGTCCCAGGGATTCTTTTCGGGCCGCCTCGAAATGAACCCTTTTGCGCCAGCCTGCGGGCAGCGTGTCGTCCCGCAAACCCTTGCGACCAGTCTGTCGGCCCTCAGTTCACCTGCTGCAGCCGCTCGATCAGCTTCCGCGCCAGGCTCTCGCCCGATTCCGACCACAGCAGCCGCGTAGAAATCCCGCCGTTCTTCTGCACCCGGTTTGTGAACTCCACCAGCCGCGCAACATTCTGCTTCACCCGCTGGATCGCGTCCTCATCCAGATCCATATCCTCGTAAAGAAACGGCGTGTCCAGGCCAAAATCCACTCGGATATGGCCGTTGGTTTCGTACGCCCCCTCGTCGAACTCCGGTCCGTACCCAATCACCCGCACCGTGCGCGGCTCCTGGCGCCACATCGTGTCCAGGCCCTCGGCGTGTTCGGGAACCCACAGCTCCCAGATCAGTTCGAACTCCCACGCGTAGTCGTCATGGGCATTCTCCATCGCAGCGGCGATCACCGCGCGGGGGCTCGACTCCTCGTCGTCGGTTTCGTTCCGGTAAACGCCCTGCCAGGCAGGCGTCTCGTTCCAGGAGATGGGATAAACCGTCGCCGCCGACACGCGCGCCGATCCGCCCACAGCCGCAAACTGCTCCATCACCTTCTCAAGCGCAGCGGGCAGAGCTTCCAGCCGGAAGTTGGGATACCAGAGACTGAGGTAGAGCTGATCCATAGCAGGTTACAGGTTACAGGTGACAGGTTACAGAGGACAAAGTGCAAGTGACCGAGGACGGATTCCAGGTTGCAGGTTGCGGCCACAACAAACGCCGAGGGGGCCAGGCGCTACTATGAAGGGTCCGCATTACCCACGTACCCTGTGACCTTCAGCCTGTCACCTGTAACCTGTCGTTCATGGCCAAATCATTCCGGGAACTCGTGGTCTGGCAGCGTGCCATGGAACTGACATCTCTGCTCTACCGCCTCACTCAGCATTTTCCACGCGAGGAGTTCTACGGATTGACCGGGCAGCTCCGCCGAGCTGGAGTTTCGATACCAAGCAATATTGCTGAGGGCTCGGGACGCGGCACCAGGAACGATTACCGCAGCTTTCTGAGAACCGCGCGTGGTTCAGCTCTGGAAGTGCAAACCCAGCTGCTGATAGCGCGTGATCTTGGATTCGGCGATGCTGCTCAAATTGAACAGGCGGAGAAGATGGTTGAGCAAACCAGCAAGATGCTTTGGGCCATCGTACAAAAGCTCTGAGCTTCCTGTAACCGTAACCCGTAACCCGCAACCTGTAACCTGCAACCCGTAACCCGCAACCTGTAACCCGTACCCTGTACCCTGCACCCTGCACCCTGTCTTACTCAATTCTCTCGTGCCGATACCCGGCCTCCGTGAGCGCAGCGCGAATCTCCTCGATATGCTCCGCGCCGCGCGTTTCCAGCGTAAAGTCAATCACCGTGTCGCCCAGGCTCACGCCATAGTAGGCGCGATCGTGCGCCGTCTGCACAATGTTGGCGCGCAAATCCGCGATGATCTTCGTCAGGTGATGCAGTGACCCCGGCCGGTCAGTCAGATGAATGCGCACCCGCGTCCGACGGCCATCCTTCACCAGTCCGCGCTCGATGATCTTCGAGAGCAGCGTCACGTCGATGTTCCCCCCGCACACCAGGACCGCCGTGCGCTCCCGGTTGAGAGACGTCTTCTTCTGCAGCAGCGCCGCCAGGGCCGCAGCGCCCGCGCCTTCGGCCAGCGTCTTCTCCCGTTCCAGCAGAACGAGGATGGCGCTGGCGATCTCCTCTTCATCAACCGTGACAAGTTCGTCGACGTATTTCGCCACCATCGGAAGCGTCCTCTCACCCGCCCGCCTCACCGCGATGCCATCGGCAATGGTGGCTTCGGCCGGAATCGTCACCGGATGCCCCGCCTCGCGCGCGCGCAGCATCGAAGGCAGCCGCTCCGTCTGCACCCCGATGACGCGAACCGGACTCGTCCCCGCCGCCGCCCGGCTCTCCTTAATGGCGCAAGCCACGCCCCCGATCAGCCCGCCCCCGCCAATAGGCGCCACCACAGCTTCGAGGTCCTCGACCTGCTCCAGCAATTCAAGGCCGATAGTTCCCTGCCCCGCGATCACTCCGTCGTCGTCAAAGGGATGCAGAAACGTCAGGCCGTCGGCCTCGCTCTGTCGGATGGCCTCCGCGCAGGCCTCGTCGTAGTTGGCTCCGTGCAGCACAACGTCGGCGCCGTAACCGGACGTCGAAGCCACTTTGACCAGCGGGGTCATCAGCGGCATCACAATGCGCGCGCGGATGCCGTTCTGGCTGGCATGGAACGCGACCGCCTGCGCATGATTGCCGGCGCTCGCCGCAATCACGCCCCTCGCGCGCTCCTCTTCGGTCAGCGTCAGGATCTTATTAAGCGCGCCCCGTTCCTTGAAGGCCCCGGTCCGCTGCAGGTTGTCGAGCTTCAGAAATACCTGTTGCCCGGTAATCTCCGAAAGCCCCGCCGAATGCCGCGCCGGCGAAAGATAGATGTGCCCGCGAATCCGCTGGCGAGCAGCCTGGATCGATTCGAGTGTGACGGTCAACGCTCTTTCTTTCCCTTCCACTAACTCCTTCCCACAATACCTGACCCTTCAAGCCCCATCTTCCAGAGCGGGATCATCGCAGGCAGGATAATGATGGAATGCCGCTGCTGCCCGCGATCCCCAAACCCATAGCACCGAGCCTGCCCCTCGAATGGGACAAATTTGTATCCTTCCTCGGCAGCTACACCCAGTCCGCCCTCGGGCGAGCCTGGATCGGCGCGCTAGTGCCATCGATGGACCGCGCCTGGATCGGCCGGCAACAGACCCTGGTCGCCGAAATGCGCGTCCTGGTCACCGCTGGAGTGATGCCCCAGCTGCGCTCCCTCTTCGACCCTTCCGACCAGCTCGCGAAGGCGCGCATCGAAGGCGTGGCCCTCGAATCCGAAGAACTCCGCGCCATCATCGCTCTGGCCGAGGAGATCACCGCCTGGACCGAGCTGATGCGGACTCCGCCCGAAAGCGCCCACGACCGCCTGCCCGAGCTCACTGCGCTTTCGCAGCAGCTGCTCGCCTCCAGCCTGCGGCCGCTCACCGACTCCATGCGCGAGAAGATTCTGCCCGATGGCACCCTCGCCGACGACGCCTCACCCGAACTGCGCCGCATCCGCCGCGAGATGGAACGCCAGCAGCGCGCCATCGAAGAAAGCCTGCGTTCCGCGCTGCGCCGCTTCTCCGAAGGCGGCAGCACCCAGGACGAGCTCATCACCATCCGCGGCGAGCGCTTCGTCATCCCGGTCAAGACGGAGTGGAAACGCCGCGTGCAGGGCGTCGTTCACGGCGCCAGTTCCAGCGGCCAAACCGTTTACGTCGAGCCTCTGGAAACCATCGAGCTCAACAACGATCTGGTGCGCCTGCTTGAGGACGAACAGGAGGAGATTCATCGCATCTTCCTGCACATGACGCGGCAGATCGCGCAGTTTGCCGGGCCCATCCTCTCCGGAGCCGCGATCCTGGCCGAAGTCGACACGCTGCTCGCCCGCGCTCGCTTCGCCCAGGAATACGAGTGCGCCCCGCCGGTTTTCTCTACGGACGAAACCCCCGAATTCCGCCTGAAAAATGCGCGCCACCCGCTGCTCGAACGCCGCCTGCGTGCAGAATCGAAGCGAGTCGTCCCCGTCAGTCTCGAACTGGCCGGCGCCAACCGGCAGCTCATCATCAGCGGCCCAAACACCGGCGGCAAAACCGTCACCCTCAAGACAGCCGGCCTCCTCGCCATCATGGCGCAGGCCGGCGTTCCCGTTCCCGCCGACGAGCTCGTCTCAACAGTCTTCGACGCCTTCCTCGCCGACATCGGCGACGCCCAGTCCATCGAGCAGGACTTGTCCACCTTCTCCGCTCACGTCACCAATCTGAACCGCATCGCAGCCCAGGCCACCTCCCGTTCGCTGGTCCTGCTCGATGAGCTGGGGTCGGCTACCGATCCCGAAGAAGGCGCGGCCCTGGCCGTCGCCATCGCCGAGCATTTTTTGAACGCCGGCGCCTGGTCCATCGTCTCAACCCACCTCACCTCGCTTAAGGTTTACGCAGAAAACGCCCCCGGAGCCGTGAACGCCGCCGTCGGCTTCGACGAAAAAACGCTGGCCCCCACCTACGAGCTGCGCCAGGGCGTGCCCGGCACCTCGGCCGGCATCAACATCGCGCAGCGGCTCGGCCTCAGCACGCAGATTATCGACGCCGCGCGCCAGCGGCTCAGCACCCAGACCCAGGACATCGGCCGTTTTCTTGACAGCCTGCACGAACAGCTCGCGACCCTGACCAAAGAGAGCGCCCGCGTGCGCCGCCTCGAACAGGATTTAGCACAGGAGCGCGCCCGTCTGGACGCTGAGGGAATGAAGGAATGGCGCGCGAAGGTCCGCGACCTCGAAGGACAGCTCCAGTCGCTGCTCAAAAATTTCGAGTACCAGATCCGCGAAACGGTGCGCGCCATTGAAGACCGTGCGGCCCAGCAGAAGCTCTCCAAACAGGCCGAGCAGCGCATCGCCCGGCTCCGCCGCGAGTTTTCCGAGAGCTTCAATACCGCAGTCGTTGCGCAGCATACCGGCGCGGACCGCGGCGATCAGAACGCTCAACCTCATATCGTCCGTCACGTCTCTGAAGGTGACACAGTCAAACTGCGCACCCTGGGCAGAACAGCAACCATCCAGCGGCAGATCGACGAGAAAACATTCGAAGTTGCCGTCGGTGCGATGAAGATGCGTGTGGCCCGCGACGAAATCGCCGAAGTTGTCACCGCCGCCGGCAAGCAAACTCCCATCCAGGCCGCTCGCCGCCGCTGCATCAGCGTCTCTGTCGCCGAGCCGGATGCCATGAGCAGCGAGATCAATGTCATCGGCAAAACCGCCGATGAGGCCCGCGACGATGTGGAGAAATTTCTCGACCGCGCCTTCCTCGCCGGCCTGCCGCGCATCCGAATCATCCACGGCACAGGGATGGGCATTTTGCGGCGAACGCTGCGGACATGGCTCAAGGACCATCCGCAGGTGTCTACGGTGACGGAGCCGGGGCAGAACGAGGGCGGGGCGGGGGCAACGGTTGTGGAATTGCGCGAGGACTGACCGTCCAGGCATACGCGACTTCGGCGCCCGTCAAGGGACCGCTGTTATACGTCGCTTGACGAGCCTGCCGGAAAAATGGCAGCATCGGCGGGAAAAGAAGGATTGGCATGATTCAGGTCATCACGGTGGAGCGCGAGTATGGCAGCCAGGGAGCGGAGTACGCGCATCACCTGGCAGAGCGGCTGGGATGGAAGTTCATCGACAGCTGTCTGATCGAAGATGTGGCCCGGAAGGCTGGGGTCGCGCCCACTCTCGTCAAGCGCTGCGACGAGCGCGTCGACCCGTGGTTTTACCGCTTCGGAAAAGCCTTCTGGCTTGGTTCCCTCGAGCGCCTGCCGGAGGATCCCGCAGTCTTCGACGGCTCCCGTATGGTCGAGTTTGTCCGCGGATATGTGCAGGAGCAGGCCACCCAGGGCAACTGCGTAGTGGTCGGACGCGGCGCCGCCGTGACCCTGGCAAAATCTGCGGGCGCCTTTCACGTTTTTGTGTATGCTTCGATGACCCGCAAGATTCGCTGGTTCGAGGAGCACTTCCCGGAGCACGCCAAAGATGCGGAGCGCGAGATTCTCGCCACTGACCGGCGTCGCGCGGAGTATATCCGCCGCTTCCATCAACGGGAGTGGGACGACCGGCGGCTCTACCACCTGATGCTGAATTCGTGCATGGGAATGAAGGCGATGGTCGGCGCAACCATTGAGGCAGTGGGAGTGCATACGGTCGCGCCAGCTGCCGAGCACGCTGGCCAGGCAGCCAGTTAGCAATCCCCCTCAGGTTGGGCCGCAGCGCACAACACAGCGTTGATAACGAACCGGTTATTCGCCATCCCGCCAATTTCGATCAGCCTTCGCTGTCCCCGGAAAGTAACATTTCCCATCCTGGCGGTGCCTAAAAAAAGTTACAGACGGCCTAGAATCCCCCTGCCAGACGCCGATAGAGAGCCCGCAACAACCACCTGCTCCACGTAACAATTCCGGACCTCTGGAAAGAGGGAAGCGGTTCGGTGCAGGCGGAATTCGATACAAGGAGCATCTGACATGAGCATTAGCTTACTGAATAACATTTCCTCGCTGGTTGCGGAGAACGCGGTTTCGAACACCCAGTCCAGCCTGCAGACCACCCTTCAACAGCTGGCGACCGGCCTGCGCATCAACTCCGGCGCCGACGACCCGGCCGGTCTTTCGATCTCCGAAGGCCTCGGAGCCAACATCGCGGCCCTCAGCCAGTCCAGCCAGAACGCATCGAACGGCGTTGGTCTCCTGCAGACCGCCGATGGCGCTCTGTCGCAGGTCAACACCATTCTGAACCAGGCAGTCACGATCGCGACCGAAGCCTCCAACGGTGGTCTGTCGGCGAGCCAGTCCAGCGCTCTGAACACCGAGTTTCAGTCGATCCTGTCGGAAATCAATCAGATCGGCTCCACCACCAACTTCAACGGCACCGCGGTTTTCGCCAGCAGCACGCCCACCTGGGTGTCCGCTCAGGGTTCCGCAGCAGCTCCGTTGGCAACCACCACGGCGCTGACCGCGGGTTCGGTCACCACGATTACCGACTCCAAGACAGGCGGCACGTTCGTCTTCACAGCGGCCGGTGGCAACACCGTTGCCACTCTGCAGACCGCGATCGCGGCGGCTGCGGGCACCACGCTGAGCACGGGCACGGCCCTCACCATCAACGCCAACGGCCAGGTTCAGGTTGCCGGACCTGCCGGAGACTCCATCCAGGTGTCCAGCACGGATGCGGCTCTTGGCAGCTTCAGCGCATCGGGAGCCACAGGCGGCAGCGCGACGACCTTCACCAGCGACGGCACCGGCACCGGAGCCTATAACCTGACCACCTCGATCGGCGCGCTTTCGGCGACCTCGCTCGGGCTGACCAGCACCCTGAACCTGAACAGCGCAACGTCTGCTCAGACCGCTCTGACCGCCATCACATCGGCGATCAACACGGTAGCCCAGAACCGCGGCACCATCGGCGCCTCGGTGAACCGGCTGACTGCGGATTCGGCCGTCGAAACGACCGAAGTGCAGAACCTGACCAGCGCTCAGAACAACATTCAGAACGCCAACATCGCCACCACTACGTCGAACCTGACGCAGTACAACGTCCTGGAGCAGACCGGATTCGCGGCTCTTTCGCAGTCCAGCCAGGCCGAGCAGAATGTCCTGAAGCTCCTGCAGTAACCAACACGGGCCGGCCTGTATCCTGGGCCTCCTGATTTGGCGGTGGCGTCCTTCAAGGGGGCCACCGCTTTTTCTTGCGCGCTGCCTGAACACCATGGCTGAAGGTGCCGATAGCATATTGCCGCACTAAGGGCAGGGGCGTCACGGCCCCGAGCAAGGACAGGCGAAGAGTATGAGTTCAGTTTCCGCACTTAATTCCCTTCTTTCCGGATCGTCCTCGATCAATCTGAGCGACATCCTCGAAGCAGCATTGGGAGCCTCCTCGCCGGGCATCGACGTGAACGCGGCAGTGAGCTCATCGCTCTCCGCTGCCGAGGAACCGGAACAGGCCTGGGAAAATCAGCAGACGACGCTGCAGAACCAGAGCAATGCGCTGAGCCAGCTCCAGTCCGACGCCGGTAATCTTGACAGCGATATGCAGGCCCTGAACAGCCTCACAGGCCCCTTGTCGGCCACCACAGTAACCTCATCCAATCCCAGTATTCTCACCGCCTCTTCGGCATCCGGCACAACGCTGGGGAACAACGTCGTAGTGGTCAACAGCCTTGCGAGCACGGCCTCGTGGGCTTCGGGAAGCTATACAAGCGGCTCCTCTGCGCTGCCGGCCGGAAGCTTCACAATCACAACGGCCGGCGGGGCGACGGCCACCATCACGACAGACGGAACGACGACCCTGAACGCAGTCGCAACGCAGATCAACGGCGACGGTCTCGGTGTTACGGCCAGCGTTATCGCCGACGCCACCGGCTCCCGGCTTGCGATCGTCAGCAACACCTCCGGAAGCGCCGCGAATTTCACCATCACCTCGCCGCAGCTGGCCGGATACGGGTTCACCCAGGCCGGCGTCGGCGCCAATGCGTCGCTGACCGTGGATGGCATCTCCATCTCCAGCGCTACCAACACAGTGACCGGGGCAATACCGGGCCTGACCCTCAATCTATTGGGATCCAACCCCGCTGCTCAGGTCACCCTGTCGGTGACACCGGATGGCTCGCAGGCGTCCAGCGCGATCAATCAGTTCGTTTCCGACTACAACACGCTCCTTCAGGCTGTGAACGCGCAATATACCGACACGGGATCCGGCGAGGGAGTCCTGGCCAGCGATCCGACGGTGAACAGTCTTCAGACCGCCCTTCTGCAGGCCACGGATTACACCTACCAGCCCTCCTCAGGCACAGCGAGCCTTCCGAACCTCTCCTCCCTCGGCATTACCGTGAACTCCAACGGCACGCTGAGTGTGGACAGCGGAACCCTCAACAATGCCCTCCAGAACAACTTCAGCGGCGTGCAAAACTTCTTCCAGGGAAGCGCGCTGAATGGCTTCGCGAATGCTCTGGACCAGCAGCTGACAAACTTCACCAGCCCGGCTGATGGGGCGTTCACGGTCGATCTGAAAAGCATCAGCAGCGAGAATACAGACCTCCAGAACGACATCGACAACTTCCAGCAAAACGTCATTACTCCCCTGAAAGCACAGCTGACCTCGGAATACAGCAACGCTGAAATCGCGCTGCAGCAGCTGCCAGGCGAATTGAAGAATATCGACGCGGAGCTGGGCCTGAACTCGAGCTCATCCTCGAACGGATAACAGGAGACGATCATGAGTCCGACAGAAGCGGCATATCGTAAAACCGGCGTGGAGGGCACCAGCGGCCTCAGCCTGCTTATCGCCCTCTACGACACCCTGGCAGGCGACCTGCGGCGCGCGGCTGCCGCGGAGCGCAATAACGAAATTGCGAAGCGGTGCAAAGAAGTGAACCATGCGCTGCTGGTCATTGGCTACCTCGAGAACTGGCTGGCGCGTGGCGCCGGCGGTGAACTGGCGGATCAGCTCGTGGCTCTGTACGCATCGATGCGGCTCAAGCTGATCGAAGCGCAGGCGAAACGCTCGGCCTTGATCCTCGAAGAACAAATGGCGCTGGTCCTGCAGGTCCGCGAGGGCTGGCAAGCCGTCGAGCTGAAGTCAACGCAGACGGCGCCCGAAATTATTCCTCCCGTCAAATCTCATCGATCTCCCGGCACCCCGCCCATGCACGCGGAGCGCCGGCGACTCAGCTGGTCGGCCTAATACTACCCAGCACACCAAAGACCCTTGGGGCGCGGAAACGCGCCCACTTTTTTGCGTGGGCGGGCGAGTATGCGACTCGCGCGCACAACAGTAAACAGGGGCCCTCCAGCGGCGTTCGGGCCGGCTCTACGAGGGAGTGGACAGGTAATTCAGGAGGTTTTGCGGCAGAACCTTCGCCGCCGCCGCGAGCACAGCGCTGTTGTCGGTTTCCGCCTGACTCAGCTCGGTCGCCGCCGTCGCTTCGTTCACGCCGATCAGGTTCGTGGCCTGCGTAGTGAGGGTGACTGTGTCCTGCTGCAGCGTGGTCTCTTGGGCGGTCAGCTGGCCCTCGGCGCTCGAATAGAAGGCCTGCTGCTGACCCAGATAGCTGATGGCGCTGGTAACAGCGCTGGTGGCCGAGGAAATACTGGAAGTGCTGCCGCTCTGGAGCGCTGTGGCCAGAGAACTCAACGCGCCGATCACACTGTTGCTTGAGTTCGAAAACACCTGGCTGCCGGGCAGCGAGAACTGAACGTCCAGGTTGTCGCCCACCTCGACCGAATTACTGTCGTTAGTGCCGTTGTAGGTGTAGCCGGTCGGCGAGGTCGGGTCCGCCGTATAGGGAGCTTTTCCGGTCCCGGTTCCCCCGAAGAGATAGGAACCAGCAAACGACGTATTCGCCTGCGAGACCACATTGGCAAGAATGCCCTGCACCTGTTCCGCCAGGGCCTGCTGGTTGGACGCTGAAGTTGTGCCGTTTGCGCCTTCCGTGCCGAGCGAGACGGCCTGGGTGAGCGATGTAACCACTGAGCTCAGCACCGAGCTTGCGCTCTGCACCGCGTTGAGCGTGGTGCTCACATTCTGCGTGTACTGGTCCACATCCGCGCTTTCAATGGTGTTCTGAACCATTTGCGCCGAGGCCGAAGGATTGTCCGACGGCTGGCTCACGCTCTTGCCGGTGGATACCTCCTGCAGCAGTGTGTTGAGCGTGCTCTGGCTCTGGTTAATGTCAGCCAGGATGTCCGGAACGGTATTGGGATTAACGCGCATAGGAATCAGAAGCTCTGCGTGGAGCCCATATCGAGGGTCACGGTGCTGAGTGCCTGAATGGTGCTTACGATCCGGGCTGCTGCCTCGTAAGCCGTCTGGTAGCGAATAAGGTTCGTCGTTTCCTCGTCGATACTGACGCCGGAAACCGCACTTTGCTGGTTGGTGAGCTGCAGGATGTTCTGACCGATCGCAGTGGAGTCCGCACCGGCGTTCGATGTGGCATTGCCCACCTGGAAGACGATATTGGCGTACGCGTTTGCGGGCGTTTGTCCGGAAGGCAGCGCATTGGTCAGAGCGGCGGAAAGGTTCGCAACGTTGCCATTGCTGCCCGCCGAGCCGTCCGAGCTGATCGCGATCTGCGATGGGCTGGTGAGAGCCACGCTGATACCCGCCGCCGCGCCTGCTGTTCCGGCCGGTACGGTGAAGAAATTCTGACCCACATTGCCGTTCGAGTCGTAGCCCTTGGCCTGCGCGGCATTGAAGGCGGTGGCGAACTGGCTGCCAAGCGTATTGAGCGAGTTCAGAAATCCAGGAATCACCTGATCCCGAACCTGAATGGCCCCGCCGAGCTGCCCACCCTGGATCGACGAAGTGATGTTGTTGCCGTTTGAATCGAGCACCTGCTGCAACCCATCCGTCCCGGTCGTGGTCTGCAGACTGAAGCTCTGGCTGCCAATGACCAGCGGCGATCCATTGCCTGTGGTGATCACTTCCCCGCTGCTGCTCTGCGAAACATTAATGCCGGTCAGGGTCGAGAGCTGCTGCACAAGCTGATCGCGCTGGTCCTCGATCGTTCCGCCATTCTCACTGGTCGTGCTCGTGGATGAGAGCTGGGAATTGAGCTGCGCGATTTGCTGGGTCAATGAGTTAATCTGCGCCACCGTCTGGGTCACCTGCTGGTCGGCGCTTGTCTGCGCGCTGGTGAGTCCGTTGGCCGTGGTGTTGAAGGACTGCGCCAGGTTCTGTCCGGCGGAGAGAACGCTCTGCTGCGCGGCTGAACTCGACGGATTCGCCGATAACTGCGCCAGACTGCTCGAAAACGAGCTCAGGGTAGTGGCGATATCGTTGCCCGAACTGGCGAAATACTGCTGGATCTGCTGCAGGATCGAGGACTGCGTATCCGCGCTGCTCTGAAGCGAAGTCTGTTGCTGAATCTGCAGATTGAGCAACTCATCGCGAACACTCTGAATGCCGTCCAGCGTAACGCCGCCGCCGGTGACCGTGCCGGCCGATTCGTTTTCGGCGTTTTCGCTTAGCTGCACCACTTCGCGGGTATAGCCCGGCGTATTGGCATTGGCGATGTTGTTACTGGTGGCATCGAGAGCGCTCTGGCTTGCCTCCAGGGCCTGCAACCCGATCAACAGCGATGTGGTCAATCCTCCCATGGCATCTACATCTGGCAGGACCAGGTCTGATGTTTCAGCCTGGCGCCAGAAGCCTCCTGAAATTGTCCACGGAACGAACTGAACAGCGATGCCATCATGGCAACCGAGCGGCTCGAATGCTTCAACAGGCTGGCATAACGCCGGTTCAGATTCTGCAGTTCGGCGTTAGCGGCGCGAAGCTGGGTCTTGAAGTTTTCGTCGATCGAATATGCAGCGGGACTGCGGCTGGGGGGTGCAGGAGCGTTGACCACGTCCGCCAGCTCGCTGAGCCGAAGACTAAGCGTCTGCTGGTTGGCAACGCTGTCCTCCAGTTCATCGAGATTATTCCCGGCGATGGCCGCCATGGCTCGCTCGAGCTCTCCGGCGAGCGAACGCAGCAGCTGGAGATGCTCTCCAGCTTCGGCATTCCGGGTTGACGCGTCAGCACCGTTCATGGCTGGTTCTTTCCACCCATCGCCTTCCCCGCTCGACGGCTACAGTATCGAGGGATCAGGCGTGCTCATCGACCATCGACGCGGCAATCTTCGCCGGATCGAGTTCATACTGTCCGCTGGCGATGGCCTGCTGCAGACTGGCTACCTTGTCTTCCCGGATTTCGGGCGAACCCAGGGCAGAGGCGACGAGTGCGCTCACCGAAGCCTGGCCGGACGTGAGAGTGGTGCGATCCTCGCTGCCCGCCGGCTGCGAAACCGCGGCGCCCTGCCCGCTGACCTGCTGTCCGGGAGTTTCATTCAGGATCTGACTCGCGGCCGAATTCGTTAGATCGATTCTCATAAATGATCCCCTCTACTGGATCGGCGTTACTATCGGCACTTCTCTCGCCGGAGTTTAATGGAAAACTCAGGGTCTTTCGTCGATTTTTCCGTTTCCCAGGGTTGACTGCGTCGGCAACGGTGCCGGTACCAGTGCCGGCTCCGCCTTGCCCGGTGCTGTCGCCTCCGCCTTGTGCGCCGTTGCTTCCATTGCCTTTGCGATCATCTTCGCGATGCCGATGCCTCCCGAAGCCGCCATCGACTCCGCCAGGGACTGCACTCCCAGGCTCATCATCTGGTCCCGTCCGGCTGCATCGTCATCGTCCTCGGCGCCGGGGATAGTCGCAAACGACTGTTCCGCCTGCTGCAGCCAGGTGCCGAGCAGCATGGCTTCGAACTGCTTCGATCCCTTCTCGATTTTCGCGTCGTCATTTGCGCCGTTCTGCCCCTTCATTTGTTGGAGCATCTGGTCTTCACGGACCTGTTGCAGACTGGCCTGTGACGACAGTGACCCAAGGCCGATGGCGCTGCTTCCCATTACTGGACCTCCACTTCGGCCTGCAATCCGCCTTCGGCCTGTATCGCCTGCAGGATGGCCACCACGTCGCGCGCCGAAGTTCCAATCGCGTGCAGCCCGTTGACCAGCTCCTCGACGTTCGCGCCCTGATCGAGCCGCATCGTCTGCGCCGGGCCGTCATTCACATCCAGGCTCGTTTGCGGAACCAGGACCGGTTCTAATCGCAGCCCGCGGTCTCCCCCTCCGCCGTCAGGTCCGCCACGGCCGGCCTCTGCGTCCCGTCCATCGGGGCCACGTCCATCTGAACCCCGTCCGTCTGAACCGTGGTCGCCGCCCTGGTCGCCACCCGGTCCCAGCCGCCCCGTGGCAACGCTGGCGACGTTATAGGTAGTCACGACCTGAATCGAAAGATTGCCATGGATAACCGAGACAGGAGTCAGCTTCACATCGCCGCCCAGGACGATCGTGCCAGTCCGCTCGTTGATAACGATCCTCGCCGGCGTGTGCACGGTGAGTGACAGGTTCTGCACCTGCGAAATCAGCGACGGCACCGAAGCGGCGCCGGCACCGGCGACATTGATGTCCACGCGAGTGCTGTCGAGAGCCGAAGCGACCGTCTTATGAAATTCCTGGTTCACCGCATCGGCGATTGATTTGGCGGTCGTGAAGTCGGGATTGCGCAGCAGCAGAGACACCGTCTGGAAGCTGCGCAGATCGACGGCCGTGTCGCGCTCCACGATGCCACCGCTCGTGATCATGCCGACGGTCGTTGAGTTCACCTGCTTGCCATTCGTCCCGCTGCCCACTGTATAACCGCCCATCTGCAGCGGCCCCTGAGCCTCGGCATAGACCTGACCATCGGGACCATGCAGCGCGCTCATCAGCAGCACGCCGCCTTCGAGACTCTTGGCATCGCCAACCGAGGAAACTGTAACGTCCAGCCGTGCCCCTGGCCGCGCAAACGGCGGCAGCATGGCGGTAACGAAAACCGCGGCTACGTTTTTCACTTCGACAGTTCCCGGCGAGATCAAAACGCCCATCCTCTGCATCGCATTGGCCAGCGTCTGCACGGTGAAATAGGTCTGCTGGCTGTCCCCGGTGCGGTTCAGCCCGACCACTAGGCCGTAACCCACCAGCATGTTGTCGCGAACGCCCTGGACGCTGGTGATATCGCGGATCAGCACCTGCCGATTCGGCGCGTCAACGGCCGCTTCCACCGGTGCCGTGAAGAACATGGCTCCGAGCGCCAGCGCACCAGCGATGACCCCACGCAACTTCGAGAATCGAGCATTCGTGGTCATCAGAAACCAACCAGCCAGAGGATGGCTTTGGTGATGGGATTCATCGGCCGTGTGCTGTCGGCGATGATCCCCTTGCCCTTCATCTCAACTTCAAGATTGCTGAGCGCAGCCGAGGAGACGGTGTTGTTCGGTCCGATGTCTCTGGGCCGGACAACACCGCGAATCGTTATATCTTCATGCTGGTTATTCATGAAGATCTTGCGCTGCGCCTCCACCACCAGGTTGCCGCTCGGTAAAACGGCGATCACCTGGCCGGTTAGACTCGTTTGGAAAGTTGTGCTTGAATCCGTAGCCCCCGACCCCTTGAGAGTCGTGTTCGAATTCGCGTTGAACAACGGGTTCAGGCCCTTGGTGTTGATGTCACCGGCAAGACCCGTGATGCCGGATGTGGTCTGAAAGGCCCGCGAGCTGTTTACATCGGCGTTCTGCGCCGCGGTCGTCTGTACCGCGACAGAAATGACCAGCGTGTCATTGAGCCTGCGCGCTTTGTAATCGATCGAGAGATCGTCGAGATCCGCTCCCGGCGTCCACAAGCTGCCGACAGTGTGCGGCGACTCCTGCTGGTCCTGCTCTTTCAGACGGGCGAGGTATTGCGAACGCAGCTGCGCGGGGCTGTTCTTCTTGCTGGTGCGCTTGGCCGCCGCAGGCAAGCCCGTCGCGCTCAGCAGAATTGCCAGGCCGAGGATCTGCACGCCGCGATGTTTCAACAATCTCATCTTCACAGGCGTCCCTTCAGCAATCTGCCATCGACGACTTCAGCCGTGTAAACGACCGTATGATCTTTGCTGGTGGCGCGGATCGTCTGCCCCGTGATGCCGTTCTGCAAGCAGATGACAGAGAGCCGGATGTGCACGTGGTCGCCGTCCAGCAACAGCACAGCTGGCGATCCCGCTCTCACCACAGGAGCATTCGCAGCCCGCGATTGCAGTGCTGCCGCCCGATCCGGCACAGCGGCAACCGCGCGCGAAGTCTCCTCCTGGTTCAGGCGCAGGCCCACGAAAAACGGCAGGCACTCGTCGCGATTCGCGCACTCCATCCGCACCATGACGCGATGGTCGTCCCAGCGCTGCATGGATTTCACCGTGAGCTGCGGGTTTGCGCTGTTGGCCACCACCTCGGTCAACAGCGTCACCTGATCCGGCGCGATTTGCATGCCGATGCCGTTGATCGCCGCCACAACTTCCGCGGCCGTAACGGCATGATGAACAGCGCCCATCGCCGGCAGGGCCACAACGGCGCCGGAGACAAGCCACGAAAAGATCAGCCGAAATCGCGTCATCGGATTATCACTACTGAGCCAGCTGGTTCAACTGCTGCAGCATTTCGTCGGCTGCCTTAATCACGCGGGAATTCGACTCATAAGAACGCTGCGCCAAAATCATGTTGACGAATTCGTCCACGACATTCACGTTCGACTGCTCGAGCATCCCCTGCTGAATGGTGCCCAGACCCTCCGAGCCCCCCGCTGCGCCGACCACCGCGTCGCCTGAAGCTGTGGTTGGCAGATAGATATTGTTGCCAACGCTGTTCAAGCCACCGGGGTTCGCGAACATCGCCAGCTGCACAACGCCCACCTGCTGCGACTTTGTCTGCCCAGGCAGCGAAACGCTGACGGTGCCGTCACTGCCAACCGTAATGTTGGTCGCCGCAGTCGGAATATTGATTGCGGGCTGCAGAGCATCGCCGTTCGCGGTCACCAGGTTTCCCTGAGCATCGGTCTGGAACGATCCCGCGCGGGTGTAGCCGGTCTGCCCGTTCGGCAGAAGAATCTGGAAGAAGCCACTGCCCTGAATCGCGAGGTCCAGCGGATTGCCGGTGCTGGTCAGGTCGCCCTGCGTCTGCACGATTTCCGTATTGCCGGGCCGCGTGCCCAGGCCGATCTGCAGGCCGGAGGCAACCGTCGTCTGCTGCGTTGCCGCCGCGCCGGGCATGATGTCGTTCTGATAAAGAAGATCGGAGAACTGCACGCGCCGCGATTGAAATCCCGCCGTGCTCGAGTTCGCCAGATTGTTCGCGATGTTGTCCAGGTTGAGCTGCTGCGCCGTCATTCCGGTTGCGGCAGTAGAAAGGGCATGAAACATCGTTGGTCTCCTTAAACCTTCGGCAGATCCTGCGTTGCTGTTTTGTCGATCTCAGAGTTGAACATCGAAAGCGCCCGCTGCATCATCTCTGCGGAACGCTGCGCGGTCACCAGTTCCACCATGCCTGCGACGGGGTTAACGTTGGAGCTCTCCAGCATGCCCTGCCGGACGCTGGCATCGGTCGCCACTGCGGCGGTATTGGCTGGGGCGGTGTAGTAACTCGCGCCCATGCTGGTTAGCTGTGTGTTGGGCGGAAAGCTCACAACCTTGATCTTGCCGACCACGGCGCCGCTCGACGAGATCGTCCCGTCGGCGCTGATCGCCACCTGTCCAGGCGGCACGGCGATCGGGCCCTTGTCGCCCATCACGGTGTCTCCGGAGCTGGTCACCAGCTGGCCTTTCGCCGAGACCTGAAAGCTGCCGTTCCGCGTGTAGGCCGGTCCATTGGCGGTCTGGACTGCAAAGTAGCCCTTCCCTTCAATCGCCATATCGAGATCGTTGCCGGTCTTCTGCAGCGCTCCCTGGCTCCCGTCGAGCGCGGTTCCGCTCAGGATTCCGTAGTTGTTCATGGCCTGCTCGAGCGCCGAACCGGTCCGATCGCCGGCATTTGCCAGGACCGAGCTGAACACGTTCTCCTCGCCGCGATACCCCACGGTGCTGGCGTTCGCCAGATTATTGGCAATTGTGTCCAGTTCCTGGGTCCGCGACACCAGGGCGGTACACGCTGCGTAGTATCCACTGTCCATAGAGCCTCTTCCGCAGAGGATCATGCACGATGCGTGCCATCCTGATAGGCAAGGTTTGCCCGGATCGGCTACCAAAAACCGGCTAAAAGGCCAGCTTGATGAGGGATCGATGAGAGCGGCGGCCAACGCCCATGAGAACCCCATGCCCTCAGTCACTGCCCTCATGGGAAGGCAATCTGAGAGGAGAGATTTTATGCCCGCGATTGAAAGCTATTTCTACGCCCGCTTGTGCAACCGCGGAGTCAGCCCGTCATAGAGAGGGCATTGGACCGATGATCGTCTCGCCAACTGATGCCCCCGTTCCACGATGTCCGTCCATTGCGTGGCTTGGCCGGGGAGGTTGGCCTCGCGGAAGAAATCCTGGACACAGCGAGGGAGGCGCCAACGCTCGGCCAGGCTGAGCCCCGCCGCCGCCGCATCCTTCAACCCACGCTCGCGGCAGTTCCAGCCGAGAACGGCCGGCATCAACGGCAGCGCATGCAGCAAGCCCACCAGATATGCCGCTTCCGGCCGTACAGCTCCAGAGGATGCTTCGGCCAGAGCGCTCGAGTATCTGGCTACTTCCACTGAGTGTGCCCAGATCTCCGGAACCGCCCGATGGCGTGTGTGGCCAGTGACGGGTTGCCGCGCCGCTGCCTTCAGGCAGGCCTGCAATCCCAGGCTCGATATGCAATCTTCCATGCGCGACGGACGATCGCTGCTGTCACCGTATTCATGGGCCGCCAAACGCAGAATCTGCAGCGTGGCCCCGGGGTCGCTCAGCACCAGCTGCGACATCTCGTGGAGATCGACGGAAAGTTCGTGCGCCTTCAGCTCCATCGACAGCAGAGTTTCCGGTAATACCGGCACGTCCGGAAGATCGTCGACCAGCTCAGGTTGAAATGTGCACCGCTCAGCGAAGCCACTGCGCTCCGTCCGAATTTCAATTACGCCGGTAGTCAGCACGATCCGTCACCCGGCACATCTATCGGCAACTTCTCCCGAATTTTCCAGGCCAGGTGCCGACAGTGTCAGGCGGATGCTTCCAGGATCGGACAGTTATGAAATTAGTTCCCGGCTCTCGCTCATTCCAGCGGCGTTTTTCATCGCGAACAGGATGTCCATCGTCCGCCGCTTGCTCGACAGCCTCGCCCAGACCCAGGATTTGCACCGGACGACGCTTGCCTCCCTCGCCCCAACCTCCACGGCGAAGCCGCCGAGTGTCCTCGCCATCTGCGCCGGTGTGCCTGGCTCGTCGACCACCACTTCCACGTAATCCGGAACCGCAGTCACCTGCCGCATCTGCGCCTCGAATTCCGCCGGCGTCATGAAACACGGCTCAGGACGGCATCCGATGATCTGTTCGATTGCGTGCAGAAAGCTGTGATCCACCTGATGCACGAATCCCAGAAGAAGCCTCTTCGCCGCCGGCGCATAGTGCACTGGCGCGGCGGCAAATCCCTGCAGAAACGTCTTCGGAAGGTCGACCTGCACCGTAAGTCCGCTTCCATCCTGCCCCAGCACCGGAAATCCCCACTGCGCGGCGCGCGCCGCTGCCAGTTCCCTGTCGCTGGCCAGCCCCAGCCGGACAAGAGCGTCCTCCAGCGGCTCGCCGGCGCGGCTCTGCGACACTGCGAGTCGCAGCTGGTCCTCGGTCAGATAGCCCTTGGACAGCATCACCAATCCCAAAGACAGCCGGGGATTGCGGGCCGTATCCATGAGCCGTTCCCTGGAAAGCACCGCCAGCGGAATCTTGATTGCTGCCGCGAAACAATCTGCGCTGCAGTACCATTGTTGGCCCATATGGATACCAATGCGGCTATGAGGCACCGCCCTGGTCAGCAGTTTGTTGTGGCACGTGGAGACGCCGCACCGGGCGCGGACATGGTTCCACCCAAAATCAATCGGCGGCAGCAACGACTTCAGTGTGACATTCATCGATACGATCCTCGGCTCCTTAGTGAATCAGGTGCGACGCCATCGGCTGTGGGATTTCCGTAACCCGCAGTCCATAGTTGCCGTCGACGATGACGGCTTCTCCCCGAGCGATGAGCTTTCCGTCCAGCAGCAGCTCCACCGGTTCGTCCACCATGCGATCCAGTTCGACCACCGATCCGCTGGTCAGCTCCAGAATCTCGCGCAGGGGAAGCTGACGCTGACCAAAACGCAGCGAAACGTTCAGCTCCACGTCCATCACGAGCTTCAGATTCACAGGATCGAAGTTCGTCCGGCCAGCGGCCTCGTCTTTCTCCGCAACGCCTCCCAATGCCGCGAGCATCTGTCCATCGAAGTAGAGCAGCACCGGCTCGCCCGACAAATCGGATGGCGCGGCCAGCGGAACGGCGAACATTCCGCCGAACGCCAGCCCGGAGACCCGTTCCACCTTGAAGCCGAGTTCGCCGTATTCTTCCGCGAGGCTCGTCCGCAGAAGCGCCATCGCAGATCCCAGCACCTGCTGCAGCGCTGCAACGCTTTCCTCAATCCCGGATGGCTTGTTCTGGAATTTCTTAGCCAGCGCCAAAACCTGAGGTTCGTAGAACTCGATGAAGCAGTCGCCATTCACCCGGCCGCTCACCGTCAGGCGGAAATGAATCGGGTTGGCCGCCTCGGTTGGCGGCTCGGCCTGGTCCATCAATTCCATCGGCCATGGAGCTCCAACGGACCTGGTCAGCGCCTCACCCGCTGCAACGGCAAATGCAGCTGCGAAGTTTTTTGCGGCTTTTTTATTGCCTGGCTTATCCACCATTTCTATCCTTCTCCCAATTAAGTGGCGTGGTTCGGCGGCCCAACTGGGCTGCCTTTTGTGATCCGTTGCGTACCGGCATTGCTTCGAAGAATCCCAGGCCGCCTGCGGTCAACATTCCCGGCGTGCGCACCGGCGCGCGCAGCTTCAGGACGCTGCCCGGCTCCAGCGAAATCAGATCCCGCACGGACACGCGCAACCCTACCAGCTCCGCCGCCAGGTCAATGTCGCAATCGAGAATGCGTTCACGAATGCTGGCTCTCGGGAAAAATCGCAGGCCACCCGGTTTCTCAGGCTCCTCCACCTTGATCTGCTGGATCAGCAAATTGAGAAATGTGGTGGGGAAGACGAACTGGAACGATCCCGTGACCCCCGCCAGTTCGACGGCGAACTTCACAAGAGTCACTTTCTCGTTGGCGGGGCAATATTGATGCAGAACCGAGGACTTGATCCGCTTTCCCACGGCAAGAGACTCGTCCGGCATATGCCATGCGTTTTCAGCCTGACGCGCCATCAGAAGAGTCACGTCGTGCATGATCTCCTCTTCTATCTCCGAAAGCTCGCGATTGCTGCCTGACTGGCCCCCAGTACCTCCCAGCAGAATCTCGATCGTCGCAAACACCAGATCGATGTCGCACTCGAGGACCATCGTGCCCGGCGTGTTGAGCAATGAGAACGGAACCATGTAACTGAGCGCCGGAATAGCCGCGATATGGTCCTTGACGGGGAGCTGCTCCAGTCCCGCCAATTTCACCTCGAGGCCGGTCGCCAGAAAGGCATCGAGCGCGCTCGACAAGTGGCGCGCAAAGGTCTCGTGCGCCGCCGTGAGCGATCTGGCATTCTCGTTCGACAGGCGCCCCGCGGACCTGAAATTGCAGTTCACCACGGTACGTTGCTTTTCGACGCGTGTTTGCGTCACCGGCGCGGCTGCCTCTTTTTCTTGATCCTCATCAGGCACGATCGAGTACCTCCGTATCGGACTTCAAGGGCTGGGATGACTGCTGCACGTGGGCCAGCGATTCCCGCAGTTTGATCATCGCGGCCTGTCTGATTTGCGAAACGCGCGAGAGCGCCACACCCACCACCTTGGCAATCTCTTTCATGGTCAGCTCCTCGCGATAGTAGAGCGAAAGAATCAGCTGCTCCCTCTCGCTGAGTTTCGAGATGGCCTCGGCCAAATGTGCCTTCATCTCGCCCTGCAAACACAGCTCAAAAGGATCGGGATCGTCGAGATTGGGCGCCGATTCGATCACATCCATCGTGTCGGACTGATCGTTCGAGGTGGCAACCTGCTGTCCGGCCACGTGCAGCACATCCAGCTGCGCGATGATGCGGCGCAGGTGGTCGATGTCCAGCTGCATTTCGTCGGCGACTTCCGCTTCCGCCGGATGACGGCCCAGCTTCGCCTGCAGCCGCGCCGTGGCGTCGGCAATTTCGCGCCCTCTGCGGCGCAGCGAACGCGATCCCCAGTCAATCTCGCGCAGACTGTCGAGGATGGCGCCCCGTATCCGGAACTTGGCGAACGTCCTGAACTGGGCGTTCTTGTTGCGGTCGAAGCTGCGGTTGGCCTCCAGCAGCCCAACCACCCCCGCGCTCACCAGATCCTCCATCTCTACATGCTGCGGCAGCCGCTCGCGGATGCGCGCGGCAATGTAATAGACCTGAGGCAGCTCCTGCAGAACCAGATCGTCTCCCGAGTCCGCATACGATGCGCTCATGGTGTACGCCATCTCTGCTGCTGTCATGGTTTCACCTCGTCCAACATCGAAATCTCAGCCTGGGTCATCGCACCGACCCCAGCGACATCACCTGCGTCATAGGCGGAATCTCCGACGGAGAAACCACCACAATCCTCGGTATGAACGGCTCCAGATGCCGCCGCAGATAGAAACGGCCTGGAGATGAACACAGCAGCACCGGTGGAGCCTGTGCTACCTGGTCGCCCAGCATCGCGCGCAGACCGTCCAGCACCCTGCGCGCCACCGAAATCTGCATCGCCCCGGAGGATGCCTGCGGATTCTGGGATCCGGTGCGAGCGCACTCCTCTTCGATGGAGCTGTCCAGCGTCACCACCTTCAGCTGTCCGTTCTCGTCGAGCAGCGGGCGAATCAACGCGCGCCCGAGCGAGTGCCGCACGGCTTCGACCAGGATGACCGGATTCTTGTTGGTCGCCGCCGTCTCCACCATGGTTTCGAGAATCGTTCCCAGATCGCGAATCGAGACCTGCTCTCGTAACAGCTGCTGTAGCACTTTTTGGATTTCCCCAAGGCTCATCAGCTTCGGCATCAGCTCTTCAATCAGCTTTGGATGGGAATCGGAGAGCCGATCGATCAGGCGCTTGGTCTCCTGGCGTGTCAACAGGTCGTGTGCGTTCTGCTTAATCAGCTCCGCAAGATGCGCGGACAAAACCGACGTGTGGTCGACCACGGCATAACCGGCCGCAATCGCCTGTGCCTGTAACTCCGGTGCAATCCACTTAGCGGGCGAGTTGAACGCCGGCTCGCGGGTCTCCTGTCCCTGAAGATCGCCCGGTTTCGGGTTGGAATTCACCGCCAGCAGCTTGTCGCGCCGCAGTTCCCAGCGAGCAATCTCCACTCCCCGCAGATAAACGACATACTCACGCTCCTTCAGCGAAAGGTTGTCGGTTATATGGATCGAAGGAACCAGGAACCCCAGCTGCTGGGCAAGATTCTTGCGCAGCGATTTCACCCTGGCCAGCAACTGCCCGCCCTGCTTCGCGTCGACCAGAGGAACCAGGCCAACTCCCACTTCCAGCATCAGGTCGTCCAGCTTCATGGCCGCGTCCATCGGATCGACCACCGGTGTTCCTGGCGCCGCCTTCGCCGCTGCCGCCTTGGCTGTTGCGGCTTCCGCTGCGGCGTTCGGCTTCATCTTCCACGCGGCAAACATCGCAAGACCGCCCAGCGCGACGAAAGGAATCTTCGGCATCGCCGGGATCGCGGCCAAAGCGAGCAGAACCCCGCCCACAATCCACAGAGGACGCGAAGTCTTGAAGACCTGCGTGCCGATATCGGTGCCCAGCGAGTGACTGGAAGCCGCCCGGGTTACCACGATACCGCCAGCCACCGAGACCAGCAGCGAAGGAATGATCGCCACCAGGCCGTCACCCACAGTCAAAATCGTGTAGGTCTTGAGCGCCTGCTGGAATGGAACGCCCTGCTGAAACACACCGATCAGGAATCCCGCAACAATATTGATGACCGTGATCAGGATGGTGGCCATCGAATCGCGCTGGCTGAAGCGGGCCGCGCCGTCCATCGAGCCGCAGAACTCCGCTTCACGTGCGACCATCTCGCGGCGCTGGCGAGCCTGGTCCGCATTGATGAGGCCGGTATTCAGGTCGGAGTCGATCGCCATCTGCTTGCCCGGCATGGCGTCAAGGGTGAAACGCGCCGTCACTTCGGCGGTGCGTACCGCGCCGTGGCTCACCACCAGGTACTGAATCGCGATCAGCGCGATAAAGATTACGAAGCCAACAATATAGTTGCCGCCTACGACAAATTGGCCGAAGGCCTCTATCACCTTGCCGGCTGCGGAGGAGCCTTCATTGCCATGCAGCAGAATTCGTCGAGTGCTCGCCAAATCGAGGGCCAGACGCATCAGCGTCAGCAGCAGGATTAAGCTGGGAAACACGGAAAACTCGACCGGCCGCAAAACCTGGATCGCAGTCAGCAGCACCAGTACCGATGCCGTGATGCTGAGCGTCAGCAGCAAATCGAGCGCGAAGCCTGGCAGCGGCACCAGCATCACAAACACCAGCACCACGGCTCCTACCGGGATAATCCAGTCCGAGTAGGTCTGGAGCGTGCCAATCAGTCCTTTTTTGTTCACACGGGCCTCGCCTGGGCTTGTGCCTGCGGATTCATGGAAGCCCTTCTCTGGGCCTCACGGTTTCTCACTTCAGCCTGGGCCTTGTAGACCATCACCAGAATTTCCGCCACAGCGTGGTAAAGGGCCGAGGGAATCGGATCGCCCACCTCAACGGCCCGGTACAGCGACTGCGCCAGCGCGCGGTTTTCCATCACCGGAATATCGCGCTTCCAGGCAATCTCCTTGATCTTCGCGGCCAGGTTATCGAGGCCTTTGGCCACCACAATAGGAGCAGCCATATTGACCTCATAACGCAGCGCCACGGCGTAATGGGTCGGATTTGTAATCACCACAGTTGCAGTTTCGGCGGCCTTCAACATCTGCCTGCGGCGCGACTGCCGTTGCAGCTTGCGCATCCTCGCCTTGCTCTGCGGATTGCCGTCGGATTCCTTCATTTCCTCCTTGATTTCCTGACGGCTCATCTTCAGATCGCCTTCGTTCTTCTGCCACAGCAGCAGGTAGTCCACACCGCCCCATACGAGAAGGATCAGTCCCGACTTCCAGCAAATCCCCAGCAGAATGCTGCTCACCAGCGAGGTAAACCCGCGCGCGCCCACATAAGAGCTCAGCAGAATCTCTCCCCAGTGTTCGCTGATGCCCGCGTAGCCAACCCAGACGATCGCGCTGAAAGGCAGCAGGGACTTCAGAATCGTGCTCACCGCGGTCAGAGAAACCATCTGTTTCAGCTTGTTCCCCGGGCTCAGGCGCTCGAACTTGAACGACAGCGCTTCCGGCGCAAACACGAATCCGCCCTGCGCCAGACTCGTGAACAAAGCCACGCCCAGGGCGGCCAGCAGAATCGGAAACACCCAGCGCATCGCTTCGACGCTGGTCCAGAACAGTAGAGGACCGTTGGCGCCGATCGAATCGGTGCCGGCCGCGTCGAGTGTGTTGCGGAAAAAGACCGTCCAGTGCGGAACCGCGTCGCGCCCCATGAAAAACACAACGCCCGCCACCGCCGCTAAAGTCAGCGCGCCGCTCAACTCGCGGGAACGCGTCACCTGGCCGCGCTCGCGGGCGCGTTTCCTGTGTCGCGGTGTTGCTTTTTCTGTTTTGCTCTCGTCGGCCATATTTGTTATCTCGCCAGATGGAGCAGGCGGTCTCCGTTCGTCATAGCGTCAAGAAACAAACGCCGGAAAAGGTCGGGCCAGTACTTCAGGGTTGCGATCAGAATCAGCAGGCCCAGAACGCTCTTCACCGCCGGACCCAGCAGCATCAACGGCATCTGCGGAGCAGCTTTACCCAGCAGACCCAGCACAATGTCCGCAGCCAGCGTGGCTGAGAGCACCGGCGCAGCAATCTGAACTCCTACTCCGAACAGGTCCCCAACGGCCTTCAGCACGCCGACCGTGAACAGGCCGCTCAGATGCGCTGACCCGGCGGGAAGATACGCATAGCTGTTGCCGATGGCCCGGAGCAGCCAGTAATGAACGTCCATGCGCAGAAACAGCAGCATGATGATGCTCTGATAAAAGACCGACATTACTGTCGTATCCACCTGCGTCTGAGGATCCAGGATGTTGACCAGCGAGTAGCCCATCTGCACCCCCAGCACCTGTCCGCTCAGCTGAGCTGCTTCAAACACGAGATTGGTCGCGATACCCATCCCCGCACCGATCAGAAACTCCGTGAACACAAGGAACGGCCAATGCGCCAGCGACGGCGGAGTAAGTTCATGGCTCACCGCCGGGTACAGCAAACCGGTCAGCGCCAGAACCAGAACCGCCTTGATGCGCGCCGGAATGACCGTGCTGCCAAAAAAAGGAGCGAAAAGCATTAGTCCCGTCAGGCGCACCCCAATGGTCAGGATGCCGCTGATGATCGCCAGCAGGGGGATTTCGATCATTGCAGGTACACCTGAAAATTCGAGAGCATCGTAAGCGTGAAATGCGCCAGGTGCCGCCACATCCACGGCATCGCAACAAATAAGGCGCCGCCGGTCGCGATCAGTCGCGCCACAGAAGATACCGTCATGTCCTGCAGTGACGTCAGTACCTGAAAGACATTCACAAACAAGCTCACCAGGATCGCGACTCCAAGAATCGGCCCAGCCAGCAGGATGACCTCCTCCAACACGGTTCTCCCGAGAAAAACGACCTGATCCACTCCCATTTAGTTAAAGCTCCTCATCAAAGACCCAACCAGCAGATGCCACCCATCGACCATGAGGAAGAGCAGCAGTTTGAGCGGAGTCGAAATCACCACCGGAGGCAGCTGCAGCATCCCAACCGAAGTCGTAATCGAAGCCACAACCATATCCACGATCAGGAATGGCAGAAAGAGCACCGTGCCGATCTGAAAGCCCGCCTTTAGTTCCGACAAAATATAGGCAGGCAGCAGCACTCGCATCGACACATCGTCCAGTGACGCCGGCCGCGGCTCCTTGGCCAGCTCGACGAACAGGGCCACGTCTTTTTCCCGCACATAATGGCTCATGAATTTCCGGACAGGAACTTCGCCGCGACCGAGCGCATCCATGGCGGTGATCTGCCCGGTCTGCATCGGAACAATGGCGTTGTCGTAGATCTGGGTTCCCACCGGCTGCATCAGGAAAAACGTCAGGATGAGTGAAAGCCCGATCAGGGTCTGATTCGAGGGCGTCGTCTGCAAGCCCAAAGCTTGACGCAAAAAGTGAAAGACAATTAGCAGCCGAGCAAACGGCGTTACACACAGTAGGATCGAAGGAATCAGCGTCAGCCCCGTGAGCAGGATGACGATCCCCCACGGCAGCGATCCGCCGGGGACGCCCTGGAGCTGGATGCCTCCGAGCGGCGGCGGTGCGCCCGGTGACGCGAGCGAGTTGTTCACGCCCGAAGGCTTCGCATTGCGCGCATCGGGCTTCGCAGCTGCTCCGGAAGCCGAGCCAGGTGCCGCACCAGGTGCAGTTGCAGATGCCGCGCCAGGTGCAGTTGCAGGTGCGGTTCCAGGTACCGCGCCCGCTGGAGCGGCCGCGGCTGGGACCGGCGGGTTAACCGCTGCCGCTGCCACGGCGGCGATCAGTTTAGCCCGGTCTCCATATTGATAAGTCTCAACCCCTGGCAGCGCCAGGTGCCCCTGCGCCGGAGCCGACGCTGCAAACGCGACAATAATCCCCGCGTAAACAGCACGTCTTTTCACGGCCCCAATCATTCCGGAATCACCCCGGAAGCCATCGCCGCCCCAAGCGCTGCTTGCGTATCGTTGGCGGTCCCCAACTGGGTCAACAAGGAAACGCCCGCCGAGCCGCCGCCGATCAGGAACTTGCGCCCTTCCACCTGCACCACCGCAACGAAGCGCTTGTCTCCCAGAGAAATGGTCTCTGCCACGCGCAGCTGCTTGTTGGAGGAGATTGAGCAGTTCCGGTTCAGCCACGACCAGGCCCGGAACAGCAAGTTGGTCTGCTTCCGAGGCGGTGGCGGAATGACCCGCGTCTGCGCCACGACATCTTCCGCAGGAATCAGGTTCACAACAGTCTCTTCCGCCGGGACCTCCGCGTTCGCGATGATCGGGCAGGCCGGGGTTGGGGCCGGGGTTGGGGTCAGGGCTGGGGTTGGGGTCAGGATTGGGGTCAGGATTGGGGTTGGGGTTTGGGTTGATGCTGGGCTCGCAACTGGCTCAACGGCAAGCCTTGGGCCTGCAACTACCTCCTCCGCGAGGGTTTGGTTCGCAAAAGCCCTGTCCGGCTGGATTTCAGTGGCCAGGGCCTGGTTTGCCGCGGCCGGGTTCGACCATGGCTTCTGACGGCTCTGCCGCTCGGTACTGGAGAGCAGCGCAGCCATAAACGTGTTGTTTTGATTTGACCCCAGCGCCGTCTGGGCGCGAAAAGCGCCGGCGGAAGGAAACGCGGAAGGAGATTGCGAGAAACCTGCCGACGCGCTCGTGCCCGATCCGTCGTACCAGCCATGCAACGGTCGCCGATGACTCCGACTTCTATCCGGCCGATGTTGCCCAGCAACAGAACGGCGGTGGTGCGATGGCATGTGTTTTCTGCAATGTGTACTCGGCGCGGCCTCGGCAGAGCGCCATTCGTCCAGCACGCTCGTCTGCCCCGTAACCTCCCTGACTGGAATCGCCTCCGCGACGATTTTTGCCGCCCGAGCTTCGTTCTCGAGCGCCATCTTCGCCAGGATTTCGATAAAGTGGACTTCGTTTCCGGCTTCGTCTGCCGGAGCCTGATTCGCCCATGGCATAGGACCAGCTTGCTTATCGGCGCCGGCAATCAGCGCCGCCATGAACGTATTGCTCCTGTTCGCCGCCAGCGCTGCCTGGGTGCGCAACTTGCCGGCAAAAAGCAAATTCGGCATGCTCATCGACGTGTTCATGCCTGATCCGTTACGCGAACCGCCAGGCGGTCGCCGATAACTTCGAATTCTGTCCAGCCGATCAGAACCTTGTTCACCCGCAGCGGAACGTCGCTGGTGTGGTGGCACGCGGTTTCAACAATCGATCCCTGGCGCAGCCCCAACAGATCGCCAATCGTGAAGCGAACCACCGGGATCTCAAGGCTCAGCGTGCAGGGCAGCCACGGCATCGTGTCCAGCAGATCCTCTTCGCTCTGCGTTGTGGTGGTCGGTTGCGCCGCAACAGGCCTGGGCTGCATCTCCTGCGCGGGCATACTCAAAGTGGCCATTGCTCGTCTCCGGCTCCATCCCTGCGGTCACCCTGAACCTGTAAATCGAAACCACTTTCCGGATCATGGGCATTCAGCAGGATGGAGCGATTGCGACGAGGTAAGAGCAATCGAGGGGCCGGAATCCGGGCACGGCCAAGCGGCCCCGCAGCAATGGCGGAGACGAGCGCAGATCCCTCATGCGCAAGCACTTGCGTGAGAGAAAGAGGGGGTCCACCGGCTCTCGCCATCCGTGAGACAGCCATGAGAGCCGGAAGCGTTCCACAGGCCCTCGCCGGGGCAGGGTTGCGCCCGGCGAAAGCCTCTAATCGTAAGCTAACAACCGCGCCGATTCGACTATGAGATCAGCTGGATAGTTGCCTGCGAGACCTGGTCCATGGTGGTGAGCACCTTGGCGTTGGCCTCATAGCCCTGCTGAGCAACAATCATGTTGGCAAACTCGGTTGAGAGGTTGACGTTGGACTCTTCAACTGCGCCGCCGGTGATGGTGCCGTCTCCACCGGCTCCCGCCTGCCCGACGACCGCGGTTCCCGAAGAGAAGGTCGGCTGATAGTCGTTGCTGCCCAACTGGGTCAGACCCTGGACGTTGGCAAAGCTGGCGATCGCCACCTGACCCAGCGACATGGTCTGGTTGTTGCTGAACTGCCCCTGCACCGTTCCGTCAGCCAGCACGGAATAGCCCGTGAGCGTCCCGACGCCGTAGCCGTTCTGTGTGCTGGAGTTCGTGGCGCTCGAGGCGTCCTGCTGGGTGATGGTGGGCGTGGCGCCCGTGCCGTCGAGATTCCACGAAAGTGTCATCGGCGCGGCCCCGTCCGCCAGAGTGGGAATATTAATACCCGTGATGGGTGATGCAGGCGCAGTCAGAATGCCCGAGGAGTTAAAGTTCAGCGTGCCAGTGGCCAGCGTGGTTGTGGTGCCCGTGCCCCCCGTATCGGCCGATGGCAGGCTGATGCTGTAGTTCCAGGTGTTTGCGGCGGTGTTCGTGAACTGCACCGTCATCACATGCGAGGCGCCTAACGAATCGTAGATCGTGATCGGCGTGCTGAAACTTGTGCCCACGGTTGCACTTGCGTTCAGATTGGCGTTGAGCTGGAAGTTCGATGTAGCCACGGCGGGAATGTTGCTCGCCTGGTTCACGCTGATCGGCGACAGCGCCGTGGTGGTCGAAATCACGCCGTTAACCGCCGGATAACCCATCACCAGCTGCCCCTCGGGTGTGCACAGCTGCCCTTGGGAGTTCACTGTGAAGTCGCCATCGCGCGTGTAGCTCGTCTGATTGGCCGCGTCCTTCACCACGAAAAAGCCATTGCCCTGCAGCGCCATGTTCGAGGCAATGCCTGTCGAGCTAACGGTGCCGTTGGTGAAGTTGCCCGTCTGACCGGAAACCTGGACGCCGGATCCTATCTGAATGGGGTCGCCGTTGCCGGAGACTCCCTGTACCTGGTTGAAGACGTCGGCAAAGTTGAGGTTCTCGTCCTTATAGCCGTCCGTGTTGAGGTTCGAAAGGTTGTTGGCGATGACATTCAGCGAATCGGAGCTGGCTGCCAGGCCTGATAGAGGTATCGAAAACGCTGACATTATCTGCCTCCCGGGTTTGAGAAGTTAGGGGTTAACAAGTTGGGGGTTGAGAGTTTAGGAGTTGCGAGGTTAGAAGCGGGTACCGGCGTCCCGATGTTGCCGTACAGGTTCATCAGACCGCCCGGCGCCGACCCGTTGTATGCGCCCCCGTTGTAAGCAGGCAGGAACTGCGTTCCTGCCCCAGGGCTCGACGAGCCTGGAACTGTTCCCGCTGCCGAAGGGTTGGTGGCCAGCGCACCGGCCGCGGCGTTCGCGGTCGGCGTGCTGCCTGACGTCCCGGAGCTTGAGCTTCCGGACAGATTCGTGAGCGTCTGGTTGATGGAGATCAGCTGATCCAGCTGGTTCAACGACACCATCTGGCTCACCATCTCCGTCGGATCGACCGGCTGGGTGGGATCCTGGTTCTGCAGTTCCGTCACCAGCAGGTTCAGAAATGTGCTCTGGAGATCCGTCGAAGAGAGGGCGTTCGTGCCGCTCGAACTGCTGCTCGACCCTGTCGACCCGGAACTGGCCCCCGTGCTGGTGGCGGCCTGCGCCTGCATCGGTGCGCTCATCGTCGGACTAAAACCCTGTATGTTCATCTTGTCTTTCCTCGTTCCTTTCTTCTTGTTCCTTATGCCCTGACATCCAGCCGGTTGCCGTCCCAGGCGGCCGCGACTGCGACCGGGTTCAGGCTCTCGGTTTCTGGCGAAATATTCTGAGGCTGCACGGATCGCGCATACGGCCGCTGCTGTCCAGCCGAAGAACTTCCCTGCTCTCCGGAGAAAGACGCGCCGCTCTGGTGCACCTCGATCGAGGCGCGCAACCCGAATTCTTCTCCAAGCTTTGACTGCACTGCCGGAACATGCATTGCGATTGCCTTTCCCAGATCCCCGTGATCCACGGAAATCTGTGCCAGCATCTGTTGTTGCGAAACCGAAGTACGAATCGAGATGTCACCGAATTCGGCCGAACGCATGCCTACCTGCATTCCCGTCTCGTTCATGGTCTGGATCAGCCTTGCCGTGCTGATCGCCGATGTCTGTGTGCTTTCGCCGTTCTCTCGCGGAACCGAAACCGTCGCTGCCGTCAGTTCAGTCGAATGCGGACCATCGCTGACACCATCCCCAGCTCGCCGCGCATCGTGAACCGCCGCCTGGTTACCGATAGCGGTGCCGATAGCCTGGATCGCTTGTGCCCCGTTGTCCGCCGATTTCGTTGCTATCTGCGCTCCGTTGGCCGCAGGCTGGGCCGTCTGACTCGCCTGGCTCGCGGTCGCAGCCGTGCTGCTTTGAACGCCGTGCGTCCCCGACGCTGCCGTCGAGCTGTCGGCTCCGCTGGTCTTCCCCGTCCCGACGACACCCGCCCCATCGGAAACCTTGGAAATCGTCGCGTTCGGTCCTGGACTCTGCTGTCCCTTGCCGGCTAACGGGCCCGCGCCGGTTTGCAGAACGTCATTTCCAGGAAGGCTCGCATCCGGCAGAGTGATATAGCTCGGCAAGACGGAAACCGCAGTCAAGCTCGGCTGAACTGACCCATCATCGTTCGTCGTCGACGCCGTCGCCGGATCGGCAGCGGCGCTATTCTGCGCGGTCGCTGTTTCACCGGGGTTGGACGTCTCATTCGGACGCGGGCCCGCCGCGTGTTCCGCAGCCGGCAAGCTTGCCATCGGCGGCGCGGGACCAGAGTCGTGAGCTGCTGCCGGCTGCACTGTTACTGCTGAGGCTGCATCCCCGGCAGAGCGTTCATTTTGCTGACCGCTGGGCTGTTCCGCCATCGGCTGAACTGCAGGATTCATCGATTGGACCGCCAGTGCAATTGGCTGCGCCGACGACGCGGCTGGCTGCATGACAGGCGGGGCGGCCTGCACCACGGGAGGGGTCGCCGACGCCATAGGCGCGGCTGCCCTGACTACTGGCGCCTTCGGCGGAACAGCAGGGTCGATGGTCTGCACTAAGGGCGCGACTGGCTGCTCCGCAGACCCAGCCGGCTGCACTGACATAGCGACCTGCGGGAGAGTGGCGGCGATCGGCTGCTGCGGGAGAATCGTCTTCTCCGGAAGAGGACCCGCGTTCACGGCTGCGACATCGGTAGTTGCCAGCGCTTTATCCTCGCGGCTGGCGACCCGAACCGATCCGTTTGCATTGTTGGTCGGGCTTGCCGACGTCGTGGACTGAGCTGTCGGCGCGACCTTATTGGTTGCATGGTCGCCCGCCGCAACCCGTGCCCCTGCGTCCTGCGATGGCCCTGATTCTGCGGCCTCCGCGACGTGGTTTATGGGTGCCTGCGCAGCGGAGCCCTTCAACATCGCCCCAGTCGTCGCGTCGGCAACAGGGCTCGACTGCTCTGCCGTGCTGGCGAGCACCGTGCCGAACGGCGAGCCTGTCGTCTGCTTCTGTGTCAACAGCGGGTTCGCGGTTTCGGCGTTTGTCGATCTCATGGCAATGCGCACGCCCTGATTGATGCACGCACCGCGCCACGATTCCCGATCCCCGCGACCCGGCGAAACGCAGCTCAATCACTCATTCCACGAGACTTACAGCGACCAGCCAAACCGCCTCGCCGGCAAATCGGCAAGCCTTGCCTCCTTCGCTGGGCAACGTTTGCCGAGTGCATTGCACGAAGAAGTTCGAACGCATCGCAGACGGATCAATCAACTACGCTGCCCGGTCCATTTGTAACCAACACAGTGGCGTGACAATCCGCAGCGGAGCGCACACGCGGCGGCCTTGATTTTTGTTTGGAAGGGTGAGGATCAGCCGCGCTGGTGGCGGGATCCGAACAGGTCGTCGAGTTGTTTCTGTTGCGTCTTAACCTGCTCCTGCTCGTGCGCAGCCTGCTGGCGGGTTTCCATATCGCTCAGCATCCGGCGTTTGCGATGCGCCGCCTGCCAGGCTTTCAGCCGCTCGTCCCGCTGGCGCTCCAGATCATGCAGCGTCGTCTCAAGGTGCTTCTTTCGCTCGACGGCAGCTTCGGCCTCTTTCACCATGGCTTGCAGCTGCGCTGCGGGAATCGCCTGCTGCATCGCCCTTTCCCGGGCTTTCTGCGCGTTCTCAATCTCCGCCGTCGTTCGCTCAATGGCGCGCGTCACCCCGGCAACCTCCAGCTGAGCCTTCTGCAGCTCAAGCTCCTCACGCTGCTCCACACTCTCGCGGAAGCGAAGAACCGTCTCTAATGGAAAATGAAACTTCATAGCTCCTCGTCAGGTTCCTCGCTACCCCGGCAGCGCCATCAACTGGTCAACGGCATCTTTGTAGGGGCAGATAAGGTCGGGCTTCTGCTGCAGAAAATTGTTGAGTGCCGGCAGGCTTTCGATCGCTCGATCCAGCACCGGATCGGTGTTCTTGTGATACGCGCCAATACGGATCAGATCTTCAGACCGGGCATAAGCCGCCATCAGCACCCGCAACGCCTTCGCTTTCGCCAAATGCTGCTCAGTGACCAAACTGGACATCAGCCGGCTCAGGCTCTCCAGAATCGAGATCGGAGGATAGTGGCTGCGCAGCGCCAGCGTCCGGTCAAGCACCACGTGCCCATCGAGCAGCGATCGCACCGTGTCCACCACTGGATCCTGCTGGTCGTCGCCCTCCATCAGCACCGTGTAGAACGCGGTGATACTTCCCTGCGAAAAATTCCCGGCTCGCTCCGCCAGCCGCGCCAGCATGTTCAGCACACTCGGCGTATAACCCTTCGCCGTGGGCGGCTCGCCCGCAGCCAGGCCGATCTCCCGCTGTGCCATGGCAAAGCGCGTGAGTGAATCGGCAATCAGCAACACATTTTTGCCCAGGCTCGCGAAATACTCCGCCACCGCTGTCGCCGCCAACGCCGCGCGAATACGCAGCAGCGGCGACTGATCCGACGTCGAGACCACCACCACCGCCCTCCGCAGCCCCTCTTCGCCCAGAACCTCCAGAAACTCCCCGACTTCCCGCCCGCGTTCACCCACAAGAGCCAGCACCGTCAGGTCCGCAGCCGTACCGCGCGCCATCATGCCAATCAGCGTGCTCTTCCCCACCCCGCTGCCGCCAAAAATGCCCACGCGCTGCCCCCGGCCGCAGGTCAGGAATCCATCGATAGCGCGAATCCCGCAGCTTAGCGGCTCGCGTATCGCTACGCGATCCATAGGCAGAGGAGCCGATCCATCAATCGTCACCGCATGCGTCGCGCGATACTCCCCTTTGCCATCGAGCGGATTGCCGCCGGTGTCGATCACGCGACCCAACAGCCCCGGACCCACACGAATCGACGGCCGCCCGCCCCAGGTCACAATCCGATCGCCGAAGCGGATGCCGCGTGGCGGCTCGGCTGCCATGGAGAGCATCGTGGAACCGCGGAAACCGATGATCTCTCCGTCATACCGGTGCCCACTGTCTCCGGTGATCTCGCACGATTCCCCAACAAAACAGGATGGCCCGTCGGACTCGACCAGATTCCCCACCACCTGGCTGATCCGCCCCTTCCAGCGCAGCGTGGATCCGGTCTCAAGATGGTTGATGTAGGGGGCCAGCAGGGCTCGGCTCATCGCGTCGTGGGCCTCAGCGCCAACAGATCGAAGAATCCCCTCTCCACTTCCTTCAGTTGGCCATCCAGTCCGAAGTTCGCCGATCCCAGCTCCGTCTCCAGGACACAATCGAGGTCGCTCAACTGCGCATCTTCGGCCACCGCGACGCGCCCCATATTCGGCTGCGCGGCAAAGTATTGCTTGAAGCTTGCGGCCCGTGCCGGGCTCACCCGCACCGTCACACTTGACTCTTCGCGCATCTTTTCGACGGCCATTCTTACCAGCGTCGCCACCAGCATCGGATCCACCTGCGCCTCGCGATGCAGGATCTTCGCGGCGATCGACAACGCCAGCTGAACAACCTCCTGCTCTACCCGCGCGAAGTACTCAACCCGCTCTTCTGAAAAGTTTGCGATCGTGGAAGTCAGCGCAGAGCGCTCCGCCTGCAGCTTCTGCTGAAATTCCTGGCGCAGCTTCTGCTCCGCCTGCGCCGCCGCATTCGACCGTTCCTCTGCGATGCGGGCAGCCCATTCCGCCTCGTTCTGTGCGTCGTGGCGCCGGCGTCCCGCGCTGCCGGTTCGCCTCTCCGTTGGGATCGGAGGCGCAGCATCCGCCGCATTGCCGCCCATATCGGGATATTGCAGCGTGGCCACCGGCCCCCCAAATACGCTGGTCACCTCCGAGTTAGACGACATACTCATCTTCTCCCTGACTCTTTAAAACGATCTTGCCTTCCGCCTCCAGCTTGCGCGCAATCGCCACAATCTCTGACTGCGCCTTGGCCACGTCTTTGCTGCGCACCGGCCCCATCACCTCGGAATCTTCCTTCATCATTTCAACCGCGCGTGAAGACATCGTCCGATAGAAATGGCTGCGCAGATCCTCGCTCGCGCCCTTGAGCGCCACCATCAGCGTCTTCTTGTCGATCGAATTCATCAGCTCGCGCATCTCCTGCTCGGGCACCTCAAGAAAATTCTCGAACGTGAACATCAGATCGCGAATGCTGATGGCCAGCGTCGGCTCTTCGCGCTCGATGTTCTCCAGAATCTCGCGGGCCGTATTCGCGTCGAGTCGATTCATCAGCTCGGCGATGTTGTGCGAACCCTGGTTGGATCGCTTCGTCTGATCGCCCACCGAGCGCAGCCGGCGATTCAGCACCGTCGAAACCTTCGCCGCGGTCTCCGGAGAAAACTGGCCGAGTGTCGCCAGCCGCCGCACGCAGTCCGCCCGCACCTCCGGCTCCAGCTTCATCAGCAGCGCCGACGCACGCTTCGCGTCCAGATGTCCGAGGATCAGCGCCTTGGTCTGCGAATGCTCCCCCACCAGAAACCGCGCCAGCTGCTGCGGGTCCGCCTTCTTCAGCGAATCCACGTGGAACGTGCGCGACTCGTCCGGTTGCCTCAGCCGGTCCACCATAGTCTTCGCGCCGTTCTCGCCGAAAGCCTTCACCAGCAGCCGCACCGCGACATCCTGGCCGCCCACCGCGATGAATTCCTGTGCCGTCATCATCTGCTGGTATTCCTCCAGCACCTGGAGCGTCACCTCAAAGGGCACCTGGCCCAGGTTGGCCACTTCCTCGGTGACCCGTTCCAGCTCCCCAGGAGAAAGGTTGCGCAGCAGCGGCGCTGCCGCATCCTCCCCAATCAGAGACAGCAGAATTGCAGCTTTCTTCGTGCCCGTGAAGACACCGCCCTCGAGCGTGCTCATGACGGCTCCTCACGCAGCCATGCCTGTACCGCCCTGGCCGTGTTCACCGGCTTCTGCCGGATCAGCTCAGCCGTTTGCTCTTTCAGCAGCGCTGCCCGCACCGTTCCCTTGCCCAGCTCCGGCGCATGCATCGAGGCATGCAGCGCCGGCGTCTCCGTCTGGGACCCGGCCAGCGCCGCCGCCTGGGCCGGCGTTGGCAGGTATGCCGGACTCAGCACGTGTTTTTGCACTGGTCGCACAATAAACAGCCAGGCGAGCAAGAAGAGCGCGAGCAAAGAAGCCGGCCGTAGCAGAGATGAATAATCCGAAACCGTCTTTTGCACTTTCGTCGTCCACGTCGACGCCGCTCCAGGCAGATCCTCGGCAGCGACTTCGTTATCGAACGAGATATTCTCCACGCTGATTGAGTCGCCACGCTTCGCGTCGAACCCGATCACCGCTTCAGCGAGTTCCCGTATCTTATCCAGCTCTTCCTGCGTGCGCTTGCGTCGCGTATAACTCACCTTGCCCTTCTGCACCGACCGCACCATTTCGTCGTCGATCAGAATTGCCGCCGTGACGCGCGCCACCCGCCCCGCTGGAGTTACTGTGTGCACCACCGTCTTATTCACACCATAGGTCGCGCTCTCGGTCTTTGAGCTCTGCGACGACGTTACTGTGCTATCCGACTTAGGCTCCTTCTTGGTGGGAACGTTGCTGGCTGTCCCGGGAACCCCCGCTGGTACCGGGCTGCCGCCCGCCTGGTCCTCCGACTTCTGATCGCTCAACAGTGCGCTTACCGATGGATCGTATTTTTCCTGGCTCTCCTCGGTCGTGCCCTGGTCATATGCCACGTTCACACTGGCGCGAATCTTGTCCGCGCCCACAATCGGTTCCAGCGTGCTCATCAGCCGTTCGCTCAATCCTGCCCCCGCGCCCTCCCCAGGGTCCGCGCTATCCTGATTCACCCCGAGCGCCCTGGCGGAGTCGGCATCCACGATCGAAACATCCTCCGGTTTCAGTTCGTCCACTGCCCCGGACACCAGTCGCGCGATAGCCAAAACGGAGGCCTTGGATAGCTCGCCCCGCCGGAGCTTCAGAATGACCGAGGCTTTGGCGCCGCGCTCACGATCGAGAAACACTGAATCCGACGCCATCACCAGGTGAACCCGCGCGCTCTCCACATCTCCCAGCGTCTCAATCGTCCGCTCCAGTTCCCCTTCGAGCGCCCGCTGGTAGGTGACCTTCTCATCGAACTCGGTCTGCCCCCACGACATCTTGTCGAACAGCTCAAAGCCCATGCGTCCGCTGTGCGGTGTGCCCTGCGATGCAGTCTGCATCCGCGCCGCATCCAGCTTATCGGCGGGCACGCTGATCGTCTTGCCGTCCGCGCTGGCCTGGTGCGGAATCCCCTGCGCGTCCAGTTGCGCGCTCAGCGTCTGCGCATCCGACGGCTCCAGATTCGTGAACAGAGGCTTGTAGTCGGGTGTGCCGAGGAGCCGGACAAAGAAGGTCATCAGCAGCACTGTGGCGCCTGCTCCCCCCACAAGGAAGAGCTTCTGCTGCCCGGTCCGGCTGCCCCAGAACCCTTTGATCTGCTCGGATGCGTTGTTGATTCCTGCCATGAGCTCCTGATCCTAAAACTGCATCTTCTCGATATCCTGATACGCGCTCACGATCTTGTTGCGCACCTGCATCATCAGCTGAAAGCTGACATCCGCCTTCTCCACTGCGATCATCACGCTGTTCAGGTCGCCGTTGCCTCCGCCCTGCACCAGGTTCGTCACCTGCGCCGCAGCACCGTCGTTCAGTTGATTGACTGTGCTTACCGCGGTCTTCAGCACATCGGAAAAGCTGCCTCCACCCGCGTCGCCGCCCGTGTCCAGTGCCGTCGTATCCGGGATGTAAGTGCTCGGTAGTCCTGTCAGGCTTACGTTGCTCATCGTTCCACTCCCCTGCTATGAGGATTTAAGTATGTCGATTGATTCCTGAACCATCGACTTAGCCGCGCCGATTGCCGATGCATTCAGTTGATAGGCTCGGGTCGCGTCCATCAGGTCCACCATTTCTGTTACCGGATTAATCGCCGGATAGGCCACATAGCCTGCCTTATTCGCATCCGGATTGCCCGGCTCGTAGCGCAAAACCGGCGCCGACGTGTCATCCACCACCTGACTTACTTCCACCGCACCCGCCGGACGCCCGCCAATGCGGTTAAACACCGTTTGGAACGGAGAGGAATTCGTCGCGCTGAACACCACTTCCTTCCGCGTGTAAGGTCCGCCCTCGTCGGTGTGCGTCGTTTCGGCGTTAGCAAGGTTGGCCGATGTCACTTCCGCCCGCTCTCGCTCCGCCGACAGCGCCGAAGCGCTGATGCTCATCATTCCGAATAGCCCCATCGTCCGTTCTCCTTAGTCCTTGATGGCCGTCAGCATGGTGTGAAATTCTGATTTCACCAGCTGCACGCCCAGCTGATACTGCAGTTGCGTCTGCGACATCACCAGACTTTCGCGATCGATGTTTACATCGTTCCCATCGGGCCGCTCCGGTAGCCCCGGCACCTCGAGGGCCGCCGTTTCCATGTGCGGACCGTTGCCGTTGCTCATCGCCGCCTGCATCGCCGCCTGAAAATTGATGTCCTTCGCGTGATAACCCGGCGTGTCCACGTTCGCCATGTTCGACGCGACCAGCTGCTGGCGATCCGTTGTCACCTTCAGATAACCCTGCAGCAGTTGCAACATAGAATCTGCCATTTATGCGTACCTCCTTGGCGGAAGACCGTATTCCCGAATCTTGTTGCGCAGCGTGCGCAGGCTGATGCCCAGCATCTCCGCCGCATGCGTGCGGTTGCCATCCGTCAGTGCCAGCGTGTTTTCGAGGTGCATCTTCTCGAGCTCCCGGATCGGCGTGCCCGCAGCCGCTGGTATTGCCGCCCGCATCGACGTCGTAGTCGCGCGCCAGGCCGCAGTTTGCGCGGGACGTTCCATCGCCCGCGCGCCAGCCACTGCAGGTGACCCAGCCAGGTTGTCGAATTCCATCTCGAAGCATCGCGCATCCAGATCGAGAGTGCCGCTCAGCGTAATCACCCTCCGCATAAAGTTCGCCAGCTCCCGCACATTGCCCGGCCACGTGTGCGACTGCAGCCGGTCCAGAAACTCCGGGTCCAGCCGCGGACTCCCCATCTGGAGTTGCTCTCCATATTGCTCGGCGAAGTGCTGCGCCAGGATCGGAATGTCATCGCGCCGCTCCCGCAAAGGCGGCAGCGACAGAGGAATCACATTCAGCCGGTAGTACAAATCCGCGCGAAACTGTCCTCGCTCCACCATCTGGGCCAGCGACACATTCGTGGTGGCGATCACCCGAATGTCCACATGCACCGAACGACCTTCCCCAAGCCGTTCGAACTCGCGCTCCTGCAAAGCGCGCAGCAGTTTGGGCTGCAAATTGAGCGGCATCTCCCCAATCTCGTCGAGAAGAATCGTGCCTCCGTCAGCCATCTCAAACTTCCCCGGCCTCGATGCGACTGCGCCCGTGAAAGCGCCCTTCCCGTGACCGAATAGTTCGCTCTCCAGCAACGTCTCCGGAACCGCCGCACAGTTCACCGCAACAAACGGCTTCCGATTGCGATCGCTCGCGTCGTGGATAAAGCGCGCCAGCAGCTCCTTGCCGGTTCCGCTTTCCGCCTCGATCAGCACATCGGCGCCTGTGCTGGCTGCCGCCCGCGCCCTCTGCAAGGCGCGCATCAAAAGCGGTGAACGTCCCACAATGTCCCCTGCGGCCGCATGCTCCGCCGCCGGCATCTGACGGGCCCGATGCATCACCTGCGCCGCGACCGCCTGCAGCTGGTCAAACGGGATCGGCTTGGTTAGATAATCGAGAGCCCCATCGCGCATCGCATTGACCGCATCGGGCACCGAACCGTAGGCCGTCAGCAGGATCACCGCCGTTGCCGGCGAAGCCTTCCGCGCTGCCCGCATCACTTCCATCCCCGTACCATCCGGCATGCGGATGTCGGTGACCACCAGATCGAATTCGCGATCCTCGAGGTGCCGGATCGCCTCGCGTACTCCCGAGGCCGTCTCCACGCGCCAGCCATGGCGAAGGAAATTCGCGCGCAGCGCCGTCCGAATCCCCGGCTCATCGTCCACCACCATCACCGATGACTGCGTATCAAAGGTCATAGCGCCGGAAACTCCAGTTGAAAGTTGCTTCCTTCCCCAACCCGGCTGGTCGCCCGAATCTCCCCGCCATGCTGCACCATCAGGCGCTTGCAGACCGCAAGTCCAAGCCCCGGCGTTTCGCCGCTTCCGCTATAACCGACTTCGAAAATATGTTCCATCCCTTCTTCAGGAATGCCGCATCCGTCGTCCCGAACCTCGACGATCCCCAAACGCTTTCCCTGCCGCGACACGCTCCGCGTCGCTATATCCACGCGGCCTCCAGCGGGCGTGTGCCGAATCGCATTGCTGATGAGGTTCAGCATGATCTGCCGGATCCCGTCCTCATTGCCCGCAATCGTCAGCGTCTCCTCCGCGGATGTGAAGGAAAGACTCACGCCCGATTGCTGGGCAAGGGGCTGCACAAAGTCCACGCCGCTCTCCGCACATGCGGAAAGGTCAACCGGCGCCATCCGCGGATTGCCCTCGCCGTTCATGCTCAGGACGTTGTTCACTGTTCCCGACAGGGTACGAATTCCGGCGCGCAGATGGCCGATCCACTCGGTACTTTCGCCCTTGTCCTCCGCGATAAGTCCCGCAAACAGCTCCAGACTTGCTAACGGGTTTCTAATCTCGTGCGCAAGAATGGTCGAAATCTCCGCCATCGCGGTCGCCCGCCGCACCGCCTCTCGCTCCAGCTCAGCCTGTTTAGTCGCCGTGATGTCGCGCAGAATCCAGATGCAATGCAGCGGCGTGCTCGACGTTTCCTGACCCGAGGCTGCGCAGCTCAGTTCGCGACGCCCGATTGCTAGCCACCGCTTTCCTTCCTTCGTGGCAAGACAAACCTCGTTGTCGTGCTGCCCATCCGAGCCGGTTACGAGGGTCTCAAAATCGATCTGCGTTACACGCGAAAGATCCTTCAATTTCCGCGCGCGTGCGCTTCCCGGACCCAGCAACCTCCGCCCTTCCGGGTTGATCCTCACAATCGATTCCGCCTTATCCAGCACCAGGACGCCGCATGGCATCGAATCGATCATCTGCTCAAGCGTCGCCCGCATCCGATCGTTTTCTTCCAGGCTGCGCGTCAGCTCAGCATTGCGCTCCGCCAGTTCGACGCCCAGGTGCGCCACTTCCTGTTGCAAGTCGCGGTACGAGGTCTCCAGCAGCGCAGACGCGGAGATGAACTCCGAGAAAGCGTCCGCCAGCTGGCGCGGGTCGTCGAACCCGCCTGCGCCTGCTTCGAGGCCAGCTTGATTCATTGGAACCACATGAGAACTCGGCAGCATTTGCCTATCTCATATGCACGATGAGTGCCAAATCAGGATAAGCGTGCCGATTTGGTCCCGAGCCCGGCAAAGTCCTACAAAATAATGTGTTCGGGCTTGATTTCCTGACCCATCCCCACCAGGATCGCCGCCCGCTCGATCGCATTCCTTAATTCGCGCACGTTTCCCGGCCAGCTGTGCTGCTGCAGGATCTCCAGCGCCGCGCGGCTAAGCGACACCCCGGGGCAGAACCTCGCGGCAAAGGCCGATGCCAGCTCCTCGAGATCCTCCATGCGTTCGCGCAACGGGGGCAGGTGAATGGGAAATACCGCCAGGCGATAGTACAGATCTTCGCGAAACTCCTGGCGCGCGACTTTCTTTTTCAAATCGGCATTGGTAGCCGCAACCACCCGCACATCCACCTTCAGATTGTCGTTCCCGCCCAGCCTCTGCACCTCTCCCTGTTCCACAAACCGGAGAATCTTGCTCTGCAGCGACATCGGCATATCGCCAATCTCATCCAGGAACAACGTGCCGCCATGCGCCGCATGAATGCGCCCGATGCGCGCCTGCATCGCTCCCGTGAACGAACCTTTTGTATACCCAAACAGCTCCGCTTCAAGCAGCGCTTCAGGAATCGCCGAGCAGTTCACAACCACAAACGGCTGGTTTCTTCGCGGACTGATCAGATGAATCTCCTGCGCTACCAAATCCTTGCCCGTTCCGCTCTCCCCGGTCACCAAAACCGTTGTGCCGCGCGCTGCCACCATGCGCGTCACCGCATACATCCGCTGCATCGGCTCCGAGTCCCCAACCATGTTGCGCAGCCTGGTCCGGTTTTCCCCTGCGTAGTGCGGGGTTTCCGGCAATACCGCCGGAATCACGCTGCTCGACGCCGTGCCATTCTGATTCACCACATCCGCAAGCCTGGCCGATACCGCCGTGGGCGATGCGCTTCCGACCAGCAACTGCCCGGTCGCCGAATTCAACATAAGAACCTGCGTATTCGGGAAGCGGTCCTTCACGATCGCGTTGAATCCGTGTGGCTCCAGATCGGGCAACAACGGATCGAGCAGCAGTACTACATCTTCGCCCCCATGCCGGCGCAGCAATTCAAGCGCCCCAGCACCGCTGCTTGCCTGCAGCATCTGCCAACGTGGCAGCGTCAGCTTCTCCTGCAGCTCCTGCCGCAGTTTGGCATTCGGACTCACCACAAACACGTCGATGGGAAGCCGGTCCTCAATACGATGAGACGGCAGCGCGGACGTTGACATTAGATCTTCCTGTAACTGGGCCATGAAATGAAGAATCGATTAAGACGAACAGCCAGCTCTTGTGACCACGCAGCGTGGGAGCAACGAACAACACAAGGCATCAAGTGACATCAAAGAGCGAACAGCATGCCGGTCTTCCTTAACCAGGTTCCTGCACCGGCAATGCCAGCGAAACACAAAATGGATCCTCCGCGAGTTCATATTTTCCTTGTTGGCTAACGATGTTGGCGCACGCAAGAGAAAGACTCAGCCGATCCGAAGAGCTGATGCGCTTTCCGTGGCCCCGCGTGTTCTGCAGCGTGAGCTCGCAAAATCCGCCCCCTCGGGAAGCGTGCAATTCGATCACGTCGCCCCGCGACGAAAGCGATGCCGCCAGCGTCAGAACTTCGGCGATGGCCTGCTCAGTCCTCTCCGCATCCCCGACGATAGGTTCCGATGGATCCCGCCTCGCTACGACGAGCCCGATCCCCGACGCCTGCAGCAAAGCCCTTCGATCTTCGATCATCGGGCCCAGCAATTCCCACAGATCGAATCTCTCCTGCTGGGCTTCTCTCAAATTGGCCGTCACCAGATCCTGCAGAGACGAAAACAGATTGCAGGTGCGCTCGATCTGCCGGGCAGAAATGCCCACGTAACGCCCGTGATCGACCGCGCCGCCTTCCGGCAACGACAGCACCTCGATCGCCACGCGAAGGATCGTGAGCGGCTGTGCCATCGCATGCAGGCCGTTTACGATATCCGCGAGCAGCTTCTCGGTATTGTCAGCCGGAACGCTGGCCCGCTCGCCCCGCCCGGCCGTGCTGCTAGGCGTCTGCATCGCGGAGCTCATAGCCAAAGCCTCGAACCGTATGCGTCAGTTTGCGCTCTCCTGGACGATCCACCTTGTCGCGCACGTATTTCATGTAAACGTCCACGATGTTGGTCGAGGGTTCCGCGGGCATATTCCAAACCTCCTCGAGCAGCGTGGCTCGCGAAACCGGACGCCCCGCGTTTCGCATCAGCACTTCCAGGATGGCAAATTCTCGGGGCGTGAGTTCGATCCGCCGCCCGTTGCGTTCCACCCTCCGCTCTTCGCGAAGCAACGTCAGATCCGCCACCTGGGAGCAGTTCGGGATCAACCCCGAATTCCGCCGCATCAATGCCTGCACCCGCGCCAAAAGCTCGGCCAGCGAGAACGGCTTCGTCAGGCAGTCATCCGCCCCGCTCTGGAAAGCCTTCACTTTGTCGTCGATTCCGTTGCGTGCCGTCAGCACCAGCATCGGCAGTCGCGGCTGCGTGGGCCGCACCTTTTCGATCAGGCTGATCCCGTCCAGCCCTGGCAGGTTCAGATCGAGAATCAGCAAATCGAACCGGCGCTCTGCCGCAAGCGCGTTGACCGCCTCTTCCCCATCGTGCAGCAGTTCCACGCTAAAGCGTTGACTTTCAAGCTCCGCGCGCAAAAAGTCGGCCAGGGCGATATCGTCCTCGACGACCAGCACACGCCGTGCCGCTGCGCCAATCGACACAGACGGCTTCTCCCTCTTGCGGAGATGACCTTCAGCAGCAATGGTTCCGTTCGTCGTTTCGGCAGTTGGAGATTGCGGCAAGGATACCAAGTCACTCATGTTTGACGTTCCCCTCGTGAGGGTCGTTCGGGTCGCTCAAACGCGACGTTCCATAATGAAACAGCGGAAACACTTAAGTACCAATCTCTACCCCCAAAGATCAATACACCTTCTGAGTGACGCCGCCGCGCCCGCTCCGCGACGAGCGCTCAGCGTGGCCCACGGACCCGCTGAGGAGACAGAATGTCCTTCGAGGAATTGGCGGGAGAGGTAACAGAGCAATGGTCGATCCGCTCATTTTCTGCGCGTGGCTGGCAGACGGATGAGAACGTCATTATCCAGTATAAGTATTGCGAGTAAATTACAGTATTAAAGATGTTTATACTGACACTCATCGAAACGCTGGAAGCGATTGGCTCAACCGGATTCCCGAAGGCCCTCAGCCGCCTCCGGTATCGCTCTCCATATCAGTAGTTAATATTGGCGATACTAGTCAAGTAGTAATACCCCCGGCGCGTGTCCATTACCCCCGGGCTCCCACTAAAGTAACGTCCCCCCAGCCTCCAACCCGACGCTCCTCCGCCCGAGCAAATTTCCTGATCCAACCCGCCACCACCGGACTTTTCGTCCCAATGTGCCGATAGTCTTCTAACGACCCTTCGCCGGACGCGTATACTTCCGGCAGAAAAGGCAGCCATGCAGAAATTCACTTATCGCGTACCCCGGTATACTGTCGATCTTCCGGTTCGCCTTCGTCTGGACGGTCAGTCCATCACCGGTCGTTGCCGCGAGATCAGCCAGGAGGGGATGAAGCTCGAAGCCGCACAGCCCCTTCCATCGAATTTCTGTGGCGTAATTTCCCTTTCCTATCAGGGAGTTGCACTGGATATTCAGGCCCGGCTCACGCATAACGACGGGCAACAGGACGGGCTTAAGTTTGTCTTCGCTTCCGAAACAGAGCGCGATGCTGTGGGACGTCTGGTCTCTCGGCTGAGTACAGCCCCCGGCCAATCCGGCCCTGTCCTGGTCGACTAAGTGCCCCGCTCGTAAATGCCCAGCTGGCAGCGACTCAGATCCCCGATTGCCTTCCCTATTTGTTTTTGACCGCTGTGCTCGGGGTCGCGGTGGGCGCGTTCTGAGCCGGGACCGCAGTGCTCTGAACTGGCGCCGGCGCCGGTGCGCTCGGCCCTGGAGCCGCCGTACTTTGAACCGGGGACGGCGTTTTCGGATCACCCGCAGGCGGCTTCTGGCCAATATCATTCTGGTCGGTAATTCCCTTAGGCAGTGGCACTTCTGCGTCATTCTCCACCTGATACTGCACGATCAGCGAGATGCGCCGATTCGACGGGTCCTCGGGGTGGTCAGGTACCCGCAGCCGCCGATCCGCAAACCCTCTCACCTGGGAAATCTGCTCTGACCGCATGCCCTCTGCCTGCATCAACCGCCGCGCTTCGTTCGCCCGGTCAGTCGACAAATCCCAGTTGTCGTAGGTCCGCGCCGCCGAATACATTATGGAATCCGTATGCCCTTCGATCGAGATATTGTTCGGCAGCTTGCCCAGCTCCTGCGAAAGTGTCTGCAGCATATCCCGCAGCGCGGGCGTCGGCTTCGCGCTGCCCGATTCAAAGAACGTGCCTTTGGCGGTTTCCATCAGCTCAATCCGCAGCCCCTCTGGCGTAACCGTGATTTCGATCTGATTCTTGAGCTTGTCCTCCGGATCGAGATGGCGGATCGAACGCAGAAGGTCCTCCTTCAGTTTCGACATGTCCTCTTTCTTTACGGCAACGTATTCGTCGGAGCCGTTCTTGTTGCTCCCAACCATCTTCGCCGTGCCGCGCGGATCCTTGAAGTATCCACCGACCGCCTCCTGCACCTGCTTACTGGCGTTCAGGAGCCAGAGAACAATAAACAGCGCCATCATCGCCGTCACAAAATCCGCGTAAGCGACCTTCCACGCACCGCCGTGGTGGCCGCCGTGCGCAGCCTTCTTCTTGATAACAATGATGGGAGCAACGTCTGCCACGGAATCACCTTTCCTCTTTGTGCGTTACGCCGGCGCCGGCTCGCCTGCCGGCATTCCAACCGCTGCCGGGGCATCGTCCTTCTGTCGGCAGGCTTTGTCCACGTCCTGGAAGCTCGGGCGAAGATGCTCCGGCACCGCCCGCCGCGCCATTTCTACTGCGATCGAGGGCGACATCCCCTTGATGAACGAAAGCATCACGACCCGCAGCACGTGGTAATAAGCGTGCTCGTCATCCACCAGCTTCGAAAGATTCGCCGACACCGGGCCGATCACTCCATAGCACAACAAAATCCCCAGGAAGGTGCCCACCAGCGCAGACGCCACTTTGTGGCCGATCTCTTCCGGGGGGCCGCCCAGCGCGCTCATCGTTACCACCACGCCCAGAACGGCGGCGACGATGCCCAGCCCTGGCAGTGAATCCGCCACCGTGCTCAGCGCCGATACCGGCTGCGACGCGCCCGTGTGATGCACATCCATGTCCAGCTCCATCATCTGGTCGACATCGAACGGCGTCGCTCCCCCGATTATCACCATCCGCATCGTGTCGCAAACGAAATCCCGAACGTGATGATTCTTCAGAAAGTCCGGATACTTCGAAAACACCTGGCTCTTTTCCGGCTCCTCGACGTCGGACTCGATGCCCGCCAGACCGTCCTTTCGCGCCTTATTGAAGAGCTGAAACATCATCTTCAGCGATTCGACATAGCGCTTTTTCGAATATTTCGAGCCGCCCAGGACGCTGGTTAGGCCCCCAAAGATTTTCTTCAGCACGTAAATGGGGTTGGCTGTGAGCATCGTCCCCACCGCCGCGCCGCCAATGATCACCAGTTCCGATGGCTGCATCAGGACCAGAAGCGGTCCCTTCTCCATCAGAAAGCCGCCCAGCACCGCGCCAAAGACAAGCAAAATACCAATAATCGACAACATAGACCAGGTTCCCTCGATAATCTGGCTGCGGCAATCCTGTTCCGCCCCTTCCGGGCGCGGTCGATCAGCCGAAGTAATAGGAATTCGTCCGCTCTCTATCGGCACCAGGCCCCGAATTTTCCAGCCCTCGCCCCGTCCGCTTCGCCTGTTTTCTGAAGAATTTAAGGCTCTTTGAGGACCGGCACAGAATTGCCCGGCAAATCTTGCCGAGTATTAGCGCGCCACCGCCCCCTGCCGCAGCCTAAGTCCCGTATTTAGAACCGGCGCTGTCATTTCTGCCTCAACTGCCCCTGGCCTCCCAATTGCTTCTTCTCTGAACCAGAACTGTTCAATCAGGAGACCCTCATGCACGGCCTCGGTATTCCCTCTGTCGGTCCGCTCTCCAGCGTCGCCTCGCAGGCCATCACGTCGCTTGCGAATCGCGCCTCCACTGCCGCCACCAATTTCGAAACCGATCTCCAATCCGGCAACATTGCGGGAGCGCAATCGTTCCTTGGCGCGTTGCAGCAAAAGCTGGGTTCGCAGACCACCGGCGCCGCCGGCAGCGCCATCTCCGCGCAAATCACGAAAGTCAGCAACGACCTCAAGTCCGGTGACCTCAGTGCCGCCCAGAATGATTTCACGAGCCTGAACCTCAATTTCCTCCGTCCGCAGAGAGGGACAAGCTGGTCCGCATCCGCCAACGGCGCTGCCCCGGCATCGGGTGCGTCAGCATCTTCCGCCGATCCATCCCAGGCAGCGCTCCAGTCCTATAACGTCATGCAACAAATGGCTTTCAACAGCGCCCTGAACCTCTCGCTGCCCGAAGCCGTGCCCACACTGTCCGTCAATTCCTGACCGCCCTCGCGGTCGTCAGCCGGAAGCCACTGAGCCAGAACCACTCGGGCTTCCGGCGCTCTGGAATTCTCCGCCCATTTGCCGATAGAGGACCGCCCCCCTTTTGCCTTGGGGACAAATCGTTGTGTTCCGGAGTGTCACACCTCATCCCGGGCGCGCTCGCTGTGAACTGTGACTGGATCGACGGCGCCGTTCTTCGCCGCATCGATCGACGGAAGGCAGGAGAGTTTCTTTGGATAAGAGCACCCTTGGCGGCATCGTTGTTGCGCTGAGCGGCATTGGGCTTGGTCTGCTCCTTGATGGAGGCAGGCTCTCCCAGGTCCTGCAGCCCTCGGCCGCCCTGATTGTTCTGGGCGGGACCATCGGCGCGGTCCTCATCCAGTTTCCATTGCGGATCGTGTTGCAGGCCCTCGTCCAGCTCAAAGATGTTTTCTTCGACGCTGCCCCCGAGCCCGACGCGCTCGTCGAAAATATGCTGCGCTACGCATTCAAGGCTCGCAGAGAAGGCCTGCTTTCCCTCGACCCGGAACTCGCCAAAATCCAGGACCCCTTTCTCCAGGAAAGCCTCATGCTGGCCATCGACGGCGTGGGCGCTGCCGATTTGCGCAAAATGATGGAGCTGCAAATCGACTATCGCGGCGAAAAGGAAGAGCGCATTCCCAAAGTCTTCGAGGCCGCCGCCGGTTACTCGCCCACCATCGGCATTATTGGCGCGGTGCTCGGCCTCATTCAGGTCATGCAGCACCTGCAGGATATCGATGCGGTCGGCAAAGGCATCGCCGTGGCCTTTGTCGCCACCATCTATGGCGTCGGTGCCGCGAATCTCCTCTTTCTGCCGGCCGCGGGCAAGTTGAGAATCCGCCTCCGTGAGCGCCAGGTCATCCAGGAGATGACCCTCGATGCTGTCCTCTCCATCATCGAAGGCGTCAATCCGCGTGCCCTTGAGCTGCAGCTGGTCAGTTATCTGCCCTCGCGCCCGCAACGCAATCTCGCAAAAGTAGCCGCCGCCCCGGCGGCTGAGCCGAAAGCCGTCACACCATGAGAAGGCGCCGCCACGCCGAGGAGCATGCCACCCACGACCGCTGGATCATCTCCTACGCGGACTTCATCACCATCCTTTTCGCGTTTTTCGTCGTTCTTTTCTCCTCCGCTTATCGCGATAACCAGGCCATCATCAAGCTCTCGCACGCCATTCACAATGGCTTTCAAAGCCTCGGAGCCTTCTCCGGCGGCACAGACAAAAATGCTGCGGCCTACGCGCCCATGCCCGACCATCCCGCTCCTCCCCAGGGTACGGAGCCCTCCACCATCAAACCGCCGCCGGCGACGCCTGCCGACCTCCCCCAGCTCCGTAAGGAGCTCGAAGCCGCGATGGGCGCTGAGCTGAAAAATCATGAAGTGGACATGCGCGTCACCCCGGAGGGTTTTGTCATCAGCCTCCGGGAACTCGGCTTCTTCAACAGCGGTCACGCCGAGCTGCTTCCCGGCGCCGGCGAGAAGATCGAGAGAATCGCCAAAATTCTTACCCAGCACGGGCTTGACCTACGCGTCGAAGGCCATTCCGACAACCAGCCCATCCACAATGCCCAATTCCGCTCCAATTGGGAGCTATCCACAGCCCGCGCCATGAGCGTCCTGATGCTCCTGGTCAACGACGGCGGCTTCGACCCCGCCAGGATTTCGGTCGCCGGATACGGGCAATACCGGCCCGTCGCCGATGACGCCACCCCCGAGGGCCGCAGGATGAACCGGCGCGTCGACCTCGTTGTGGTGGGCTCGTCGCCGGCAATCAACAGCAAGCAGTAAACGTTTCAGATTCAGTCTGGAAATACATATAAATAATGTTTTACATCACGACTCATCGGAGCGCCCGATCCAGGTCATCCTCGAATTCAATTGCCCAAATGCCGATAGTCAACGAACGCTTCAGGAAGTGCTCACGTGAGACAGATCGCAGATGCTCCATGCGCTCGTGACCGGACCATGGCGCTCGTCAAGCGCCTTGCGTCCGGCATGAGTCAACAGGCCGAATTGCCTCCCGTCGACCTCCGCAGTTCGGCGCTGGCGGATCGCCTTGGCGCTTCTCGCCTGCCCGGCGACGTCGCCGAAAACCGTCGTCCGCTTCAGCCGCCTGTTGAGGCGGAAGCCCGCTTCAGGGAGCTGATTAGCGCCATCCGGGAGGTCTTCTGGATCCTCGACGCCAGCACCGGCCATATCCTCTATGTCAGTCCCGCGTACGAGGAAATATGGGGAAGGAGCTGTGAGGCCCTCTACAACGATTCTCAGGATTGGCTCTCTGCCGTTCACGAAGAGGATCGGGCGCGGATCACTCAACTCTATTCGGTGGAACAGCGGGTTCCCTTCGAGACGACCTTCAGAATCCTGCGCCCCGATGGGGAGCTGCGCTGGATTCGCCATCGTGCTTTTCCCATCTTCGATGCGTACGGCAAACTTGTCCGTACCGCCGGCATCGCAGCCGATATAACGGAACCCCGCCTTGCGAAACAGGCCCTCGTTGGAACCCAGCGCCTGCTTGCTTCGATCGTCACCTCCTCCCATGATGCGATTTTTAGTGAGTCCCCCGACGGCGCTATAACGACCTGGAATCCCGCCGCGGAAGACATCTTCGGATATTCGGCGCAGGAGGCCACGGGCAAGCTCGCCACCATCCTGATTCCCCCGGCCAAAGAAGCGGAAGCCGAGTGGCTGGGTGCACAAACCCGGCGAGGTCTGGTTGTCAGCGAGTTCATCACCGCGCGCCTCCACAAGGATGGCCGTTCCATCCCCGTTTCGCTGACCGTCTCACCCATCCGCGGCGAGTCTGGAAACATCATCGGCTCCTCCACCATCGCGTCCAACATTTCGGATCGCCGCGCCCTTGAAGAGAAGCTCTCCACCGTTGAGGCTCAGCTGCGCGTGGTTCTGGAAAGCACCGGCGAATTTGTGCTCGCCCTCGATCATGATTGGCGCCTGACCTACATTAACCGCCTCCGCCCAGCAGAGCTCGCCGCCAACGTCATCGGCGCCTCCCTCTGGGACTATGAACCCCAGCTGCTCGGCACGCGCTTCGAGCGCGAATATCGCCAGGCGATGGAGGAGAGAGCCCCCCGCCGATTCGAGGAGTACTTTGCCGCTCTTAAAGTGTGGCTCTCCTGCGTGGCTTATCCCACGCCGGCCGGCCTGCTGATTCTCGCCCAGGATGTGACCGAAAAACATAAGCTCGATGAGCAGCTGCGTACCGCCCAGAAGATGGAATCTATCGGCCAGCTCGCCGCCGGTGTGGCTCACGAGATCAATACGCCCATTCAGTATGTGGGCGATAACGCCATGTTCCTCAAAGAGTCCTGGGAGAAAGTTAACGGCGTTCTTGAGCTGGCAAAGAGAATGCGCAACGAGCTCGCCACCAGGCAGCACCAATCGCCCACCAGCGCTGAATTTGACTCCCGCGTCCAGTCCGCGGACCTCGATTATCTCTCCGTTGAGATACCCAAAGCCATCGACCAGGCCATGGAGGGCCTGGCTCGCATTACGAAAATCGTCCGCGCTATGAAGGAGTTCTCTCACCCCGGATCGGAACAGAAGCGCGCCGTCAATCTGAATAAAGCCATAGAAGCAACCGTGACGATTGCACGCAATGAGTGGAAATACGTAGCCGACATGGAGCTCCATTTCGATCCCAACCTCCCTCTTGTCCCCTGCCTCGCTGGCGAAATCAACCAGGTCCTCCTCAACCTCATCGTCAACGCCGCCCACGCCATTGCCGAAACCCAGCGCGCAGGCGCAGGAAATCGCGGGATCATCGAAATAACCACACTCCACGAGGACGATTGGGCGGAGATTCAAATTCGCGATACCGGCGCAGGCATTCCCGATAATGTCCGCGATAAGATCTTCGATCCCTTTTTCACCACCAAGCCCGTCGGCAAGGGTACCGGCCAGGGTTTAACTCTGGCTCAAACCGTGATCGTCAAAAAGCATGCCGGCCGTATTTGGTTTGAGACCGAGCGGGGCAGAGGTACGACTTTCTTTCTCCGTCTCCCCCTCGCTCCCGGCGATGCCCACGGAGGACAGCCCCAGTGAGCGACAAAGTCCTTTTCGTGGACGACGAGCCTGCCATCCTCGACACGTATCAGCGCCTTCTCGGCCGGGAAATCTCCGTAGACACAGCCGTCGGCGGCTTCGCCGGCCTCGACGCCATCGCCAAATCCGGACCCTACGGCATGGTCATCTCGGACATGCGCATGCCCGATCTCGATGGCCCGCATTTTCTCGCCCGCGTCCGCGAAATCGACCCATCCATGACCCGCGTTGCCATTACCGGCTATGTCGACATTGACACCGCCGTCTATGCCGTTAATGAAGGCCATATCTTCCGCTTTTTAACCAAGCCTTGCTCCAAAGCAGACCTGCTCAAGGCCATCAGGGCAGGACTCGAACAACATCGCCTTTTGTTAGCCGAGAAGGAGCTTCTCGAGGGCACGCTGCGTGGCTGCGTCCTCGTCATGTCGGAGATGCTCAGCTTCAGCAATCCCGCCGCCTTTGGCCGCGCGATGCGCCTCCGCCGCCTGATGCAGCATGCCAACAGCAAGCTTCAGCTCAAGTCCTGGTGGCAACTGGAAATCGCCGCTGTGCTCTCTCAGCTCGGCTGCGTCACCCTCAATCAGGAACTGGTCAACGCGGCCTACTCTGGAGAGCGCCTCTCTCCCGAAGATCAGAAGAAGTATGACCTTCATGCCACCATCGCGAGCCAGATGCTCTCCCGCATCCCCCGCATGGAAGCAGTCGCCCAGATGATTGCGCTGCAGAACGCGCCCACCGCCGAAATCAAGGCGGCGAACCCCGATGAGAAACGCGAAATCGAGACCGGCGTCCAGCTGTTACGCGTCGGCCTCGCCTACGATGCTCTCATCAACCGCGGCGTGCCCCCATCCGAAGCATGCCGTCGCGTGCGCGCAACCATGAAGGGAGTCGATCCTTCCATCCTCGATGCACTCGACGATCTGGAAGTGGCCGTCCCATTGTGCACGCGGGAGTGCAACATCCGGGAGCTGGCGGTGGGTATGATCCTTCACGAGGATGTCCATACCTCGACCGGCCTGCTGATAGTCGCCAAAGGACAGGAGTTGACCAGCTCCTGGATCGCGCGCCTCACCGAATATTCCCGCCACGGAACCATCCCCGGACGGCTTCATGTGCAGATGCCCCAGGCGCCCCCCGCCCAGGTCGAAGCGCACCCCATCGCTCGATAAGACTCAGGATAGAACTGGTCTTATAAGTCTCAAACCACCGAATGTAGCGCCCAAACCCGCGACCGAAGCGGGCTCATGCAGTACGTCGAAGCCACTGCGCTGTAGATGAGATGAGTTCCAGGCTGGTGTCCGGCTTCCGAAGTTCACTCTAAAGACCGCGCCACCCGCAATCTTCGCATCTCGCAACGAACCACCACAAACCGTGTCAAAAAAAGAATGGTATCCAGAGCGATGCATCCGAATCGTTGCGCCGCCCTTGGCGCAACAAATAATTAAGTCGCGAGTCGAAGGACCTGCATTTCCGGAAATGACCTGCTCGACAACTTCCCCGCGTCCAATGCGTCGGGCGAAGACAAAAGCCCCTGAGGGATGGCTCTCGGCCCCAGCCGGAGCCCTAAGTAATATCGTCCGTATCGAACGGCGCCTTGACCGGCACGCCATGCACCTGGCTCACCAGGTCCCGCACCACGTCCTCAAGCTCCCGCTGGCTCTGCACCACCGCGTGCATCGAGTGAATCTCTCCAGGCTCCGCGATTCGCTCCAGCAGCACCACCGCATGAGCCTGCGCCACATGATCCGCAGCCAGTCCCTCCGGCGTCTTCGCCTTGATCCCGACATTCGCCGGCAGAATGCCCAGCAGCTCCGCCACATGCTCCCGCATTTCGCTTGAAATCGGCCCGATCTTCGGCGCGTTCAGAACCAGCGTCGTATCCACATTCACAATGCGGTACCCGGCGTTCTCAATTTCCTCCATCGCCAGGTCCAGGAAGATCGCAGAATCGGCGTCCTTCCAGCGCGGATCGCCCGGAGGAAAGAAGCTGCCGATATCCCCTGCGGAAACCGCTCCCAGCAGCGCGTCCGTGATCGCATGCAGCAGCACGTCGCCATCGGAGTGGCCGGCCAGCCCCTCTGGATGCTCGATGCTCAGGCCGCCAATCTTCAGAGGCACGCCCGCCTTGAACGCATGCGAGTCCCAGCCGTAGCCAATGCGAATGTCCATGGGTTTAGATTCCGGTTTGAATTCCAGGCCACAATTCCAGGCCAAATTCCGCCGGCCCGATGCCAGTCCCGCAGCCAGCTTCACTCAGGGTATCGCAGCGCCCTCTGAATGCAAGCCGCTAATGCGAATTTCCCCGCTGGGCCAGGTAAAACTCCGCCAGTTCCAGATCGCCGGGCTGCGTGATCTTCAGATTCGAAGCCGATCCGGGGACAACAAACACCTGGTGACCCGCCCGCTCCACCACGCTGGCTTCGTCCGTCCCCACAAATCCATCCGCCTGCGCCTCCGCAAAGGCCTTCCGCAGCAGCCCGCAGCGAAAACCCTGCGGCGTCTGCGCCTGCACGATGTACTCTCGCGGAATCGTCGCGGTAATGATCGCTCCATCCGCCGTGCGCTCCACCTGCTTGATCGTATCGAGCGCCGGCAGCCCCACAATCGCCGCATCGTGCTTCTCCACCGCCTCAATCACCCGCCGAATCACCGCCGGCTCAATCAGCGGCCGCACCGCGTCGTGTACCAGCACAATCCCGTCGTCTCCGCATTCCACCGTCTGCAGCGCGTTGCACACGCTTTCCTGCCGAGTATCGCCACCCTCCACTACCCGCACCCGCTCCGCAAATCCGTGCTCGAAAATGTGCGCCGTCAGCCGCTCCATCTCCGTCGCGCGAACCGCCACAATCAGCTCGGAAACCTCCGCCACTTCGGCGAAAACCTGCAGCGTGCGGATCAGAATCGGCTTTCCCGCCAGCTCCAGGAATTGTTTCGGTGCGGCGTGCGTCGTGTGGCCGGGACTCATGCGCGTTCCCAGCCCCGCCGCCGGCAGAATCACTGATACCCGCATAAGAAAAGGAGTATATCGCACCCGCACAGCCTTCCGGTGTACCGTAAAGAGCGTCGCCAATCGACTCCGAACGAGGCCCGCACCATGCGCAGTCCCGCCCCAAAATTACTGCTCGTCATCGTCGCCTGTGCAATAGCTCTCGCAAACTTTCCCGCTCGCCTCTCCGCCCGCGAAGATATGAGCATCAAGGTGCAGACTCCGCCCATGGGCTGGAACAGCTGGGATTCCTGGGGCCTCACCATCGACGAATCGCAGTTCCGCGACACCGTCACCTGGTTCCACAACAACCTCCAGCGCTTCGGCTGGCAATATGTCGTCATCGACGAGGGCTGGTTTGCCCAGCACCCCGAGAATCCAACCGGCCATCAGGACTACACCCTCTCTCCCGACGGCCGCTACATGCCGGCCCTCAACCGCTTCCCCTCCGCCGCCGGCGGCAAAGGCTTCCGTCCCCTCTCCGACTGGGTCCACTCCCTCGGCCTTAAATTCGGCATTCACATCATCCGTGGCATCCCGCGCGAAGCCGTTGCCAACAACCTCCGCATCGCGGGCTCGCACTTCGGCGTCGCTGAAGCCGCCGACACCACCGACACCTGCGAGTGGAACTCCGACAATTACGGCCTGAAGACCAACAAGGCCGCGCAGGCTTACTACGACTCTGTCGCCGGCCTCTATGCAAAATGGGGCGTCGACTACCTCAAAGTCGACTGCATCTCGCGCCCCTGGAAGGCCGACGAAATCCACATGATGCAGCACGCGCTGGCACAGAGCGGCCGCCCCATCGTCCTCAGCCTCTCGCCCGGCCCCACTCCCCTGGACGACGCCAACGACGCCGTCCGCAGCGCCCAGCTATGGCGCATCTCCGACGATATGTGGGACCTCTGGTCCAAGCCCGCCGACGCTCCCGGTTTCCCGCAGTCGCTCAAAAATCAGTTCGCCCTCATCGCAAAATGGCAGCCGTACGCCGGCCCTGGCCACTGGCCAGACGCTGACATGCTCCCCATCGGCTGGCTCGGCCCCACTCCAGGCTGGGGCCAGCCCCGCCAGTCCCGCCTCACTCGCGACGAAGTCCGCACCATGATCACCCTCTGGTCCATCGCGCGCTCGCCCCTCTTCATCGGCACCAATCTGCTCAAAATGGATTCCTTCACCGAGTCAGTCCTCACCAACCCCGACGTCCTCGCCGTCGATCAATATTCCGAAAACGGCCACCCCGTGATTCAGAAAGAAGACACCGTCGTCTGGATGGCCTCGGCCCCCGAGCACGGCGGCGATTACGTCGCCATCTTCAACCTCTCCGACCAGCCGCAATCCCTCAGCTACTCCTGGCCGGACCTCGGTCTCCAGCTCGGCCATTTCCCCGTGCGCGATCTGTGGCAGCGTGAAGAATTAGGCCGCCTCGATCACATCGAAGCAAACCTCCCCCCTCACGCCTCAAAGCTGTTCGAGATCGAACATCGATAGTGCAAAACCGGCAATTTCCGCTCTACGACCCTCGGACTGCTATTCAGAATCCATCGGGTCTACACGGACTCACATAACCGCAGTTCCTTCGACCAGCGTCTGAGTGGCTGGAGAACTGCTCCCGCCGGGACCACCCGAATCAACCCAATTGCCCAGAGGCGAATGCCCGGCAAATGCCAAAAAACAGAGGCCGGCAGCGTGGATGCAGCGAAAGTAACAACGGCCGGATCGACTTCCGGCACAACAAACCCCGGATAAATAAGAGACAAGGCCTGTCTTATCTCTTTGTATCCGCCATCACAGACATACACAGCACTTAGCGCGTATCAAGATACGTCGGATCGTCGGCTTGCGGATCGACCTCCGCCGCGCCGGTTCCCAGATCGCCTCCAGCGGGACACATTGCGCACTGTCTGAGGCCGCCATGATTCGTGTTGTTCTTGTCTCTCTAATCTTTCCAATCCTCTGGGCCTCACCTGCCGCTACCCAATCCCCAGCGTTTAATCCATCGATGCCACGTCGACCAGCAGAGGCTCAGCCTCTCCAATTAACCACTGCTACTACTTGGTTCCGCCGAGCCGACAGCCTCACTAACATCCGCATGCCCGGCTCCGAGCCCTTCCACATGAAGGTAACATTCCACGCGTACCCCGGCATCGACTTTGCCAAGCCCGGCAAATCCACCATCGTCACGGGTGAAGGTACTTACGAGGAAACATGGCTGTCTCCCGAAAAATGGCGCCGCGAGGTAACCTTTGGCGCCTATCACGCGGTCGAGGTCCGCGCTGACGGCGCCCGTAAATTCCAGGCTAGCTCCGATTACGAGCCCAGCCGCGTGCTCATGATGCTCCGAGCGCTGCTCATCCCCATTCCGCGCTTGCTCGTCGAGCCCGAGCTTCAGGAGATTCATTTGCATTTCCAATTGAGCCACCGGACCGCCGGCACGCTGCCCTATGTCCGCATCGCCTTCACTCAGGACTTGAGTAACTCGGCCTCCCTTTGGATTCGGCGTCCTGGGAATTACTCCCTACCGCAATTCTGGTACGCGCTACCGACATCAATGGCCTGGTGACCACCTGGCAGGATGATCGCCCATTCGACTCCAGGATCGTTCCCCGCCATTTCAGCGTCGAGGCGCTTGGGAATCAGTCGGTTTCCGCTGACGTTGCCATCGATACGCTGCGCGACTCCGATTATTGCTGTCGCACAGTGCCCGGCGACGCGGCCGACCCCGGTATGACCCTGCGCCCCTTCGACAGTTTTTGGGACCACCAGGAAGTGAGAACCTTCCCCGATATTCCTGCTATTCACAACGAGATGCCGAAGCCACCGGCCGACATGGATATCCCGAGGGCGCTGTCGTCCCCGCCATTGCCGTCATCGACCGCGAAGGCATCCCCCACGAAGCCGAATGGACCAACCTCCAGGGTGAGAAGTTTGTCGGAGTTCCAACCCCCGAAAAGGTAGACATCTATAACATCATGGCCCGCTCCCTGGCCGAGTCCTGGTACAAAGATCGGTTCCACCCCGCCCTGATTGACGGAAAGACATGCGAAGTCACGTCTCAGATGAGGATCATCGGGGGTGCGCTCCAGGTATGGGGGACGGGATTGGGGCAGCCGTGACCTACTCATCTCTCTCCGCCCCGCGCGCCTTGAAGAACCTGCGCCTCGCCCGTTAACCGGCCGTAACCTCGCTCAGCCTCGGCCAGGCAGCTGTTGACTTCACCAAAAGTCAAGAACTATCGTAGACTTCGGCGCAACGGGGCGCATCCAGTCCGCGGAAAGGGCCAAGCCCACCCTGCAAGCAATTGCACATCTACAATCCGAAAAATCTTCTTTCTGCCTGCTGTGCGGACACAGGCCACGAACGGAAAGGAGATTTCCATGTCAAGGCAGCTCCCGCCCAACCCCAGTCTCGAACAACTCAGGAAGCAAGCCAAATCCCTGTTGAAGCGTCAGCAGGCCGCCGACGCCGAAGCTTTCACTCGCATTCGCCAGAACCATCCCCGCTGGAGAAACCTGTCGCGAGAGCAGGCCGCCGTCGCGCCGTTCGCGCTTGCGGACGCGCAACTGGTGATCGCCAAAGAATATGGCTTCGCGTCCTGGTCCAGGCTGCAGTCTCATCTCAAAACGCTTGAAGCTGTTACCTCGACCGCCGAGGCGGTCGCCTTGCTCCGCGATGCCGCTGGAAAAGGTGACCTCGTGAGACTCAATGCGATGCTCGATGCGCACCCGAATCTCATCGACGAACGCGGCGGCGAGGGCGTTCGAACGCCCTTGCACCAGGCCGTCTTCGGCAACAGCGCGGCCGCCGTCAGCCTGCTGCTCGACCGCGGCGCCAATCCCAACATCCGCTGCGAAGGCGACAACGCGTATCCACTCCATTTCGCCGTGGAGAAGCATCTCTTCCCCATCATTCGCCTTCTGGTCGAACATGGCGCGGATACGATCGGCGAAGGCGACTACCACGAACTGGGCGTAATCGGCTGGGCGACGGCGTGGGATTACATCAAGCCCAATCCCGAAATCGTCGCCTATCTGCTGGCGCACGGCGCGAAACACAATATCTTCTCCGCCGTCGCCATGGGCGAAGCAGAGGTGATTCGTGACCTGGTCGCGCGCACGCCAAGTGATCTCGAGCGGCGGATGAACGGAACGATCATGCGGAGCATGCCGCTGCATCTCGCCGTCATAAAAAATCAACCAGCGTCGTTGACGACGCTGCTCGATCTCGGCGCCAACACGGAGTCGCTCGACGAAGCCGGCTTTTCCGCGCTCGATCTGGCTGCGCTCCGCGGCAGCCTCGACCTGGCGCAAGTGCTGCTCGAGCGCGGGGCCAAGGTGCGGCTGCCGGCCGCGCTGGCTCTCCATCGAACCACCGACGTCGAAAGGCTGCTCCGTACCGATCCCGGCACACTCAACCCCGGTGGACGATGGGGCAATTTGATCGTGCGCGCCAGCGAACGCGCGCCGGGCGACGTGATCGAGACACTGATCCGCAACGGAGCGTCGGTGAATGTACGCGATAATCCGAAAACCTCGATCGACTCGACAAGCGGATACACACCCCTGCACGCCGCGGCGTGGCACCGGAACGTGAGCGCGATCGATGTGTTGTTGAAGCACGGCGCCGATGTCCGCGCGCGCGAAGAGAAGTATCACGGCACGCCCGCCGCATGGGCCGACTACGCCGGTCACAAAGAAGCCCGCGACCTGATTTTGCGCGGGCCGATCGACATCATCGAGGCGATCCAATATGACCTGTCGCAACGCGTTATTGCCGTCCTCGAAGAAGACCCAGCGGCGTTGAACCGGGCCTTCCGCGATTACGGGCTGTTTCCCCTGGATGCTCAAGCATGGCAAACGCCGCTGGCCTATGCCGTTACCCGCGGCCGTGAAGAGATCGTACGGCTGCTGATCGAGCGTGGCGCGGATATGGCGTTGCGATCGCCAGAAGGCAAGACACTGAACGAGATCGCGCAAGGTGCCGGCCATCGAGAGATCGCAAGGATTCTCGACGGAGCAGCGGGAAGAGAGTAACAAAGCCGCAGAAACCTCCACGCTACTTGCTGCGGATTGGATTTCTAGAGTTTTGAAGGGTCGGATGATCTTGCAGGCGAAGCCTCAAAATGCTCATTCTAAACAAGTTCCTGACTTCTCGAATTTTTCTTGAGACCTCCAGCCAACTTTCCCCGATCCCCTGCATCTATACCTACAACAACAGAGGCTACTGCAGTTTCATCAACCTTCCTGGTTGTAGAGTTTCCTCCATACCAGTCCTGCGATTCAGTTCCCGCAGGACCCCCCAACCGTCCCCTGGATTCCCCTCCCAATGCCTCTGAAGCGGGCCCGCTGGAAAGCGGGCCTTTCGCTTTTTCACGCCCTCGAAGAAGCCGATTCCCAGCCGAAGAAGCCAATCCCAGCCTGCGGAAAAAGCCCCGAAAAACCCCACAAAACCCCAAAAAACCCCAAGCCAAACCCTCCGAAGGCCAGGTTCACCCCACAGCAAGAGCAAACTCCGCTGCCGCTCGAACATCAATGCAAATCGATACTGGGCTCATCAAAAAGTACTGTCCCCGCACCATTTTGAAAATGCAATGCCTCAACTCCGCTCACATCCTTCCAACTGTTCAACCTTGCCGTAAGAATCGCGGATCCACCACAGCCTCAGGCTCCCTACCCGCCACAGCCTCAAGCTTCCTACTGTAACGACCGGAAATTACTCTGACTTTAGCTCCAGTGTGAGGGTTGAATTGACTCTTACCGCCGCCGTGCGGCCTGCCCATAAGCCTCCCCGCAACAGGCCCTTCACCGCCCGTCTGTTATCCTGCCTCGGCTGCCACTGCCGCCAGGATAAACCTCATGAAGTTGCTGGTCGCCACTCTTCTGCTCGTCTCCACCGCCGCTCTCGCCCAACAAGGCACCACCGCCACCCAGGCTCCCAACACCGATACCAGTTACATCGATGCCGATGGAACCGCGCACATCACCCGCGTCATTCCGGTTCCCCCCGATCTCAGCCCCGAAGCGAAGAAGTCGCTCTCCCGCCAGGTCTCCGACCCCCCGGACCACCTGACCCTCGATCAGCGCCGCCACGGCACTGACATCTGGCAGGCTCACGCAGGCGAAGTCTCTCGCGGCCTCTACCCCGTCAACCTATCCGAGAGCACCCTCGCCGGCGTTCCCGTCCGCATCGTCACCCCGCTCTCCGGCATGGATTCCAGCCGCGTCCTCATCAATCTGCACGGCGGCGGCTTTAACTCCGATTCCGGCTCTCTCACCGAATCCATCCCCATCGCCAACCTCACAAAGATCAAGGTCGTTGCCGTTCTCTACCGCCTCGCGCCCGAGCACAAGTTCCCGGCCGATGTCGATGACGCCGTCGCTGTCTACAAAGAAATTCTCAAAACCTATCGCCCCGACCACATTGCCATCTACGGCACATCCGCCGGAGCCATCCTCACCGCCGAGGTCGCCGTCCGCCTTCGCCAGCTCAACCTGCCCCTGCCCGGCGCCCTCGGCGTCTTCTCCGGCGCGGGCGATTTCTCCCGTCTCGGCGATTCCTGGACCATGTACACCCTGAACGGGCTCTCCGGCCACCTCGACCCGCCCAACCCCGCCTCCCACAGCACGGAGTACACCGGCTCCACCGATCTGCGCGACCCTGTCCTCTCTCCCCTCTTCGCCGACCTTCACAACATGCCACCGACCCTCTTCATCACCAGCGGACGCGACCTTCTGCTCAGCGGCACGACCATTCTTCACCGTGCCTTTCTCCGCGCCGGAAACGACAACGACGAGCTCGTCGTCTTCGAGGGCCTGCCCCACGCCTTCTGGAACGACCCCAACCTTCCCGAATCCAAAGAAGCCGACGGCATCATGGCGCACTTTTTTCTTCAGCACCTGGAGCATTGATTCTATAAATCTGGCACCATAGCTTGACCCCGATCCCTGCCTTCGCGAGTCTCGACCCACATGCAGATCACTGACCTGCTCTTTGGAAAGCCACTCCCCACATCGGAAGAACGCGCCGAATGCATCGGTCCGGCCGCCGGCATCCCCATCTTTGGCCTCGACGCGCTCAGCTCCGCCGCGTACGGCCCGGAAGCCGCTCTCACCCTGCTCATCCCCCTCGGGATGGGCGGCATCCACTTCATCGGGCCCATCACCACCGCGATTCTCATCCTCCTCGTCATCCTCTACTTCTCCTACTCCCAGACCATCGAGGCCTATCCGCATGGCGGCGGCTCTTTCACCGTTGCCGGCGAGAACCTTGGCGACCGCGCTGGTCTGCTCGCCGCAGCCGCGCTCATGATCGATTACGTCCTCACCGCCGCCGTCGGCATCTCCGCTGGCGTGGGCGCGCTCATCTCCGCCGTGCCCAGGCTGCAGCCCCACACCCTCGCGCTTTGCCTTGGCATCCTCGTCATCCTCACCATCGTCAACATGCGCGGCGTACACGATACGGGCGTCGTCTTCCTGATTCCCACCTATTTGTTCCTCGGCACACTCCTCATCGTCATCGCCATCGGCCTCTTCCACGCCGCCACCAGCGGAGGCCATCCCAGGCCGATCGTCGCTCCTCCGAAACTCCCGCCGGCTGTCACCGCTGTCAGCCTCTGGCTCCTGCTTCGCGTCTTCTCGAGCGGCTGCACCGCCATGACCGGCGTCGAAGCCGTCAGCAACGGCGTCATGGCCTTCCGCGATCCCAACACTAAAAATGCCCGCCGCGCCCTGACCGTCATCATCGCCCTGCTCGTCATTCTTCTTGCCGGCATCGCCACCCTTTGCCGCTTTTATAACGTCGGCGCCACCGATCCCGACGCTCCCGGCTATCAGAGCGTTCTCTCCCAGCTCACCTCCGCCGTGATGGGTCGCGGCTGGTTCTACGACATCACCATCGGCTCCGTACTGCTCGTCCTCGCGCTCTCCGCCAACACCGCCTTCGCCGATTTCCCCCGCCTCACCCGCGCCATTGCGCTCAAGGGCTATCTGCCCCACGTCTTCAGTCTGCGCGGCCGCCGCCTCCTCTACTCGTGGGGCATCTACGTTCTCGTCGCGCTCACCGCAAGCCTCCTCGTCCTCTTCGGCGGCGTCACCGACCGGCTCATTCCCCTCTACGCCATCGGGGCGTTCATGGCCTTCACGCTCTCCCAGGCCGGCATGGTCGTCCACTGGATCCGCCACCCCGGCCGCCATTCAAAACTCCGCATGTTCGTCAATGGCCTCGGCGCCGTCGCCACCGGCATCACCACCGTCGTTGTCCTCATCACCAAGTTCGTCGAAGGCGCGTGGGTCACCGCCCTTCTGATTCCCTGCCTCATCCTGCTAATGGCGTCCGTCCATCGCCACTATCGCCGCGTCTCTCTCGAAACCGCCTGCCCCGATCCTCTCCAGGTCACCAACATCAATCCGCCCATCGTCATCATCCCCATGGACCGCTGGAGCCGCATCTCAGCCAAAGCCATCCGCTTCGCCATGTCCATTTCCAACGAGCTGCAGATCGTTCATGTCGATTCCCCCGACACCGACCACGGAAACGAGGAACTCGCGCTGCAATGGACCGACAAGATACTCACCCCCATGCGCAACGCCGGCCTCCCCGAGCCAAAGTTCACTCGCCTCCAGTCCCCCTACCGCACCGTCCTCCTTCCGGTCCTCGACTACATCCTCTCCGAAGAGCGCTCGCATGCCGACCGGCACATCGCCGTTCTGGTTCCTGAATTGGTCGTGCGCCACTGGTGGGAGGCCCTGCTGCACAACCAGCGCTCCAGCCTTCTCAAGCTCCTGCTGCTGGTGCGCGGCAGCCAGCGCATCGTCGTCATCAACATTCCCTGGTATCAGGAAAAACCCGCAACCGGTTCCTGAGCATTCCCGATTCGGACCCTCGCTCCCTCGGCGATTGCCGTTCGATTCAACTCCCCGTCGGCGCAGCCGATAAAAGGAGCGAAACCACGAGGGAGCACTGTGACCTTTCTCCGTAATCTTTCCATTTCCCGCAAACTCGCCGCCGGATTCAGCCTCGTCTGCCTGCTCACCATGGTCGCCGGTTGGATGAGCCTGCGCGCCATGGCGGCGCTGAACCAATCCACGGTGGATATCGATTCCAACTGGCTTCCCAGCGTCCGCGCGCTCGGAGAAGTCAATGACGCAGCCAATGGCTACCGCCGCGCCGAGATCAACCTCCTGGTCTGTCCCACCGACGACTGCATAAAACAGTACCGCGCCCTCGTAACGAAACGAAAGGCGTCTTTCGACGCCGCCATGGCCGTTTACGCGCCCAGGATCTCATCGGACGAGGAACGTGCCCTGTACCAGCAAATTGAGCAGGCCTTTGCGGCTTATCTCGAGACCTCGAACCGCGTCCTCCAGGCCGCCGACGCCGGACAACCCCTCGTCGCCCAGGCCCTCACCACGTCTGAAGGCGGCGAGCGCTTTCGCGCTTTGCTCGCTCAGATCGCACTCGATATCGCCCTCAACGACAAAGGGGCGGCGGCTGCCACACGACATGCCGCGGCTCTCTACCGTTCGCAGTTCCGCCTGATCCTCTCCGTCGTCGCTTCCGTGATCCTGCTCAGTATCCTTGCCGGATGGGCTCTTACCCGCATGATCGCAACCCCCCTCGTGCGCGCTGCCGTGCTGCTGCGTAAGGTCGCCGATAAGGACCTCTCCCAAACCCTCGAGGTCACTTCCACCGACGAGGTCGGCCAGCTTTCCGCCTCCGTCAACACCACCATCGAGTCCATGCGCGACATCCTCGCTTCGATCACCCGCAGCACCGAAATGCTGGCCAGCGCGACCAACGAAATCTCCGCCGGCGCGTCCCAGTCGGCCGCTGGTTCCAAGGACCAGGCCGGTCAGGTGCAGATGGTCGCCTCCACCATGGAAGAAATGACCTCCACCGTTGCCGAAATCTCGCAGAACGCTCAGCACGCCGTACTCGCCAGCCGCGAATCCGCCGCCACAGCCACCGAAGGCGGCCGCGTCGTCGACCAGACCGTCGCCTCTATGCAGAGAATTCATGAGGCTACCAATGCGGTCGGCGAGCAGATGGATTCACTCGCCCATCGCTCCGAGGAGATCGGCCGCGCCGTCACCGTCATCCGCGAAATCGCCGAGCAGACCAACCTCCTTGCCCTCAATGCAGCCATCGAGTCGGCCCGCGCCGGCGAGCATGGCCGCGGCTTCGCCGTGGTCGCCGGTGAAGTCCGCCGCCTCTCCGAACGCACCCGCGCCGCCACCGATGAAATCTCCGGGATGGTCGATTCCATTCAGACCGAAACCCGCAAATCCATCGAAGGCATCAACAGCCGCCGCACCGATGTCGACCAGGGTCTCCAGCTCTCCGCTCAGGCCAGCGACGCCCTCAAGGGAATCATGGAAACCTCCGCCCGCACCGAGAATATGATCAGCCTGATCGCCTCGGCCGCCACCGAGCAATCGGCCGCCAGCAGCGAAATCACCAGAACCGTGGCCGGCATCTCCGATAGCGCGCAGCAGGCTTCCTCTTCCGCCAGTCAAACCGCTTCCGCATGCGAAGAGCTCAGCCGCCTCGCAACGGGCCTCGAGGCTCTCGTCCTCCAGTTTCGCCTTGAATCAGCTCCCAGACCCCATGGGCCCAATCCCGGCTCCCGCCCTCCCGTTATGGCCTCTCCCCTCGTTTCGCCCGCTCATGCCTGATTTCTTCGCTATTTTCCGGCTGCCGTGGCGCAAAAAATGAGGCGGCCTTGCGGCCGCCTCGAAGTCTTACATCAAGTTACATCAATCAATCCACAGTTCAGGGGGAGGATGAAACCTCAGACCGCAAGCCGTTCCAGCGCCTGTGGTTGCAGTACGGTAAGCGCGGCTCCGCGAATCGATATCAAATTATCGCGTTTCAACTGACCCAGAACCCGCGTGACGGTTTCCCGCGTGGTCGCAGTCATCGATGCGATCTCTTCGTGCGTCAGCGGCATCATGCACCGCCCGCTCGTTGCGTTCTCCGAAGAACAATCCCGGCTCCAGTCCAGCAGCAGATTCGCTACCCGCCCCGACGCCGTCGCCGGCAGCGCCAGACGCCGCACCTCACAGAACGCAGCCTTATACTCCTGAGCCACCGCCCGTGCTGCCCGCATACTCGCGTCAGGCGTCCGGTCCAGAAAATCCAGCAGTGCCTGGCGGCGAATCGTCTTCAGCCGGCATGGTTCCACCGTCTCCGCCGTCACTTCAAAAGGCTGCCCCGCCAGCGCCGCCGACAGTCCCAGCACCTCGCCGGCTCGAGCAATCTTCAGAATCAGCGTCCGCCCCTCCCGGCTGGTGGCTGACAGCTTCACACGCCCGGAGCACAGAACATGCACCGACCCGCAGTTGTCGCCTTCGCGGAAGATCACCGCTCCGCTCCCAAACTGCACCGGCGTTCCGATGCAGTCGAACTTCTCCAGCGAAGAATTTTCCATGTTGCAGAACAGGTGCTTGCTGCGCGACGTGCACTCTAAACATCCCTGGCTGCGTTCCATTTTGGCTTCTCCTGGGGGAGTTGATCGACGCCAGGACATACTGCAAGGCTCGTGCCAAACTGGGATTGACCTGCAAGGTGATGAAACAACTGGCCTTCGAATCAAATGCGCAACTCGCCGCCCCGGAGCTTCTTGATTGAGCTGCGTCACCGCGCGTCAAGAGCTGCGCCTTTTCGCGCTATCCGACAGGGTTCACGCAACGACCGCAGGCTTCGCTCCAGGCTCCCAGCTCCCAGCCCCCAGCTACCCGCTACTGGCTACTGGCTACCGGACACAGGCTACCGGCTAAAAAATCTCTCCACATCCCCAATATTCTGCGTGATCCGGTACGGCGGCAGGCTCTCCAGAAAAATCCGCCCGTACCTCTGCCGCTCCAGCCGCGGATCGAGCAGCATCAGCACCCCGCGATCATCCAGCGACCGGATCAGCCGCCCAAACCCCTGCTTCAGCGTGATCACCGCCGACGGCACCTGGTACTCGAAGAATGGACTCCCGCCCGCCTCCTCAATCGCCCGCATCCGCGCCTGCACCACCGGGTCGGTCGGCACCGCGAACGGCAGCCGGTCCACAATCACGCAGCTCAGCGCCTCCCCCTGCACATCCACGCCCTGCCAGAAACTCGACGTCCCAAACAGCACCGCGTTCGGCGTCGCGCGAAATTCCTCGAGCAGCGCCTTCCTGGGTGCCGTGCCCTGCAACAGCAGCGGGAACCCCACCTCCACCAGCATCCGCTCGTAGAGCTCCCGCATCTGCGCGTAGCTCGTAAACAGGCAAAACGCCCGCCCCTGCGTAATCTCCAGCATCCGCCGTATCCGCTTCGCCGCCTCTTCCTGAAAATTCGGCTCGCGCGGATCGGGCATCTCCGGCGGCAAATACAAAAGTGCCTGTTCCTGATACTTAAAGTGCGACGGCACCACCAGCTCCCGCGCCTCATCCATCCCCAGCCGCTTGCGTATGTGACCGAACCCAGCCTGCACCGTCAGCGTCGCCGAAGTCAGCACCACGCTCGGATACACATTGAACAGCAGCTCCCGCAGCAGCTCCGAAACATCGATCGGCGTGGCCTGCAAATGCGTGCTCATCTGCCGCCCGCTGCGCCGCTCCAGCCAGAAAACCGTATTCCGATCCTCCGACTCCATCAGAAACTTCAGCTGCTCGCGCACCATCCCCGTGCGCCGCCGCAGCGGCTGCGACTCCTCCGCCTTCACCCGCTCCAGCTCGCCTTCCATCCGGTGCAGCGCGTTCAGCACGCCCAGATACACATCCCCCTGTGTCTCCAGAAATTCTTCCCGGTTCGTAAACGGCATCCGCCCCTCGCCCGCACTCCCCGGTCCTCCCCGCGCATTCATACGAGACGGTAGCGCTCCAAAAAACATCCGCGCCCGCTCCCGGATCATCTGCGCCGCCGTCACCACTTCCACCTTCAATGCGCCCTGCGCTCGCAGCAGCGTCTCCGTATCCCGCGCCAGCTCCTCGAACTTCACATTGCTCAGGCTGATCCCGAAATAACTAGACGCCACATCTTCGAGCTCATGCGCCTCGTCGAAGATCACCACCCCAGCCTCCGGCAGCACGCCCGCGTCCGGAGCCCCGCCCGCCTGCTGACGAATCACCATATCCGCAAAGAACAAATGATGGTTCACGATCACCACATCGCTCTCCGCCGCCCGCCGCCGCATCTCCGTGATGAAACACCGCCCGTAGTCCGGGCAGCTCTGCCCGAGGCACGCCTCGCTCCGCGCATCGAGCTTCGACCACAGCGCGCTCGCCTCCGGCAAATCGTCGATCTCCACACGATCCCCGGTCTCCGTCGTCTTCTCCCATTCCGCGATCGCCTGGTACTGCGCAATCTCTTCGAGCCCCGACAGGATCGGCTGGCTGCGCAACGCGAATAGCTTGTGTCGGCACAGATAATTCGCGCGTCCCTTCATATAGCAGACCCGCAGCGGTCCCAGCATCGACTCGAGAAACGGCACGTCCTTGAAGAACAGCTGCTCCTGCAGGTTCTTCGTCCCGGTCGAGACAATCACGCGATGCCCGTTCGCCGCGCACATCCGCAGCGCCGGCAGCAGATACGCGAGCGTCTTCCCCGTCCCCGTTCCCGCTTCGACGATCAGGTGCCGCCGATCCTGAAGCGCACGCTCCACCGCCTGCGCCATCTCCAGCTGCCCCCGCCGAAACTCATAGGGCAAGCTCGACCGCGACAAAACGCCCCCCGGCGCAAAAAAATCATGCAGCGAAGGCAGCGCAGCTTCAGTTTTTGTGGTGGAGGACACGTAGATAGTCTCGCAGAGCGGGCAGGAACTCTTTTAAGCAGCTTTGGGGAACGGCCGAATTCTGGCTCTCTTCCTTCGGCTGGCTTGCCACAAATCGTATTGTGTCTGCAGATCCATCCACAGCGTGGGCTCGGTTCGGGTCGCCTCGGCTACCTTCAGAGCCATATCCGCGGAGATTCCCGCTTTTCCATTCAACACCCGTGAAAGAGTGGTGCGTGCGATGCGCAGCCTCGCCGCAGCCTCGCCCACCTGCATTTCACCCAGATATTGCCGCAGAATCCGTCCCGGATGCGCCGGGTTATACATCGTAGCCATCGATTTCGCCCTCGCTCGTGATAATCCCGATAATCGACCTCTCGGCCAGAAAGAAGCGCTCCAGGCCCGCGTGTCGGAACGACCGGATCGCAAATGAGTGTACTGCGTGGCGCATCACGCTACAAGGCAATTCGGCCCTGCAACGGCTCGCGGACGTTACTATCGCGACGTTGCCCGGGAAAACCCAGCCAGGCCTCAGCGATTCGCCTTCTTGCTCCGCTCCGCTTCGTTCCCGATTGCTTTCCGCCGCGTTGTTTCCTATGCTCAATGCATGGAACTACTCACCGCTGACGAGCTTGTGCGACTTACCCCGCCGGAGCGCCTTGCATTAATCTCCCAACTTTGGGACAGCCTCGAAGACCACCAACTTCCACTCACCGCCGCGCAGCGGGAAGAGCTTGACCGCCGCCTTGCTTCACTCGACCAGGACAGCCGCGAAGGCATCACCTGGGCGGCTTTGAAGGCTGAGCTTGAGCAGCGTTGTCCTTAAACCATCCGGTTATCTTCAGCCAGGCTGCACCCGCCGAGCTGGTCGCTGCGCAGGACTGGTACGAGAATGAGGCTCCCGGCCTCGGGCGGCGTTTCCGCGATGCGGTTGACGCTGCAATCCAGCGCATAAGCGCCAATCCCCGCCAATTTCCCGTCATACAAGGGTATCCGCCGCGCGTTGCTCCGCCGCTTTCCCTACGCTCTGATGTTCGTTATCGAAGCCGACGGGACGTTGACGATCATCGCCTGTTTCCACGGCAGCCGCGATCCTGCGAAATGGCGAAAGCGTCCCTGACCCCACTGCAGAGCTGTTTCGCCCGTGGGCTTACACCGGAGGCTTCTGGTCCTGCTGCGGCTTGTCCGTTCCCTGCCCCTGGTTCCCCTGCCCACCCTGATCCGGGTGACTCTCATAAATCGAATACTGCCTCTGCGGCCGGCTCAGCTTCACCTCGATATCCTTCGTGTCCGCCGGCAGCTCGTAGTCGTTGCCGTACGTCTGATACCCCGTCGCCAGCACCTGCAGCCGCAATCCATCCCCCACCGGAATCACGTCGATCGTCACCTTGCCGTCCTCGTTCGTCTTTAGCTCCATGTTGCCTTCATCCTTGCCGTTCTTCAGCGGATGAAACACAACCGAAGCGTTCTCCAGCGGCTTGCCATTCGAGGCCTTCAGCACCGTCACCGTGATCTTGCACGTCGGCGGAGGCGGTTTGTACTTCCGCCCGCGCCCCTGCTCCTGCGCGTGCGCGCCCAGCACCAACCCCACCACCAGCGTAGCCAGCGGCGCCCAAAGACTAACCTTCCTGCGGCTCATGCCACAATTCTAACCAACTCATCCTGCTCCGGAAACCGTCCCGCGTAACCCCAGCCCGTTTCTCCTCGTCTATAACAACATCAGAGACCCGCGAACCCAGTTTCCAGCGTTCAGGCCACCTTCGATCATCCATCATCTTTTCTCCAGCTCGATGGTTCTATCACCTCATCCCAACCCGCGCCGAGCCCTCCCCCGCCTCCTGTCTTCTGTCGCCCTGCTGCTTTTCTTCATCCCCGGCGCTTCTCCCCAAAACCCACCATCCCCCGCCACCGACGCCGCTGCCCTCATCCGCCGCGCGGTCGCCAATCACATGCGCGCCGAGGCAACCCACCACCCCCAGCGCTTCCTCCTCCACAAAAAAGACGACAAGCGCGACTTCGTCCAGGAGATTATCGAAACCCAACAGGGCGACATCGCCATGGCCATTGCCGCCAGTGGCAAGCCGCTGAACCCCGACATGCGCCAGGCCCAGATCGACCGCCTCAACAACCTCGATGCGCACGCCGACCTCCAGGAGCATCGCCGCAAGCGCGAGCAGGAGGACAACGCCCGCGTCGACAAGCTCATGCGCCTCCTCCCGGACGCCTTCCTCTACCACTATGAAAGCACCGTCCCCTGCGCAGTCGTCGTACCGCCGTATGTCGCCATCCCCGGTGAACCCACTCCGCCCACACCCGCTACACCGGTCCCATCAGACGAGTGCTATCACCTCACCTTCATCCCAAGCCCCAACTGGAATCCCCCCGACCTCGAAGCAAAGATCATGCGCGGCATGGCCGGCGAAGTGTGGATCGAAAAATCCCAGGAACGCCTCACCCGCCTCGATGCTCACCTCATCGCCGACGTCGACTTCGGCTGGGGCTTCATCGGCCACCTCGACAAAGGAGGAACCATCTTCCTCGAACAAACCGAAGTCGCGCCCCACGATTGGGAGCTCACCCGCATGAAGCTCAACTTCACCGGCAAGGCCCTCATGGTCAAGACCCTCAATATCAACCTCACCGAAGAGATGGCCCACTACGCCCCCGTCCCCACAGACCTCGACTACCACAAAGCCATCCAGATCCTCGAATCCGAACCGTCCGCGAAATAGAACGAACAATTCCCTCAGCCGGATAATCCGCGGCGCCGAAACGTATCGATGTCCGATATGAAGAAATACTGATAGTCCAAATTTCAAATGTGGCTAACAGCAGCGCTCGCCCAAACAAAAAGCGCCCAGCATCCGCTGAGCGCTCTTCACTATTGCCTGTTGCCTATTGCCTGTTGCCTACTGCCTATTGCCTGTTCCCTGCCTTTGCGCCGGGCGCTTTTCACTATTCCCTGTTGCCTATTGCCTGATCCCTGCCTTCAGGACGCCGTCAGCTCCGCCGCCATCTTCTCCGTAACGAACGCCTCAACGGTATCGCCCACCTTAATGTCGTTGAAGTTCGAGATGCCGACGCCGCACTCCATGCCGTTCGTCACTTCTTTGGCATCGTCCTTAAAGCGCTTCAGAGAAGTCAGCTTGCCCTTGTACACCTGCGCCCCATCGCGCATCAGGCGTACTTCGGCATCGCGCCGCAGAATACCATCCGTAACCCTGCATCCGGCAATCGTCCCCACCTTCGGAATGCGGAACACGTTCAGCACCTCCGCGCGTCCCAGGAAGTTCTCGCGATACACCGGCTCCAGCAGCCCCAGCATGGCCTTGGTGATCTCGTCCTGCAGCTCGTAAATAATCGAGTGCAGCCGGATCTCCACCTCCTCCTGCTCCGCCAGGTCGGCCACCTTGCGCTCGGGCCGCACGTTGAACCCGATGATGATCGCATTCGACGCCGACGCCAGCAACACGTCGCTCTCCGTAATTGCACCCACCCCGGAGTGGATCACCTTGATGCGCACCTTCTCGGTCGACATCTTCTGCAGCGAATCGGCCAGCACCTCCACCGATCCCGTCACGTCGCCCTTCAGGATCAGCGGCAGCTCCTTCATCCCCGCCTGCTTGATCGAATCCGCCAGCCCTTCCAGAGTCACACGCGAAGACTTGGCCAGCTGCGCCTCGCGCTCGCGTCCCTTGCGATACTGCCCGATGCCGCGTGCCTTGTCGCGATCGCTCACCACCAGGAACGTATCGCCCGCGTCCGGCATGCCTTCGAGGCCCACAATCTCGACCGGCGTCGAAGGTCCAGCCGACTCAACCGTCCGGCCGCGATCGTCGAACATCGCGCGAATCTTGCCGAACGTATTGCCCACGACAAAGTTGTCCTGGTTCTTCAGCGTCCCGTTCTGCACCAGCACCGTCGCCACCGCGCCGCGTCCGCGGTCCAGCTTGGCTTCGATCACAGTACCCACCGCCGAACGCTCCGGCGTCGCCTTCAGATTCTGCAGATCGGCCACCAGGCACACCATCTCCAGCAGCAGATCCAGATTCGTCCGCTTCTTCGCCGATACATCCACAAACACCGTGCTGCCGCCCCAGTCCTCAGGAACCAGCCCGCGATCGCCAAGCTGCTTCTTCACGCGATCCGGCTGCGCCTCCGGCTTATCGATCTTGTTCACCGCCACGATGATCGGCACATTCGCCGCCTTCGCGTGATCGATCGCCTCCAGCGTTTGCGGCATCACACCGTCGTCCGCCGCCACCACGATCACCACAATGTCCGTGACCTTCGCCCCGCGCGCGCGCATCCGCGTAAACGCCTCGTGACCCGGCGTATCGAGGAACACAATCTCGCGCCCGTAGGCCGGCGAGTCCACCTTCCCGATCTTCACCTTGTAAGCGCCGATATGCTGTGTGATGCCGCCCGCCTCGCCGCCCGCCACATCCGTCTCGCGGATCGCGTCCAGCAGCGAAGTCTTGCCGTGGTCCACGTGCCCCATCACCGTCACCACCGGCGGCCGCGTCACTTCCAGCTCGTCCGGATTCTCAGTCGCGAGGATGCTCTCCATGGCTTCGTTCGCCATCGAATCCTCGAAGCTGATCATCTGCACGTCGGCTCCGAACTGCGCCGACACTTCCTTCACCAGCTCGCCATCCAGTGTCTGGTTGACGGTTACAAATACGCCCTTCATCAGCAGCGTGGCGATGAGATCCTTGCCGCGGATCTCCAGCTTCTCCGCCAGATCCTTCACGCTCACGCCTTCCGTCACCGTGATCGTGCGGGTAATCGGAACAGGTCCCGTAGGAACCTGCGCCGTCATCCGCGACGGAGGCGCAAACCCCTTCATCGGGCCTTCTTTGCTCTTCTCGTAACGCGGACGCCCGCGTCCCCTCGGTCCCGGACGCTGCGGCCGTGGCGCCTCACCCGGCGGCGGCAGTGCCGCGCCCGTGCCCATCCCCGGCCGCTGCCCAAATCCAGGCCGCGCGCCAAATCCTGGCCGCGCTCCCATTCCCGGCCGCTGCCCCGCTCCCGGCGCTCCACTCGGTGCAGAGCGCGTCGGATGCATCGGCCGTCTTCCGCCCGGCGCCTGCCCCGGTCCACCGCCCATTCCTGGACGCGCTCCACCAGGCCCTCCGGGCGCACCCGTGGGTCTGCGATCGAAAATCGGTCTCCCCCGCTGAATCCCGCCCGAATTAGCGCTCGGAGCCGCGGCCACCACCGGCGCTGGAGGCGGAGCGCTGTAAACCGGCCGCGGTCCCGTCTGCGGCATGATTACCCGTCGCGGCACAGGAGGCGCAGCCGGCGGCGGCGCGGAAATTTCTCCGGCTCCCGCCTCTGGCGCCGCTACCCTCGCCTCTACCGAATCAGCGGCCTGCGCGGCCGCGACCACCGGTCCGGGCATGGTCGGGATTGGTGTCGGCGTCGGCGTCGATGCTGCGCCCTGGGGCCTGACCGCCACCACAGGACCAGCGGACGAAACCGGCCTGCCGTCCGTCACTGAAGTTGAACCCGCTGCCATTCCCGCTGGCGGCCTCGCCACTACCGGTCCCGATGGCGCCCGAGAGGCAATCGCCGGCGTCTGCGGCGGAGCAGCCACCACGGCCCCTCCCGCTCGCGCCGTACTCGACGACGGCGGAGCTGCCACAACGATATTCGGCCCCTGTCGCGGTTGCGGCACGATCTTTCTCGGCGCTGGCTTCATCTCAGCAGCCGCCGGAAGCACGGGGCTCGCAGGCCCGGAAACCGCTGGTCCAGGGCTCGCCGCGGAAGGACTTGTCGGGGTAGCGCCAATCGGGACAGCGCTGATCGCGGCCGGACCTGCCGGCGATGCACTCGCCGTGGCCGCACCTGCCGCTGCCGCAGTCACAGCGGGCTTCGCCGTCACAGGGTACGCAGGCCGCGGCGCACTTGCCACGGCTGGCGCTGCCGGCCTCGGCGGCGCGGGATGCGACTCCTGGTGCCGGCTCTCGAGAATCGCCTTGGCCGCGTCGCCAGGCTTCGACACCCGCGACCAGTCGATCTTCGGCTTGGCCTCGGCCTCGTGACGCGCCGCCCCGCTGTTGTTGCCGCCGCGCCCCTTCAGAATATGCGCGCGCACACGCTCGGCTTCATCCACTTCGATGGAGCTCGAATGCGTCTTCTTCTCCGTTACGCCGACTTCCGTGAGAGCGTCAAGGATCGCCTTGCTCTTTACTTCCAGCTCCCGCGCTAATTCATTGATGCGAACTGTGCTCATCCGTCCCCGTTGTCGTTTCTCGACTTCCCACTGTCCTTAGTTCTTCATAAAAACTCCTGACTTGTGGGTCTTACCAGCTCTTTCATTATCTCTGAAAACTGCTTGGCCTGTGCCTCAATTCCCTGCCCCAACCCGACATTTCTTGAGCCCCGTTTCGCCATCCTGGGCGAACCGTGGTCCCCCGGCGCGCAGCCTTCTGCCCCGACGGGACGGCGAAGCGAAGGACCTTGTGTTGCTTTTCCCACCCAGCCGCCGCTGAAGCTCTGGCTGCCTCCCGGCTCCCAGCCCTGCCTGCTGCCTGTTGCCTATTGCCTACTCCCTACTGCCTACTCCCTACTGCCTACTCCCTACTGGCTACTGGCTCTTCTCCTCGTCTCGCACTTCCTCCACACTGTCCTCAATCACACCCGCATCCCCGTCCACCTCCGGATGCACCTGGTGCTCGGCCAGCAACTCGCTCGTATCCTCCCGCCCGGGAACCAGCGACTCCGCGCCTTCTCCATCCAGCTCCGGTCCAACCTCGGTCAGTTCCGCCAGGCGCTCTTCCGCCACTTCATCGCGGATCACCCCCGATCCCTCCGCGCTCGCCGACTCCTCGCCGCTCTGCGTCAGATCCTGCTCCAGAGCATCGATCTCTTCATCGAGCGATGCCTCTTCGGCCTTCCGCTTTGCCGCTTCCGCACGGGCTTCCGCCGCCGTCTCTGCGACTGCCGCCCCAGCCTCACCGCCGCCTTCCGCCGCAGCCGCCAGCGCTTCCACTGGCCGCTCCTCGCCTTCCTCGTATTCGCCAAAATAGTGTCGAACCGCCACGCTGATCTTCTCCAGAGTTTTCTCGCCGATCCCTGGAATCTCCTCCAGTTGCTCCGGCGTCATGTCGGCCAGCGCTTCCACAGTCGTAATTCCGGCCGCCACCAGCTTTTGGATGATCGATTCGCCAAGCTCGCTCACCTGCTCAATCGGCGTGGCCGTCGCACCCGCCATCGCCGTCATCTGCTGCTCCACTTCCTGCCGCTTCTCTTCCTCGCTCTTGATGTCGATCTTCCAGCCCAGCAGCTTCGCCGCCAGCCGCACGTTCTGCCCCTTCTTGCCAATCGCCAGCGACAGCTGTGTGTCGTCCACAATCACTTCCAGCTGCTTGTCTTCGAGATCGGCGATGCTCACCCGGCTCACCTTCGCCGGCTGCAACGCCTTCTCCGCAAACGTCGTGATCTCTTCGCTGAATTCGATGATGTCGATCTTCTCGCCCCTCAGCTCCCGAATAATCGACTGCACCCGCATCCCTTTCATGCCCACGCACGCGCCCACGGGATCCACGTCCTTGTCCCGCGACATCACCGCGATCTTGGTCCGCTCACCAGCCTCGCGCGCAATCGCCCGGATCGTCACCGTGTTGTCGTAAATCTCCGGCACTTCGCTCTGGAACAGGTTCTGCACCAGCTCCGGCGCCGCCCTCGAAACAATCACCTGCGGCCCGCGCGAGGCCCGATCCACCCTCTGCAGCACCACCCGCACCCGCTCGCCCACCGCAAACTGCTCCAGCCGCGACTGCTCCCGCCTCGGCATCCGCGCCTCCGCCTTACCCAGGTCGAAGATCACATCCTGCAGCTCCACGCGCTTCACCGTCGCGTTCAACACTTCGCCCACGCGATGCGCGTACTCGTTGAAGACCGTGTCGCGTTCCGCCTCCCGCACCTTCTGGAAGATCACCTGCTTCGCCATCTGCGCGGCGATGCGTCCGAGCACATCGGTCGGCTTGTAGTAGCGGATTTCGCCCCCCACCTCAACCTCCGGCGCCAGCTCCTTCGCCTCTTCGAGCGCAATCTGGTTCACCGGATCCTCGATCAGCTCCGGAGTCTCCACCACCGTCTTGAACACATACGCCCGAATCTCGCCCGTGTCCTTATCCAGCTCCGCGCGCATGTTTTCCTGCGTCTTGTAATACTTGCGCGTCGCGAGCGCAATCGCATCCTCGACCGCTGTGATCACAATCTGCGCATCGATGCCCTTATCCCGGCTCAACGCCTCAATGCTGTCGTAAAGCACACTCGCCATTTGTTTCTCTCTCTGTCGTGTTACAAAAATCAGGTTTCTCTTCAGCTAACCGGCCCTTCGCTAATCGTCTTTTGCTGACCCGCTTCTTAGCTGACCGTTTCTTAGCTCTCAGCTCGCCTACTCCCTACTGGCTACTCCCTACTCCCTGCTTTTCAGCTCCTCTACTGCCTGTTGCCTGTTGCCTGTTGCCTATTGCCTACTGCCTACTCCCTGTTGCCTACTGCCTGTTGCCTATTGCCTGCTTCTCAAAACTCCGGCACCAGCTGCGCCTTCTCAATGTTCTTCAGCGCAATCTCTACCTCCGTCTCGCCCGAACTCCGCGCCTTGCCCCCTGCCGCCTTTTGCTTCTTTCCTGTTGCCTGTTGCCTGTTGCCTGTTGCCTGACGCGTCAACTTCACCGAAGCCTCGCCAACCCCGCCAAGCCTCCCCTGCCAGTGCCGATTGCCCTCGACCGGCTCAAAGGTCTGCAACTTCACCAGCATCCCCTCGAACCGCCGGTAGTCCTCAATCCCCTTCAGCTTCCGATCCAGTCCCGGCGACGACACCTCCAGCGTGTACTCACCTCCAGGAATCAGATCCTCCACATCCAGAACCGTGCCAAAATCCCGGCTGAAAGCCTCGCAGTCCGTGTGCGTCACCCCCGCCAGCTGATCCACCCCTGCCGCCCCCAACCCACTCAGTAATGCCGCGCCCTCAGGACCCGCTTCCAACAGCTTCTTCCGCTCCTCCGCGTTCTTCTCTATAAAGACGCGCAGCGTCCGGTGCTTCGCTCCGCCTGAAAATTCGATCTCCACCACATCGAGCCCGTGCGAAGCCGCCACCCTCTGCCCCACCGCCCTGATCTGATCGACATCGAACGCCATAGTTTTTGCGCAAACAAAAAGTGGGCTCGCGCCCACTCATCTCTCCGGCCCGCACACTCAGGTCACCGGACAAACTCGTCTCACCCCATATTACTCGCCTTCACGCCCGCTTTCAAATCCCACAGCCCTATGGAATACTGGCCCCGAAACCTCACCATGACCGCCGCAAGCCCACAAACCGGAGACCTCTCCTGGACCGTCACCGAAGAAAAGGTCTGGACTGCTCTTGAGCGCCTCATCGCCGCTGCCGACCCGGTAAAAATCGTCGCCTTCGGTTCGCGAGCCCGCGGTACCCAGCACGAAGAAAGCGATCTCGACCTCGCCGTCATCCTCCCGGGGGAAACCGTTCTCAAGGACACTTCGCTGTGGTCAGCCGTGTCCGGACTCCGTATGTCCGTGGACCTGATCGTCACCAATGAGAACCTCCATGAGCGCCTCCGAAGATCCATTAACAGCGTTCACTACGATATAGACCACGAGGGCCTGGTCCTCTTTGAGAAAGGTGAGCATGGAACTCCACGTAGAGCTGCTGTTGCGAAGCTCGTCGCTGGATGAGCAGACGATGCTGCTGGATGGCATCTCCGGCCCCATCCTCGGCTTTCATGCACAACAGGCCGTGGAAAAACTCCTCAAGGCATTGTTGTCGCAACAGGGGTTGAAATACCCCCTGACGCACGACCTCGAAAAACTTATTCGGCTGCTTTCCCAGGCAGGCGAGAACTTGCCCGCGACGCCTTTTCCATTGACGGGGCTGAATGGTTATGCTGTCCAGTTTCGCTATGATGATCCGCTGGTGGTTCCGTCCCCCGACCCCGACAAAGCCAAAGCCACCGTCCGCATCATCCGCGAATACGTCCACAGCCGCATCCAGGAACTCGACCAGCAACCCTAAGAAAGCGAGCACCCCATGACCACTGCCCCCACCCTCAACCCCTACGCCAAATACCTCAGCAACCAGCCCCCACTCCCCGTCCTCGGCGAAACGCCCAACCGCCTCCACGCGCTCGCCCACGCCATCGGGCCCTCCCGCCTCACCACCCCGCCCGCGCCCGGCAAGTGGTCCCCGCGCGACATCTTCTGCCACCTCGCCGACTGCGAAATCACCTTCGCCTTCCGCCTCCGCCAGACCCTCGCCGAAGACCATCATGTCATCCAGCCCTTCGACCAGGATAAGTGGGCCGCGACCTACTCGAGCATCCCCGCCACCGACGCCCTCCTCACCTTCGCCGCCCTCCGCCGCTGGAACCTCCTCCTCATCGAGTCCGCGCTGCCCCAGCACGCTGACAAGCCCGTCACCCACCCCGAACGCGGCGCCATGACCTTCTCCACCATCGTAGAAACCATGGCCGGCCACGACCTCAACCACATCGCCCAGCTCGAACGCATCGCCGGCGCATGAAGCCACTCCTCTCGATGAACCGGTCGCAGTCAACCGCTTCCCATTGTTGATTGCTGAGCAAGATCCGCGCGACCAGTCACTTTGAAGCAGCCCGGTTTTCGCGGGTACGGTCACGGCAACTTACTAAGTCGGAACCTTCTGCGTCTGCCCTACGGATATACCAGCGGATTGATCACCCAGTCCGACGTAATATCCCCCAGGCCCCCCTGGTTAGCAATCGAGATCCCGTTCATCAGCCAGATATAAACATCCCCGCTCGTACTGTTCCGCCACAGGATGTCCGCCTT